>Ga0310691_10003613_pt1 | contig 18339 bp, 21 predicted proteins | sample 176DNAGHGlowgp2_FD_203887 | JGI IMG/M metagenome (GOLD analysis project Ga0310691, IMG submission 203887) | Sheep rumen microbial communities from Palmerston North, Manawatu-Wanganui, New Zealand - 1766 DNA GHGlow gp2 (v2) (version 2) | ecosystem: Host-associated > Mammals > Digestive system >...
TCCGCAGCCTTACCAGTAAAAGCACAATAGCAAACAAGATCTTCATCGATGCCAATAGCGTCAATAATGAATCTCACAAGTGTACTTTTACCTGTGCCAGCCTTAAGCGTAACCAGAAATTACAGTGCATTTTTCATTCGCACAGTATCTGGTTACGGCAATTTTTAAACCTTCTTCTTGCTTTTTAGTAAGTTGCATTAGGCTCTCCCTCCTCCCATTTGTTATTTTTTATATCTGAAATATCCCATAAATTATCGTGTAACTCTCTATGACAATTTGCACATAATATAATACATTTTCGACTTTCTTCTACAGCATCGGCTAATTTAAAATGATCATTACTTATTGTAAAGTCTTTTTTAGTTGGATCCAAATGATGAAACTACAATGCTTTTAAACAAGTATTATATCCACATCTTTCACATTTTCCACCTCTGACTTGTTTTATTTTTGCTAAAAAGTCTCCTCGTTTTAATTGGAATCCATCAGGCATACAATCATAACAACATTGTCTTTGATTCGCAGAAGCTGTTTTTGGTTTAAATTTTTTTCCACAAATTAAACAAGCTCGCTCTGGACAATTATTTACTTTTTCTTTTTTCGGTTGAGAATTATTTGCTTTTTGTTCAGCATATCTAATTCTTCTTGCTTCATTGCTACACTATTGACTACAATATTTTTTTGTAGATTTAATTGCTTCAAACTATTTCCCGCATATTACACAAATATTTTTCATAATTTATCTCCTTTATTGTGATATTATATATTAAAAATAAAAGAAGTAAATTATTCGAATTCGACCAAAATAGTTTTATCCAACGAGGCATAGCCACTAATAACAGTGACTTTTTCATTATCAAGATAGCGGCGGACCGCGATTTTGAGCCCTTCTTCTTGCTTATAAGTTAATTGCATTTTATTTTTCCTTTAATATTTTTAATATCTAATCTAGTTTTGTTTCTATTCTATCATTCTATTTGTGAAGTTTTTCTACCTATTGAGCTAAAGTTTTAATAACATTATGGATATAATTTTGCTATTTATCATCTAATTGAATATTTTGTAATTGCATTACAAAACTTATCATAGCAATAAGATCTAATATTTCAAATTGATTATTATTGTTATTATTATTCATAGTTAAAATATATATTTAGAAGAATCAATAATTTCATAATCTTCCATTAATAATTGAGGATAAGTCTTTCCTCCCCAGTTATTGGCATTACATTTACAAATAGCATTTAATTCTAAATACCCTTCGGTTGTAAATGTATTAATCTATTCTTCTGTAGCTTCAAATTTAATTATTGACAAATTATTTGGAAGGGAAATTTTAATAGTATTATTTTTCATAACTTCAAAATTAGAATTTGTAATTTTGAAATTTATATTTACATAAGCTCTTTCAATATCTTGTCCCCAATAATCATTCATATTTGCAATATCTAATATATATTGATTGTTATTATCAACTGCTTTAAAATCATAGTCAACTCGGTATATTGGTTCAGAAGAGTAATTTTCAAGTTTCTAATCAATAGTTTTTAAAAAATTATCAATTTCATTTGCGGCGATGCCTAAACCACAAGCATTATCATGCCCTTCTACATATTTAACTCCTGGACATTTCTAGGCTATTTCTTTAAAACTTAATAAACCATTTTTAGTATATCCTCGTGCAGATCCTTCATAAAAACCTGTTTGTTCAACATATGTTAATAAGCAACATGGACGTTGATATTTTGCCATAAATTTATTAGCAATCAGACCGCGAATTTCAGGATCTATTTGTCCGGGTTTAAGCAAGAATAAAAGAATCTTATGATCCAACATATGATTATTTATAATCATATTTTCTAGCATTTCCAATCCAGCATCTTCTGCTCTTGTTTGTCTATTTTTAACATTTGTAACGGTTCTAATTGCCTGTAAAATTAATTGTTCTTGTTCTCCGAGTTTATGTCCACGCTTTGTTGAAATAACTTTTTGAAAAGCTTTATGATTTAGCATAGAATTAAAAACAAGCTATTTTTCTTCAAGTGTTCCGCTTCTACAAATAGCATTTACAAAAGGAACGATAAAAAAGGCGGCGCCGATTGATGTGCAGGCAGTTTGAGGGTCGGAAGATTGATAATCTGCTTTTGATAATGGAAATGAGTTTTTATCAATCATATAATCAATAAAAGGATTTTTAATATTTTCTTTCTTAAAACCTTTAGTGATTAATTGGCGAGTTTCAAAAGATCGAAGGCTCATCATATCTGCACAAAGACCTAATGCAACAAGATCAATAAAATTATCTGCATAGTTGATTTTTAATATGCTATCTATATAACGACAAAATTGCCATGTAACACCAACTCCAGAAAGTTCTTTATTTGGATAATCACATAATTGATTATTTATAATAATAGCATCTTCACTTATATGGTCTGCCAAGTGATGATCTAAAATTAAAATTCCAATTCCTGCTTCATCAAGGATTTGATGCTCTTTATAATCGTTGCTTGCAGAATCTGGGCATATAACAAGATTATATAAATCACAACTATCTAATATTAAACTATAACAATCAGATAGCCCATGCTGTTTTCCTTCATGCATAAGCCAAGTTAAATGATTCTATGTCCAAGTTGGAAAAATACTGTGTAAATAATTAATTAATAATGCTGCGGAAGTATATCCATCACAATCACAGTCTACTATAATTATTGCATTTAAATTGTTATTAATTGTTTCTAATAATAATTTAACTCCACCTTTCATATTTAATTCTCCTAATGCGGTTGGCGGATTAATATCATTGTCAGATAAATTTAAATAATGTAAAATTTCATTTTCAGGTATTCCACGATTATATAAAATTTGTTGAATAGCTGAAAATTTTTTATTTGGCTAATTGATTAACTTATATTTCATTTTCTTTCCTTTTCTTTATTCACTTTTTTATATTATAACAAAAAAAGAAAGAGTTGTCAAACTCTTTCTTTATTCTACCTTAATTCTTTTCTTAAATAGTTCAATAAATTTATCTTTTCCACAATCAATAGGAGAATCTTTATATCCTAAAAGATCTTCTTTGTCAAACATATAAGTTATATTAATATAATTGCCATATTTATTATATATGGTATTTAATTTAATAACCCATTTTTTCCATTCTTCATCCCCAATTTTTTGGAACTGCTTATCAAGAGCAATAATAATTTCTTGTATGCCAAGAGATAATAATAGTTTAATTTGATAATTAATAATATTACTGCCGCAACATGCGACGCTTATATCATTATCAGCTCCAAAATAAGAAGCGTATTTTAAACAACTTTTTTCTCCTTCAAATATAATTGCTTTTTTTACTTTAGAAATCATATCTTTGCTATTGTTTAAATTGTATAAATTAAAACCAAGGGGATGATTATATAATTTTCCTGAAATAAGTGCGGGACGATATTTACCATAAATTTCATTTTCTTTGATAAGAGTTCGCTCTCTAATTCCAACTAATTCATTATTAATATTATAATGTGGGATCACAACTCCTTCACTTATTGGATTATAACATATTCCTCTTGATTCCATGATTGGGTACGTGATCCCTTCTGATTCCCATGGGGTAATATGCGGGTGAGGAAGATATTGTAAAATTTTTTTATCATAAATTTTTAATTGATTATTTTGTTGTTTTACAATAGTTTTATCTTTATTTCTTTTAAAATTATTAATAATTTTCCAATCATCAGTAATTTGATCATCTTCATTGAAATCAAAAGTTTCTTGTGTATAACCAAAATATCTAGCAACTATAATAATAGACTTATATAAAGGGAATTCAATATTATTAATTCTACTATATACTTTTGTTACTAAATCATAAATATCAAATGAGGCGTCTCCGCATCCTGTATAACAATGAAACAAATGAGTATTTTCATAATAATATAATTTATGAGAATCCCCATTATGACATATTGTTTTTGCAGTAAAAAACCCGTCTCCCATGACGGGCTCTCCACCGAGTTCATTTACTAAATCAAATATTTCTTCAATAGAAAGATTCTCTTTTAATGTGTCTTTATCATATTTAAAATTCATATATTAAATTTTAATTTACGAATAATATTTTTAATATAAAAAGCGTGATTGTTTGGATTTGTGTCTAAATCTATAAATATTTTAGGTGCGCATAATTGCGTTTGAATAATTACATCCTGTTTTCGTTTATATTCTTTTTCAATACTTATAATTATTCTTTTTTCCCAATCATTTGGAAATCTATTTTGCATTTGTAAAATATTACGGCCTAATTCATACATGCAGATAGGTTGATCTGAAATACCATTACAAAAATACATACTAAATATGTCCATTTGTTCTAATCTTTCAAATTCCCAATTAATTTGTTTAAAAGAAGCATTTTTATCAGTTATATCAAAATGCTCTTGTCTTGGATTAAATATTGAAATATTTTCAAATTCTAATTCTTTGATTACTTCTTTTTGCCAATTTTCACAATTAGTAATCCCACCTGCAAGAAAAACAGATGTATATATAGGTTTTTCAGCAGATGGTGCAGTAATTATTTGACTCATTTTTACCTCCTTAAAAAGCAGATGCTTCAATTTTAGGTGTTACTTTAATTTTAAAATCTTCAATATCAATTAATTCATAATTATAATTTGTTACAAAGACTGGATTAATTCGACACATTCCCCTATCTGCTTTACACCAAAGAAGAATGTCTTTATATCTGCCGCGTCTATTTTTATAAACTGAAATTTTAATATCTGGCATATCAATTCCCATAGAATTTACAATATTTTTTAAATATTCTTTATCATCTTGGCTAGCTTGCAACATAATCATACCGCAATCAATTTTATCTGCAATTGCTTTTGCTCCTCTAAGTAAATTTTGGTCATATTGTTGAGCAGAAATATAATCTGCATTTAATTGGGTAGCAGACATAACAAAAACACCATATTGATTGCAAAGATCCTTAATTCTTACACTAATCATAAAAAGAATATTATCTTCTCTTAATCCTTTTACACCGGCTTTAGAACTAATTTCACTTAGAATTTTCATACTGGAATGAATATAATCCATAAATACATATCTTACATCATATTGTCTAATACCAAATTTAATTGTATTTTCAATATCTTGTAAAGAAAAATCGGGAAGCTTTTTAATATAAAGTGGGCTTTTTGAAAGAATTTCCGCGGCTTCTTGTACTCGTTCCCATTCATTTCCAACATAGGTATTTTCAAGAATATGATCTTCATTCACCGCAGCTAAAAATGCAATCATCATTGTTTGAATTTCGTCTTCTTCTTGTTCTGTTGTAATAAACTGTGTAGGCTCACGTGTTCCATTATCTTCCCATTGTTGAGTCTCAAGATTATAAATTTTATTACACGCAATAGAACAAGCATCTGCAATCATTGAACGAGTTTTGCCAACACCCGTGGCGGCAGATCTTAAATAAAATTTTTTTAATCTAGCTCCTCTATGAATTGCATTTACAATTCGACCATAAAGAGGATAACCAATTTCAGGTGTTGTTTTTAGTCTCTCAAGTAAAGATAATGCACCGTCGCCCGCCTGAATAATATCATTTTCAGAATTATCTACATATTTAATTTTAATTTCATCGATTTTGTCATTTATTGTATTTGCGATATCTTCAATAGAAGTATTATCAAACCAAGCTTCTTGAGCCTCTTTCTTTTTTATATCAAGTACATTATCTTCATCATATAGCCAAGAAAGATCCATGCCAACTGTACTATTATACATTCTTAATAATGTCATTTTTTTCATTCGACCATAATAATAATCAAACGCGGCAAGCTGACACATTTCTTTTAAATTTTCTAAATATTCTGAACCTTTATTTGTTTTATAAACAGAATATTTTTTTGGTCTTTGTTCAAGATATTTTTCAATATCTTCAATTGAAATTTGTTTGGCTCCAAGTTGATGAAGATTATAGATTGACCCAAATAAGATTTTATGAAATTCTTGTACAAAATCTTCTTCATGAAAAGTATATTTTTCTTCTTGATCTAAAAGAGAGGGATTCATAAATACATCCCCAATTACTTGCATGCACGCAGAAACATCATAATATTTTGTATTCATTTATTCATCCTCTTCTTCTAACCACATATGCGGAGGCCGCACATATACTCGTGGAGATTCTATATTAAATACTTTTTCTTTTTGTTTTGTAAAATTAGACAAATCTTTTTCTTTATTAATTATTTGTGCTTGATATAAATTATAATAATAATCAAAGGCTTGTTTATAAATATATGGTATTATTCCTATACTTCCATTACTTTTTTCTATTGAATTACCTTCTTTTTCATAATACCATTTTAAAGTTTTTAGCATTCCACTATATGTATAATTATTTTCTTTCACATATCGTTCAGCTAATTTTTTAGTTAAAATATAATTATAATCACTTCCAAAAAGACTTTTTACATAATCAAAAAAAGCTTGTATGTCTTTTTCTTCTTGAGTCATATTGGCAAGATGCTCTTCCCAACAATTCATATGGGCATATCTTCTGGCAGATACTTGTTTGGTTGGTTCCGCATCTCTGTCAAATTGTTGATTACAATATATACATTTTACATAATGTTTTGCCATATGCCCTCCATTCTATTATTATCTATATATATTATACAAAAAATAAAAATAAAAGTCAAGAAAAACTTGACTTTTATTAATTAATTAAGTTTCATCAGAGCTATTAGTTGGAGCTTCTTTTGAAAGCGTTAGCAGATCATCATAAATAAGAGAAAGTGCCTCAACCTGTTCTCTTGAGCACTGGCTCATTTTCTGTCCGCGACCAAGATATTTATCTGTAATCTGAACAATACGAGGTGAATAGAATTCCTTAAATACTTCTTCAGGATTTTTTGCAATCATATCTTTAATCAAAGCATTGCAAGAATTCATAAGTTCATCAAAGTTCAATTCGCTTGTAGTATCCTTATAAACATTAGCTTTCTTATCTGTAAAGTATTCAGAACCATCTTCCGCAGCCTGCTTATCAATTGCTTCTGCAATAGCATCTACAAGGTTTTTATAAGAAAAGTCAATATAATCTGGAGTGTACTTAAAACGTGAACCCGCTTCGTATCTTGGCGTTCCTCTCATAAAGAGCTTGGTTGAATTATTTCCATCTTTATCAGTTACAATTCTTGAATAACCAATAATATCTGCCATTCGAGCTACAATATTATTCGCTCTCTTGTCAAGAGTAGGAACAATCTTATTATATTCCTGACCCTGTTCATCCTTAAATGCTTTGTCTGTTGCATGAGAAATAAGAACAAGACCATAATCCATCATAACGATAGATCTAAGACATTCATCAAATTCCTTTGCAACAAGGCCGTATCCCTTACCAAAAGGAATATCACTGATGCTATCTACACCAAATCCGCCATCTGATCTAGGAGCGTTGTCACAAATATACTTTGTGCAATAGTCGTATGCAATATCAACTGTATCAACAGTGATCGTATAGAACATTTCTTTTGCTCTATCCTCTTTTAGCTGGCGGAGGACTTTTCTAAATTCAGCCCAGTTATTAATAGGCTGAACCATAACTCCCGGAATCGCACTATAACCTTTTTCAAAAGCAAGAAGAAGATTTTTTTCAAACTTTGATGCGGTAGTTGTTTTACCGCTCTTGGGTTCGCCATAAAAGAAAATTGAATAACCGCGGAGATTTCTACTTACCTGATGCGGTTCAATACTAAAAATATCAATATTTCCCATATTATCACCTTTCTTTTAATTAATAAGGAGAATATTCTCCTTATTAATTAAAAATTAAAATCTCCCTTCGGAACAGTCTTTCCCATCTGACTTACAGGATTATTGGAGGTAGGAGCTGAGAAGTTCATAGAATTAGAATTCTTACGATCATTATATCTCTGTTCAATTTCCGCCAGCATAACTTCTCTATCCTGAGACATCTTCATAACGTCTTCTCTAGTTAGAACTTCTTCATCGCCAAAATCATAAGGAACCTTTGCTGTGCCAGTAATTGTATATTCTCTACTCTTGCGCTCATAGGTCTGAACTGCGGCAGGGCCAAATGCGGATTCTTCGGTTCTTTCAGTTTTAATTGTCATACAATTAATTCTTCCCCAAACCTTTGTAAATACAGGATTAGAAGATGAAGCGTCAAGTCCTTCAAAATATTCCATACCCATATTATTTCTAACTACAAATGTTACAGGAAGAAGAACTGGTGTAGTTCCATATCCGAATACGCATCCGCTAACATTTGTATAATCTTCCTTAATATTTTTTTCAGGATTTGCATCCACATGAGTTACCTTTATAATCAGCATATCTGTAGAGAAAGTGTTTCTTTCTACTTCAGGGCTAAATTCAGTTACAAATGAACAGAAACCATTTTCATTTCTGACTGCGGCAACCTTAGAGCCATCCGCCGCAATAAAATCATTAACTGCGAGAGCAACTCCAGTACACTGAACCTTAAACGCATTTTCTTTGCCGCCATTAATCCAATACTTAGAAGGATTATCAATAATCTTCTTAAGTACAGCATATGTGTTATTCGGAGATCCCTTACTTGTGTTTTCTCCAACATATCTATAATGAACAGTTACAACATTAAGACCTTCTTCATCGACAGCGATATCAAGGTCTCCTGCGATATACTTTGTTCCGGGATTCTTAGAATTTTCACCTGAAACTCTTTCAGATAATTCATTAAAACTACTTCCAATACTATAAACATATCCTTCAATCTTTTCTGTGTTTATAAATCTTGCATTTGTCTTCATTGTTTTCTCCTTAATTTCTATTTTCTAATAATATTATAACAAAAATTTAATTAATTTTCAAGTTCTTCAAAAATAATATCTGCAACTTTATTTGTTAAATGGTATTGAACAGGATTTTTCCCTTCTTTTTCTACATAACCATCGGTAACAAGTTTCCGCATAGACCCAGCGATGACTCTTCCAGAAGTAAATAAAGCTTCTGCGATCTCTTTAGAAGTAAAAACATTAGATAAATTTTCTTTATTATTTTTCATCCAAAGTAAAATTTGTTTTCCTTGAGCGGTAAGCTCAGTACTTTTTTTAAATTCTTCCCAATAAGATTTTGCTAATTCATAGGTTTCTTCATATTGATCTTGCCAAAGGTTTGGATTATCACATTCAAAAATTTCATTCTGAACAAGTTTAATAAAAGCGTCTTTCTTGGTCATGTCTTTTTCCTTTTAATATATTTATTTGTTAATTATATTATAACATTTTATTTTATAATAATCAAATTATATTAAAAGATATGAAATTCTTTATCTTCATCATCAAAAATAAAATATTGTGCATATGGAAGGGTTCTTGCCCATTGAATGAAATTGGGTTTTGTAGGATCGTCCTTGCCGCTCCATTCATTTAACTTATGGTTGCGGCGTTGGCTAACTGAACAAATTGCTCGAAGAGTTTCATAATTAGCTGTCCAAGTTCTCTTTTGGAGCCAGCCCTCTGGCAGCCATCGTACTAATTCTTTCCAATATCTTTTGTCATTTGTTGCAAGATATTTAAGACGAAGAAATTCTATTTGTTCAATTATTAATTCAGATAGCATTCCTGTTGTATTAGAAACTTCTCCATATAACGAGGGTTCAGAATAATATCTCATATTAGGGTTAAAATCATCAGTTTCAAAACAATCTAATGTAATTTCTTTGCTTGTTAATTTGTGCATAGTAGAGGTACTATTAGCAACTGTTGCAACTTTATAAGTATCAAGCTCTTTCCACCAATATAATGGGGCAGTAATATCAACAGATACAAAGATTTGTCTTAAAAATTTTCTATGTTCTGATCCAGCTTTAATTAGGGTTTGAGCAAGTTTCATATCTGCTGGACCTATAAAAGCGGCATCCGCATACTCATTTTCTTCATTATTTTTTAAAATACCATTATTAAGTAATCTCTTAATAAAATTATCATGAAGCTGAGCATTTTCTTCTGACCACTCTTTTTCAATGGTTTGCTCTGGATAATACATTTGCACCCATTTTTCAGCAATATCTTCAACTTCACGATATTGCTAATTATTAATTGCTCCAAAATAGCTATCCATTTTATTCCAACTATTTTTAGGATTTCTCATCCCTCTAATGGCTCCCTAAAAATTTCCAACCCATGTATTTTCAAATTTCATTTTTAGTCTCCGTATTTGTTAATGTAATAGTACCGCTTGAAATAGAATTACTATTAGTTATTGTTCCAGTAGTTGTTGTCCAATAATATGGTGTCCAATTCGGAGTTGTATATGTCCATGTAGTTCCAGATCCGCTTATATATCCTTCCCAATAAGCATCATCTAAAAGAGTTTTTAACTATTCTTTTGATAATTCAATTTTACCATTTTTATTAAATTTAAATTCTTTCTTCATTTTATTACTCCTTTATTTGTATTTAATCCATATGTGTTACTGCTGTACATATCAATCCATAAAGCCTATTTTTCATTTAATAATTCTTTAGGACAAGCCTCTAATAATTCAAAAGTAAAATTCCATATTTTGTCTTTTTGCATAGAATTATATAGTTTATTTGAGCTTGATGCATCAATTCCTAATCCGCATTTAATATGATCTTTCCATCTTTGTGCTATATCAACACTTTGTCCAATATAACACTGTTCTGTTATTAAATCTGTAATTTTATAAATTCCGCATACGATATCTTTTCCCAATATTCTATTGCATAATTCAGTAGTTTGCTTTTGGAAATATTGTGACCAAATTAATTTATTTAAAACTACAGGATTATGAAAAGATACTTTTAAATTTTCTATCATTTGAATATCAGATAAATCTGCATCATTAATTGATAATTTATAAAAATTAAGTTTTTCTTTCTATTCTTGCTACTTTCTTTTGGCTTCAAGTCCCGCATTTAATGAAGCTTTTATTTTATTTAACTAATTAGTAATCTATTCTTTTCTTTTATCTGCCTATATTTTTGCAGAATCAACAGTTTGTTTTACTTTTGTAATTTCATTTTGAGCATCTTTATAAAATCGCTAAATAGTTTCATTAATTACATTTTTTTGTTTCTATAAGGAATTATACATCTACTATTCTTCAGTTTTTCTAAAAATAAATAACTACTATTTAATTCCCTACTTTTGTTTTGTTATTTCAAAATTTAATTCTTTTTTATTATTCTATAAATTTTGAATTTGCTATTGTAACTAATTTTTATATTTCTATTTTTCCCCATCTTTTATGATTTTAATATTAAAAGCTCGAGCAAAAAAGAATAAACTTACTAATATAAGAATAATACCTATAATAAAGAATATCATAAAAAATAAGGCCAAATAAATTTTATTTGGCCTTCTTATTAATTATTACTCTTCGGCGTCCGGATCAAATGCTCTACCAGCATCCGTCAGCTGAATGAACTTAATTGCCTTATGAAGGCCAGTTGCGGGATCTTCAATCTCTGCGGGAACGCGGACCATCAGCGGAACTTCATTCTTATCCTTATCCTTATGTCTCTGGAAAGCGGAAGTAACAATACCATTAACAGTCTTCACTCCAAGACCCGTTGCATCAGCAATATCCTGTGCGGTGAAATCCTGATTGTCATGTGCCCTAACCCAATCAAAAACAACTCTACTATTTTCCTTAAGTGCCATAATTTTTTTCTCCTTTTAAATCTTTAAATAATTTTAAGATGAATTTTTTTGTTTTTTTTATCATCTGATTTATTATAACAAAAAATTTTTTAAAAGTCAAAATTGATTTTCTTTTAACTTATACTTTATTATATAAAAATTTTTATAAGTTTTCAAAGGTATTCAGAAATAAATTGCTGTTCAGTTATAATCGGAATATCATGTTCTTTAGCAAACAAATTCTTTGAACTTGTGCTGTTAATATCGTTATTAATTAATAAAGTAGTTTTTTGACTAATTGAAGAAATCACTTTGCCGCCATTTTCTTCAATAATTTTTTTTAATTCATCTCTATTTTTAAATTCAGTTAGTTTCCCAGTAATAACAATACTAATTCCATTGAGTTTATTTTTATTTTCTTTATTTTCTTCTTTTGTAAAAATCAAATAAGAAGATAGTTTATCCGCCTCCGTATAATCAAAATTTTTTAAGCTTTCATTCATCTCTGACCCAAAACCATAAATATTTTCAAATGTGTAAGTCTGATCTTCAATTGCTGCCTTAAAATCTTTATATGTTTTAAATACTTTGGTTAATTCTTTTGCATTAGCTTGCCCAATAAGCGGAATTCCAATAGCAGAAAGAAAAGCTTCTAAAGTTGTATTTTTACTTGTTTCTATTGATTGTAAAATTTTAGTAACAGATGCTAATCCAAAACCGGTTTTATTAATCCATTCTTTTTTATAATTACTTAAATTAAAAATGTCTTCTAATTGATTAAGCCATCCCCAATCAATTAATTTTTCAAAAGTTGCTTTTGAAAGACCTTTAATATCTAATCCTTTTTTACCACAAAAATGATCTAGTCTATTAATTAATTTTCCTGGACATTGTGGATTTATACAATAAAGATTTGCAACATTATCTTTACTTATAATTAATCGTATTTCTCCATTACAAACTGGGCAAGTCTCTGGAATTAATAACACTTCCTCATAGTTTTTTACCATTGTTGTATAATCCCATTTAGGACCTGCTTCCGCAACTTGAGGAATAATCATATTTGCTTTAAATACTTGTAATTTTTCTCCAACATAAGGATAATAACCAAGTAAATCTTTCATTACACTTACATTGTGTAATGAAGCTTTTTCAACCATTGATCCTTCAATATCAATTGGATCAAATACTGCTACAGGAGTTAAAACACCAGTTCTCCCCATTGTCCAATTAATATACTTTAAAGTTGTAGGATAAATTTCATCATAAAATTTATATGCCAGTCCGCCTTTGAAATGATGATCTGTGCGGCCGGCTGCATTATATTCATTGATATTGTTATATTTAAAAACAATACCATCAATAGGATATGATTCTGCTTTGCATTGTTTTGTTAAAAAATCAATAGCAGATTCAATATCTAATGTTATATTATTTTTAATTGTCAATGGGACAGTTGTAAAACCTTCTAACCGTAATTCAATCAAATTTTCTGTTAATGTTTCTTTATTAAATCCTTTAATAATATCCCATGCAATAAAGGTTAATTTTCTTTTTTCACACTCTTTTGGATCAAGTAATCTAATACTACCACTTGCAAAATTTCGTGGATTTTTATATTCAGTATTAAAGTTTTCAAAATTTTTATAAGTACAAATAATTTCTCCGTCAATAATTAATTCATCTTTATAATTAATTCTTTGAGGAATATTTGAAATTACTTTAGCATTATGTAGAACATCTTCTCCCTCTTCTCCATTCCCTCTCGTTTCAGCTCCAATAAGTTCACCATTTATATAATGAAGAGAACAAGTTAGACCATCCATTTTTGCCATTGCTATCCATTCTTTGTTTTTAACAAAAGAATTTATTGTTTCAATATCTTTTGTTTTATCGAGAGAAAGCATCGGGTGATTATGCTTTACTTTTTTTAGTTCTGAAACAATTTGATAATTAATTTTTTGAGTAGGAGAATCAGGATAAATTATTCCTGTTTGGTCTTCTAATTCTTTTAATTGAAAATACATATCATCCCATTCTTTATCAGAAATTTGCGGGATGCCTTTTTCATATAATTCAGTATGATAATTTAACTTGTCTATTAACTGTCTTATAGTCATTACTATATCCTTTTTTATTTTTTCTTTATTATATTATAGCATATTTTTTAGAAAAAAACAAATGGAAGATATTATCTTCCATTAAATTTTTACAATAGATGAAATATTTGATTTTACCATAATGTTACCGTAGCTATTACGAGTTAATAAAGGCAAATCTGTTGCGGCTATACAAATAGAATTAGGTTGGCCCGCTAAGAAAATAGAATTATTATCTTCAACAATAGCCGCTCCAATAATATGACCATATGCAGCAGTTGGCTTATAAATTAATAGACCTTTTCCGCCACGACCTTGCACATTAAATTCTTTAATAGAAGTCTTTTTACCATAACCCTTACTGGAAAAGATTCCAATAGTATCGTTATCTGAATGGATTGGTAATCCAATTACAACTTCATCATTATCATCAAGCTTAATTGTTTTTACACCTGCCGCGACTCTACCAATAGGATTAACATTTTTACTTTCAAAATGAATAGCCATACCATTTTTAGTAATTACTAAAATATTTTCTTCATTAATAAATTCTACATTAGCAATAGAATCACCTTCATTAATTTTAATTGCTGCGATGCCAGTGCTTCTTTTTACTTTTGTATATTCTTCAAGCAAAGTTTTTTTCATTAATCCCTGTTTTGTGAAGAATATAACATACTTTGCAGTATTGCTTCTTGCAAGAGATGTAATCGCAATAACTTCATCATTTTGATCCATATTGATTAAAGTTCCTACATGAATGCCTTTTGATGTATTTGTGCCAACAGGAATTTCATCAACAAGGATTTTGAACATTTTTCCTTTTTTAGTAAACAAAAGAAGATTATCAATTGTATTTGTTGCAATTGTAGACATAATTACTTCATCTTTACTTTTGACGCCTTTACCATTTTTTCTTTGAACCTTAAAGGCATTTTTAGGAATACGTTTAATATCACCTGTTTGAGTAAGAATTATAACAACATCTTCAGGAATGACTTCTTCAATAACTTTATCCTCAGGCTTAATTTCAATGTTAGTTAATTCAGTCCTTCGAGCATCTCCATACTTTTTTACAAGTTCTGCGAGCCTATTTTTAAGAATATCTTTTTGGCGGTTTTCATTCGCAAGAATATTTTGAAGATCATTAATTTTATTTTTAAGCTCTTCCGCTTCTTGTTCAAGCTCTACCTTCTCTAGTTTAGCAAGAGAAGAAAGCCTCATTGCAAGAATAGCTTTAGCTTGGTTTTCAGTAAACTGATATTTTGCAATTAAGCTATCTTTTGCGGCGGCTGCGCTTTCAGATTTCTTAATTAATGCAATAATATTATCAATATCTTCAAGAGCACGAAGTAAACCGTTAACAATTTCTAGTCTATCTGTTGCTTTATTTAAATCAAATTTAGTTTCTCTTAAAATACAATCAATATTATGATCTACATAAATTTTAATACAATCTTTTAAATTTAATTCAGTAGGCACTTTATCAACAAGGGCGACTTGATTATAGCTGAATGAACTTTGCAGATTTGTTTTTGCAAAAAGTTTAGTAATAATGGTTGCAGGATTAATTCCTTTATCGCATTCAATTACAATTCTTACGCCTTTTTTATTGGACTCATCTCTGATATTATCAATGCCTTCAATTTCTTTTGAATCTGAAACCTCTCCAATCTCAGTCATTAAGGCCTCAACAGAAGTACCATAGGGGATCTCAGTAATGATAATTTTCTGTTTATCAATATCATATTTGCTTCTAATTTTTACAGTTCCACGCCCAGTCCGCATAATTTCTGGGATGTCTTTAGAATTGATAATAATGCCTCCTGAGGGGAAGTCAGGGCCAGGAAGAGAGGGCTCTTTGTCGACTAAATAATCATTAATTGCGGCAGCTACTTCGCCAAGATTATGCGGAGCCCAAGAGCAGGCCATAGCAACTCCAATACCATTATTGGGATTACAAAGTAAGTTAGGAAAAATACTAGGAAGTGAAACAGGCTCTTCTGTTGTTTCATCATAGTTAGGAATAAAATCAACATTTTCTTTTTTTATTCCTTCAAGAAGACCATCTTCTGCAAGTTTACTAAGGCGGCATTCGGTATAACGCATATGAGCAGGGCCATCACCAATAATATTACCATTGTTACCATGGAAATCAATAAGCGGATAGCGCATAACCCAATTTTGAGATAATCTTACTAAAGCCCCATAGATAGATGAGTCGCCGTGCGGGTGATATGTTCCCATAATATCACCAACCAGTTTAGCCGCTTTTACATGAGGTTTACTAGATACGCATTTTGTTTTGTCTTCAGCTCCCCAGAGAATTCGCTTTGCGACAGGCTTAAGACCATCTTTGGCGTTAGGTATTGCGCGGTCTGTATTTACGGCAACCGCATATTCAATAAAATTAGTTCCTAGTTCTTTTGTTAAATCATTCTGCATTTTTAATCTCCTTTAACACTCCCCAACTACTGCCAAGTGGTACAGTTTCAAAGCCACATTGTTTTAATTGATCTCTAATCCATTTACATACTTCTTCATTATTTTTATTTTGAAACCATAAATCATTATGTATTGTTAGTCCAATCTAAAACATAATATCTATCAATTTTTGTTCATTACTTCTCATTTTAAATTTATTTTAAATCCTTTGTCTTTAAATTGAAATAATTCATTATAAGAGTGTTCAGACAATGTCTTTAATATATAGCATAATTCTACAATTTTTTGATCTTTTTTCTTATGCATATCAAGCCATCCATCTTCTGTTCCTGTTATTATATAATCAATATTATCATATAAATTTTTAATTTTTTCAAGATTATCCATAATTATTCCTGATTATAAGTCGCTTCTTGACTATGTTCTTTAATATATCTCTTTCTTGGGATAACAGCCTCTCCCATCAAATCATTAAACATTTTGTTTGCAAGAGATACATCTTCAATAGTAATTTGTTTAATAATTCTATTTGTAGGATCAGTGAGCGTTTCTTCTGTCTCTTCTACGTCCATTTCACCAAGACCTTTCATACGACCAACCTGATACTTTTTATCTTTATTTTCCTTTTGATATTTAGCTAATTCTTCATCATTCTTAAGATACTTATATCCTTTGTTCGCGGGAAGGGTGATTTTATAAAGCGGAGGAACGCCAGCATAAATATATCCTTTTTGAATTAGATCAGGACAGAAGTTCCATATAAAGGTGTAGAAAAGATTTTTGATATGTGCTCCATCAACGTCAGCATCAGACATAATAATAATTTTACCATAACGTACTTGATTGTAATTTACCTTTAACGTTTTTGGATCAATAGACCAATCACCAGGGCCAAAGAATGCATCGCACATTGTCATAATTTCTGCATTTTTTTGAATTTGTGCGAAGGTTGTTTTTTGTACATTAAGGATCTTACCGCGGACAGGCATTACCGCCTGTTTTTCATTATCACGGGCTAATTTCAAATTGCCAGATGCCGAATCGCCCTCGGTAATATAAATTTCACATTCTTCTCTATTTTTAGAATTACAATCTGCAAGTTTACTATCAAATTTAAGAGCTTTTTGTTTTTTCTTATCTTGCTCTCTTGCTTTGTCTCGTGCTTTCTTTGCAGCCTCTCTTGCTTTTTGTGCAGCTGCCGCCTTTTCAAAGATTGATTTAATTTCTTTTTCATTATTATTAAGCCAAATATCAAGGTTTGTACTTAATGCAGATGTAAAAGGAGTCATATCAATTTTTGTAATTCTACTTTTCACCTGAGCATCATATCCAACATTAGGGGCTGTAATATTAAATACTACATACATTCCCTCTTGAATATCATCACCTGTTAAATTTGTATCTTTATCTTTAAGCCATTTTTTTTCTTTAAAGAATTTATTAAATTCTCTTGTGATAACAGTTTTAATTTGGGTAATATGAGGACCTGATTCGGTCAAACCCGTATTCACATAAGGCACAATAGTAGAAGAATAATTACTTGCGTAGGTTAAAACCATATCAAGTTTATTTTTACCTTCTGTAAAATTCATTGAAAAACGATTATTAATAAGTTCAGTATCTTTTACTGCATCATTAACCAGATCATTAATACCTTGTTTGGAATTAAAAACAATTTTATTTCCATTGTCATCAAGATTAATAGTTAGTCCAGGGCAAAGACAAACTATAGTTTTAAATAAATCTTTAATTTTATTTATTTCTACTTCTGTATGAGTAAAAAATTCTTCTGAAGGCTGCCATTCAACAATCGTTCCATTTTTATTATTAGTATCGGCATTAGAAATTTCTCTATAATCAAATACTCCTTCAGAAAAATGACAGTGTTCCCATTTTTTATCTCTAAAAGTAAACACATCTAACCAATGAGAAAGAAATGTTGTAATTTTAGAACCAATACCAAATGATCCAAGAGAAGTACCTTCATATGTGCCATCTTCTCTATATTTTCCAGACGTATTTAATACACTAAAGGCAGCTTCGAGGATTGTTTTCCCATCTTCTCTAAATGAATTTGGAATGAATCCCTGAC
>Ga0310691_10003616_pt1 | contig 18330 bp, 10 predicted proteins | sample 176DNAGHGlowgp2_FD_203887 | JGI IMG/M metagenome (GOLD analysis project Ga0310691, IMG submission 203887) | Sheep rumen microbial communities from Palmerston North, Manawatu-Wanganui, New Zealand - 1766 DNA GHGlow gp2 (v2) (version 2) | ecosystem: Host-associated > Mammals > Digestive system >...
CATAGCGTTTCTCGGAGAAGAAGAGCTTGTCAAGAGTGGCGCGCGCCGTTTCCTCATCGGGGGCCTGAGTGCTCTTGAGCTGCATGTAGATATACTCGATGGCTTGTTTGCCCGAGTTGGTCGGATCTTTCTGCAATGTGTTGAAAATCACAGAATAGTCAACCTGTTTCTCATCTTGTTTGTGGAAGAGAACCGTTTTGATATTCGCTTCCGCCACCATGTTGATGTGGTCTTTCTCGAATACCGTCTCGCGGTCGATGATCACTTCCGTACGGGGGATATTCACCACCTCACCGGTCTCGTCATCTACAAAATCCTCGTACCATGTCTTGGTGACGGCGGCCGCCAGTTTCTGGCCCACATACTTCTTCAGGTTGGCTTTGGATGCCTTCACCTCCTCGGCAATGTCGAAAATGCTGAGAATGTCCTTGTCCGTCTCATAGCCGATGGCGCGCAACAGCGTCGTGACCGGCAATTTCTTCTTACGGTCGATGTACGCATAAAGGACATTGTTGATGTCGGTGGTGAATTCCATCCAGGAGCCTTTGAAGGGGATGATACGGGCTGAATAGAGGGGGGTACCGTTCGAGTGGTACGAAAAGCCGAAAAACACACCCGGGGAACGGTGCAGCTGGGAAACGACCACGCGTTCAGCACCGTTGATGATGAAGGTGCCGCTCGGGGTCATATACGGGATCATACCCAAATAGACCTCCTGCACGCGGGCCTCTTCAAATCCCTCATGTTCTTCGTCGTTGCATTTCAGCTGCAACTTCGCTTTAAGGGGTACACTGTATGTCAAGCCTCTTTCAAGGCATTCGTCCATGGAATAGCGAGGAAAATCAATATAATAGTCTAAAAATTCCAGAACGAAACAATTTCTTGCGTCCGTAATCGGGAAATTTTCCGCAAATGCCCGATACAAGCCCTCGTTTTTGCGGGATTCCGGGTCTGTGTCAATCTGGAAAAATTCCTGGAATGACTTGAGCTGGATATCAAGGAAATCCGGAAATTCCACAGGTCTTGTGGTCGCAAAACTAATTCTTTTATTTTTTGTAGTTGACAAGGCTTCTTGTTTTTATTTGACGAAAATACTGATTATTACCAAAATACCAATCAGCAGGTATTATAAAACAGCAATAAGAACAAGGCTTCCGCCAGACGCGGAAGCGTTGTTCTTTTGCTTGAGGTTAAAGTCGGAACTATTTAATTTCGACTTCGGCACCGGCTTCCTCGAGGGATTTCTTCAAGGATTCAGCCTCTTCTTTGGAGATGCCTTCCTTCACGGCTTTGGGAGCGCCGTCAACCAATTCCTTGGCTTCCTTGAGGCCGAGGCTGGTGAGGTCCTTCACCAACTTGACAACCTGCAGCTTTTGACCGCCGGCGGCTTTCAGGATCACGTCGAACTCGGTCTTCTCCTCAGCAGCGGCTGCGCCACCTGCGGCGGGACCAGCGGCAACTGCAACAGCAGCAGCGGCGGGCTCGATACCGTATTCGTCTTTCAAAATTTGAGCTAATTCGTTAACTTCTTTAACGGTTAAGTTCACTAATTGTTCTGCAAATGCTTTCAAATCTGCCATAATGTTATTTTTTTTATTGTTTTTACTTTATTGAATTGTTTTTTTGTTTTTATGCTCTTTCGGAAAGAGTCTTGACAATGCCGGCCAATTTGCCGCCGCCTGACTGCAAAGCAGAAACAACTTGTTTTGCAGGTGATTGCAGCAATGCCACAATGTCGCCGATCAATTCCTCGCGAGACTTGATGTTGCAAAGTGCCTCCAGCTGGTCATCTCCAATGTAAACTGCTTCTTCAATGAAGGCGGCCTTGATGATGGGCTTTGCATTTTTCGCCCGGAAGTCCTTTATCAACTTCGCAGGCACGTTACCCGTGTTGCACAACATGACAGCCGTAGGGCCGTTCAGGGTCTCATACAACTCTGAATAGTCCTTGTCGGACTGCTCCATGGCGCGTTTCAGAAGGGTGTTTTTCACCACTTTCAGTTTCACGTCCTTGCTGAAGCACAATTTGCGTAACTGATTGACTGTGCTAACCGTAAATCCGGAAATATCCGTTACATATACATGAGAATAGTTAGCCAAGTCTTGGGAAATTTCTTCAATAATCTGACTTTTTTGTTCTTTGTTCATACTAACTAATCTTTATTTATACGGTAACTGATTTAGGATCCACTTGCACGCCGGGACTCATGGTGGTGGAGAGGTAGATGCTCTTGATGTAGGTACCTTTCGCACTGGTCGGTTTCAACTTGATCACCGTTGAGAGCATTTCACGAGCATTGTCGGTCAACTGCTCAACGCTGAAGCGGTTTTTGCCGATTGAGGTGTGGATGATACCGTATTTGTCCACCTTGAAGTCGATCTTACCGGCTTTCACTTCGGAAACGGCTTTGCCGATCTCCATCGTGACGGTGCCTGACTTCGGGTTGGGCATCAAACCACGGGGGCCGAGAATTCTACCCAGCGCACCGATCTTCGGCATCACGCTCGGCATGGTGATGATGACATCCACATCCGTCCAACCCTGTTTGATTTTATCCACATATTCCTCCAAGCCCACGAAATCAGCACCCGCAGCCTTTGCCTCTTCCTCCTTGTCGGGAGTGCAGAGCACCAGCACGCGCACCTCCTTGCCCGTTCCGTGAGGAAGGGTCACGATACCACGCACCATCTGGTTGGCTTTTCTCGGATCCACGCCCAAGCGGACGTCGATGTCGAAAGAAGCATCAAACTTGGTGTAGGTAAGGTTCTTCACCACTTGAACAGCTTCCGGCAGAGCGTATACTTTGCTCTTATCAAATTTAGCAAATGCTTCTTTGCGTTTTTTTGATATCTTAGCCATTTGTTTTAATTTTACTTGTTAATTAATTTTGCTCGAAAGGATTCTGGCCACCCTTCACATTGACACCCATGCTGCGTGCAGTACCGGCAACCATAGACATGGCGGATTCGATTGTGAAACAATTCAAATCCTTCAGCTTGATTTCGGCGATGCTGCGCACTTGGTCCCACGTGATGGTACCAACCTTTGTACGGTTGGGTTCTCCGGATCCCTTCTGAAGTTTGGCGGCCTCCATGATCTGTACAGCTACCGGCGGCGTTTTCGTAACAAAGTCGAAGGATTTATCCTTATAGACTGTTATGATAACCGGAATCACTTTGCCAGCTAAATCCTGCGTACGAGAATTGAACTGTTTGCAAAATTCCATAATGTTCACGCCCTTGGAACCCAATGCGGGACCTACCGGCGGTGACGGATTGGCGGCACCTCCCTTGATCTGTAACTTAATTAAGCCAGCAACTTCTTTTGCCATTTGTTTTTGAATTTAATTGTGTGTAACTAATTTCCAGACACTATATTTTTTCAACCTGCATAAAACCCAGCTCAAGCGGAGTCTTACGGCCGAAGATTTTCACCGTAATCTTCAGCTTCTTCTTCTCGGTATCAATCTCTTCGATAACACCGTTGAAAGTGTTGAAAGGCCCATCGATAACCTTAACCTCCTCACCCACAACGTAAGGCTGAAGAAGATACTCGTCCTGGGTGGACAACTCATCAACCTTACCTAACAGGCGGGAAACCTCGTCTTTGCGCAAAGCCACAGGAGGATCGCTTTTGCGTTTGCAACCTACAAAGCCCAGCACTCCCGGGATCTCCAGCAGCTTGCCGCGCACCTCCTGAGTCATAATCGCCTCGACGAATATGTAACTCGGGAAATAGTTGCGCTCCTTCACCACCTTCTTGCCGTTTTTCGTGCTGTGAAAAACTTTCTCCGTGGGAATTAAAACCTCGAATACAGACTCCTTCAGATTGGAAAGCGCCACTTCACTCTCAATGTTCTGTTTCACTTTCTTCTCTGTACCTGTAACAGATTTAATCACATACCACTTACGCTCTAATTCAGCCATGTTAAGTTTCTTTGGATATATTGTCTGCTATAAAGAAATTAAACAGTCGGGAACATTAATCTCATTCCCAAATTGAAGACGGCATCCATCAAAAACACGATAAACGCGATTATAAGGGAAGCAATAGACACCACAACAACACTATTTCCAAGCTCCTGCATGGTTGGCCAGCTCGTTTTATGAACCAGCTCGTCATACGATTCTTTTAAATAATTAACTATCTTCATTTCTTTATATGTTTTTTATTTTATCAATTTTTGAAACTTTTTTCCGCATTTTCAACACAAATCGTCATTACATTTTTTAAGAACCCTTCCATTATTTATCACCACAAATCATTATAAATCAACTTCTTAAAAAACATCCACCCAAAAATTCCCTTTCACAATAACGATTTTTAAACAAGCTGGCAAATATAGTATTTTTTTTAATCAAACATTCGCTGTTGAAAAAAAAATTATCACTGTGGCACGCTTTTTGTAATAGAGAATAATAATCCATTAATAACCAGGCATATAACACCCATCCAAACATATTGTTCATAACTTTCATTCTCTATTGTACATTATACATTGTACATTGTACATTGATCTTTGATCCTTGATACTAGAACTAAAAAAAGGGACCACCTTACGGCAGTCCCTTCTTCTAACGAGAATAGTAATAATTATCTTTTGACGATTCTAAAGATAGCGGCACGATGCTCTTCACGGCTCGGATCAGTAATGTTCTGTCTGTTCTGCGGGTCATTCACCGTATAAGAGGCAGTTTCAATCTGATCAGGGTTGACACCCTTTTGGATGAAGAGTTTTCTGACATTGTTGGCTCTTCTCTGTGCAAGGTCACGGTTGTGTTCCTCTGAACCCAGGTCACAGGTATAACCTTCAACGATAAGTTTCAACTGAGGATTAGACTTCAAGATAGCAACAGTTCTGTTGATATTGTCGTTATAATCACTGATTTTCGGAATATCTTTATCAAGGTCGAAAAGAATCTTGGTCTTGGACAAAACATCACTCAATTCATTGATGGCTGCTTTGTCTTCAGGAGTCAGGTAATCATCATCTTCATTCATCTGATCGCAAACAGGAACGATATAGATGTATTGAGGATCTTGTTTGATTATAATAGGCTCATTAGATTTCTTCTTAAGTTCGTCCAGAATTTCTTTTTCAATTTGCTTTTTGGACTTCTCAGCAGGAGTAGCACAAGCTTTGAAGTGGAAACCAGCCTTCAGACCAATTTGGAGAAGATTCCATTTGGTTTTACCCTTCTTGATCTCATTGTTCTGGTAAGCAAGGTCAAGCATGTCAGAACCAAGAGTTCCTTGGAACATGACTTCGCCTTGGTCATTCATACCAATCAAAGAAGTTTTCTCCTTCGGCAAAATGTTCAGGAAACCATACTTGCAGTATGCGCCAAGATAAAAATCAACGACTTTATTCAGGGCGAAAACACCACCGAAATCAGCAACAAGATCCACTGAAGGTCTCATTTTCACATTCTTGCCACGGCCTGTATAGGCGGCATCCGGGAAATGGTTTTCCATCTTGATCTCACCATTTTCCAGGTGTTGCATGTACCATTGGTTATAAAGGGCCTCATAACCCATAGTGTTGACAGAGCCTTCACCTTTATATTTGTTGAAAGCCTTAATGGGGAAATAACCCTGAACACCGAGAGCGGCATAAATACCGTTACGGCCATCAAAACGCCAATCAAAATGAGCTTTCAAAGGAACCTCGACTGCCCAAACCACTTCCTTCTCCTTCAAACCATGAGCATCATAATAGAGATCATAGTTGGGATCATAAGTGACAGGCTGATCGAATGCATGGTCATAAGCGACATCAAAATCAGGAATAACACCGGACTTGGAAATAGAAGCTTTGGCAGCAAGGCGGTTAAGGCCAACACCCAAGCTCAATCCCCAATGTTCGTTAAAGAAATAAGCATAATCAACATCTAACATAGTGCTATGAGAATAGTATTGGGTAATACCAACTCTCTTATAGATATTGTTAGTCCAAGCCTCTCCCACATGAACATTGATGTGATGAGGACAGAAGGTGGAAGTCTCATAATTCTCCAAATTGCCTTCGGAGTTATTTTCGGTCTGTACCTCTTGACCAAAAGCGGTACACATGGCGAAAATAAGACTGAATAATAATAAATTCTTTTTCATAATATATTTTACTTTTTTATTCTGTGATAATTGTGAAACCGGTGGTTTAGCGGCCAGAGCCGCTAAACCCGGTGTTCAACATACTATTTTACGATAACGAATTTAACAGTCTTGATTTCATTTGTACCGGTGAGGATACGTCCGAAGTAAGTACCTTGTGCTTTGAATCCTTCAATCTTCGTGATCGGACGCAAATCAGTCACGTGGTTGATGTGCGCACCCGTTACACTGTAGATGTCGAGAACAGCACCTTCAAGTTCTTCAGATGTCAAATCAAGTTCGATAGTGATTTCTTGACGAACATTTGCAGGCACAGGATAAACTTTGACTGTTGATGTAGAGCTGAAGTACATCTCACAAGTCTTATAAGTAACCATATTGCCATCAGCATCTTGTTCAACAAGTTCAACTGAATAGAATCCGTTCAGACCACCGATTTCTTGGTAGTTGGAGTAAACAGCGCCAGGGATAGCAACACCGTTCTTGTACCACTGGAAGCTCACGAACAAGTGACCGCCATTGGTAGAAGGATTGTTATTCACGACCACCACGTCATTCCAACGTTGATCCATGATCGGAAGAGTACCACCGAAGGAGAAGTCACCAACAAGCACACGCACGATGATGTCGTATGAACAACCATCAATGGTGATGACTGCAGGATAATCACCAGGAGTCGTAGGAGCTGCGAATGTAGCGGTATTGTTGGAAATGGTACCACTAGCCTGGAGACCATTTTCGTAAATAACCGTGAAGTTAGCAGTCGGATTACCAGAAATCATATTGAAGCTGACGGTGACGAAACCAGGATTATCACATCCAGATTCAAAGACAGTTTCAGTGAATTCGATTTCGTTGACATAGACAGTAGCCACTGCATCTGCACCGAATGACGTGTTCTCACAGTAAGCATCCTGGATAAGGGTGATTCTGTAAGTAGTCTGCGTGCTAGGAGCAACGTAGATCGTAGCGGTGTTGGCTTGAGTAGTTGCATGAGCAACAACGTTACCATGATCGTCAACAACTTCATACGTGAACGGAGCAACACCCGTGAAGGCAATCACAAGTTCAGCAGAAGCGCTCGGATCGTTGGAGCAGATGGAGACACCATCACCACTGGTGAAGGTAGCGGTCGGCAGTTCATGAACTGTAACAGCAACCTGGACTTCGTCGGTGTTGGTCAGTTGACAACCGTTGCCAATGTTACCCACGAAGGTAGGAGTATAGATGTATGTACCAGCAACAGAAGGAATATCGTAAGATGAACCACCGAGGCCACCGCTGACATCCATCGTATTGCCATTTTCATCCGTAACAATCCACTGGATGTGACCATCTGTGCTGCCATTGTCACCAGCAACACCACCTTGGATAGAAGCAGCCAAGGTAACCATCTCACCGAGACAAGCGTCGGTGCCGTTGTTACTATAGACATGAACCTCGGTCCAAGAAGGATCACCAACAACATTCACAACATAGATGTTGGAAGCCTGAGGTTGACAGTTGTAACCAGCAGCGTCAACAGTGACTTGATAGCTGTAGTTACCAACCGTATTCAATGTTTGAGAGATTTGATTACGGTCACTGTTATTCACCACATTGCTGCCGCCAGGGACAAGAACACCATTGGAAGTCCAATTGAACGTCATTGCGCCATAGATGTCACTGTTCGTAGCACCGTTGACCGTATTGTTGTAGTTCGTGACAATACCAGTCATAGAGATGGTGCCGCCCTCACAGATGGAGAGACCATCAGCAGAGGTCAAGTAAACAACAGGTTGTTCAGCAACTTGAACAGTCACAGGAGCAGAAGATGTAGAAGAACATCCAAGATTGTTGTTCTGGGTAACGTTCAACGTATAGATGTACTCACCAGCAGCCGTGAGAGGTTGTACGAATGTGCTGGAAATAGCACCCGGAATCTCGAAGCCGTTGACAAGCCATTGATAGCTGAAATCAGAAGGAATATTACCGTTCACATTGACGATAGAGGAGAGGGTAACAGTACCGCCAGCACACATCGTGGTGTGATCAGCAGCGATAGTGACAGAAGGAGCAGCCACAACCTGAACAGGAGTTGCGATAGTAGCAGTAGCAGAGCAAGAAGCGCTGGCATTCGCTGCAGAAACCACAACAGTAGCCGTGATAGTACCGACATTGGCGATAGAGGTCGTAACAGTACTTGCATTCACAGGTTGTTCAACACCATTGATCGTCCAAACATAGTTGTAAGCGCCAACAGGAGAAACGTGAGCCGTGAAGGTCACCACACCATTTTGGCAGACATAGTAGTTATCAGCAGTAACGCTCACAGAAGGAGCAGCCAAAACGTTGACTTCGTGTGCAGCGGAAGTAGCAGTACAACCGGTGCTGTCGTTACGGAAGATCGTAACAGTGAAGTAGTAAGGAGCAGCAGCGTCGCTGGCCGGGAGGTTCGGGACGAAGGTAGGAACAGCCGTAATCATTGTGCCGGCAGAAGCACCAGTCCATTCCCAAACGTAGGTGTAAGCAGCACCTTCAACACCACCGGTCACAAAGGCATTCAGAGTCAGGTCACCACCTTCGCAAACCGTGTTAGCACCTTGGATAACAACCGTAGGAGCAGCCACAACATTTGCAGGAACAGAGGTGGAAACAACAGAACAACCGGAGAGCGTGCTGGTGACAACAACATAATAATCATAGGAATTGCCTAAGAGCAGGTCAGAGGTAGAGTATTGAGCGCTGGTAGCACCATTGATAGCAACAGCACTACTACCATTGAAGATCTTGTACCATTGATAGGTCAATACATCACCAGGAACAACACCATTGACAGTAGCCGTCAGGGTAAGTGTACCGCCTTCGCAGACATTACCGAAACCAGAGATATTCACAGTGTAAGCAGGATTGACTGAAACGAAATCGCTGACAGTAGCAACACCGATGTTGGAGCAGCCAACACCCGTTTGGATAACCTCGACACTGTAAGTATCATTGACACCATAAGTCAAAGAGTTGATATTCAGGATTTGATTCGTCTCACCAACGAGAATGTTACCATTCTTGTACCATTGATAAGAAGCAGTACCATAACCACCCGTTACGATAGCCTTGATAGCGGTAGAACCACCGTCGCAAACTGCTTCAGGCATGTCAGCCAGACGAGCGATAGTGATGACAGGATCAGGAATAACGGTGTAGTTAACAGGCTCAGAGGTGGATTGGCAACCATAGTTAGAGGTAACCGTCACCCAATAAGAGTAGTAACCAGGATCCTCAGTACCAGTAGTGGTGTATTGAGCTGTACCACCCACAAGTTCAGTGGTGGAGTACGGAGTGTTAGGATCATCGTTAACTGCATAATTTCTGTACCATGCGTAAGTATAACCGTTCAAACCGTTCACGCCAGCAACGCCACCGTCAACAATTGCGTTAAGAGTAGCGGTGCCACCGACGCAGGAGATCTCGTTGCTGATAGTAGCCACAACAACAGGATCCGTCACGAAAGTGATGGCAGGAGCGTAAGCCGTCACATTACAACCAGCGTTAGCGGAAACAACAACAGAGAAGTTGTAAGCCGTTTCACGAGCAGCCTCAGAGACAACCAAAACACTCGTATTGGCACCTTCAATCAGGACATTGTCCTTGTACCATTGATAGGTATACATATCTCCAGCAGGAGAAACATTAGCATGCAGTGTGGTGGAACCACCTTCGCAAACCGTAGTGTTACCCTCAACAGACACAGCCACAACAGGAGTCGGGATAACCGTCACAGTTGTCGGAATAGAAGTCAGAGAGGTACAACCAGACATCGGAAGCGTAGAAGTCACCGTGTAAACATAAGTGGTGAGATCTCCATCAACGGTCACAGGAGACTCGGTGAGGATATAGTTGTGAGCACCTTCGATAACAACACCGTTTCTATACCAAGTGTAAACTGCGTTGTTGTTCGGGTTGGTAACCATCAACGTAACCTGACCACCGTCGCAAACAACTGCATTGTCAACTTCGACAACCGGAGTAGCAGGCAGCTCGTTCACATTGATCACGATGCTGTCAACAGCAACACAACCGGAAGTAGCTTGAGAAGCCGTAACATAGAACGTGTAGGTACCGCTGAATGTAGGATCAAAGGTGTAGGTAGAACCTTGGAAACCGTTAGACCAGTTGTAGTTCACATTACCATTGTTCCAACCCGTTGCTTCAGCCGTGATAACTGTGCTACCACCAGCGCAGAAGGTTGTCTCAACAGCAGTGACCTCCAATTGAGGAGTTTCCTCAACCGTCACAACAACAGCGTCAGACTCTGTAGAACAACCGTTGAAGTAAGCGATCACCTTGTAAGAACCAGCAGTTCCGACAGTAATATTATTATTCGTAGAATCCGTCATAGGAGCGTTGTCCATGAACCATTGATAGGTAGCGGGCTGAGCCGGAACAACATTAGCAAACAGGGTTGTCACACCACCGTCGCAGATGACCGTATTGCCGCTGACCACAACAGAAGCAGGAGAATTACCGACGATCACAACACCAGCATCAGCTGACATTGCAGACACGCAACCAGAAGCAGGCAGAGTGACAATAGCAGAATAGTGATAAGTGGTCACATTTTCATTGTCGGTGTAAACATTCTCGCTGAAGACAGGACCAGTAACGCCTTCGATCAGCTCACCATTTCTGAACCATGTGTAGACTGCACCATCAGCATCATAAGCATCGATGAGAGCCGTAAGGGTAACCTCGGCACCGTCACAAACGTTAGCAGTGTCATACAAGAAGTTAACCTTAATGTCAGTCACAACAGGAATAGGATGAACCGTGATAGTGATGGCATCGTTAGCCCAGCACTCGGAAGTAGTTTGACGAACCATGACACCAAGAGTGGTGGTTTCAGTCAAATTCGTAGTATAAGTAGCGGTCGTAGCGCCAGGGATGTTGTTATAAACAGGAGTGTAGATAGTGTCATACACAAATCCACCATCCTCAGCATAGTCAACAGCAACCACACTCATCTCTTCACCAACGGTGTACCATTGATAAATGAGATCAGTAGCGTTATAATCATTCAAGTTAGCTGTCAAGGTAACCTGACCGTTCTCGCAGATCTCGGTCTCGGTAGCCGTGATATTGACAACAGGTTGAGGATATACATAGACAAGATACTCAGCAGAATGAGAGATACAGCCAGCACCCATGTCGTCGCGCCAAACATCAACCGTGAATCTGTAAGGCTCAGTACGAGCGTACATGTATTCAGCATAGAAGTTGTTGTCGCCGAGGTTATAACCCATGTTGTCTCTGATTTGACCAGATTCATACCATGTGTAGTGGAGACCACCAACATTCATACCAACAGTGTCAACATTGGCAATCAAGAAGACAGAGTCAGTTTCGCAAACGTGTTGATCACCCGTGATCACAACAACAGGATTCGGATAGACAGTCACAACGTCAGATGTAACGGCATCAGAAGTACAGCCAGGAGCCGGACGAGTCAGGATAGCCGTATAGACATATTGCTGTGCATTGTTGTCGATAATTTCAGGAGTGTCATAAATGGTAGCAGCAGTAGCACCTTCCATCAGGATGCCGTTTCTGTACCAAGTGTAAGTGTCACCATCCTGGTTACCATCAGCAGGAGCAGCAGTGATAGTCAGCTGACCACCGTAGCAAATGCTCGTTTGAGGAGTACCAACAGATGCAATGACAGGGGCACCGTTAACGGTGACATCAATCACATTAGACTCGGCAACACAACCAGAAGATTGTTGGATGATACGAGCGTGGTAATGATGTACGCCAGAAGCGGGAGTAAGAACATTGGAAAGTAAAGTGATACCATCCAAGAGGTTTTCACCATCGTACCATTCATACACGAGATCTGTAGCATTCCAATCATTGAGACTAGCCGTCAAAGTGAGTTCACCACCATCACAAAGAATTGTGTCAGAAGCGAAGATGTTGACAACAGGAGCTTCATTCACATAAACAAGAGCTTGACCAACAGAAGTACAACCTAACTCATTGACAAATTCAACAGAGAAGTTGTAAGGATCATATCTGTAATCCTTGTGGAGGGTGATGGTATTGCCATCAGCCGTGTAGGTTTCAGGATCCATCTCGACATTGTCTTCCAACCATCTGAAGGTTGCGCCTTCCATTACAGGATTCAAATTAGCAGTGAGGGTGATATTATTACCTTCATTGTTACAAACAATAGGATCGGTAACCAGTTGGAGAACAGGATTCGGGTTAACCGTGATGGTATCAACGTCGAAAATCTCAGACTCACAACCAGAAGTACCTTGAACAACAGCAACACCATACGTGTAAGTGGTTGTTTCACCATTCTCTGCAGTGAGAACCTCAGAGAAAGTAGCTTGGTTAGCACCTTCAATCAAAACACCGTTACGGTACCAAGTGAAGACCTCGCCACCTTCAACGCCACCTTGAACGTTAGCCGTCATATTGACCTGATAACCGTCACAAACGATACGATCCTCAGGCATATTCTCCGCATCAACAGAAGCAATGACAGGTTTAGCAACAACTTCAACATCGATAATTTCGGAGTTAGCAACACAACCGGAATTCGTTTGGTTGATAACAATATGATAATGATGTTCTTCGTCAAAAGCAGGAGTAGCAGTGTAAGTCAAAGAAGTAGCGTCTTCGATAGCGGTTTCACCATCGTACCATTGATAGGTAAGGCTCGTCGCATTCCAATCTTGGAGAGCGGCGGCAAGAGTGACTTGGCCACCTTCGCAAACCACCGTGTCGGTAATCGTGACCGCGACAACAGGAGCGTCGTTCACATAGACATCAATGTCAGATTCGCCAGTACAACCATATTCGTTCACAATCTGAACGCTGAAGTGATAAGGATTCTCGCTGTAATCCTTGTGCAAAGCGATAGAATTCGTATCCGTGACAAGGAATTCAGCATTGTCTTCCAACCATCTGTATTGAACACCGGTAGGAACAATATCCATATTAGCGGTGAGAACAACATTATTGCCGTCTTCAGAGCAGATGATAGGATCGGAAACCAGTTGGATAGTCGGATTCGGGTTCACCGTGATGGTGTCGAAGAACGTGAGTTCAGATTCACAACCAGAGAAACCTTGGTTCACAATCACAGAGTAAATATAGGTGGTAGGATAACCATCCACTGCAAGAGGAGCATCAACATAGATGTCACCCGTCACATTCTCAACGAGTTCTCCATTACGATACCAAGTGTAGATTGCTTCACCCTCAATACCGCCTTCAGTGTGTGCATCGAATTTAATGCTTCTGCCTTCGCAGATTTCAGTGACATTGGGCTTCTCAGGAGTGTCAAGATCATTATGAACGGTAACTTGAGGAATACCGCTAATGTTCACTCTGAAAGAGTCAATACCGATACAATCAGGGAAGCTGTAGTCCATCAAGTGTGTAACAGCAACCACGTATGTCGTAGCTTCAGTGGGGTAGAAAGTCTCAATTTCATGAGTAGCACCAGGAATAAGGTTACCTACATTGTACTCATTCTTATACCACTGGAAGACCAACATCGGATCGTTATAATTATTCAGATTAGCACGCAAAGTAACACTGCCGTTCGTACAAACAGCTTCGGCATCACCGGTGATGTTCACAATAGGTTTGTCATAAACATTCACATAGAAAGGATCTGCAATGGTAGAACAACCGTCACCGTTCTTAACTTCAACCGTGAAAATCAAGGGGTTAACATAGTTAGGATCGAAGTGACCAATATAGTAGTTCATAATACCAGCATCATTATTCAGGGCTTGGCCACTCTCATACCATGTGTAAGTAGCATTAGGATCATAATAACCATCAACCCAAGCAACAAGCTGGACATTCATATCAGCAACGCCATTGTAGCACACATTCGGGTTACCGTCAATAGTGACGATAGGATTACGTCTCACGTTGATAGGCTCGCATTCAACAGTTTCAGACACACAACCGTTGCCGAAGTCAATGTAAACGGAATAGACATAATCAACAGGATCAGAATCGTAAATCCAAGCTTGCTCGCTGAAATGAGATTCGTGAGCACCAGAAATCACAATACCGTTTCTCATCCACACATAAGTCAAGGAAGGATCTTCGTAGTATCCACCTTCTTCATCCTGAATCATAGCCGTAAGGTCTAATTGAGCGCCCTCACAAACATGATCAACATCACTACCGTTATTCAGCACAACCAAGTGGTCGAGTTGGACTTCACCTCTGATATCAATCGGGAAACATTCAGAACGAACGTTAGCATCATCACAATTAGCAGGATCGCCAATTTCAATACAAAGGTTAAATTGTGTAACATGGAGCGAATCATACAGATCCTGAGCAGGCATTCTGAAGGTGAAAGGATTACCATCGGGATCTCCATCATCAACAGGCTGACCGTTGGCATACCATGTAACCACTACACCGCTGGAGTAATTTTCGCCATCAATAGAAGCTTCAACAAACACATCTTCCGTAATACAAGGTGTGGGGTTGCCCTCAATATTGATTTGGTAAGCAGTAACAGGAGTCACTTGGAACGGCAAAGAAATAGCCGTACATTGATTAGCATCCGTAACCGTCACGTTATAAGCACCGGCTTGGTTAACAGTGATGGAAGACTCCGCGCCACCATTACTCCAAGCATAGGTGTAATTTCCTTCCGCAGGATAAACCGAAGCAGTAAGTTCAGCAGTCGTGGCACCATTCACCACATTCTGCGTACCGGTGATGTTCACAATAGGAGCGGCGTTCACCATTACTTCCACGGGAGCAGACACCTCTGAGGTGTTGCAAGCGCTAACAACGGCTTTCGCAGCGAAGGTGTAAATACCGCTGTGAGTCGGAGTCACGGTGATGCTCGGCTGGTTCTCACCAGGGATCACGATACCGTTCTTATACCATATATATGTATATGTAGCTTCGTTAGCGGGTTCTTCAGTTTCTTCTTCGACCTCACCTTCGGTATTATCTTGAGTAGCGACATTAGAAGATGCATTCAACACAATCTGACCGCCAACACAAACAGGAACTTCTCCTGTAGTAACTTCGGTGAGAATATTCTCATTTGTGCCAACAGTGATCGTGATGCTGCTTGTCAGAGCGCAAACTGTTGAGTGATCCTCTACAGTGCCAGCAGGTTGGTCGTCATCACCTTCATCTTCAATATCACCTTCATCTTCACCCTCGTTATCGCCTTCATCGGCTTGGTTTTGGTTCTGAGGTTGAGCGTAAGCCGTCACCGTGTAGGTGGTGGTGGCATCAACCGTGGTGGAAACTGTAGAAGAGGTTCCCAAACCATTGCTCCATTCGTAGGAGATGTTCTCGTTGAACCAACCGTCGAGGTTAGCGTTCAAGACGACAGGAGTGCCGGGACACACGTTCATTTGGTCAGCAGTGACCTGCAGGTCTCCACCGAATTGATAGACCGTGAACTCAGCCGTGGCAAAACAACCTTCACTCATTGTAGCCGTAACTGCATAGACACCAGGGATGGTGGTGGTCAACACATTACCCGTTACGTTCGCTGCGGCGGGATCAGGACCAGCCCAAGCGTAAGTGGCACCGGATATTTCAGTAGCCGTCAGGGTAGCGGTAGCATTCTGGCAGACTACATTATCGCCCGTGATGGTAAGCGGCATAGCATCGAACACATGCACCGTATCAGGCTCTGACTGCACGGACACACCACATATCGGGGTGTTTATCTTGACAGCGAAGCCATAAGTGCCGGTCATCAGCATAGGGATAGTAATCACACCCATGTGTTCGCCGGGAACTTCCACGCCATTCACATACCAACTATAAATAGGATTGTTCAAATCCCACAAATCAGTATCCCAATCATCACCTATTGTGTCAATTGTTGCCGTAATCTGGCCACCAACACAAATGGTATCCGCATTGATGGCGATGTGGATATCGGGGGCTTCCGGGAGATAGCGAATCTCAACGGTTTTGGTTACCGGTTCGTTGCAATCGCCGTAAGAGACTTCCACTGTTATGGTTCTGTCCTCAGAATCGCCGAAAAGTTGAGAAGGCACAAAGGTGATGCTCGGACCAACGATCGGGTGTTCATTTGCATCGAAGATTACGTTCTGGCCACGCGTCCAGATAATACGATTGAAACTTGCGTTGGCGGGAATCAGCGTTGCCGTGAGGGTCACCTCGTCATCCGGGCACACTACGGTGTTGCCGACGATGTCCACATAGAGACCGCCTGCGTCAGGAGTCGGGGTCGGAGGATTGGGTTCTTCACTGCCTTGGACATGCAATATGACAGTATTATGACATTCTACGGGTTCGTCTAAGTCGATATAAGTACCACCATCAAGTTGACTAAAAACAGCAAAGATCTCGAAGTTCACCGTAACCGTATAGTCTCCCGGCGTAGTCGTGGCCGTCGGTCCGGGTAATGTTGCTACATTATAATCTTCTTCAAGGCCTTCAGGATAATCCGTTGTCCAACCAGAGATTTCTATAGCTTCATCACCAATGGACAAAGTAATCGGGCCATCTCCAGCCTGAAGCGTAATTTCCGTCACAGGATTACCTTCTCCGTCAAGAACAGGAACTGTTTGGCAAAGTTCAATGGGCTCTTCTGGAGCTGTGACTGTTATATCTACAACAGATTGTGGGCAAAGGTCACTCCATATGGCATAACTACCAGGGACAGTCTCTTCAGGAATCATGTACTCTAATTCCAAGTCTCCATCGGCATCTATTACCATATCATTGGGATCTATTACCATATCATTTTCTGCGTTGATGTCGGTAAGCCACCATGGGTTAAAATTCTCCAAAAAAACATCCGCTTCTGTTGTTGTCAAGAACAAATGTATCGTTGAACCTGCCTGAGCAGTGAGAGAAGTCACCGGTGCACCTGTCTCATCAAGAATCTGAACAGCATCGCAATCATATTCATCTTCGTCGTCATTTTCTTCATCAACAATAACCGTGACGGAATTGGAAATATAGGTGTCGTTCACACCATCGAAAGAAACCACAGCATAGATCGTGTAGGAATACGGATAATCGCTGGAAAAGATCCAGTGAAGAGGCCCCTCATCTGAAGCAGAAAGATTCTCTACCGCACCCCCTACATACCACGTGACATGCATTTTCTGATAAAGTGTTTGTGGGTTTTGGCTATCAAGCACACTCATCCATTCCGAAAATGCTTCCGGTTTCGGGGTTAATTCCAGGTCAAAAGGATACCCGGTAAGACCCGAAGCTTCACTGAGCTCTCCATCAACTTTGAGTTCTACCATACCCTCTTTCTGTACCGCGATATCTCGCGTCATGAACGACTGGTCGGGTGTTGGAGAGACCCAACTGAGCAGCTTTAATTGTGCATCGTTAGGATGCGACGATTCGCTGCGCGCCTGGCAAGTTCCTATGTACAGGAACGCCATTAGCAGAAAAATCATAAATTTTTTCATCGTTTTGATTTTAATTATTACTATTGTTTATTTAATTTATTTATATTCAAATCATCAGAAAACGAAACACCAGAACGGGATCCGTTCGTTCCTTCTCTACTTTTCCTTTCACTGTCTCGAAATCTTACATAGTCTATCATACACTATACACTTTATAATTAACTTGCAAAAATACATTTTTTTTCGTTCAATATTCCCTTTTTGAAGATTTTTTTTTATTTTTCTTCATTCTTTTAAAAGTCTATTGTAACTCAATAAGTTATACCTGAGTTTTTTTTGAAAGTTACAAATTTGGAAGATTATTTTTCTGATACCGGAAAGAAAAGGCAGCTGGAAATGGCGTTGTTTTGGGGGAGTTTTGAAGAAAACGGGGAAAATGTCGGACAAGAAACGGTGACCAAAATGAGAGACGTTGAAAATGTTGGATGTAGGACCATCCGGTATCAAGAATTTGTAATCCATTGATTTCCAATAACATATTAATATCGCGCCGAGAATGCGATTTTCGGGGCGAATTCAAGGCAGGGTGCGGGATTTTTGATTCTGGGGGAGATGATGGAGCGATAGGAAACGATGAGACGATGAGGCGATGAGACGATGAGGGCGATGTAGGGGCGAATAATTATTCGCCCCTACGTCTCGCGGGATTTAAAACAAAAAAGCCCTCCAGAATCATCTGAAGGGCTGTGGTATTGGGCGACGACCTACTCTCCCACCTGTAGGGCAGTACCATCGGCGCGGTCGGGCTTAACTTCTCTGTTCGGAATG
>Ga0310691_10003617_pt1 | contig 18328 bp, 17 predicted proteins | sample 176DNAGHGlowgp2_FD_203887 | JGI IMG/M metagenome (GOLD analysis project Ga0310691, IMG submission 203887) | Sheep rumen microbial communities from Palmerston North, Manawatu-Wanganui, New Zealand - 1766 DNA GHGlow gp2 (v2) (version 2) | ecosystem: Host-associated > Mammals > Digestive system >...
TGGAGAAATAGAATTTAAAAAAGTTTCTTTCAAGTATCCAGATGGAGAAGAATATGTTTTAAAAGATATATCTTTTAAAGCTCATAAAGGTGAAACAATTGCATTTATTGGGTCTACTGGCTCTGGAAAAACTACAATTATCAATTTGATTCCTAGGTTTTATGATGCAACAGATGGAGAAATACTTGTAGATGGTGTAAATGTAAAAGATTATAAACAAAGTTCATTACATAATAAGATAGGTTATGTATCTCAAAAAGCAGTTATTTTTAATGGTACTGTTAATGAAAATGTATCATATGGAGAAAAAATAATTGATGATAACCAAGTAAAAAAAGCTATTGAGGTTGCACAAGCAAAAGACTTTGTCGAAGGTATGGAAAATGGATATGATACAGATTTAGCTGCTGGAGGAACCAATATTTCAGGAGGACAAAAACAAAGAATTTCGATTGCAAGAGCAATTGCAAGAGATCCAGAAATATATATTTTTGATGATAGTTTTTCAGCATTAGACTATAAAACAGATTTAATATTAAGAAGAGAGCTAAATAAATATACAAAAGATGCTACAATACTAATTGTAGCACAAAGAATTGGAACAATAATGAATGCAGACAAAATTTTAGTATTAGATGAAGGAAAAATTGTAGGGCAAGGAAAGCATAAAGAACTACTTGAAAACTGTGAAGTTTATAAGCAAATTGCGTTATCACAGCTTTCTGAAAAAGAGCTTGCAAGCTGAAAAATAGTAAAACGGAGAAAATTTCTCAAGAAAGGAGAAAAATAATGCCAGGACCAATGCGAAGAGGAAAAGGAAACCAAAACGATAAAGCAAAAGACTTTAAAGGTGCGATTTTGAGATTATATAAAGAATTGAATAAGTATATATTAGCAATAGTCATTGCTTTAATACTAGCAATATATGGTGCGAGAATAGGAATAAAAGCACCAAATATACTGTCAAAATTAACAGATGAAATATCAAAAGGTTTGATGGGGCAAATGAATATTTTAGAAGTAAAAAATATAGCAATTACATTAGGATTAATGTATATTGCAAATGCTCTATGTATACTTGTTCAAAACATACTTATGGCAGATGTTTCTAATAAATTTGCAAAAGATTTAAGAACAACAATTTCAAAAAAGATAAACAAATTACCATTAAGATATTATGATTTGCATTCAAAAGGAGATATTTTATCAAGAGTTACAAATGATGTAGACACAATTGCACAAACAATGAATCAATCATTAGCTACACTTGTAACATCAATTACATTATTTTTTGGAACTATTATTATGATGTTTTTTACAGATGCTATAATGGCTCTTACTGCTATTTTATCTAGTGTTATAGGATTTATCTTAATGTTTATTATTTTAGGAAGATCACAAAAATACTTCAGTGCTAGGCAAACAGAGCTTGGAAAATTAAATGGACATATAGAAGAAATCTATTCAAGTTTAAATGTTGTAAAAGTATATAATGGAGAAAAACAAGCAAATGAGAAGTTTGATAAATTAAATGAAAGTGTTTATGATGCAAATTTAAAAAGTCAATTTTTATCCGGGCTTATGCAACCAATAATGAATTTTATTGGAAATTTTGGATATGTTGCAGTTTGCATAGTTGGAGCAATTCTTACAATGAATAATGTTATAACTTTTGGTGTGATTGTTGCATTTATGATCTATGTAAGATTATTTACAAACCCATTATCACAATTTGCACAAAGTTTAACAGCTTTGCAATCAACAGCTGCTGCATCTGAAAGAGTTTTTGAATTTATAGATGAAAAAGAAATGTCAGATGAAGCATCATATACACAAAAACTTGAAAAAGAAAAAGTTCAAGGGAAAATTGAATTTAAAAATGTTGTTTTTCAATATGATAATAATGATAAGCCTACTATTAAAAACTTTAGTATGATTGCAAAACCAGGAGAAAAAGTCGCAATTGTAGGACCAACTGGTGCTGGAAAAACTACACTTGTAAATTTACTTATGAAGTTTTATGATATAGATTCTGGAGATATTAGAATTGATGATGTTTCAACAAAATTGTTAACTAGAGAAAACATTCATGATTTATTTACTATGGTTCTGCAAGATACTTGGTTATTTGATGGAACAATAAAAGAAAATATTATATACAATAATGAAAATATTACAGATGAACAAGTAATAGAAGTATGTAAAACTGTTGGATTAGATCATTTTATAAGAACACTTCCAAAAGGATATGATGCAATTTTATCTGAAAATGAGAGTATATCTGCAGGACAAAAACAATTGCTAACTATAGCCAGAGGAATGCTTCAAAATGCACCATTTTTAATTCTAGATGAAGCAACTTCAAATGTAGATACAAGAACAGAAGAGCTTGTGCAAAAAGCAATGGATAAATTAACAAAAGGAAAAACATCTTTTATAATTGCACATAGATTATCAACTATAAAAAATGCAGACTTGATTTTAGTAATTAACAATGGAAATATTGTAGAACAAGGAAATCATGAACAATTAATGGCAAAACAAGGAGCATATGCAGAGCTTTATAATAGTCAATTTGAGATGTAGACATGGGTAATTTTTTCATTGTGGCCTGTCCCGTTCTAGAGGGAAAAGGTGAGAAAAGAAAAGCGGAAGCACATGTCATAACTCTTTTTTATTTGAATATTTAATAATCCATAAAAAAATAGTGTATATTGTTACACACTATTTTTTTGGATTTCAACTAGTATCTTTCTTCTACGTTTACTCCCTCTTTGTCGTTATTTTGCAATTCAGATCCATTTGGGTTATTACCAAAGATTTGCTCAAAACCATCTGGAGAATTACCAGAAATGCTATTAACACCAGAATATATCTGTTTAAAATGTGTAGATCTAGAAGTAGAGTTTGGGCCAGTGGTAGAAGATTTATTAATTACTTCACCAACATTATTAAAATTTTGATTAAAACTCATAAAACCTCCTTATACTTTTTGTTTTAAATTAACATAATTATACCATTTTTTAGGTAAAAAATCAAGAGAACTCTTGATTTTTTTAATTCTATAGAATATAATAGAAATGTAAAAAAATGACTTTCAAAGTAGAAAGGAATTCAATATGGATAAAAGTATAAAGGAACTAATGCAAATAAGTGTAATAAGTGAAAATACTATATTAAGTGATATGGTAAAAGATATAATACCTAGAGAAGAACAAAGATTTACAACATTAGAATTAGAGGCAGAAAAAAAACAAGAATTTAGTCTTGTAATATATAAAAAGCAAAATCCGTTAATTAATTTCTTTCATTCTATAAAATTTGCTTTTGAAAAGTTTAGAATTATAAGACATTCGAGGGAATTTGAATTGGCAAAGAATCAAAATAAATATTAATAAGAACTTGTTTTACTGAAAAGACTATGAAGTAGAAAGTCAGATATAGGAAGTAGGAGGTAGGAGGTATGAAGTCCGACCTCCAACTTCCGACTTCCGACCTCATAAATAAATTTATTTGAGTGTTATAAAATAGATACTATTATTTAATATAAAGAGAGGAACATAAAAACATGTTAGCATACATTAAAGGCGAACTTGCAGTAAAAGCAAGAGGATATGTCGTGATTGATGTTGGTGGACTTGGATATAAAGTATTCATGTCAGATTTAGCTATGGAAAACATAGGTAACATAGGAGAAATAGTCAAGGTTCATACATATTATAGAGTAATGGAAGATGATATAAGTATTTTTGGATTTAATACAAGTGAGGAGCTTAGGCTTTTTGAATTACTGATTTCAGTAAGCGGGGTTGGAGCAAAAACAGCAATTACAATGCTTGGAACAATTAAACCAGAAGATTTTGCAATTGCAATTATTTCAAATGATATTAATACATTAAAGAAATTACCAGGAATAGGAGCAAAAACTGCACAAAGAATTGTACTTGAATTAAAAGATAAATTAAAAAAAGAAAAGCAAATAGAAGAATTATCTATTGCAGTAGATAATGCAAATTATATAAAAAATGTAATTGAAAAAGACCAAAAACTAGAAGAGGCATTTACTGCACTTCAAGTACTTGGTTATAGCACAAAAGACATTGAAAAAGCAATGGGAAAAATTGATAAAACTCTAAGTTTAGAAGAGATAATACGAAAGGGAATAAAAGAGCTATCAAATAAATGAGGTCAGAAGTAAGAGGTAGGAGATAGGAAGTGAGGAAAACTATGCCAGCAATAACATACGAATTATTACATACAGACAAAAATTCAGGAGCTAGAAGAGGAGTTATTCATACTCCACATGGAGATATACAAACTCCAATTTTTATGCCAGTTGGAACATTAGCAACAGTTAAATCAATGTCTCCTGAAGAATTAAAAGAAGATGTAAAAGCTCAAATAATTCTTTCAAACACTTATCATCTCTATTTAAGACCAGGACATGATATTGTAAAAGAAGCAGGTGGACTTCATAAATTTATGAATTGGGACAAGCCAATTTTAACAGACTGTGGAGGATTTCAGGTTTTTTCTTTAAGCAAACTTAGAAAAATAACAGAAGATGGAGTGCTTTTTAATTCACATTTAGATGGAAGTAAGCATATGTTTACACCTGAAAAAGTAATTGAGATTGAGGAAGCACTTGGTGCAGATATAATAATGAGTTTTGACGAATGTTGTGAATATCCATCAACATATGAATATACAAAACAGTCTATGGAAAGAACAACAAGATGGGCAAAAAGGTGCAAAGATGCACATACTAGAGAAGATCAAGGATTATTTGGAATAATTCAAGGTGGGTTTTATAAAGATTTAAGAGAAAAATCGGCAAAAGATTTAATAGATTTAGATTTTCCAGGATACGCAATTGGTGGAATAAGTGTTGGAGAACCAAAAGAAAAATTTTTAGATATTTTAAGATATACAGCTCCTATTATGCCAGAGAACAAACCAAGATATTTAATGGGAGTAGGGAGCCCAGACTACTTAATTGAAGCATCACTTGCGGGAATTGATATGTGTGATTGTGTTTTACCTACAAGACTTGCAAGACATGGGACAGCAATGACTTCAAAAGGAAAACTAGTTATTAGGAATAATGAGTATGCTAGAGATTGGAATCACTTAGATGATGAATGTGATTGTTATACTTGTAAAAATTATACTAGAGCCTATTTAAGACACTTAATAAAAACAAATGAAATTTTAGGAATGAGATTAATATCACTTCATAATTTGAGATTTTTAACAAGAGTGATGGAGCAAGTTAGAACAGAAATTGAGAATGACAATTTATTACAATTTAAAGAAGAGTTTTATAAAAAATACGGTTATAATAATTAAACCATGGAGGATAAAAAAATATGAATATAGATGATGACGAATTAGAAGAAAAAAAATTAAAAACAAAAAAATTGAAAACTTTAATTATTATATCAATTATTATTCTTTCTGTTATAGCTTTAATATTGGCGGCATTAATTGTTTATAAAAAAGAAAATCCTTCATATATTACCACATATATTGATGGAGAAAGAGTTCAAAACTTTGATAAAATAATAGATATTCAAACTGATGAAAATGGAGAAATACAATTTTATATACCTATTAGGGCTTTTGCAAGATTTTTAAAAAATACTAATGCTAAATTTGACTATCAAGATTTTGATGGAGAATATGATATAAAAACAGAAGATTCAAGTAAGTGTAACATAGTCAGAAACAATTATGAAATTGCTGTATATACAAAAGGATCTAAAATAATATATAAGAAAAATATACAAAATGGTAGTAAAGAATATGAGGAATGTATTGCTGATAGAGACATATTTAGTAATAATGGAGTATTATATGCTTCTAAAGATGGAATTGAAAAAGGTTACAATGTAGTTATTTCATATAACGAAAAAAAGAAAATAATAAATATATATTCATTAGATTTCTTGGTGCAAAATCAAATTCAACGATTTGCAACTGAAAAATTTGGAAATTATGGAACTTTGAAATATGAAGAAAATATCTTAAACAATAATAAATCAATTTTTGAGGATGTTTTAATTGTAAAAGCTTCTAATAATAAATATGGCCTATTAAAAGGAAATCATGAAGAATTTATATTAGAACCTAAATATGATAAAATTACATTTGTACCAGACTCGAAATGTTTTCTAGTTGAAAGTGATGGAAAAATTGGATTATTTGAAAAAGATGGCACAAGAAAGATTGGCTTAATATATGAAGATATAATTTCAATGGGAAAGAATTCTAATTTATATGTTGTAAAAAGTAACAATCAGTTTGGTGTTGTTGATGGAAACAAAAGTGAAAATGATAATATAATAATATATCCACAATATGATCAAATTGGAATAGATGTTAATAATTATTTATATAATGGAGTGAAAAATGGATACATCATTTTAGATGATCTTATACCAGTTAGATTAGGAAATGTTTGGGCGATATATAATAAGCAAGGAAAAAATATTTCAAATGGATTTAAATATGTAAGTATAGGATGCAATAATATTAAAAGTGGAAATAATATATATTCTCTTTTACAAATACCAGATGCAAAGCTAATTATAGTTAAAGATCAATCGAATAAATATGGATTTATGGATATAACTGGAAATGATGCTATAGCACCGTTTGTATTAGATCAAATATATATAAAAACATCAAATGGCGTGGATTCATATTGGATGTCTTATACCGTAAATGGAGAAGAAAAAGAATTAAATGTTTTAGATTATTTAAAACAAAAAAAATAAAATGTTCTAAAATTTTAACTTCTTTCATATACATTTAATAAGGGGGAATGTATATGGAAGAAGATTTTTTTAAAGTTGGATATAGTACATATTTGCATCAAAAGAGTAAAAAAATAAAATGGACAAGAAGTATAACGAAGAAGCTTTTTAAACACAAATTTATAATTATAATATGTATTAGTATTTTTATATGTTTGATTATGAATTTTTGGCTTATATTTAAGTTTATGAAAATTCTTGAAATGAATACAATTTTGTAGTAGAATTATAAAAGAAAATAAGGTGTATTAAAATATTGTGAGGATTTTAAAATGAAAGTAGCAAACAATTGGCAAGATTATAAATTAATAGATATGGCAAATGGTCAAAAATTGGAAAAATGGGGTAGATATATCCTTTCAAGGCCAGATCCGCAAATTATTTGGAAAGAAAGAATGTATAATGAAGAATGGAAAAAAGCTGATGCTATATACAATAGATCAAAAACAGGTGGAGGAAGTTGGAAATATAACAAAAAACTTCCTGAAAATTGGCAGATTAAATATAAAGGTTTAACTTTTAATATCAAACCAATGGGCTTTAAACACACAGGGTTATTTCCAGAACAAGCTGTTAATTGGGATTGGATGATAGAAAAAATACAAAATGCTAAAAGAGAAATTAAGGTATTAAATTTATTTGCTTATACTGGAGGTGCAACTGTTGCATGCTTACATGCTGGAGCTTCAGTTTGTCATGTAGACAGTTCAAAAGGAATGGTATCTTGGGCAAAAGAAAATGTACATAGTTCAGGTTTAGCAGATAAAAAGATTAGATATATTGTTGATGATGTTAATAAATTTGTTGCTAGAGAAATCAGAAGAGGTAACAAATATGATGCAATAATAATGGATCCACCATCATATGGAAGAGGTACTAATGGAGAAGTTTGGCAATTTGAAAACAATATATATGATTTAGTAGAACTATGTAAGCAAGTATTATCTGATAATCCATTATTTTTCTTAATAAATTCGTATACAACAGGGATATCTAGTACTGTTTTATCAAATATTTTAATTTTAACGATTGAAAAAACATATAAAGGTCAAGTTACTTGTGGAGAAGTGGGCTTGCCAATGGAAAATTCAGATTTAATATTACCTTGTGGAATATATGGTAGATGGGAAGCTTGAGGAAGGAGATATGTAGTCAGAAGTAAAAACTGACCTCTAATCTCTAACTTACGATTTCAGGAAATATAATAAAAGGATTTGAATTAAATGAAAGTATTATACGAAGATAATCACATAATTGTAGTTATAAAAGAACCTAATATTCCATCTCAATCTGATAAAACAGGAGATGTAGATATGCTTACAATGGTTAAAAACTATGTTAAAGAAAAATATAATAAACCAGGAGAAGTATATATTGGTTTAGTTCATAGGCTTGATAGACCAGTTGGAGGTTTAATGGTGTTTGCCAGAACTTCAAAGGCAGCCTCAAGATTAAGTGAACAAGTACGAAATAAAACATTTAAAAAGAAGTACTTAGCAGTTGTAGATGGTATATTTGATGAAAAAAATGGAACTTTAATAGATTATTTATATAAAGATGAAAGAAATAATATTAGTAAGGTGGTTCCAGAAACAAAGAAAAATGCTAAAATGGCCAAGCTTGATTATGAAGTATTAAACTATGATAATAAAAGAGATTTAAGTCTTGTAAAAATAGATTTACATACTGGTAGACATCATCAAATACGTGTACAAATGGCGCATGCTGGGCATAGTTTATTTGGTGACCAAAAATATGGAACAAGAGGAAAAGGAAAACAAATTAGACTGTGGGCATATGAAATAGAGTTTGAGCATCCTACAACGAAAGAACAACTTAAATTCACAGATTACCCAGATTGGACAATGGTTGAAAAATTGAGGTAAGAAGTCAGAGGTCAAATTGAGGATCTCCAACATCTTACCTCTAACTTCTGACCTTAAAAAAAGATCGAATTAATCGATCTTTTTTTATATTCTTCCGTTTTCTATTTTTCTTCATTTAAAAATTTATATGTTGCTGCAGCTAATGCAGATCCTACTAAAGGAGCTACTATAAATACCCAAGCTTGAGATAAGGCTGTTCCACCTAAAAATAAAGCTGGAGCTAAACTTCTTGCTGGGTTAACTGATGTTCCTGTTAATGGAATTCCCATAATATGAACAAAAGCAAGAGTTAAACCAATTACGATACCTGAAACTGAACTAAATTTTTCGCTTGAAGTTACTCCTAAAATTGTATAAATAAATACAAAAGTAAGAATAATTTCAACAACAATTGCACCAACCATATTTAAACCAACTGAAGATGCATCACCAAAGCCATTTGCTCCAAGGCCAACTACTGAAACATCCATTCCACACCATTTTACAATTAAATAAAGTATAGAACTACCAAGTATTGCACCTAAAATTTGAGCAATTACATAGCATAAAAAATCTTTAATAGACAATTTTTTGTTTATAAGCATTGCTAGAGATACTGCAGGGTTAATATGACATCCAGAAATATTTCCTATAACATAAGCCATAGCAACAATAGATAAACCAAAAGCTAAAGCAATTCCAAGTGTTCCAAGTGTACCACCTGCGATTACAGCACTTCCACATCCAAATAGGACAAGTACTGCTGTTCCAATGAACTCACATAAATATTTTTTCATTGAAAAAACCTCCTTAAATAAATTTAAAATATATTTTTATTTATGCACATTATATGGTAAATATGTTTAAAAGTCAAGAAGAAATATTTTTATTTACTATTGACAATTGAGTATCTATTCAACTATAATGTAAATAGTTGAATAAGTACTCAATTTTATTGAATATATTTTTAGTAATTAGAGAGGAGGACAATATGGCGAAAAACGAATTTGTATGTGATTGCAATATAATACATGAAGATGTTGTAAAAGATACATTGAATAAAATGAAGGATGAAGATTTACTTAATAAATTAAGCGATTTTTTTAAAATTCTTGGTGATACAACAAGATTAAAAATATTATATGCATTAGATCAAAATGAGCTATGTGTATGTGATATAGCAAATGTTTTAAAGATGAGTAAATCATCAATTTCACATCAACTAGCTACACTTAAACAAAGTGGAATTGTAAAATGCGAAAAAAGAGGAAAAGAGGTTTTTTACATGTTAGATGATGAACATGTACAACAAGTATTTGAAATTGGAAAAGAACATATAAATCATAAAAGAGGGGAGTCTGAATAATAATTTTAATTTTGAACTTTAGAGTTTATTTTTACGAACTCTAGAAAGAAAGGGGATATATTATGAAATTTAAAATTAAGGGATTAGACTGTGCAAATTGTGCAGCAGAATTAGAAAGAAAAATAAAAAATATAGATGGAGTAAATGATGCAAGCATTAGCTTTATGTCAGAAAGGTTAGTAATTGAATGTGAAGAATCTATAAAAGAAGATGTTATTGAAAAAGTTAAAAAAGTAATAAAAAAAGAAGAACCAGATGTTACAATAGAAAAAATATAATTTTTGTTATGTACAGCTAAATAATATATATTAATTCATTTCTTCCGTTCTCCAAGTTGTTTTGAATTTGTGCCTAAATATAATGAATTAATCATAATCAGTAATAGGAAATAATAAATGACTACTACAAGGGTCGAACTCATCAATTCATTAATATATATTATTTAGCTGTGAATTATAACATTTATTACTTACAATAAACTATTATAAAAAAGAAAGGTTTATATTATGAAAAAAAGATTATTTAAAATCATTATTTCAGCAATTTTATTAATAATAGTAGTTTTCATTTCTTTTCAAAATGAATGGATTAATAATGGAATTCTACTTGTAAGTTATTTAATAGTGGGATTTGAAATTTTAAAAAAAGCATTTAGAAATATTATTAGAGGAAAAGTTTTTGATGAAAACTTTTTAATGACAATAGCTACACTTGGAGCATTATGTATTGGAGAAATTCATGAAGCAGTTGCAGTTATGTTATTTTATCAAATAGGCGAATTATTCCAAAGCTATGCAGTTGACAAATCAAGAAAGTCAATTTCAAGTTTAATGGACATTAGACCAGATTATGCAAATCTACTTAAAGATGAGAAAGAAGAGAAAGTAGATCCAGAAGAAATTAAAACAGGGGATATAATACTTATTAAACCTGGGGAAAAAGTTCCATTAGATGGAGTGATTATCGAAGGTACTGCAATGCTTGATACTAAAGCTTTAACAGGAGAAAGTGTTCCCAAAAGAGCAAAAGTTGATGATGAGATTTTAAGTGGATGTATTAATATAGATGGTCTTTTAAAAATAAGAGTTACAAAAGAATTTGAGGAATCAACAGTTAGTAAAATTTTGGATTTAGTTGAAAATGCTAGTAGTAAAAAGTCTAAATCTGAAAATTTTATAACAAAATTTGCAAGAATTTATACACCAACAGTAGTAATTATAGCACTTATTCTTGCATTTGTGCCGCCTATGATAATAAAAGGTGTATCTCTTACAGAATGGATATATAGAGCACTTTCATTTTTAGTAGTATCATGTCCATGTGCACTTGTTATATCTGTACCTCTAAGCTTTTTCGGTGGAATTGGTGGGGCTTCTAAACAAGGTATTTTAATAAAGGGAAGTAATTATATAGAAGCACTTAGTAAAACAGAAGCTGTTGTTTTTGATAAAACTGGAACTTTAACAGAAGGTGTATTTGAAGTTCAAAAAATTATAGCTAATGAAATAGCAGAAGAAAAACTGATAGAAATTGCAGCATATGCAGAAAGTTATTCGAATCATCCAATTGCAAATTCTATAAAATTAGCATATGGAAAAGAAATTGATAGCAATAAGATTATTAATATAAAAGAAATTGCAGGTAAAGGAATTTTTGCAAATATAGAAAATAAAAATGTATTAATTGGTAATGAAAGCTTAATGAATGAAAACAATATTGATTTTAAGCCAATTAATGATATTGGAACTATACTTTATATTGCAATTGAAAGAAAATTTGTTGGAACAATTTTAATTTCAGATAAAATAAAAAAAGATGCAAATAAAACAATTAAAAATCTTAAATCTCACGGAATAAAAGAAACAGTAATACTTACAGGAGATAAAAAAGAAGTTGCAGAAAATGTTTCTGAAAAAATAGGAATTGACAAAGTATATTATGAATTATTACCTGATGGAAAAGTTGCTAAATTTGAAGAATTATTAAAGAACAAATCCAAAAACGGCAAAATTGCTTTTGCTGGTGATGGAATAAATGATGCACCTGTACTTGCTATGGCTGATGTTGGAATTGCAATGGGAGGATTAGGTTCGGATAGTGCAATAGAGGCAGCAGATGTTGTAATTATGACAGATGAACCATCAAAGATTGTAACAGCAATAAAACTTGCAAAAAAGAATATGAGAATTGTAAAAGAAAACATAGTATTTGCTATAACAATAAAAATATTAATACTAATATTAACAGCATTAGGTATTACAAGTATGTGGTGGGCAGTATTTGCAGACGTAGGAGTCTCGATAATTGCGATTCTAAACTCACTGAGGATGATTTTTGGATAGAAGTGAGAGGTGAGATGTTAGAGACTAGAGGTATGAAGAAGGAGGTAAGAAATCTAAAATCCGACTTCCTACCTCTAATTTTTTTGAACTTTTTTATGTAATAAATCTGCAATTTTTCTAAACAATTCACTAACAGAGAAAGTCTTAATCACTGGTGCTGTCTCGTATCCTCCGTTTTCTAATATATTAGATTTATGTTCTAAATTATTCATCATTTCTGTAAGGTAATCATTAAAAAATGTATAGTTTTCACTATGTCCAATATATTTATCAAAATTTGTTATTTTTCTTCTAAAGATTTCAAGTTGTTCTAAATTAGTAATTTGATTAAATTCAAAATCAAAAAATCTTTTTATTATTAAATCTTGTATTTCAAAAAAGGTGCTTTTGATTGATGATCTAAGCTTTTCGATTTTAGTTCGAGATTTTTCAGTGTTTTTATTATTCAATTTTATTATTTTTTCTTCTAATTGTAAAATTCTATCAAATGAATTTACTATATATTTATAAGTTTTTTCAGAAGTGTAATTTACTATTTCATCTTTAAAATCATTTGTTGAAAAATAGGTACTTTGAAATAGTTTTTCTTCACCAATAAAAAATATTAATTCATTTAACAAAGCACATTCAACAGGATAATATGAAGGACTTGGAGTATATAAACTAATATTATAATACTTTTCAAAATCTGGCTCTATACCTATTATTTTTGAAGATATGTATTGCACACAAGCTTCATTCAAACCAGTTCCAACAACTTTTGATTTTGTATAGTTTGCTAGCCCCATTTTTGTTATATTATCATTTTCATCTCTTATTTCCTGTAAAAAATGTAAACACTCATGTATTGCAAATTCTTCTAAATCTTCGTTTGCAATATTTAAGTTAAAATAAATGGAAGAATTTTTATAACAATAACTTGCTTCTTGCATTCCTTCTGGCATTTGAGCTTTATACATATTTAATGAAAATAGTTTAGCAAATATCTCATTTGGATTTAAATTAAAGCAAGGGAATGTAGATGCTATTTTTTTTGATATATTATTTGTTATATTTAGTACAATATCTGTTGGAACTTTTTCTGTGACTATTATTCCGTCTTTTTGTAGCCTTTTTTCTATATTCATGTGAATCGATTTCCTTTCACCATATATTATACTATAAAAGTATAACAATAGTGTGACTTTTATATTACAATTTAATGACAAATAAAATAGTATGATTTATAACAAAAAGAGTAAATATATTATTTTTCAATCCCTTGGTGTCGAAATCTTTATGTACCTGTAATTTTTCTTACGAAAAATTCAGCTACGATGTCGATTTCTCCAGTCGCCTTGCGCTTCGCTCCAGTTTGCTGTCCATTGTTAAGGCTCTGCCTGTTACAATGGCAGTATGCGTTCGAGCTGTTCGGCTTACGCGGGATTTCAAAATAATATATTTACTCTTTATTAAATAAAAGATGTGATAGATATTTAATTATAATTAAATCATTTTCTCCATAATCTGTATCGCATTTGTAGCCGCACCTTTGCGAATATTATCAGCTACGCACCAGAAATTAAGCGTATTAGGTTGGCTATAGTCACGTCTTATTCTTCCAACAAATACCTCATCTCTTCCATTTGCAACACTTGCAAGTGGGTAAACATTATTTTCTGGGTCATCATATAAAACAATACCTTCAGAGTTTTTTAAAAGATTTTTTACTTCAGTTAAATCAAAATCATTTTCAAATTCTACATTTATGGATTCTCCATGACAGTTTTCTACAGGGACTCTTACTGTTGTTGCAGTAACTTTTAAATTCGATTTACCTAAAATTTTTCTAGTTTCATCTATCATTTTATGCTCTTCTTTTGTATACCCATCTTCTGTAAATACATCAATATGAGGAAGACAATTATTGTATATTGGATGTGGAAATTTTTTTAAGTCAGGGTAACTAGCTTTACTTACTAAATCTTCTAAACCGTTTTTACCTGCGCCAGAAACCGCTTGATAAGTTGAATATACAATTCTTTTTATTTTATATTTATCATCTAAAACTTTTAAAGGTACAACAGCTTGAATTGTTGAGCAATTTGGGTTTGCAATTATTCCTGTATTTTTCTTTATATCTTCAGGGTTTACTTCAGGAACAACTAGTGGAACATCTTCATGCATCCTCCAATAGCTACTATTATCTATTACAATACATCCTTTTGATGCAGCAATTGGAGCATATTTTTTTGAGGTTTCTCCACCAGCTGAAAAAATTGCAAAATCAAAACCTTCATCAAAAGAATTCTCTGTTAATTCATATGTAATATATTCTTTTCCCATAAAGGTTAATTTTGTTCCGGCTGATTTTTTTGAGCAAAATAATTTATATTCAAAATTTGGTAAATTCTTCTCTTCTAAAACTTTTAATGCAGTTCTTCCAACTAAACCTGTAGCGCCTACGATGGCTAGTTTATATTTCTTTTCCATACAAATCAATCCTTTCTATAATCTAACAGTACCATAATTTATCGAATTTATTTAATTATATTCATGTGGGATTTTTTTGTCAATGAATTTTTTATAATAAATTAAGTTAAAATATATACGTAATCAATTAATATATAAATATTTTTCGAAAAATCTCGGCTCAATACACATTAAAGAAATTCTAATTTAATAAAATGAGCCATTTCACTTGAGACCCTCTGCGGCTAACGCTTGAGTACCGTGAACATCCCTCATTTTATTAAATAAGAATTTCTAATAATGCTCCAATCGCATTCGATTTGTTCTTAAGATATTTATATATTAATTGATTAATAGTAATATAGTAGTAATATTATTACATAATATTATTAGACATAAATAATGATATAAAAAATATTTGACATTTTATGTTAAATTAAGTATACTAATTAGAGATTAGATGTTAGAAGGAGAAAGTACATGTTTACAGATTATACAAAAATAATTATAAAATCTGGAGATGGCGGAAATGGAGCAATCTCTTTTAGAAGAGAAAAATATGTTGCCGCTGGTGGTCCAGATGGTGGAGATGGTGGCAAAGGTGGAGATGTATATTTTGTTGTAGATAAAGATAAAAATACATTAGTTGATTTTAGATATAATAAAAAATATAAAGCAACAAATGGAGAAAATGGTAGTGGTGCTAAATGTAGTGGTAAATCAGGAGAAGATATTTATATAGGTGTTCCAATTGGTACTGTTTTAAAAGATAATGAAACAGGAAAGATAATTGCAGATTTATCTAGGCCTGATCAAAAAGAACTTGTTTTAAAAGGTGGTAGAGGAGGAAGAGGAAATCAACATTTTGCAACATCTACAAGACAAGTTCCAAGATTTGCTGAAGATGGAGAACCAGGTCAAGAAAAAGAAGTTATTTTAGAGTTAAAACTTTTAGCAGATGTTGGTTTATTAGGCTTCCCAAATGTAGGAAAATCTACTTTTTTAAGTACAGTTACAAGTGCAAGACCTAAAATTGCAAATTATCAATTTACTACATTAGAACCAAATCTTGGAGTTGTAAAATCTAAAGATGGCTCGAGTTTTGTAATAGCTGATATTCCTGGAATTATTGAGGGGGCAAGTCAAGGGGTAGGATTAGGATTACAATTTTTACGCCATATTGAAAGAACTAGATTATTATTGCATTTAATTGATGTTTCTGGTCTTGAGGGAAGAAATCCTGTTGAAGGTTTTAATATAATAAACGAAGAATTAAAAAACTATAGCGAAAAATTAGCAAATAGAAAACAAATTATTGTTGCAACAAAATGTGATGTTACAAATCAAAAATTATTAAAACAACTTGAAAATCTAGCTAAAGAAAAAAATATGGAATTCTTTAAAATTTCAAGTGTTACAGGAGATGGATTAGAAAAGCTTTTGGATTATGTATCATCTATATTAAAAACACTACCAAAAGAAGAGTTAGTTGAAAAAGAAGAAAAAATTGTTTATACTTTAGAAGACGATAAAGATGTATTTACTGTTACAAGAGAAAAAGGCAAATTTATTGTTAAGGGAGAAACAGTAGAAAAAGTTATTAGAAGAGTAAACATAGAAGATAATGAATCCCTTTATTATTTGCATAAAAAATTAAGAGAATTAGGAGTAGAAGAGGAACTTAAAAAACAAGGAATTAATGAAGGGGATATAGTTAGGATAGCTAATTATGAACTTGAATGGTATGAATAAGTCAGGTTGAAAAATAATTACAGTTTTGGTTTTAAACAAATATATTGAGTATGAAATGGAGAAAAAAATGTTACCAACTGAAATAGAAAGAAAATATACAATAAATCATTTACCAAAAGAAGTAGATAATATATTAAAAATCACTCAAAAACATATTTATAGAGATCCAGTTTGTAGTATAAGAGTAAGAAAAAGTGAAGACTTTTATACCAACGAAGTTAAATATACACATACGATAAAAGCCAAAGGTAAAAAAACTGAAATTTTTTCTATAACAGAATTAGAAAAAGAAATCACAGAAGAACAATATGAAGAAGTTAAACCATTTAAGGGAAGCACTACAATTGAAAAATATAGAATAATAATTCCTTTGGAAGATGGATTAAAGGCTGAAGTAGATATATTTGAGAAAAAATTAAAAGGATTAATAATTGCTGAAGTGGAATTTGAAAGTGTAGAACAAGCCAAAAACTTCAAAATGCCTTCTTGGTTTGAAAAAGAAGTACCTCATAATGAGTTTTCAAATAGAAAAATGTCAACAAAAACAAGAAAAGAAATTTTGGAAATGATAGGAAAGAAACAACTTACAATAAATGAAAATATTTTAAAAGATTTTCAAAAAAGAATAAAATAGATGAAAACCAATAGCTTAAGTTAGTTAAAAGCTATTAGATTTTATTATATATCTTCAGGGGTTTTATCTGTGTTATGATATATTGGTAGCCATACAAAATTTCCTTATTTCAAATTATATCCTCCAGCAACTTCAATAAATGCGAGGTATTTCTGCCTCGCACATTTGGTACCGATGGTGGGACTCGAACCCACATGGATAACCGCATGATTTTGAGTCATGTGCGTCTACCAATTCCGCCACATCGGCATATAAAAAATGTAATTATAATAAAAATAAATGAGCTGAATAATTAATATCAGCTCTTGTTTTGGTTGCGGAGGTAGGACTCGAACCTACGACCTTCGGGTTATGAGCCCGACGAGCTGCCAACTGCTCCACCCCGCGATGTGCAACATTCATTATTATAATATGCAAAAATTAAAAAGTCAATACTTTTTAGGCAAAATTTATTGATTTTTTTTAAAATCTATGATAAATTATATATGTTTAAATGTTATAATTAACTTGAGTTATAACAAAGTGAAGTGAGATGTGGGAAGTGAGAAATATGCAAGAAAATAAAAATGATAAAGATGAAAAATTAACTGATTTAAAAGGAACTATAGAAAGTTTGATTGAAGGTGAACAAGCTGAACTTTCACAAGAAGAAGCAATCAAAGCATATAAAGGAGAAGGACCACAAAAACCAAAAAAAAGAAAAAAATCTTCATCAGATGAAGACGATGATGATATTTTAGATGAAGAGCATTTAAAAAGATTAAAACAAGAATTATTAGCATCTCTTGAAAAAGTAAATAAACTTGCAAAAAAGCTTTTTGGAGAAAAAGAATTTAAAAATGCAAAAAATTTGAAAGTTAAAGAAAAATATTCAAAAACTCAAGAAAAAGAACAAACAATCAGTAAAGCTAAACAAAAAGAGAAAGAGGGAAAAGAAAGAAGTAGAGAAGAATGAATTTACTTGTAAAAAGTTTAGAAAAGTCTAATAAATATATAGACTTTTTAGAACAAATTAAAAATAAAAAAAGCCCGGTAGAAATATCGGGCTTAACTGACGTATTAATTAGCGAGATTTTATCAAATGTACTAGATAATATAAA
>Ga0310691_10003618_pt1 | contig 18323 bp, 14 predicted proteins | sample 176DNAGHGlowgp2_FD_203887 | JGI IMG/M metagenome (GOLD analysis project Ga0310691, IMG submission 203887) | Sheep rumen microbial communities from Palmerston North, Manawatu-Wanganui, New Zealand - 1766 DNA GHGlow gp2 (v2) (version 2) | ecosystem: Host-associated > Mammals > Digestive system >...
CCAAATCAACATACTCATGACCGTTAGCATTATAATCATCATGAATTGGTTGCGAATAAGCTTGAGGAGTGGATAAAACAACGCCAACAAGTAATAATCGTATAATCCTATATGCCTCCATATTATTCCCACTCTTCAATTTCATTTGAGCAGAGAAGGTCAATTGTAATATGTATTTTTGAATTCTCATAATCTGTTTTTTGTTTATCTTTAATTTGTTGTTATTCCCATTACGATACCATGGAGTCTGGCCCTGGGATTAATTAACCAAACATGGCGATAGAAATGTTCAATAACCAGTGAACGGTTAATCCGGCATGTTGGGGTCCCAGACGGGACGGATGTTCAGCCAATTGTATCTTTCCTGCATCACGAAGTCTATCTTACCGCTATTGGGCATCCATCCGCCATTGACATTATCCGGAATATACCTGAAAGAGTATGCTTTACCTTCATTGTCCAGTGTGCCGCACCAGCGGGCATCGCCAAATCCTATCTTTATCACATTGCCGTTAGTGCCCTCTATTATCCCTAAATAACTTAAAGAGGACACCCATTTGGAAACATTACAGTTTGCAATCAGCTCTTCAACATCAGCCTTGGATGGCATCCTCCATTTGCCTCCCAGCATAAGATGCACCACATCATGCTCCGTGCCGCATATGTCAGCGCCTATGTCCGTGTAGGTACCGCTGCCAGCGTCCCAATGCTCGTAATGTGATTTGAGCCACTCCACAGTGGGGTTGTTGGAGTTCTTCTCAGGAAAGACCATATGTGAATGAGCGCCCCATTGATAATAACTGGTTTTCAGCCTCTGATTGACCGGACCGGACTCATTCAAGTCGCATGAGGCCCATAGTATACCACTCGGCAGAGCCAGGTCTACAGCGGTTTCCATGAAATCCCTTGTACTGAAAGATGTCTCTTCGGAGTATATGTACCCAGGCTGGATGGATGATTTTGACAAATACTTGACATATTGCCTTACATGGTAAGTCCTGCCCGGGAGCAACTCAATGAAGGGTTTTCTATATGATCCGCTAGCAGTAGTATTAAGAGGATAGATTGTTGAGCTGTTGATGTCACAACCAACGGATTCAGAAAGCAGGAATCCGACTTCACAGCATACAGCATCTTCCTCGTCCATCTTGACGCTGGTTTTTGCCACAGCGTCAAAATAATTGATGCTGTCCATCCTTACCGCTGACAGTATAGGATTGAATGTTTGTGTACGGACAGTTTGAACCGCGCTTGTTTCCCGCTTTCCATCATGTCCTTGCCAAAACAGACAAAAACAGTACTCCGTATCGGGATAAAGGCCGGTTATAACTCCAGAATACAACTCTCCGCTATTCTTGGCTTGGTCAAACACCATTAATCCATCGCTGGTTATGCCGTCTTTCCACATACGGAAGAGGGTGCCATAATCTGCAGACTTCTCACAATAAAGGACGCCACACTTCCCCAGAGCGAGGTCCACCTTGGAGATTCCTGTAAACGAGCCTGTAATACTTACAGTGAAAGATGTGGCACTCACTCCACTTACCACAAGATTGTCTGCCGTTTCAGGGGCCTCATCCGTTGGCTTGTCACCGCAGGATGACAGTGAAAGGATGACTATTCCAAACAACACCTTAGATATGACTGTACTTCGCATAAGAGTTGTACTATTTTAGTTAAACATTACCTTTTAGTATGCCGTGGGTATGGTATGGTCCAATGATAATAAACCATATTTGGCGGTAGAGATGTCCTATGAGCTGTGAACGGTTAATCCGACATGTTGGGGTCCCAGACGGGACGGATTTTACATGAACGCTCACGATTAGATTCCCTGATGGTTATTTCGCCTTTATCAACCTTTACGGAAGTAGATATCCACTCTTTTGCTACATAGTTGAAAGTATAGACATGTAAACCGTCATCACACATGGTGCCTGTCCAAAAGCTATATCCATCCTGAAGCATAATCTTGGATTTGTTAGGACCTACTATATTACCTGCATACCATGTGTCATTTGCATATATTTGTGAATCGTCATTCCAGATGGCAGCAGATAATTCAGCAAAACTCTTTGTGTTACAGTTATTGATAAGCTCTTCTACGTCTTCCTTCCTTGGCAAACGCCATTTACCTCCCAGCATAACATGAGCCATATCATATTCCGTTCCGCATATATCAGAACCTATATTGACATAACTGCCGGTGGATGCATTCCAATACTCGTATTCATTCAAATCGATTGCATACCTACCTACCAAAGTTGATGAGCCCCAATAGAAATACATGTCATCCGTTCTATAATCTACATTAAATGCAGATTCCCCTAAATCACAGTTTGCCCACTTAATCCCGCTGAGCAGACCAAGATCTACTGCCATGTTCTCTGAACGCAATGTGGAAAAACTCTTTTCAGGCCCGAAGAGATACTTCTCTGTACCATCGGCGGCTTTATACTTTACAAATACACGACAATAATAAGTCATATCAGGCTTGATGCCATAAGTCGCAGTACGGAATGTGGGATTTGTTGAGTTGTATTGTTCCTGAATTTCAGTAATACTTGCAGCTGACTGGATATCACTGCCGGCTGTCTCCGATATGACTATTCCTATTTTGCAACTTGGAGCATCAGCATCATTCATTCTTACACTGCTACGTACCTTTGCATCAATGTAATGGATGTCTTCTATCCACAAATCACTGAATTCAGGATTGAAACGTTCTGTAGTAAACGTTGCTGCGGAACTAATCTTACGCTTGCCGTCATGTCCCTGGGAGAACAGGCAGAAACTATACTCTGTCTCAGGGTATAGTCCATTTATATTACTGCTGAACGTTTCACCACTGAATCCGTTCTTGTCCTCATATACTTTGCATTCCTTGGGGTCATTGCCATCCATCCATGATTTGAATACAGCCTCTGTATTGTCCGACTTTACACAATATAGCACACCGTGCCTTCCAAAGGCGATGTCCACTTTTGACAATCCAGAGAACTTACCACTTACCGATGCCGTGAATGCAGTCACTTTCACTCCGGTTATCTTTATATCGTCCGAACCCTGAATATCCGTTCCTCCATCGGAGTCATCACCGCATGACACAAACGCGGCAAGAACCAATGCAGGCACTAAACTTGAAATATACTTAACCAAATTCATATAGAGGTTTTTTGTTTTGGAAATAATTTACTCCACAAATAAAATGCAAAAAACTATGACAAACGCGAAAAATAATGCTGAAAAATGCTGAAAAAGTTAATTTAATTAACATTTACGAAAACACAATTATTGTACGGACTACCGTAAGACTTTTATTTAGAGTTGATTATGAGTGCCAACTCTTGCGGTATTTTATTTTTTATACGAGCCTTTACACTTGTTACAGTAGAATACCCCTTATCCAGTATCAGACTGGTATCTTTGTTATCATATTTCAATAAAAAGCATATTAGACATTCAAATTCACTTTTACTTAACACACATTTTTTGTTATTAAGTGTCTGATATAAACCTTTGAAACAGGTACAGATATCATGTTTTATGACCGAAGAATCATTGGAGCTGATTTTCCTAACAGAAAACCCTTTGATTAGTATTGTATAACCAACGCTTCTTTCAAAGTTCACCCGGCATAGGTCAAAAATATCTTTCAATGTATCACCTGTTCCAATGCTTACAGATTCCAGTAGAATGTCATGTTTATCAATATAATACTGCTTTCTGCTTCTGTCTCTCTGTATGAGATAGATGATGGATACAAACATCAATATTACAGATGTTATGATTATTGATGTATATAGTTTATATTTCATCCTTGTGATATCAATCCTGTTTCTCTCTTCTGAATGAGACAATAGTATGGAAGTTATTTCTTCATGATTAAGAAGAGTTCCAATAGATTCAACGGCCATGTCACATAGAGTGAAATAATGCAAGGATGAATCCGGCTGATTCAGACGGATATAAGATTCTGCCAGACAGGAATAGTTGGAATATTCAGTATAAATATCTCTTTGATTAGACATAGATTCATTAAAACATATTATTGCAGAATCTATCTGATTAAGGTAAAGATAATTTATGCCGCGTTGGTTAAAACCTGCCGCACGATGTGACTTACTCGAAATACAATAGTCTGTCCATGAGTTTGATTTGTAATAATCCTTTTCATGGTATGTCGCAATTTTGGCCATACCAAGATATGCTTCTAACCTATTAAAAAGCGAGAGGTTAGGGTTATTAAGGAATCCCTGTAATAACGTATTGGATATTTCAAAATCCTCATTTTGTAAGTGTATTAATGATTGTTTAAAGTCAGAATATGCAATCAAGACAGAGTCATTAAGCAGTTCTGAGACTGCTTTTGTTCGCTTGTACATATCAGATGCTTCTTTCAGCATATCTTTTCTAAACAGAACATCACCTATGTTTTGTTCTGTCAATGCATAATAGCGTAAAATAGTATCAGGAAAAAGATCTTTAGCTTTTAGAAATGATTCTATTGCTAATGCATCATCATGCAGTTCATTATAAACACATCCCAGACTATACCATGCCATAGCCGCATGGTAGTCTTTTTGTTTTGTGCCGTAATAATCTGTAGCTATACGTATAAGGCTGTCATTAGGGATGATACGGTACATCTTATAGTCAATTTGTGTCTTAAGCATGGCATATAGAGCTTGGTCCCTTTTAGCAGTTGGCACATCCATGGAATTAATAAGAGAGTCTGCGGTCACCACATCACAATCCATCAGTTGTTCAACCTTAGATAGTCTGTTGTCAACACATCCCATCAGAAACCACTCTAATGTAATAAACATAAGGGCCATCCTTGCGAACTTTCTTGTCCCCAATAAACAGTCTGGTCCCTTACAAATACAATTGGCGGTTCTACCTTTTTCCACTATACGGGATATCATCATCTCTGCTCATGTCTTAATAATATCTGGCTAAACTATTACTCAGCGCAGATGGCGCTGTAGTAAGCGTAGAAATCACTCCACTTGTAGTAGGGGTAGCAGTCAGTGTCGAGCGGGAGCTGAACCTCATAGCCGTTCTGGAGACACTTGACCAGAATCTCGGGGTTTTTCTTGCTCTTGTAGAATATGAACTGCAGGTTTCCGGCCTTTCCTATCTGGAAGTCCTGGAAATAGTATTTGAGCTGGCTGGCATCGGTCACGCCGCCCTTGGGCATGTTGATGCCCATAATGATGTTGAGCGGGCCCAGGTTGGTGTCATGGCCAAAGCGCAGGGAAGCAATATCGTTGCATTCTCCGTCTATGACCATTTTGGCCTGATCCAGAATGTCCTGAACGATGGGTTTCATAACGTTGATGTCCCTGTACCAATTGCGGTATGAGTTCAGGTTGGTGCGCTCCCAGCCGGCGGTCAGCTCCTCGGGCTTGAAAAGTCCAACCAGAAGTTCCTCATGACCGATGCTGGGCAGTGAGGTGTAGAGGTTCTTGAGGTTGCTGTATATGCGGCGGGAACTGCGTGAAAGCCCTTCGGTGCTGGTAAACAGACGTGCCACAATCTCATCGGGCGATGCCACTTGAGGGATCTCGGGATTGAAATTGGTCATGTCAAGCTGTGCAATTGCACGCGGAGCCCTGACGCGGTAGGGATTGTCATCTGCATCGGGCTTGACACCGGGCAGTGTGGCTCTGGATGCCTGCTCGTAGATATCGATCTTGGGGTTGCACTGCACCAGTTCCTGGCAGAATGCGGCCATACTGGTTATGCATCGGCCGGTAGTGGATGATATGGCGCGAATGGTGCCACCCTTTTTGAATACTTCCGGGAAACTCTCATACATCTTGCGTGCAATGGCCTGATGCTGGTCCCAGCCAACGCGGGTAAGTTCGCCCATGCCGGCCATGAACTCGGGGTAGAGAGCCTTGAACTGACGGTAGAACTTTTCGCCCTCGGCGTTGAGCAGATGCTTGTCGTGAGCCTCGGTAAAGATTGTGTCCAGCTCCAGATAGAGCGAGTTGTTCCAGTAATAACGCGAGCCGTGGCGTGCATAGTGGCTGATGTAGAAAGGCTTGTAACCCTTGGGCGCCTTGGTCAGGGCAGGCGCATCGAAAGTATAGGGATAATCGGTACCGTATGATTTACGGGGATCGGCCTTTATCTCATCCAGTACATTCATGCGCTGGGCGTAAGCGAGTGCGCTTACCAGCAGCGCTGCTATAATCAGTATTCTTCTCATTGTATTTTAAAATTGGTTAGTTTTAAAAAAATGACGCATTGTTCGTGACGCATTGTTCGCTCGGCCCGAAGGGACGCTTTCACCAAGCGAAGCGACTGAAAGAAACGACCCCTTTGCGTCAAAAAGTGACGCATTGTTAAACGACCCCTTTGCGTCAAATGGAGTAGCTCCAGCAGCGGCGGCGCCGGTGGGTGTAGTGCTCAAAATGCTTCCAGATATTCTGTACATTGGCATTATCCTCAAGCATGGGTCCGGTCTGGCAGTCTATGCCTCCGTGACTCTGGATGGCCTTGATGCCTTCACGCAGTATGATACATTCCACACCCTTCTTCTGGTCTTCGGGACGTACACCTATCATGTAGAAGTCTATGTGCCGATGGTCATTGAGGTCACCCAGCACCTTAAGGGCAGAGAACAGCCCCAGTTTACCATGGCTGGCACGTATACCGCGGCTAATGGAAGGGGCGATGAATCCGAACCCTACCAGATCACCCTGCTGGTTCTGGACCATGAGCGAATACTCGGGTCGGCCAACCAGGGCGATCAGATGCTCCATGTTCTCAATCTGCTTGGCAGAGAGAGGCACCACACCGTGAAGCTTGGCAAACGCCACGTTGATTATCTCCATTGCCTTGCGTATGTAGGGACGCACCTCCTTCATGTTACGGAACTTCTTGATGGAGTAGCCGTAACGTTTCTCGGATATATCGGCTATCTGGTCCATCTTGGGCGGCACCTTATCCGGAACAATCACCTTGGTCTCAGTCCAGTCCCATTTCTTGGTCAGGCCAAGACGTTTCATGTGCTCGATGTAGTAGGGGTAGTTGTAGAGCGTGATGTACATGTCCAGCTGGTCAAAGCCGTCCACCAGCATGCCCTGCTTGTCCAGATTGGAGAATCCCAGCGGACCCACCACCTCGGTCATGCCAAGCTCACGCGCCCATGCTACGACGGTATCAAACAGCGCTTTCGAAACCTCAAAGTCATCTATAAAGTCAAAACGCGTAAAACGCAGCTGCTTTACATTGTCCTTCATATTGGCGGCACGGTTCAGTATGGCGCCGATGCGGCCCACAACCTTGCCGTCACGCAGAGCCAGCCAGAGCCGGCTGTCGGCATAACTGTATGCTCCGTTCTTCTTGGGGTTGAATGTATCCATCTCATCGCCGATGAGCACGGGTACGTACATGTCACACTCTCTGTACAGGTCTATGGGAAACCTGAAAAGCCTTTTCTTGTCCTTGTCTGTAAGGACCTCCTTTATTTCAAGCATATCTATTACCAGCAGAAACCTACTCCGAGCAGGTTCTTTGCACTTTCTAAGTTCTTGGATGCGGGGTTTTCACCGTTTATCAGATACCGGTACTGATAGCGATAACTGATTATGATGCGCCATGAACGGACGGCAAGTCCAATCTCAGGTGCAATTCCGTTCATCCAATGATAGCTCTCTTTATACTCCGATACATCTTTGTTTGATGATGAGGGGTTATAGTCCGGATTGGGTATCTTTGAATAGAAACCGCCTCCTGCATAGCTGAACGGAGTCATGAGCAACCATACCTTAGGGATATACTCATTCTTGCCGCGGGTATAGAGGCGCATTGTCCAACCGAAACTGACCATAGCCTGATATGCAGGCCTGTCGGGAACGATAACCTTACCTGAAGCCGGATCAGTTTCTGTTATCGGCTCAAGGTTCTTTGAAACCATGTCAATCATTCCCTTGTCAAATCCGAATGACAGATATCCTCCGGTCTTGTCAGGCTTGAGTCCGGCATACATGAGGCCGATTTTGCAGTCCGGCGCAAAGATGTATGACAATGAACGGGTATGGTTGTCCTGCTTATAGCGCTTTAGTTGGATGTAAGCCAGGTTGGTGCCGGCCAATGAAGCCTGGGGGTTGTTCTGGGCTATGGCATGCTCATATAACTCACGCGCCTCGTCATAGCGTTTGGAGTCAAAATACGCCTGTGCCACATCAATGTCATGCTTGCTGACGCGGTTGAAATTTTCATTGGCGTTATAATACAGGGTCTTGACAAGCTCGCAGTTGGGGTTCTCGGTCATGAGTTTCAGATACATGAGCCGTGCGTTGTAATAGTCTTCGGCATCGGAATATGCTGCAGCCCTTTCTGTCCATGCCTTCAGGGAATCGCACTTATCGATGTATTCATCCAGATGGTTGGGTGTTTCGGGGTATTCCGGGCACTGCTTTGCGATATTGAACTGGTCAATAGCGGCATCATACATGCCGTCTGTCATCAGACTGATACCGGATTCGGATGCAGTATAGAATAGGGAGCGCAACTTGGAGTAGGGGTCAGACACCATGAACTCCAGTTTCTCCTTGTCGCTCAGGTTAAGCGGAATGTAGTGCTTCCTGAATCCTTCGGCCACTATGGATAACTGACGGCCTTTGAAAGACGTTCCTTCCTCCTTGGTCTTGAATACGATGCTGTAAACCTTCTCCGGACCTTCGGTTGTGACGGTCAAATCCAGATTGGCGTCATAGTTGGATGCCAGCACAAGGTCAAAAGGTTCCTGGCAACGTATTATTACCTGAGCCTCATGACGGTCGCCGCATGGGTAGACACTCAGTTCGGGGGTGATGTTGTTCACAATCAGGGTCTTGAGCTGATCCTGTGCGTTCACACAGACAGACATTGCCATAAAAGCAATGGTCAATAGTATTCCGGCTTTGGGTTTCATAAAAAACTGTTTTCGGGTTATCAGATACTGAACATGTCAAGGGAGAAGACTTCATCCCTGGGCAATGGCTTTCCGTTGTACTTGTCCGGCTGCCAGGTGCGTACCTGGATACTTGGATTCAGCTCATCCTCAAAGTTGATCATAAGGAACAGATAGCCTACATCCGAATAGTTTGAAGAGTTCCAGTGCTGTTTGAGCGTGACACCGAATATGTCATCGCGCTTGGGATGACGCATCACCTCGATCTCATCAAATACAAGGTTTATGTAACTGTTGTTCTTGAAACACTTCTTAAGGTTGGTAATGTACTCCTCTTTGGTTGATTTCTGATACTGGATCTGTTCGGTGTTGAGAGACTGTGATGTGAGGTCCTGCTTTTTCTTGTCTATCTTGACCACTTTGCCGGTAATGATAAGGGCGTTGTCGCTGAACACGTTGTTGATGTAATCAATGTCCTTGCGGTTGTAGGCGGTGCGGAAATTCTCAACAAAGTCAATGATGGACTGACGGCGATGGAAATCCTTTACGCTTATCTGGGCGTTGATGACATCAAGGTAACGGTGCTCCTCAAGGGCAATCATTATGTTGTCAATCTGTCCCTGCTGGTTGTAGCAGATAACAAGTTCCTGCTCGCAGTTGTCATCATCGGCTGCAAGCATGGTGACAGGGATGTTCCTTACCTGTACCGTTCCGTTCTGCATGGCGATACCTTTCTCTGTAATCTGTGATACGGGGCACATCATTGCGCTCGATGACCATAACTCATCAAGGCAGTTGCGGCCGTCCTTGGTAAAGATGGACTCGTCTTCCTTTTCCAGCTTGACCTTGGACTTACCCGAAATGACGGTTGAGTTGAGGACAGACAGGAGTCTGGATGTGCTCTTTTCTATCTCTGACTTGAGATTTGTGTCAGAAATGCCGTCCTGTATACTGAACCGGACAACGTCAAGTTGAGCGTTTGCTGTCACTGCAAATAATGCAAGTGCCGATGTAAGTAGTAATTGCTGTATTCTCATAATTCTTTGTTATTTTTCCTGAAAGAGGTTCTTTATGTTATGTTGCGGAATGAATGTTGAAAGGTCTGCTTTAATGACAGTCTGGCCGGCATCCAGCTGATCGGGTGTGAAAGATACCGACAGCATATGCAGGTAGTTGTAGATAGTGTTGTACATGACCAGCAGGCATTGGTATCTGTCTCCGTTGCGGCCTGCATCGCCTGTATAGAATTCAAATCCCTGATTCTGGATATAACCAAGGAACTGTGACATGGGAATCCTGAACTTGGGGATGTCACGGTTGTATGTATGAGGCGTTATCTCCAGGGTCATCCCGTTAAGGCGCACCGGAACTACGGCACTCATCAGAATGTTGCGCATTGTCTCTACCGGGTATGACTTGGAATCCCAGACAGCCTGTCCGCTTCTGGTCAGGAATACGTCATTGCGTAGCGAGTCAATCATATAGCATAAGCCTCCGCTCACCCAGATGTTGTCGTCATACGGCAACATGTTTATGACACGGTCTACCTGCCTGTATGGCTTACGGGAATTGAACAGTTCTTTTACAAGGCGCTCCTCATGCTCTTTCTTGTCATATTGGAACAGCAGGTCGCGGCTGGCCGGAATATATATGTGAAGCGTGTTCCCGGTCGCGGTCCGGATCTGTACGTCAAGTTCAGTCCCGCCTATGTTGGTCGAAAATGAATTCATGGAGTTTATGACATCAAGAGCCTGGCTGAGCCTGCTGAAATTGCCTGATCCCAGCGGGTAGCCACCCAACACTATGCGGACCCCGTACTCCTTAAGCAGGTTTATCTGGGATTCGGTGGTCTTACGTAGCAGGAGTTCCACCCAAAGGCGTTCTATGAAACCGATGATGACTGGGTCATAAAGCGTATTGGAGCGGATTTCGTCCGGGAAAAGCCGTGCTCCAAGCTGTTCGGTTACGCCATCCCTGGCCTCGGTGTAGAACATCACCGTATTGCTCAGTTCCGGACAGCGGAACACCCCCTGGAGAGGTATGTCTTTCATCGGCATGCTCTCAATCATCCGGGCTATCCGCTCCGGCGTCCTGATTTCTATATTGTCCTGTGCAGGCAGGGTGGTTACCGACACCGCCAGCAGCAGGATGGCAAATATGTATCTTGTCCTGTTCATTGCCGAATCACATGCTTGGGAATCCGTAAAGTGTAAGCACGTCGCGCCATACGTTATTCTTCAGGTAGAAATAGGTGCGACGTACCTGTTGGGCTGTCTCAATGCTCCTCTCAACGCCGATCCCCCAGAAGAATGCCGTGCACAGCTCATCGACAGCTTCGACAGAACCGGCATCTATGGCTTGGAACAGAGAGTGGATATACTGGTCGTAATCGGCAGCTACACCCAACCCGCTCTTGTAAGCCAGGGCAATCTGCAAGTAAGAATCGGCGTAACCTTTTTCGGCCGATTTCCTGAAACAATCCAGTGATTTCTCCAGGTCGCGGCTCTTTACAAGGCCTTCTTTATACGCCTTGCCCAGACAGTAGAGTGAATAGGCGTCACCCTTTGAGGCGCCCTTCTCGTATTCGGCGGCTATCTCTTCAGGGTCAGAGTTGCCGCTGGCCAGGATATCACCGTTAAGACCATATACGTAGGGGTTGTTGGCCATTAGCATCGTGCTCATCTGGCTGTCGGACAATTCACGGAATTTCTTTCGCTGCATGCGCATGGGGTAGTGCTTCTCGTCTATAGAAAGGTTGTAATAGACGGGGATAAGCCAGGCACTGGCACGCAGACAGCCTTGGTCGGCCAGTTTCTGCATCTGTACGATGGCCTTTGACAGACGGTCGGGCTCATCGGCCTTCTTGCCCATTCCGACTCCGTAATAACTCATGTAAGCCAAAGGGAACAGCTTGTCTGGGTCATTGAGGGCCTCATTCTCCAGCTTTGTATACATGGCGCGGTACAATGCGTTTTCCTGAACGTTGCTGCTGTAGGAGTAAGGCTTGTATGACTCCGGAACGCGGAACATGTGGAAACTGCGTTCCTCAATTATGATGTCACGTGATCCGTCGGTAGTGGAGTGATGTTCGCTGACTATGTAACTGCAGGCCAGAACATCGCGGGTCACACTCTGGATTGAGAAATTGATGTTGGTCTGGAACTTTTCGTTGCCTATCCTGCGCCCGGCATAGTTTAACAAAGTACTTCCTATGCGGCTGGCAATGGCTCCGAACGGGATGAACAGGGACAGACCGTCCATGACATCGCGTCCGATGCTTGCTATATTGGGTCTCTCATGCTTCTTGAGAGAGAAAGTAAAGTCAAAACTCTCTTCGGAGAAATCTCCGCGTGTGGCACTGCCAATCAGTTCGGTTGCATCAAAGTCAGCACCGTCGCTGGACCAGATGCTCTTGACGGCGTTCCAGGATGTCTTGAACATTCCGTTCCTCTTGTCCAGGAACAGGCCTGACTCGCTGTTTATCATTACGGACAGGTTGCTGCCCATCTGATCTATATCCAGGATAATGAACTCTCTTCCGGTCTCGGGGCTGACAAGTGATGACGCCCACTTGCCGGTCAGTTCGGATTTGGCGTCGAAAGAGCGTTTGGGGGTTACTTGGGCGGTATATTGTGCATCCCGTTTGAGTTGTAGCTCTCCGATGATTTCCGGGTGCGGACTGAAGAGGTAAGGAGTCGCACAGTCCGGTTTGGTGGCATTCTCTGAGGCTTTCTCCACTATGCTTTCGGCCTCTTTCTGAATTTCTTGCGTAATCTCGGGTTCCGGCTCGGGTTCCGGCTCCGGCTCAGTGACCGGTTCTGACTGAATTACCATCGGCTCTGACTCATTGACCACCGGCTCGGATTCAGGTTCGGGCTCCGGTTCGGGCTCCCTGGTGTTGGCCGAAGCAACCAGAGCTGACAGGTCAAATAGAGATGTGGCACTGCTGGTAATCGGGGTCTCCTGTGGGGCGGTTTCCGCCATCAGTTTGTCAAACTTCTCCTTCTCCTGTTCCTCCAGGCTCTTGGCTCCCAGTTTACTTTCCAGTTCTTTCATCCTGGGGCTGACCTCGGCCAGTTTTTTGTCATCCATCTCCAGACTGGCATATGTGCGGTACATCAGCAGAGCCAGTTCCTGCTCGCCGCCGTCATCATAGATCTGCGCCATGCGCAGGTATGTGTCAGGCAGTTTGGGATACATGGCTGTTATCTCCTCGCAGAGGGCTATAGCCTCGGCATCCTTGCCGCTGTTATGCAGCTGGGTTATCTGATAGTATTTGCGCAGGAGTTGGCCTCTTGTCATCTGCGCCCGGACCTGTACGGTCAGGGACATCAGAGCCAACATCAGGATATATGCAGTCTTTCTCATAGAGTTATTTTAGTGCTGACCAGACAAGGGCACGCTTGTCATAACTGAATGGTTTGAAATTCTCGGGGAATTCACGAATCAACTGTCTTGACATCTCCTTGGCCGATGAGTGAAGAACCTGTTCCGGGGTCCTGCCGGCCGGGGCCAGATACTGGAAGTCTTTGATGTCATACTGATACAGCTTGTTGCCCGATTTGGCCTCGTTGACCGTTATACGGAGCGATGAGGTATACTGGTTTATCTGCCATTTGGCCTTGGGGTCGACCAATTGGACCAGTTCTGATGCTATCTTGGTCTCAAGGATCAGGTCGGCCTTGCTCCTGTCCTCAACCGTCACCAGATCCTTACGGTTGCCGATAAGCTCTCTGACTGCCTTCTCGGTTGCCGAATCGGACGGGACGAAATCCAGATAGATGTAATTGGTCGGGTCAAAGAGTTTTACGGTTGTCCGGGCTGTTCCCAACTTGTCTGACCTCTCTATGAGTTGCCTGAATACATAAGTCTCCGGCAGATCGTACAATCCGTCCTTGTCAATTGAGAAGGATATGGTCTGCAGAGGTTCATCGGCAGCCTTTACAACCGAGAATGTGGCCTGGCCGTCAGTGTCGGTTATGAAATTGCCGTCCGTGATACCTTCATACTCTATTACAACACCAACCTTCTGTACAGGAGTCCCTTTCTGGTCAACCTTGACCGTGAAGGTGGCCGGTACGGACTCACCGGCAACCGCTGGAATCTCATCTATGGAGCATGTCATGTTTATGTCATCATATACATGCAGATAACTCTTGTATATGCTGCCGAACAGGTCAACGTTCTCAAAGTCATGCTTGATGTTGTGTATAGTGTAGATAAACGGATGGATCAGGTTCAGGGCTTCGGTGTATGTCTTGGCAGCGGTGAACAGCTGTCCCTCCTGCTGATATGACATGCCCAGTTTCCACATCGTCTCTGCCTGACTGCAGACGCTGTCCATAAGTGATGTTATGTGTTCCTGGCAATCTGCCTCTGGAATGCTGTAGTAACACCAGTACTCTTCATCATCCTCCCATTCACCCTGCAACTTGAGTTTGGGGGTATCCAGTACGCGGTCAATGAATACGTCGTCAAATGATGCCGAGTAGCTTCCGTTCAGGATGAGGTCACCCAGAAGAGAACTGGGGTCAACTGCCAGATGTAGTAGAGCCAGGATCTTTTTCTGAGCCTCTTTCTTGCCGCTATCCTTGTATTTGTCATTGAAAAACAGCTGGGATACTATTATGGATGACGCCTGTTGCATTGCAGCTGAGTTGTCGCCCTGTTCACCGGCGGGGTTCATGGACCTCTTGGGCACGCTGGCTATGCCTATGTATGTGTTCTTGACGGTCGGCGCTTTGGTTATCCAGGCAGGTTTTTTGGTGTTGCTCTGTGAATGAACCTGGAATGGTACAAAAGCCAGCATCATGAATGCAATGGCTGTAAGGATCATGGAGTTTGTCTTACTCATTGACTTGACATTTATTTGTTATAAAACGCAAAAATAAACATTTATTTGCAAATGAACCGTATTAATGTACGTGTATTGTGCGCACATATACTAAAAAAACAGGCACCCTCTCCATCCGGAAAGGGTGCCTGTGTGGGAAAAGTTTTTACAGTAATGGTCAGAATGATGCGGATATGCCTAACATGAACGGGTATGTCTGTACGGGGCTGTCATCAAGGAAAAGGCTTGTCACGGAGTAGCGTGCCATCAGTCCGAAATCACCTATTCCCATGCGTGCCACAGCGTTCAGTCCGAGCGGATTCACGTTTACTCCCTTGCATACCTTTTCAGCTTTTTTCTCTCCGTAGAAATCCACCTTGGATACATCTGCGAAACGGAATTCAAATTCAGGACCTGCTGCCAGGAAAAGCCCGCGTCTTGATGCGGAACTGATCTCAAGACAGAAAGGAACACGTATGCTCCAGTAGCGCAGGTAACCTTGTTTCACCTCCTTGCCGTTGATGTCGGCATTGGTCAGTCCCAGCGTCTTGGTGTCATCGGGATTCTGAATGTAATCAAGATACTTGTTCTCGCCGAACCAGTAACGTGAACGTGTCAAATAGAATGCCGTGTTGACTCCAAGGTTCTTGGTCATGTGGTATCCCCATTGTCCCAGGGCTACTCCAATCTCAAATCCCTTGCCTGGTTTCTGAGACAGTCCGGGTGTCAGTGTCGGGGGCTGGTCGGTGCAGAGCGTGTTTATGCCGATATAGAAATCGGGAGTGTGACCGGGACCGTAGTAGCGGTAACTTTTACTTACATTCTTTTTGTTTTTGGAGTCGGTGGACTTCTTCTCGGTTGTCTGGCCGTCTTCATCAACGACCTCGTAATATTCTGCGCCTATAAGGCCATCGTAAAAGTTGTGGGCGAAACGGCGTGCCCAACCTTCCGTGCGGCCAACCTTGCCGTATTCATCATACTCGTAATGTCTCTCGGACTGTGCAAGCAACGGCAATGTGGCTATTACCAGCAAGGCCGAAGCAATTAATCTTTTATCCATGTTCAGTAATCGTTTTGCCTAATAGACGCAAAAGGTCCGGATTTGTTGGTCCGAACCTTGATATTTTTTCAATTATTTTCCGGAAAAGTATTCAAGGGCCTCTCTGTAGCCGTCAAAACCCTTGCCTTTTATCACTTTCTTGGCATAAAGTGACACGAATGAGTGGCGGCGGAACTCCTCGCGCGAGTCAACATCGCTCAAGTGAACCTCGACAGTGGGGATAGCCACGGCTTTAAGCGCATCAAGTATGGCAACGCTTGTGTGGGTGTAGGCAGCCGGATTGATTACTATGCCGTCAAACACACCGTAAGCCTGCTGGATCTTATCCACTATGGCGCCCTCGTGGTTGGACTGGAAACACTCCACCTGCAGGCTCAGGTCCAGGCCGCTCTCCAGGACAAAGGCCTCAAGCGCCTTGTAGTCACGGTTGCCGTAGATTGCCGGCTCGCGCAGACCCAGAAGGTTTAGGTTGGGACCGTTTATGACAAGAATCTTTTTCATGCCGCAAAGTTAAATAATCTCCTGATAAGTTCCGAAATACTTGAACTGCTCGCCGCAATGGTCCAGCTCGGAGATAAGCGATGCAAACTTCTTGTCATATATGGAGAGCTCAATGTCAAAGTAGAACATGAACTCAAAGTCGCGGCCGGGTATGGGACGTGACTCCAGTTTGACCAGGTTGGCGCCTGTGGCGTTGAATTTGCTCAGAACACTGAACAATGTACCTGGCTTGTGGCTCATAACCATCATGATACTGGTGCGGTTGGCACCCGGATATATGCGGGCGTTCTTGGCAATGCAGATAAAACGGGTGTGGTTGCTGTCAAAGTTCTGGATATCCTGGGCCAGCACCTCCATGTTATAGAGGTCAACGCAGCTCTTTGATGATATAGATGCAGTTGTGCGGTTGGGGTCCTTGGCAACTCTCTGGGCGGCCATGGCGGTGTTGTCGGACGGGATAATCTCTACATCCTTGAGGGCGGCCAGGAAGTGTGAGCATTGGTTTATGGCCTGCGGATGGGAGTAGATGGTCTTGATGTCCTGGAAACGGGCGCCCTTGGCTGCCAGCAACTGGTGGTCCACACGCACGCGGGTGCTGCGTACTATGTGCACGTTATATCTTACCAGCAGGTCATAAATCTCATTGACCGAACCTGCGGTGGAGTTCTCGATGGGCAGTATGCCGTATTCGCACAAGCCGTCGGTTACCATTCGGATAACGCCCTCAAAGGTGTTGTTGAACATAATCTCGGGCACCTCAAAGAGTTTCTCGGCGGCAATCTGGGAGTATGCGCCCTCACGTCCCTGACAGGCCACTACGGCGCGCTTGGGGAACGGGGCGGGATCGGCGTTTATCAGGCCCGATATGGCCTTGTAGAGTGGGGAGTCCTTCTCCTTGTACATGGCCTCGTATGCTTTGCTTATGTCAAAGATGGAGCGGTACAGTACGCGCCCGAAATCCTCCAGGTCCTCCGGGAGCTGCTTGGATATGTGTGCCAGCACCTCACGCTCACGCGAGCCGGCGCTTACCGGTATGTCGTGTTCTCTCTTGTATTCGCCGATGGTATTGACCACCTGCATTCTCTGTTGGAACAGACGGCAGATATCCTCGTCTATACCGTCAATCTGTTTTCTGTAATCTGAAAGGTCCATGTTTTTTACTTTGGCTTTGGCTTTGGCTTTGGCTTTGGCTTGGCTTTGGCTTTGGCTTTGGCTATTAGCTAATTATCATTTTTTATATTGCCTCCCAATGCGTTGAAATCATCAAAGAAGGCGGGGTATGACTTGGCGGTGCACTCGGCATCGCTTATGGTTATATTAACGTTCTTGACCGATGCAAGGATTGTTGCAGCCATTGCCATGCGGTGGTCACCCGACGGGTCGTAGGCGCAACTGCGTGCCGGGCCGCCGGTAACGGTAAGGGTATTGTCCGATGCAAACGCATATATTCCGGCCATACCCAGCAGCTGCAGGATGGACTGCACGCGGTCACTCTCCTTGATGCGCAGACGGCGTATGTTATCAAAGACTGTAGTTCCCTGGGCACTGGAGGCTGCTACGGCCAGAATGGGAACCAGGTCGGGGATATCGGCACAGTCTATCTGTGATGCTGTAAGGCTTGACGGGCGTGCGGTAACCGTGCCAGCTGCGGTTGCAATATCGGCACCCATCTTACGGAGCACGTCTACAATGCGGCGGTCACCTTGGGCCGAGTGCTCGTAGTCCAGTCCGGTGCAGGTTACGGGCTTGCCGCCTGCCACGCCTGCAGTCAGCCAGAATGCCGCGGCCGACCAGTCGCCCTCCACCGCCACCTGTGTAGCCGGGGTGGTGAACTCCTGTGCGCCGGGAATGCCGTAACCGTCAGTGACAACCTGTATGTCAATTCCGAACTGCTTCAAAGCATTCAGGGTAAGCCCTATGTATGATGCGCTCTCCTGTCTGCCGGTAACCACAATCTTGCTCTGGATTCCGGTAAGCGGCAGTGCCATGAGCAGACCGGATATGAACTGTGACGATAC
>Ga0310691_10003619_pt1 | contig 18314 bp, 13 predicted proteins | sample 176DNAGHGlowgp2_FD_203887 | JGI IMG/M metagenome (GOLD analysis project Ga0310691, IMG submission 203887) | Sheep rumen microbial communities from Palmerston North, Manawatu-Wanganui, New Zealand - 1766 DNA GHGlow gp2 (v2) (version 2) | ecosystem: Host-associated > Mammals > Digestive system >...
CTTCTGAGGGCAAGCATCCAACGCACGAGACTTGCTCTTTACCTCGAGCTGCTCGCGTCCTTTACGGACAAGTTGTTGAATTGTAGGCATAAATGTTTGTTAATAAATAAATTATAGTTACAGCCCATTTTACGGCTCTTATGTATCCGCAAAATGGGCTGCAAAGATAAGAAAAATAATTTAATTAACAAAGTTATTCACAGGCCGATATGGTATATAATAATTTTTATTATCTTTGTTTTATGAAGAAAATCCTTTGTCTCCTCTCCCTCGCCGTTTGCCTGGGAGCATCGGCCCAGACGGCCAATTATGAGCAGGCCGCGCGCTTCTCTTCCAAGAGCCTGCGCAATATGGTGTACTCCACCCAAATCCGTCCCAACTGGTTCCGGGACTCGGACAAGTTCTGGTACAGCTGGAAAACGGCCGACGGCACCCGCTACTACGTGGTGGACGCCGCCACGGGCAGCAAGAAAGAGCTCTTTGACCTGGAGAAACTGGCGCGTGAGATAACGGAAATCACCCGTGACCCCTACGACGCCCAACACCTGCCGCTGCGCCTGGAACTCAAGGATGACAAATACTTCCAGTGGGACCTCAAGTCCAAGACGGAGAAACGTGACAGCGCCGGAAACACTACCGGCAAGTTCGTAGAATACCGTTTTTACTATGACATAGCCTCCGGCAAGCTCACCTACGACACGGACGAACACCCGGACGAGTACCCCTCCTGGGCAAACGTGAGCCCGGACGGGAAGCTGGGCCTGTATGTCAAAAACCACAACCTCTGGCTCATGGACAGGGAGAACCTCAAGAAGGCCGCCAAAGATGCCAAAGACAGCACCCTGGTGGAAAAGCAGCTCACCACGGACGGCAGCCGCAACCACTCCTGGCTCTCCGACAATTACACCGGAGACACGGAGGCCGATTCCACCGCCCGCCGTTTTGCCCGGGGCAACTGGTCTCCGGACGGAAAGCACTTCGCCCTGGTGCGCTGGGACATGAGCCCGGTGAAGGAGTTCTGGGTAATCAACTCCCTGGCCAAGCCCCGGCCGGAGCTGGAAGCCTATCACTATCAGATGCCCGGAGAGCCCGGCCCCAAGGGAGAGCTGTGCATCCTGAACCTGAATGGGAATGTTAAAAAAGTGGCCTGGAACGCCTTCAAGGACCAGGACGGAGACATCCTGTCGGCCGACTACAAGGTAGCCGACCGCTACAAGGACTACCGCAGCATGGTGTGGAAGGGAGACGACAAGGGCTTCTACCTGATGCGAAGCAGCCGCGACCTCAAGCGCTGGGACCTCTGCCGGGTAGACCTGGACGCCGACAGCACCCGCACCCTCCTTTCCGAGCGCATGAACACCTATGTGGAAACGCGCCAGCCCCGCTTCCTCCCCTCCGGAGACTTTGTGTGGTGGAGCGAGCGTGGCGGCTGGGCCAACCTGTACCTCTACGGCCCCGACGGCACTTGCAAGAAAAATCTCACGGAAGGCTCCTTCCACGTGGAGGACATCCTGGCCGTGGGCCCCGGCTATCTGGTGGTGAGCGCCTGCGGCGTGAACCCCCGGGAAAACCCCTACCAGATGCACAACTACCGGGTTCCGTTTGGCGGCGGCGCCATGGTGCAGCTGGACATGGACGACATGGACGTGCTGGCCACGGCCTCCGACAACGGCAAGTACCTGGTGGCCAATTACTCCCGCGTGGACTACAAGCCCGCCGTGATGCTGGTGAACACCGCCACGGCAAAGCGCACCCAGCTGGAAGAGGCCGACTTCTCCCGCCTTCTGGCCGCCGGCTACAAGTTCCCGGAGCGCTTCAAGGTGAAGGCGGCCGACGGCATCACGGACCTCTGGGGAGAGCTGCACAAGCCCTTTGACTTTGACTCCACCAAGGTATATCCCATTGCCGACTATGTGTACCCCGGCCCGCAGGTAGAGGCCAACGACATCTCCTGGCGCTTTAACCTGCGCACGGACCGCCTGGCCCAGATAGGCATGATAGTGATTACCGTGGGCAACCGCGGCGGTCACCCCAACCGCTCCAAATGGTACCACAACTATGGCTACGGAAACCTGCGGGACTACGGCCTGGAAGACCAGAAATACGCCGTCCAGCAGCTGGCCGCCCGCCACAAATGGATAGACATTGACCGCGTGGGCATCCACGGCCATTCCGGCGGCGGATTCATGTCCACAGCCGCCATCCTCCAGTACCCGGACTTCTTCAAGGCCGCCGTCTCCTGCGCCGGCAACCACGACAACAGCATCTACAACCGCTGGTGGAGCGAGCAGCACCACGGCATCCAGGAGAAGGTCTCCAAGGGAGACACCTCCTTCGTCTATAGCATCAAGACCAACCAGGAGATTGCCTCCCGCCTCAAAGGCCACCTGATGCTGGTGCACGGAGACCAGGACGACAACGTGAACCCCGCCAATACCATCCGCGTGGTGAATGACCTCATCAAGGCCAACAAGCGCTTTGAGCTGGTGATTCTCCCCGGCCAGCGCCACGGTTTCGGAGACATGAACGAGTATTTCTTCTGGAAAATGGCCGACTGGTACGCCCGCTGGCTCATCGGAGACAAACGCGAACGCCCCGTAGATATTCCCGAATTAAACAATGACTGATAATATGAAAAAGCACTTTGCCCTGGCAGCCGCCCTTCTTGTGGCAGCGGGCTGCTCTTCGTTCCGAACAAACGTCTATGAGGACAACCTGTCCCTGCCCCTGAGCGAGGGCCAGACAGACAGCCTCTTCTATTCCCTCTCGCTGGAATATGTGACCGGCGGCCTTCCCAAAGAGGCCTGCCAGCAGATTAACAACACCCTCGTCACCACGGCCTTCGACCTGGAAGACGGGCCCGGCACCGTGGAGGAATCGGCCATCCGCTACCGGGAGAATCTGATTGACGAGTACCTGACGGAGAACGCCAGCCCGGAACTGTCCGGCGCCCTGCGCACCTGGGGAGACGAGATTGAAGGCAGCTTCACGGCCGATTGGAACAAGAAAAAGTGCTACACCCTCACCTACTCCTCCTTCCGCGGCGGTGCCCATGGCATGTACACCATTACCTACCTGGTATTCAATCCCCAGACGGGCGCCCTGGTCACGGAAGATGACTTGTTCCAGGAAGGTTACAAGGACCCCGTGAGCGCCCTCATGCGGGAGAGCCTGAGCGCCACCATGGCCGATGACAAGGAGGCCCTGGAGAGCATCATGTTAGACAAAGTGGTGCCAAACGGCAACTTCTGCCCCGACGACAAGGGCATCAGCTGGATGTTCCAGCCTTATGACATAGCCCCTTACGCCTTAGGCGGCATCTCGGTGGACGTGAGCTGGGAAAAACTGACACCTTACTTGAAGTAAAAGAATATGGACTGGATTGTGACTGAAGTGGACGGTAAGGTCGCATCCATCGCGGCCGATTACCGTCATCTCCCCCTTATCGCCTCCGAAGTGGCAGCCCTGCCGCCGGAGGAAGTGGGCTCTATCGGCACGCGGAAAATTGACACAGAAGACCTCATCGAGTTTGCCCATTACCTCACTTGGGAAGACCTGCGGCTCTTCGGAAGCCCCTTCCAGATAAGCGTCTGGAAAAAAATCTTTGAAATGGAGCGCCGCCTGCACAGCTACTCGGAACTGGCGGCCCTGGTGGACAACCCCGCCGGGGTGCGGGCCGTGGCCCATGCCGTAGCCCTGAATCCCGTGGCCTATGTGATTCCCTGCCACCTGATTGTGCCCAAGGAGACCATGGACCGCGCCCGGGAAATCAGGGAATCGGCCCTGAGCACGCTGTTCCAGGGAAAAGACCTGTACCTTTTGGACAGCATCGACGTGGGTGCCTACGCCTACGGCCCGGAGCTCAAGCGCTTTTTCATCAAAACGGAACTGGCAAGCAAATAGAATATCGCTAATTCTTCTTCATGATGGAAACATAAGATAGAATCTTCCTCTGACGACCGTCAGAAGGCGCATTTTGCAGCGTCCCGTCCGTCCCGGTAAGAAACATGGAAGAGCCTCCTCCGTCCAAATTCATAACATCCGTGCAACCCAGACCTGCCATTACACGGGCAAGTTCCTCAAGGGTGAGTCCGGCACTGCCCCCGCTTCCGCGGCCATCTGCGACAAGAAGGATAATCCTGCCCGCATTGTCCACCCCGATGGCTGTTCGGGGAGCCTTGAGCCCGTCGGCGTAGATATCGGCCAAAAACAGCTCGTGATTGGATAAATAATAGCCGCCCCGCGTTTTCAGGAAATCAAAACAATAGCGTCCGTCCTTTATCAAGACGGGACCGCCGCCTACAGCGGAATAGGGCGTCCACTCTTCAATCTTGGGATGATCGCTTGACAAAGACAATACGGGGCCACTGTCGTAAACAGGAAGGGGCCGAGCCCAGAATTCGTCTCCGCTTTGCCAGCCGATGGCTGCAGTTCCCCCTTCATCCACACCAAAGAATCCGCGTGTGACGGAATAACCTTCGGTCCGCGTAAGAAGGGAAACGTTGGAGGCCTTTTTCTGTCCCCTGTCACATACATAACTGTAAGACATAGCGGGCGATGCAAAATATCCTCCGTTCACGAGGACAAGAACCTCTCCCTGCAAGCTCAGAACATCTCGAATGTAAGGTCCAGGCTCGGTAAGGGTTGAAGCAATCGTCGTCCGCAGCTCCAGGGATGGGTCACTTAAATCAGCGATTGCGCACCACATGTTCACCACGCTGCCGAAAACGTTTGTGGAAACTTTTTTCAGCATTAAGCCCTCTGTAGCTGAAACTGACGACAAGTCTTCCCAAGGCAGGGAAAGCGGCTCCGGCAAGGGAGACATACAGGAAGTTTTTTCCTCTCCGTAAATGCGCTCCTCCGGGTCTTGTACCCAAGGCTTGAACTGGTATGTTATGTCCGGCTGAAGGTCTTCAAAAAGCAGCCACGCAGTCTGCCCCTTCACGCAATCCGCTCCAAATACTCGTTCAAAAACCAGTTCACCATCCTTGAGACAGTCCACTCCGCATTGAACTGCCCGCCCGCCGTCGGAAAGTATACTCACCTCTGCCGCAACCATATGATAAGAAGCGGAAAGTGTCTTAAGGGACACCTCCGGCTTCCCATATTCTTCTATCTGGACCTTGGCGGAAGCGGAACGCTCCATATGCCAATAGGCGGCCACACTGTACTTCGTGATGCCAAAAGAAAACTGCTCGTCCTTCCAGGTAGATGAATTCGCCGGAAGAAAGAAAGACTGCACGCCGGCCGATTGCGTCGATTTTTCAATCAGATAACCTTCTTCCAAGGTACTCAAATCTTTCCAAGAAAGGACGACGCCCTCTCCTGTCCTGGTCAAAGATAAATCTCCTGGCAGCACCAACTCGCGGACCTGAGGTTGGGGGTCTGGAGGGACCGGGTCCGGCTGAGGCTCCGGTTCAATCCTTGAGCCCCCTCCTGAACATGCGGCCCAAACCAGAAGACAAAGGGAAAAAATGCCAGCTCTTTTCATAGCTCAGGGAACGCCAAGGGGGTGGGATAATACAATTTGAACAATTCCTGGATTGCAGGGTCCTTCAGGCCATCGAACCAGAACTGGGATTCCCCGAATGTCCCCACTTCCCGGTTAAATTGAAGTTGTTCGGCCAGTTTGTCCACCGATAAAACGGTATCGCCGTTTTTAAGAATCATTGCCGGATTGAACAGCGGAGCATCTGTTCTTTCTTTGACATAGCCTAGCGTGGCCGACACATCCTCCTTATATTTGGCAATAACATAGCACTGTACAGTTAACAAATCAACAGCGCCGTCAGAAATCCACTGGGGCCACTCTTGCATAAGCACATTCTGACACCAAGGGTACTTATTGGGGGCAAAGCAAACCACGAGAGAAGGTTTGATAGCTTTCAATTCCGTATGCATACGCTTTGCAAATGCATTCAACTCATTCAGCCTCCACCGCTCCCAGTCACTATCATTGTCGTTGGTAGGAACGGCCTTCCCCGTTTCTGCCAGGTATTTCGCCTTTGTCTTTTCGTCATAACCGGCGTTGTGTGGCATGGCCGGGAGACGGTCATCACCTTGGATTCCGTCCACCTCCGGATACAGTTCGAGCGCCTCTTTCATCAGATTCATCATGAAGTCTTGCACCTCTGGATCGTATCCGTTCAGATAAAAGTCTGTGTCATTGTAATTGCAGGGAGCACCATTGCTGTTGATGCCTATCCATTCGGGATGTCGGGCCAAAACCGGATCGGTTGTATTTACCCCGCCTATCCCATGCATAAAGCCATACTCAAACCACAAAATCACCTTAATCCCCCTTGAATGAGCAACTTCAATGATGTCTTTGAGCGCGTCACCGGATCCTCCTGTATAAGAAGCGTACATGTTTCCGGCGGCACGTGTGGTCCAGGTGCTGTTCTCCAGAAGGACCTGGCTGTCCCATGCCACCCGGGAACCTGCCCAGGCGCAGACAAACAGGCAATTAAAATGAAGATTGGACAGTAAATCCATGGACTTGCATATTTCGCTGTAGGAAAGGAACGATCCGGTATGGTTGGGAGAGGGCAGATAGACCCCTCTCACCCCTGCGTCTTGGGGAAAATGGTCCGCCTCCAGATAGATCTTCCGGTTGGTCTTTCCGTCCGGAGCCGTCACCGTCACTTCACGGGCGGATGTGAGGTCGATATCTTTTATATCCGGATTAAAATGAAGTCCCTCCTTTGCGTCTGTAGTGAAAGACAGATGCTTCAAATCTGCCCCATGGGGAAAACGAAAAGAGAAATTTCCCTCTGCTGACCATGCCTTGACACGATAGTTGTCTTCGGTCAAGGTGGAAAAGGCAGTGGAGGAGGAGGGCAAGACGGTCACCGTAACACCAAAACGAGCCGCTTTCCCGCCCTCGGCAGACAAATAAATGGTTTTAAAGTTATTCAAGTTTACCTTTTCACCTGTTTTCGGAGTGGTGCTTATCCCTCCTGCAGGAACTATTTCAATAATACTTTCTCCCAGTTTCTCTCCGTAAGGAAGTTCAATGGAAACTATCTTGGAACCATTGTCGATATGGATATCCGCCTTTGGATAGGCCGACAACTTTACTGAGTGAAGGGACCAATCTGGTTCATTATCAACAATCGCTTTTGACGACTGTGCAGAACAGGAGACCAACAACAAAAAAAGGAGAAAAGGTAGCTTGTTCATCGCGAAAAAGGGGTAAAGGGTGACGGTCTATGGGGCCGTCACCCTTTATTCTAAAAGTTTTTACTTGATCAGGAACAGGGACAATCCGGCACCAGGAATGTAGGTGGCAATGTAAATCTTATTGTCAATAATCTGAAGGACATTGTTTCCAAGACCATTACCGTTCTTTTCTGCTGTGATATCATTCTCCACAGGATCTCCCAGACCGAACTTCCAGGTGGCACCCGGAGTCTCCAGAGACGCCTTCAGGGTTTCGCCGTTCAGTTCGGTGATACGCATCTGGCCATCCTGCCAGCTGTTTCTAAGAACAGCGTAGGTCATGTATTCCTGTTCGTTGAAGGTGAAGAAACGGACACCATGCAGCGGATTGGCGAAATATGCACCGGGGAGCTCAAGCTGAGTGGTGGCCGCATTGTTGGCAATCTCGAACAGACGGGACTTGGCACCGGGACCGCCACCGATATACTGCTTGTCATCATACTTGTACATGGCGCTCCAGTTGCCCTGTTTGGCATCGTAAGTGACCTTCGTGGCCGTCGTAGAAACAGCGCCGTCCTTCACATCAAACACATAGGCAGCCTGCTGGGAAGTGAAGTCATGGAACCAAATCTTACCGTTCTTCCAGTCTCCCTCGACAGACATCTGGTCGCCAATACGGGCCGCCTCGGGAAGATGGTACGAAAGCACCTTGGTGGGCGTCCCGTCTACACTGTCCCACTTCCAGATGACAAACTCACTGGCCGTGGAATTGACCATGTTGCTCAAAAGAATGACATAATCATCACCATTTTTCATGGTGGCAAGAGCACAGGAACCAAATACACCACCAGCGGCGTAATCGCCCATGTTTACTTCCTTGGTAATCGTAGGATCTGCGATGGAAACAGCAAAGAGCTTTTTACCGGTCGTGGCCAGATAGATGTATTCATCGTCCATAGCCATGGTACGCATGTTCTGGTTGGAGGCCGGGATGACACTATCCCACCAAGCATCGGCATCAGCGGTGACGGGCTTCACATAGCGGCCCCAAACACGCTCGACAGCATTGATACCCGTGGTGACCACCTTGATGGTCTCCTGCTTCTTGACATCATCACATTCCAGCGTGAAGGTTACGCCGTTGATCTTGTCACTGAAGTCAACCGCATTGGGCGCTTCCTCCGTGGCAGATTCGATAACCGTTTCACCAATCTTTACAATCGTGTTTTCAGGAGACACCACGAACTCCACGGAAACGTTCTTCAAATCGGCCGAGCCCTTGAGCTTGGCAGATCCGCCGGAAACGTCGATTCCGTTCAGCTTTACCGAAACGAAGTGCGGGCTGGGCTGGGTGTAATCGGCCGAAATCGTGTAACTCTCAGACAACGACCCCTGCGTAAAAGTAACCTTCTGGGTTCCTTTGTTCGAATAGTTGAAAGAGGATTTGGCAGGCGATGCCGTCACTTCGGCCGGCAAATTGACAAAAGCCACATCCAATGCCGCCAACTCGGCCTTGTCGGCATAAGGGACTTCGATGTAAATGGTCTTCTGCGCAGGGCTGACCTGAATGATGGCAGCGTCGCTGAGGTCATTGTTTACCTGCACCATAGCATTCGTGAGAACGAAGGTGAACTTGGGGTCCTCCTTCTTCGTGCATGCCAACAATCCGAGAATCAGTAGCAGAGGTAATAATTTGTGCTTCATGATAATAATAATTAATGGTTAGTAAGTAATAAAATGTTTTATTTCTTTTTGCATGTGAGTTGAAATGACTGTGTCGTTCCATCGGCCGCCACGATGGTAAAATACAGGGTTGTGTCCCGTAAATCGTAAAAGCCGTCAAACCCGTGTCCCAGCCCGTTCCCGGACTCGTCCAATAATTCCAACACGGCCGATGACGGAATGGTAGCCTCTATCCGGCAATGCATCAACGCCTCGTTGGTAAAACGGGAATCGGAAGGGAAAACAAAGCTAATAAGCCCACGCTCTTTATTCCACGTGCCGGACAGCAGGTTCAGCTCCTGTCGTGCATAAGGGTCGCTTGTATCATAGTAGACAAAACACTTGAGCCCGGAAAGTGTGCAATCCGAGGAGCGGGGAGGATACTGTAATTTCTGGCAGGAAACCGCCGTTACCACTAAGATGGTAGCTATGTATATCAATCTTTTCATCACCAATCCGAGTTTTGTCTGGCCAAAATATTATTATTGATCTCCGTTTGAGGGATGGGGAATCTGTCAAAACGTTCAGGGTACTTGCGCGCGCCCATTTCACAAACAATCAGTTCCGGCGTGAAACCTCCAGACCCATTCTTGTGCCACCAGACGCCACTATATTTCTTACCGTCCAGGACCTGTACGGCCCGTCCGGTTCGTCTTAGATCCCAGAAGCGGTGCCCCTCGAAACAGAGTTCCACGGCCCTTTCTTTCAAAATAACGTCCAGGGCGCTTTCCCGAGAATTAATGGGTGCTGTATATACTTCTTTTCCGAAACGCACATTGCGCAAATCTGCAACGGCCTTCCAGGCCCCGGCAAAATCTCCCTCCATAGCACAGCATTCGGCATAAATCAGTTGCATCTCCGCATAGCGGAATTCAATCCAGGGCTGATAGGAGCCGTTCACGAGAAAATCCTGATTGGTCGGGTCCAGGAGTTTACGCATATAATAGCCCGTGACCGTATTTCCCGGGGAGTTTACACTTCCATAAGGCATGTATTTTTGATCGACGCCTCCTTCGTAACATTCCAGTTGACGTCCTTTCCATTCGGCACGGTTATACAGGACACTCTTTCCGAGACGAGGGTCTCGAGTTCCGACATTCTCCGGAGTAATGAAACGCCTCTCCTCATCGGCAATGTCAAAAGGTGTCCCGTCAGCATTGTCAAACATATCCACAAAGTCCTGCGTGGGACCAGCAAGGCCACTTCCGAAATTTCCTTTCAGACAAACATCTCCAGGCTGGGAGTACTTGGAATCGAACAAATGAGTGAGCACGCCGGAAAGAAAGCCGTAGCCCCAAATGGCTTCCTTGGAATCCAGGGATGCAAAAATGGCATCATAATCGCTTTCATATCCATATCCGCCATTCTCTATAATGTCTTCCACGGCCTCCTTGGCAAGAGAATATCGTCCCGCATAGAGCATCGAACGGGCTTTCAGGGCAAGCGCAGCATAGCGGTGCAGGCGGCCTCGGGCACCGGCGCGTTCCGGAAGATGGGAAACAGCAAACGTGATATCCTGCTCCACCAAGTCCCAGGAATCTTTGACACTGGCACGGGCATGATCCTTCCCCTCCGCATTCATTTCATCGATACTCGTGTAGAGTATTACGCCCATGTCATCTTTTACGGATGCGTGGCAACGCATAATCAGAAAGTACGACCAAGCCCTGAAAAAAAGGGCCTCTGCCCGAAGGCGGTCAGCCTCTTCAGCAGAGAAATTACCCTGCGATTGCTCCAAACCGTCCAAAAATTCATTGATCCTGCGAATCCACCCGTAACAGGTAGTCCAGGAGTCAAAATAGTTCTGGGTTGTCCGCTGCTGGCCATCCACAGTCATGATTAGGTTACAGTCGCCGGTTCCGGCAACAATTCCACCATATTTTAAGATGTCCGTAAGCCCATCTGACATATTGGAATTACTCCCTCCAAGAGCATTGCTCCCGAATTGACCAAACTGATAAATTTCCTTGTAGAAATAGTTCAAATACAATTCTGCGTTCTCCATAGAGTTGAATGCATAGGACTTGTCATAGCGGTCGGTAGGAGACAGATCCACAGAACTGCAGGAAACCAGAAGAAGCGCCGAAAGGAAAATGGTATATATCTTTTTCATACGCAGTAACATCAGAATGAGAGATTGAGGCCCAGGCTGAATACCCGCTGCTGAGGATAATAGCCATTGTTTACACTAGGTGCTTCCGGATCAATTCCCAAAGCGGTAAGCTTGGAAAAAGTGAGGAGATTGGTCGCATTAAAATAGACCCGAACCTGATCCAGATGAATTATGCGAATCCACCGGGAGGGAAGATTATATGAAAGCATCATATTCTTCAGGCGAAGGTAAGACGCATCTCTACGCCAGAAATCGCTGGCAACGGCATTGTTGGTGCTGGACGCTGTGCTAAGCCGGGGATACCCGGCATTTGTATGATCCGGACGCCAACTACCTTCCACCAAATACTTGGGCGGATTACTACCCCACTTGAAAGACTGGGTGTAGTATGTCCCATCCGAAAAACTCAACGCGGAATACATCCCGCAAAGCATGATGTCCGTCCGGGCCGCACCTTGGAAGAATAAAGACAGGCCAAGCCCCTTCCAATTGAAATCAAGATTAAATCCAAACATCATTTCCGGGAGTTGAGGACCAGCTATCCAAGTGCGGTCATCCGTCGTTATCTTTCCGTCTCCATTCAGGTCTTTATATTTGATGTCTCCAAGACGGACGGCATCGCTGGTTTTAGGTGAAGCACTGAGCTCTTCCTCTGTCTGGAACAAACCATCCGAAATATAGCCCAGGACTGCGCCCAGAGGCTGTCCCAACCTACTCTGATAGGACGGAATATTGTCACTGTCATTTGTGCTCACATAACGATTCTTGGCATAGGACAGGTTGGCCGATAAACGATACTCAAAGTCTCCGAAATGATTCACATGTCCCAGAACCACTTCAAAGCCGCGGACGTCTACAATTCCCTTGTTGACGATGGCCGAATAGTTTCCGCCAATAGACGGAGGAAATTCACCGGAACGGGACTGAAGGATGTCTTTGGTGACCTTGTAGAAAAGATCTCCCTCGAAAGAGAGTTTTCCATTCCAGAGGGTGAAATCTACGCCACCATTATAGGTTGTGGTAGATTCCCAGCTAATGCTTCCGTTCGGGATAGACGTAGTATAGATGCCTTGCTCTGCAATCCCATTAATTACTACGTCCGGTTTTTTGGTGATGCCCACGCCCTGCACATACAGGAAATCCGAAATGGCATCATTCCCCAACTTTCCCCAGGAGGCCCTTAATTTCAAATTATTAAGCCAACGGCGCGTGGAAGACATGAACGGCTCTTCGGAAATGCGCCAGCCTGCCGAAACGGCCGGGAAAACACCCAGCCGGTGGGAGGGGGCGAATTTGGCCGACCAGTCCATACGAAGAGATGCCTGAAGCAGATATTTCTGGTCATATGCGTAATTTCCTCGAACCAAAAGGCCCTGTCTTCCAGTATTGGTCCGGTAACCGGTTACGGAGTTCGGTGTTATCTCTCCACCAAAATCCAAGTCCGGAATTTCCGTTATGACAAAGTCCTGCCTGGCGGCAGAGAAGGTGCGATAATTGGTTCCGCTTTGCTCCCAGACCAGATCGGCCCCGACCTCATGCCGAGCAAAAGTGCGATTATAGTTCAACTGCCCCTGAAAGGTATAACGGCTGAACTTCGCATGCGATTCTGTAAGAGTATTAACTCCGGAAGACAGATGTGGGGAATTGCCTGGTGTAAGGATTACGTTTCCATTCCCGTCAGAACTGCCATACTGAGGCGTCACCTGTGAATAAGGAAGCATCATATGTTTCTGAAGGGTGTTCTGGAAATCATAACTGGCCATTACTTTGGCCACCAAGCCCTTGACCTTCCCGAAGGTATACTGTAATGTGAGGGCCGTCTGGACAAAGCTGGCATCTTTTTCCTTGAAGCCGGACTGGTCCCGGGCAATCAGAGGATTCATATAACCGATATACCGCCCATCCGGTAGCATGGGGCGGGTGGTGGGACGAGCCGATATGGTGTAAAACACAATATTCTTATAACCATACTCTGCTCCGCCATTATCCAAAGAGGCCGTAGGGTCACTGCTTCCGGCAGAAACACCCGGCTGATGGCGGTTTTCGATACGACCGGAGAGATCGAACTTGAGTTGCAGGCGGTCCGTCAGGTTAATATCCAGGTTGGAACGGAGATTATACCGCCTGAACCATACGTTTGAGATGATACCGTCTTGGTGGAGCATATTGCCTCCTACGAAATAACGGACCACCTTGTTTCCACCCGTGATGGTCAGATTGTGATTATGGCCGAAGGCAAAAGGCTTGAAGATGAGCGATGTCCAGTCCGTATTTCCGAAAATACCCTGAGGGTCTCCCCCGTTAGCGACATAATCGGCCTGTTGTGGAGTATACTCCCTGGCTACGCCATCCAAGTCCGTGGCCAGATTGTGCCAATATACATACTCCGGACCATCCAGCAAGTCCAACATATCGGCATTGGTGGAGAATGAGGCCGCCCCGTTATATGTGAACGTCGGCTTGGTGTCATCTCCTCTTCTTGTTGTCACCAAAATGACACCATTTGCGCCTTTAACCCCGTACACGGCGGCGGATGCGGCGTCTTTTAGAATAGTGACATTTGCAATTTCACTGGGGTCCAGATTGGAAAAATCCCGCTCAATGCCATCCACCAAAACCAGAGGGGCGGAACTCCCGGTCGTAGAGATGCCACGAATATAAATGCTGGCTTCATTCTCGCCGGGAAGACCGGTAGTCTGACGGGAAACCAAGCCGGGGAGTTTTCCTCCAAGCATATTGGAGATATTATCTACCGGGGCCTGTCGAAGAGATTTTTGATTGATGAAAGACACGCTTCCCGTAAGGCTTGCCTTTCTCTGTACGCCATAACCCACAACAACAGCCTCATCCAGATTCAGCGCAGCTTCACGCAGAACAACCTTAAAAACAGAGCGGGCGCCTATAGGCCTGCGCTCAACATCATATCCAATCCCGGAGAATTCCAGGGACTGGGTTTTCATTTCTTCCGAAATGGACAACTCAAAGGCTCCGTCCAGATCTGTAACAGCGCCCACAGAGGTTCCACTGATGTAGACGGCCACTCCGGGAACCGGGATTCCGTCCTGATCCTCAACCGTTCCGCTAAGTAATCTGGGAGAGGCCGATTTCTTAGGGAAGAGGTAGATATGCGACCCGTCAATTTTCCATTGCCAATCCGTCCCCCGGATAATCTGATCCAGCGCAACGCTCAGGGGCTGAGATGACACCTTGACAGAAACCTTCCGGTTTACATCGATTTTCTCGTCCGTAGCAAACAAATATTGGGTCTGTGATTCAATCTCGTCAATGACTTTACGAAGGGGCTCCTGTTCCAGAGACAAAGTGAGCCGAACTTCCTGGGCATAACTGTTCCATGCCAGGAAAGAAAGAGTCAAGACGGTTAGGCCTACATGTAGTAAACGGTTAATCTTCATTATTAGTATATGTGATAGGTCTGTGTTTCTTCGTCGTAACGGTATTTAAACTCCGATCTCTTTTGCAGTACGCTGAAGGCGTATCCGATACCATTGGATATTCTCACCTTCGCCATCCCATAATGAACCTCCGGGAGTTTTTCTCTGTCTATGATGATATTTACTCCAAAACTCCGTTCAAATATATTCATAAGCCGGTCGAAGGGTATTCCGGATATTGAAATGATGCCCTTGGACCATAAGGCCGCCTCTTCGGGGTCTTCCACATCCTTGATTGAAAGAACGCCCTCTTCCCAGGAGACACGTTGCCCGGGCCTCATTTCCTGCTCTTCTTTTCCTTCATTATCAGAGACCTGAACTTTTCCCTTCATAAGGGTTGTGCAAAAAATCCTCTCAGCTTCCACGGCGGACACATTAAAACGAGTTCCGGTAGCCTTGACTTGATGGTTGAAAGTTTCAACGATAAAAGGATGAGACGGGTCCGATTTAACTTCGAACAAAGCCTCTCCATCGAGTTTTACCCGCCTGGCCGCTCCCGTTTGAACAGGATAATACTCCAAGCGGGAGTCTGCATTCAAATGAACGCGGCTTCCATCCGGCAAGGTTAGGTTTACTCTCTCTCCCGGAGACGTTTGCAAAATATTTACCTGCCTCTCATAAGCAGTCAACTGCTGCTGGAGCGGTTTCATCTCACGCACCCGATTAAAGAAAAGGCCGGACATAAACAGGGCGGCAATCGCTGCGGCAGCTGCAAAGGACCACCAGACCGTCTTTCCTTTTGCCTTCTTTTCCTCAAGGAGAAACTCCTCTGCCTGAAACAGGCGGAAAGCCTCGGAAAATGCTTCTTGATGCTTCTCATCGGCACTCAACCACTCCCCCAAAGCGTCAGCTTCGGCCGAGGAGTGTTTGTCCTTGAAAAAACGGAATAATAAATTAATGTCTATCTTCATTTTATTGGTTATCTGTCTTATATAACACCCAACCCGGCTTTTTCCGCCGTCAGCCCTTCCTTTTTGTCTTATTTCTTTTATTTGTGCTCATAAAATTGTATGTTTGTATAAAGAAAACGGCACATCACGTGGTGAATAAGACGGCAAAAGACATTCTATCCGAAATCTCGTTCCGAAATATGTACGATACACTCCGGGAACGGTTGGAAAATTATGCGACATACCTGGTCAGAGACCGGGAGGCCGGACGTGACATCGTTTCTCATGCCTTCATCTCCGCCTTACAACATCCCGCACCACTGGGAGAAAAAGACATCCACCCCTTTCTCTTCAAAGTCGTACATAACCTCTGCTTAAATTACCGACGGGATACGGCCCGCCACAGGGATGCGCACATGCGGATTCTCCAGCGCGAACGTTCCGCCCATCTGAGTTACAACTCCCTTCTTGAAAAATGCGATTCTTCGGATGTCCTGGCCTCGGAAATTTCCAAAATATGGCTGCAGCAGTTGTCCGATCTTCCGAATGAAATAAGGAAAACCTACCTCTTACGATGCGAAGGACTCAGCTATAAGGAGATTGCCAAACAACTGGGAATCAAGGAGAATAAGGTGGATAAGAATCTTCGCAAGGCTCTGGCTGTCTTGAAGCACTCCCTATCTGATTACATTAATAAAGATTGATATGACCCTGGAAGTCTGCTGCGGAAACCTGGAGAGCGTGCACGCCGCCGTGAAGGGTGGCGCGCCCCGCATTGAGCTGTGCTCCCGACTGGATTTAGACGGCCTCACCCCCGTGTGGGAAGAGCTGCGCGAAGCCCGCACCCTGTATCCGGCCCTCAAAATCCATGTGCTCATCCGCCCGCGGGAAGGGGATTTCTGCTACACCCCCGAGGAAATGGAGCAAATGGCCGACGAAATGGTGCAGGCCCAGGAGTTGGGGGCCGATGGCCTGGTCATCGGAGCCCTCACGGACAAGGGAGACGTGGACCGGGAAGCCATGGAAGCGCTTCTGAGGGTGGTCAAGCCCGGCACCGCCCTTACCTTCCACCGCGCCTTCGATGTTTGCCGATGGCCCTTTGAAGCCCTGCAAACCATCGAGAGCCTGGGCTTCCACCGCATCCTTACCTCCGGGCAGGCCCCCTCGGCCCTGGAAGGGACGGACATGCTGCGGGAGCTTCAACGGCGCGCAAAACTCACCATCCTGCCCGGCGGCGGGGTCAACGCCTCCAACGCCCGCCGCATCCTGGAGCTCAGCGGCTGCCGGGAGCTCCATGCATCGGCCTCCACCCTCCTCCCGGACGGCAGGAAGGTGACGGATGCAAAAAAAGTGGCAGCCATTCTGGCCGCCACCCTGTAATTACTTGGTACCGAAAATGCGGTCTCCGGCGTCTCCCAGGCCGGGAACAATGTAGGCGGCCTCGTTCAGGTGGCTGTCAAGGGCGGCCAGGTAGATATCCACGTCCGGATGCTCGCGCTGAACGCGCTCCACACCCTCGGGAACGCCCACCAGGCACATGAGCCGGGCATTGGTGCAGCCCCTTTTTTTGAGCGCGGCCAGGGCGTCGCAGGCGCTGCCGCCGGTAGCCAGCATGGGGTCCGTCACGATGACCAGGCGGTCGTCGATGTCCTCGGGCAGCTTGCAGAAATACTCTACCGGCATGTGGGTTTCCTCGTTCCTATACAGGCCGATATGCCCCACCTTGGCCACGGGAACCAGTTCCAACAGGCCCTCAACCATGCCCAAGCCGGCACGCAGAATGGGTACGATGGCCAGTTTGCGGCCGCTCACCTGCTTGGCCGTCATCCGGCAGATGGGGGTTTCAATCTCAATTTCGTCCAGCGGAATGTCGCGGGTAACTTCATACCCCATCAGCAGGGATATTTCCTTTAACAGCTGGCGGAAATCCTTGGAACCGGTTTCCTTGTCGCGCATGATCGTGAGCTTGTGCTGGATCATGGGATGATTGATAAGATGCAATTGGCTCATATCAGAATGCTGGTTTAAGTTGTTATTTCACAATTTCACGTACTTTCCCGGCAATGTGCGCGGCGTCCAGGCCGTAAAGGGCCATGAGTTCCGCGGGCTTGCCCGTCTGGCCAAAGCGGTCTTCACCGTTCATGAACGCAAGAGGAGCGGGGCATTTCCGGGCCAAGACCCCGGCTATGGCTTCTCCCAGGCCGCCGGCCATGTTATGCTCTTCGGCCACAATGGCCTTGCCGGTCTTCTTGACGGAGGCCACGACGGCATCCTCGTCCAGGGGCTTGATGGTGGCCACGTTCACCACTTCTACGGAAATGCCTTCGGCCTCCAGGGCCTCGGCGGCCTGCAGGGCCTCCCATACCAGGTGACCGCAGCAAAAGACGGTAACATCCTTACCTTCGTTCATCACATAGGCCTTCCCAATCTCGAAGGGCTGCTCCGGGTCCGTGAAGTTGGGCACGGAAGGACGGCCGAAGCGGAGGTACACGGGGCCGTCGTACCGGGCGGCGGCCAGGGTGGCCTGCATGGTCTGGTTGTAGTCGCAGGGATTCAGCACCACCATGCCGGGAAGGGCCCGCATGAGGGCGATGTCCTCCATGGTCTGGTGCGTGGCACCATCCTCGCCCAGCGTAATGCCGGCGTGGGAGGAGGCAATCTTCACATTGGTCTGGCCATAGGCCACTTCCTGGCGGAGCTGGTCGTACACACGGCCGGTCACAAACTCTGCAAAGGAGCCGATGAAGGGAATCTTTCCGGCAATGGCCAGGCCGGCGGCGGCGCCCACCATATTGGCCTCGGCAATGCCGCACTGGATGAAACGTTCCGGGAACTCGGCCGCAAAGGCATCCATCTTGAGGGAGCCCTTGAGGTCTGCCGTCAGGGCCACAACACGCTCATCGGCCTGTCCGGCCTTCAGCAGGCCTTCACCGAAGCCGCTGCGGGTATCTTTCTTTCCTGTATCGATGTATTTTT
>Ga0310691_10003620_pt1 | contig 18314 bp, 11 predicted proteins | sample 176DNAGHGlowgp2_FD_203887 | JGI IMG/M metagenome (GOLD analysis project Ga0310691, IMG submission 203887) | Sheep rumen microbial communities from Palmerston North, Manawatu-Wanganui, New Zealand - 1766 DNA GHGlow gp2 (v2) (version 2) | ecosystem: Host-associated > Mammals > Digestive system >...
TTTCTTGAAAGTTCTTCCCTGTCAAATTCAAGATCGTCGTTTGTTAACACACGCATACGATCGTAGTTCTTTTTAATACGTTCAACCGCATCCTGTGATGCACGACCATAGACATACAGATCCTGTATGTCAAGAGCCTCTTCCATATCGTAGTTTTTAAGTTTCAGTTCGTTTTTCTTGACTTTATAATCCAGTTCTTCTATTTCTTCCTCGAGTGTAGAAGAAGAAAGTTCGCATAAAAGATCGCCCTTTTTGACCTTATCACCCTCGGCAACATAAACCTTATCAACATATTTGCCCGTAACGTTAAAAGATACTTCCTGGGCTTTCGACTGTGAATAGGTACATTCGATTTTCCTGGTAAGGATAACGTCATCATAGGCGACCTGAACCAGACTGTAGGAAACAACATCCTCCTCGGAATCTACCATAACAAGCGGTGCTTCCTCGGTTTTCCCACAGCCGGCAAGACATAATACACATATCAGGACGACCGATAACTTCTTTATATTCATTGCTCCTCCGTAAATGAAAGCATTTTCGAATCATTATATCGCAATTCTTTAATATAGTACACTTTAAACTCCCAATAATCCTATTAGTTGTTGCTATTTTATGTGTAAAAATGTGTTTTTTCCACGATTAAACAGCAAAAAAACAGGCAGTGCCCGGAAAACACTGCCTGTTTAAAAAGTTATTAATCAGTTTTCAGTTACACAAGATCTTACTGGTTAGCTTCGTCAATGTACTGCTTGTACATATCGCGGCATCCGTCAAGAATCTCAGAAATAGGAGCACAGTTAGGTCCGATCTGCCATAAGAAAGGTGCACCCATATCGAGGTTAGGAATGATGGACTGAAGTTCAACGGTAGAGTTAGCAGACATAAGCGGAACAGTTTCCTGACATGCTCTCTCATCGAAGTTACCTGTAGCAGTTGTATTTACATAAGGGTTGTAATCTTCGAATCCGGGAACGAATTCGTTGTAAAGGCTGTAAGCAAATGCGCACTTCCAAGCTCTGTCAGCATCATAGCATGAAGGAATGATGCAGATGTTATCCTGTGCGGTCTGGATAAGCTTACCCTTAGGTCCCTTCGGGAACATTACGAAACCGAGTTCTTCGGGCTGCTCATAGAAAAGGTTACCGGGTGTTGCGCAGTACTGCTGATCGATACAGAATGCACATCCGCCGTTCTGGAACTGACCCTGATAGTAATCCCATGCAGGAGCAGAACCGTCTTCACCTTCGGGACCATTCCAGTCATACTTGGTGAACATATCACGAGCCCATTCAAGAGCTTCGAGAGTCTCGGGAGATTCGAATTCATATGTGTACTTTCCGCTTGCATCCTGACCAACGAAGCATCCGCCGTTAGAGAATACAGCTGCAGAAGTCATAACACCTTCGTTAACGCCGATAGCCCAGATATCAACGGTACCGTCGTTATCGGTATCCTGCTGAACCTTTTCGCAGATATCTTCGAAAGCTGCCCATGTCCAGGTATCGTTTGCCTGCATATCGTAAAGAGATTCGGGATCAACACCGGCATCTCTTAAGATCTGCTTGTTGAAGTAAACACCGGTTCTGGGTTCTGCCCATCCGGCTCTCATAGCGTAAATACCGCCGTCGATGGTGTAAAGTTTGTGAACACCGTTAGCGAACTTGGGCTCGCTGAAATCAAGGCAGTCAAGAGTTGAAAGATCATATACAAGACCGTTATCAACAGCGGAAAGCATTGTAGGATCACCTGAGTGAAGGGTGAATACATAGTTAACATCATCTCCGCCTGCGGTTACATAATCAACGAAATCCTGAGCAACTGAACCCCAGTCACCGATGGTCTCGCCATGGATCTTGAAGTTGTAGGTCTCCTGGATCCAATCCTGGTATGCATACTGAGCTTCTTCGAAATCTGTCTTAGCAGGCTCTCTTTCAGCCTTTGTGAACCAGTCACGGATGATGATCTCAACACCGCCGAGGTCATAAGCTTTACCTGTTGCGGGGTCGATAAGTACAGTGTACTCGCTTACTTCTTCGCCGTCATCAACAGAAGTTGTGTCGGTTGAATCAACAGATGTTGTTGAATCGGTAGAAGCGGGAGTGTTGGATACTGCAGGAGCGGGTTCGTCACCGCAGGCTGCAATGCTCATGGTCATAGCTGCTGCAAGAGAAGCTGCTAAAACCTTCTTTGCCATAGGCTTTCTCATAGTATTTTCCTCCTTTATTTATGCATTTGTCATATCCGGTCAAAATCTAACCTTCCGGGTTAACCGGATGCAACAAAAACATCAACATCATAATTATAACATAATTGTATATAAATGCAAACATTTGTTAATAGATTGTTCACAAATTGCTCACATCTTGATACCGGTACTTGAAATACTCTCAACAAACGCCTTCTGCGCAATGAGGTAAACGATGACTACCGGAAGAACTACCAGTAATGTTCCCGTTGAAAGGATACAGTTTGTATACTGTGACGATACACCGGTCTGTGCATTGGCAGCACCGAGTTCTCTGGCAACGTATACACCGAGTGCATCGGCTATGGATGCAAGTGATGTGCTGACAAGTTTCTTGCCTCCGATAAAGAGTTTTGAGTAGAAACCGTCCGTCCACTGCCATACAAGAGAAAACAGGAAACATGATGTTATTATCGGCTTTGACTGTGGAACCATAATGCGTACGAATGTCTTAAACATTCCGCAGCCGTCGATATATGCCGCCTCTTCAAGATCTACAGGTATGTTTCTGAAAAACTGTCTTACAAGATAAATATAAAGACCGTTCTTAAGACCCATGCATGTCGCACTCATAAGATAGTAAGGAACAACTCCGCCTCGAAGGTTTATCGGTGCACCCTTTATGGCCTTGATTATTCCGAAGATATCATAGTTGTTGAAATGAAGCACAAGTGAACTTGAAAATGCCTGCGGAGGTACGATGATAAGTGCCATAACACATGCAAACCAGAGGTTCTTAAGCGGGAACTTAAATCTTGAAAAGCCGTATCCCACTATGGTACACATTACCGTCTGAAGGACTGCGATCGTGATGGAGATTATGATCGAGTTCTTAAGCGATTCGCCGTAAGACATGATCTTTGCCGCAATCTTATAATTTTCTCCGGTAAAATGAAGCGGAATCGATACAACTATGGGATTATAGAGATCCTGCTGTTCCATGAAACTAACCGAGATCTTGTTAAGTACCGGCTGCAGTATCAGGAAACACATACCGAACAGAAGTATAAATCGTACGAACTTTACAAATACTTCGCCGATGTCATGCCTTAACAGATATCCGCCCGAAGCTCTGTTTCTTTCCCAGTATGTTCCGTATTTTTTGAACTCAACTTTATTACTTTTCGTCATTGTAATATACCACCTTTGAAATGAAGAAGGATGTAATGCCTATAAATACCGTAACTATCAGGAAATAGCACCAGGCCATCGCTGAAGCGGGACCGTATCTTAATTCTCCGACCATTACTTTATCGATCTTCTGCATGACATCGTTATCCGATCTCATACTGAAATCAACTACGGTGTAGATCCAGTTTACCAGGAAGATCGAACTTACCATCGGGAATGTTATCTTCCACAAGCTCTCCCACTTCGTACAACCCTCAATGTCAGCGGCTTCATACATACTGCTTGATATACTCTGAAGACCTGAGATAAATATGATGATCTGTATACCCGAAGCGGTAGCGATATCATAGATATTATCGATTATCTCAAATACCCATCTGTAAGCTCTCGTACCTACGCCGGCGGTTTCGAGTACTTCTTGAAGTACGTCGGTGATATTGATATTTGCAACGGCGGTCTCAACCGTATCGGCGATCTGAGCCATAAGTGAGTTGTTTTCTTCGAGTCCCAGTATTACGCCGGATGACATTATAACGGGTAAAAAGAAAACGGCACGTACAAGACCTCTTGCCTTGAAGTCCTGATTAAGCAACAGAGATACGAAAAAGCTGAACACGATGATACCAATGGAATAAAGGACCATCTGCGGAAGCACATCCGTAAGGTTTACAAGATAATCCGGGTCAGTTCTGAACGCATCATAGTAGTTCTTAAGGCCGATCCACGATTTGTTGACAACGCCCGCACCAAGAGAAACTTCGCAGAAACTCATGTACAGCGATTCAAACAACGGCTTTAACATGAACAGCAGAAATCCGATTATAAACGGAGATATAAACAGATATCCCGCTATGGCTTTTCTCTTTTGAAGACCGGAGTACTTTTTGTCTCTCTTCTTAAGACTTTCGTCCTTTTTTTCTTTCTTCATTGAATACATTACCTTTCAAAATAGGCTTTATAGCATAAGCCGTTATTACTTAACCACAAAATAATCTCTGGCCGGAACCGTGATGCCGTCAACCTCATAATCGGCGTATCCGTAGTTTACGTATGCCTTGGTGCCGTCCTCGTAAACCGTTACCGTTACATCTTCGGTAAGCATTTCATGACCTGTGATCTCCTGATTAAAGGTATGACCGAGTCTTTCGTTGTAAGTGTTGTAGATCGAAAGCATCCTGTCATGCCATTTTGAGAAATCAGCACCGTAATACTCGGGATAAATGGTTTTCTGAAGTGTAAACGATGATTCGTCCATAAGGGTGAAGGAAAGTCCCGCACCGTATTCAACGGCATGCAATACTTCTTCTATATCATTACCGCATACATTTATTGGCATACCGGTGTAATTTACATATCCGTGAAGAGCGATCTGATAGAACGGAACGCCTCCGTCAAGTATGGTGTATTCACTTCCCTTAAGTTCTACCTCGGCAACAAAATCCGCATAAGGAACCGCATAAGCGTTACCTGAATTTATCATTATCTTGGTTCCGCTTTCCTTGGCCGATCTTAACTCTTCCATCTGCTGGTTCATGGCTTCTTCACGCGAAGTATAATTCTTACGGTAAAAGTCCGATGAAAGATCGCGGCCTATATCCTGGAAAGAAGCTCCGGCATTATAACTCTGAGCCGTCTTGGTAAGGTTATTGGCCATTTTGGCGATCCGGTCGGGATGAAGCAGGAAATAACTGTCAAGACCTTCTCTTGCCACATAAGTAATGGCGCTGTATTCGTAAAGTTCCGCACGCTTACGGCTTAAGAACTTTGCCGCATCGGTATATGAGAAGAAACCGTTAAAAATGTTACTCTTAAAAGCATATTCCGTGATGCCGTCAAGATAAAGATCAACTCCGAGTTCATTGGCCTTGGCGGTAAGATCTTTAAGATCTTTCTTGCTGCCGAGAGCATGTATCGTTCTTGCCTTGTTAAGGACTTTCTGCTTGACGCCTCCGTTACACCATCCGATATATTTAACCGACAGATTGTCAATACCGTCAGATGTGAGCGTTTCGATCATTCCTGCGGCTTCCTTATATGTTGTAAGTGCCAAAGGTCTTGATATCGGCATACCGAGTATCTGTTTTACCTTATCTACCGAACCCACGATCTCCACATTTACAGGTGTTGAGGTATCATCGTTGGCGGTTATGTATCCGGGATATGCATTCATCAGGTACTGTCTGTAATCGTGAGCCATATCCACGTAACTTCCGGAATCGATAAATGAATATCTCTGAACTATGCTCTCGTCCGCGGGAAGTTCTTCAAGATATACATACATATCCTTGTTGGAGTTACCGCCAAGGTCGTATTTTTCACGAGCCTGCATTGTATACTCGGCGCATACATGGTTGTAACTGTTGTTACGGCCGGCAACATCGGCGGTTATGGCGGCGTATGAAGAACCTTTTTCGATTATGCACAGGAAAGAATCGTTTCCTTCCGAAATTCCGTAAACATTTAAATTGGCCTGAGTGGAGTGAACGACGTCCTTACGCTCAAGAGCTCTGTCCCAGCCGTATACATTTGCGTAATAAATGTTCTGCTTGCTCTTGCCGTTATTGAAGTTGATTATCGAACCGCCGCCTTCGGGAACAAGCATATAACCTTCGTCATCTTTACCGCCGGCTCCGAAATAAGGAAGAAGCGATATCTTTGAAATAGGATATTCCGTCTTTCCTTCAATTTCTCCAAAAGGAACCTCAACCAGCAGGTCGTCCCCGTCCAGTCTGTAGATGACCGTCATATTAAATACGGGAGCGGTGTTGACTCCTTCTCTTTGGTTAACTTCTTTATCTCTTAAGAAATCCTCGTAGGTATAACCTGCTTTTTCAAAGAAGTTCTGAAGCATCTTCTTTTTGGATTCTTTTAAGCTGTCGGGGTCACGTAATATGAACAGTTTCTCGGTTGCAAGAAGGGGATAGTTCTGTAAGAGTTCTTCCTTGTTATCCTTCTTACCGAGTTTGTTGATGTCATATTCTTTATAAAATCCTTTAACGGTAGATCTGTCGGTGGTATTAAGATTTTCCATCAAAGCATTATAATTGTCGACAGTGATGGCAAGCGGGAAGACATATTCCTTGGATATTTTTCCTATGGAATATAAGATCTTTATATAATCATCGCCCTGCTCTATCTCGTAAACACCGTTCTGGGTACTGTACGTATTTGTATCGAGCGTAACGTCAAGACCTGCCTCATTACCGTATGTAAGCAGATAATCCGAAGAAAGCTTTGACTTTTCCTCGGAAACGGCGATCGTATCGTCTTCACCGCCTATAGCCGTCGAATGCCAGACCTTACCGCTTGACTTAACCGTTAAGTCAAAATGTGTGGTAAGAGGATCCATCACTAACTTGATGTTGTCATTTTCAAGCGTGATCGGTGTATCATCGCCGGCAAACGCTCTTACTTCAATGATCTCCTCTTCCTTGGGCTTGTTCTGATATGTAATTACGAAAACGATCAACGCAGCGATTATTCCAAGCAACACTGCCGGGAAGATCATTCCCTTAAGTTCCTTGATGATCGCGTTCTTTATCTCGCGTTTTCTTTCTTCGCTCATTGGATTTAATTTGCTCATATTGATCCTCTTTCGTATCCGCCTTTTACAGTCGATACAGCATTTCCTTGATTAATGATATAAAATAAGCCACGCCCTGGGAAATCATACTGAAGAACAGCATCAGTATGAAGATCATAACGAGCATCGCAAATACGGTGGCAATCAGGAACAAAATGTTCTTACCGAATCCGTATTCATGTACCTGGCTCATACCCAGGATTCCGATAAACAGAACCCACACAAGTGATATGACATAAATGGCCGAATAAAACTCCGCTTCATCCGTTGTAATGAAATTACTTAAGATCATTAACGGGAACTGGATAAGGGGATAAGGAGTGATCGCATAACAGGTCGCAATATAAACCTGACCGAGTCGTCCTTTACCGTCAAACAGTGTCGTGAGAGCCCAGTTACCTACCACGAACAGTGCGAACGGAAACAGCACACTGGCTATATACATGAAGACGTTAAGGTCTTCCCAATATACCTGTATGAATATGAAACTCGTGTACTTAAGCCTTATGACATAAGCCACAACAGCCAAAAACAATATGGTTGTGGCGGCCGCATAGGAACCTCTCTTTTCATGTGTCAGATCCCAAAATCCGTCAATAGGATGAGTCAGACAGTAAAGAGAGAATTTTAAACTCTTAAAATATCTCTGCCAGTTTTCTTTGCTTTTTAATGCTGCAAACATGCCGTTTCTCCGTTAATTTTTATATTTGAAAGCATCCGAGATCTCAATCTGATACTTAAGGAACTTAACTCTTCCGATCCCGAGAGGGATAAGGAAAAGAGCAAGCAATACGATAACTATGATCATTATATGATCTTCCACCCATTCCTTACGATATTTCTTGTAAGCTTTGGAGTAGTTTTCGTCATCATATTTGAGTTTGAAGTAATCCATTGCCTCGCCGTAACTCTTCTGTCTTAAATAAGCACGTCCCAGTCCGATATAAGCAAGGTCATAGTTACCGTTGTACTTCATTACTTCTTTCCAGCTTTTACCGGACTTTGCATATTCGCCGTTATCGAACTGGTCCATGGCATCGAATATGAGCTGACCGTATTCGGTAAGAGTGAAAAGCGTGATCGTGCAGTCAAGCTGGTCCACAACGATAAGATCGTAATCCATATGTTCAAGACCGAGCGGATTTCTGAAATATCCGTCCATGTTTCCGGCACCGCCGAATACAAAGATCATTCTTCCCTGATCGTCATATCCGAAAAGTCGTCCTCTGTTTCTGTCAAGACATACATAAGAGTCGTTATCAAAAACCGTAACATCGGCAAAACGTGAAGGTCCGTTGTATCCGCCGCCGTTACCCATGTAAAGATCTCCGTATACAGGGAAATCACCGTCATAGTAAACACCGTTTCTGATCAGGATATCGTTTCCGAGAGGATTGATCCTTCTTACCGAATCGGCATCGCCGGCTTTTAAATCTTCGGCTTCAACGTTACCGGTGCAGGCATATATGAAACCTTCTTTGTCCATATAGAGGTTATCGTACTCGGTGGGAACAAAGGATTCCATCTTGTTTAACTGCTCCTGCGTTGCGATCTTCTTCATTAAATACATCTTGAAGTCGAATACAACTCGGGTGGCACCCACGAATCCGTTGAACGTTCCGTCGGCTTCGTATTTGATGAGACCCTTATTGATACCTACGGCTACGCAATAAACACGTTCTGCCGTATCAATGGCGATCTTGGTGGGCTGGAACACAATGTCCTTGTCAAGCGAATTATCAACGGGTTTTTTAAACTCCATTAAGTAATTGTAATCTTTGTCAAGTTTAAGTATTCTTCCGTTACCTTTATCCGCAATAAAGATATTACCCTCATCGGAGATCGCGATATCGGTGGGTGAAGAAAACGTATCGGGATCAGCGCCTTTAAAGGAATCGATCTCTTTGACAAGCTTGATCGTCTCACGGGAAGTTCTTTCAAACACCAGGATCCTGTTGTTTCCCGTATCAAGAATGTAGATAAGATTGTCTTTAACGTATATTCCCTGAGGGCTGTTCAGCTTCTTTTCAAGGCCGAGTTCGGTTGACGTGAAAACTTTACATACCGAATACATATCGGGTGAATCCTGAACATCTCCCCAATAATCGTAATTGTAGGTATAGCTTCTGTCGATCGTGGTGGCATATGAAGGAAGCGATATGCCGATCATCATCCCTGCAGACAAAAGTATTGCCGCAGCTCTTTGAAAAACTTTTTTCATGGTCATCCTCTTTATAATTAATCTTTTAATCCGGAACTTGCCATTGTTTCAAGGATCTGGCTTTCCGAGAAGATAAAGATCGCTATCGGAACTATCATGACAACTACCAGAACGGCAGCGCCCTGACCGGTACGTGCTATACCGCCGGCCTGTATCTGCTGGAGTGCAAATACGAGAGTTTTCTTTTCTTCGGAATAAATAAATGTCGATGCCCTGTTATTCCAAAGGCCCTGAACCGAGAAGATGATAAGTGTCATCCACGCGGGTTTAACGTTGGGCATAACGATACGTCTGAATACCAGCCACTCGTTGGCTCCGTCTATCTTGGCGGCTTCGATAAGTGAAGTCGGAAGACCTTCCATAAACTGCTTCATCAGGAAGAAGCCCATAGGAGAAGCGAACGCCGGAATTATGATCGCCCAATATGTATCTATCCAGCCGAGTTTATTAAGCAGCATATAGTTGGGGATCTGCGTAACATAACCCGTGAACATCATGGCAACCGTTACGATTTTAAAGAAAGTCTGATTGCCGGGGAATTCGTACTTGGCAAGTACGAAAGCACCCATGGATGCCACGATAAGATGTCCCGCCGTTCCGACAAATGTAATGAATGCCGTATTGAACAGGTATCTTGAGAATGTTACCCATGATTTACCCATCGTTACGAACAGATCGGAAAAGTTATCCATTGTGGGATGCTGGGCAAATACTCTCGGAGGGAACTTAAACAGTTCGTCCAAAGGCTTTAATGCCGCACTAACCGCATATACGATGGGGAAAGCCATGATACAGGCCACAAGTACCAGGAAAATGTACAAAGCTATGTCACCACCGATGGATCTGTTGGGTTTTCTTCTCTTGATAAGAGGTTTTACGTATACTTCTTCTTCTATTGCTGCGTTCTTTTTCTTTTTGCTCATTATCAGGTTCCTACTCTTCTTAACAGACTCTGAATTGCTTTATTACATAAGATCATCATCAGGAACAGTATCGTTGCTATCGCACACGCATATCCCATCTCGAATCTTGAAAAACCGTAGTCGAAAAGGTGGGTTACTATCGTACGTGCCGCATAGTCGGTTGAAGGGTAACCGCAGAGCGCCATCGTAACGTCGCAGACACCGAATGCCTGGGTTATGGACATAACCGCACCGAACATCAGCATGGGCTTCATGTTGGGAAGGGTGATGTACCAAAGTTCCTGCCATCTGTTCTTGACACCGTCCATGTATCCCGCTTCATACTGTGAGCCGTCAATACCCTGAAGACCGGCAACGAATGAAAGGAATCCGGTACCCAGACTCATCCACAGTATTACGACCATACATATCGGAAGCATGTATACGGGATTGATGAGCCATAGGATAGGCGCATCGATTATACCTATATTCATCAGGAACGCATTTACGTAACCGTATGCATCACCTCTGAAGAATACCGAGAAGATAACGTAACAGTTACCTGCGATCGAGGGAGCGTAGAAAACGACTACCGCTACGGAACGCACCCATCTGGGGAGCTCGTTTATGAGCCATGCGAAGATGAATGACATTATATATCCCAAAGGTCCGGTAAAGATCGCTATCATGAGCGTATTCTTGATGGATGTCAAGAATATCTCATCTTCGAGTATGAGCGATACATAGTTCTGGAGTCCCAAAAATCTTGGCTTCGACAGGATATTGTAGTAAGTAAAACTGTAATATATGGAAGCCACAACGGGATATACGAAAAACATGGCGAAGATCACGGCGTAAGGAGCTAGGAAGAGATAGCACATCTTGCTGCGCTTCATCTTCTTGACGGCAACCTTGGCGTCATGTTTTCTCATTATGAAATACTTTTGAAAAAACTCTCTCATTCTTCCATTTCTCCTATCGGTTTAACTTCGGTCCACATACCGAATTCTTTACGCTTACGCGTTATCTCGTCGTCTATCTTGACCGAATAATCGATAATTGTCTCTCTGGTGTCGTCCTTATCGTTAAGTACTTTACGAAGTGCATTGGTGATATGACGTCCTGTGTAGTAACCGCCGGGAACTTCTCTGATACCTACCGTCCAATCCCACTGCTCGTTGAGTATCTGTATGTCGTGATAGCTCCAGGAAAGCTGTGAGAACGCATCTCTGTTGGATGTGGCGTAACGTGCGGAGGATCCGAGGAGTGCTTCAATCTCACGTCCGAAACGTACCTGGGTATCGGGATTTGCCCACCACTTCATGAATTCCCATGACTGATCCTTTTTGCCGTCGTGGCAATCGATCATCATTGTTGCGGTACCTGCCACAAAGTCGGAACGGTCGATATATGTGGAACCGTCTTCAAGTGTCTTCTCGGTACCGGGGATCAGTGTGAAGTCCCAAAGACCTCTTATCTCGGGTGCGGAAACCATAAGTGTGTTGTATGTCTGATATGAAATGATACCTATCGGCATTTCTCCCGAACGGAAACGGCTTACAAAGTCGTAAATGCTGGGAAGACCGTAGTCGTTAAAGTATCTTTCGTAATCATCGAATGCCTTGATACCGGCTTCATCGTCAACCGTCGTAAACGTTCCCGCTTCGTTGTACATGTCACCGCCGTTCTGATAAAGGAGCGAGAAGTACATCGAAAGGTCGGGGTTATTACTCATTACTGCCGTTGAAGCAGCCGCCATATTGGAGGCACCGGCTGCGGAAGGTATACCTACCGAAAGGTTATTACCCTGAATGGTGGGAAGCATCTCTATGAGTTCCTGCCATGTGTTGGGCGGTGTAAGTCCGAGTTCGTCGAGAATGTCCTTACGATAGAACATTACGTTGAATGTCTGTGTCTCGGGTATTCCGTAGATCGCATCGTCAAGACGGAACTGCTCGTACGAACTTTCTTTGTAATGGGAAAGAACTTCTTCCCAGCCTTCAAACTGTGTAATGTCAACCGAAGCTCCACGAAGTGCAAAGTCAACGGGGATATTTGAGTTAACGGTCAGCACGACGTTCGGTCCGCGGCCGGCCATAACGGCACTTAACAGTGCACCCTGGTCAACGATCTCAACATTTACGGGTACGCCCGTATTCGGTGTAAAGGAATCGTCGATCATCGATTTAAGGATGGTACCCTGGTCACGACCGGTAAGTACCCATACCTTTATAACCTGTGAATCCTTGTCCTTGTCGTCATATACGTCTCCGACCGAGTTGTAATCAACGAAGAAGGAAGCGATAAATGACTTTATCTCATGCCAGGCCTTCGTAAAGAAGTTGGCTTTTTCTTTCTTGGGTGTGACATCGGTTCCCGAAACAGTAATGTAGTCCACATCGAGACGTGAAATACTTAAGTTAAGCTGTGCGGTACCGAGTGCGGTAACGTTATCCTTGAATGTAGTAAACTCAAGCGTGATCTTCTGGGGCTTTTTGCAGAAACGTTCAAGCTGCTGGGCAACCGTCTGTGCCGAAGCGATGGAGTCTGCTTTCTGTCCCGAATAAGCAACCATATCGTCAACTATCTTGTAAAGTCTCTTGGATTCAAGACTCATTGCATCCATGATCTCGGGATAGTTGATATTGATCTTGTAATCTCTGTACTGGTCGGGATTTGCACCTGTGTATACGAGAAGTTTTCTGTATACCTGGTTGAGTCTGAAGGTGGAATTCTCGAGTTCTTCGAGTATTGCGCCGAGATCTCCGAGCGTAGCCTCAACTCTTATGGTGTGCTTACCCTTTGTAAGATAGAAGTTGTAAGGAGTTCCGTTTTCATCGGCAAGATCCTTGCAATCCCAGTCGTTTCCGTAAGCAAACGAAACCTCGTTGAGTTCTTCGAAAGGAACTTCTCCGTCTATATAGATCTTTCTGTTGGAGACATTTCCTCGCGAATAGTTCTGACGGGCTTTGATCATTATGTTATAGTAACCGTCTGCGGGAACTTCGAAATCCCACTCTATCCACTGTCCGTTATCTCTCCATGTCTCGCCGCCAACATAGTTAAGGACCGTATAGGTTACACTGTTGGGCTGAGTTGTGGGTGATGAACGGTCAAATTTTGCATAAAGGGAAGATTCGGAACGAACGGTCGAATTCTCACCCTGGATAACCGAAAGATAATCTTTGGCTTCCTCGGGAGAATCGATCTTGGGAGCCGCTGCCGTATATTCTTCGTAAGATAACGTTTTCTTTACTCCCACTACCGAAAGCTTCTTGATATACATGGGCTCGTTGGCAGCTTCAAGCGCGATCTTCTGCTCACCTTTTTCAAGGTAAAAACGAAGAGGCTCTTTTACGTAACCCATATCGTCTTCAAGAACTTTTGACTGCCATCCGTATACTTCGATCTGAGTGGGACGGATCTCGTTACCCTGGTTATCGATCTTTACGGGACCGCCGTCTGTCCACATTCTTGAAAATGATACGTTTCTTGCTACTTCATAAGGAACTTCGCCGTTTACGTAAACGGTACGTTCTGCCTGAACACCACGTGATTTGGGGATATAGTATTCCAGATAAAGATTATAGAAACCCGTTTCGGGTATGTTGACTTTCCATTCGACAAGTGATTCGTTGTCGGTGAATAAAACTTTGCTCTCGCCTTCGAAATTGTTTTCTACCTTAGCCTCGCCGTTACCGGTATTGGTGAACTTAAAGATGTCAACATCGACATCCTCGGCGCTATCCTTGGCGTCGGAATGTTCATCGAGATATCCCGAGTAAGTACCTGTTCTTTCGAGTCCGGCTACATCAACCGAGAGATCCGTGCCTTCGTATTTTTTGTGGAAATCGTCCTTTTTGCCGTGAGCCAGTATCACGCACAAAACCACAAACGCAGCGATCACTCCTAACGTAATGACAACCTTTTTGGTATTCTTACTCATAGTACTCTCCATTCTTAGATCCGCGCCCGTGTGATGCGCAAAAGTCTTTATCACACGTTAAAGGGCACAAAATCAGCGCAGATTTTTACCTTTATAATAGATATTATTATCCACAGAATTTTATGTCTTGTTAAATAATGCTATTTTTTAGTCATCATTTGCGGTAATTGTCACACCGTCATGACCTGTTTTTTGACACACGGGTTCCGTTTGTTTGTCATTTTGTCTATTTTTGTGCTAAAAAGAACACTTTGAGGTGACATTTTTCACAAAAATGACGGATGCTTAAATATTGCTTTTTTTCTCACCCGATTGTAAAATCAGAATGTACTTAAGCAAATTACCCGCCGCATCCTTTTGACGGCTTTTATAGATAACGGATAGATCATTTATGTCATCAATAAAAGAACAAACCAATTACGATAATTTTAATTCTGTAAATTCAGATTACAGAGAGCGCCTCGTATCCGAAAAAAGTGAAGAAAAGGTTACGTTTATGCCAAACTCCATGCACCGCATATGGCTTAACGACCTTCCCGTCGGTTTTGCGGCGCACTGGCACTCTGCTCTTGAGATAATCGTCCCCATGGAAAACGATTATACCGTCATAGTGGATGATGTGACTTATGTATTAAAACCCGGTCACATCCTTATCGTGCCGCCCGGAGACGTCCACGAGATCAAAGCTCCGGAAACCGGCAAACGTTTCATCTTTTTAATGAACATTTCCATCATCAGCAAGATCGACGGTTTTGCGGGTGTTCAGTCACTGTTCACCCATCCTCTTCACATCACAAGAGAAACATATCCTCTTGTATATGATGATGTTTATCAGATCCTTGTACAGATCCGTAACGAATATTTCCAAAAGAACGAATATTCCGAGCTTAACATTCAGGCCCGTCTTATCGACATGTTTGTAAAACTTGCCGAAAACCGTATCCATGCAGACGAACTGTTTCCGACCGTAAAGCCTTACAAGCAAAAGGAATACGTTCAGAAATTCAACCAGACTCTCGAATACATCGACTCACATTATACCGAAGATATCAGTCTTGATGACATCGCCTTCAGAGCGGGCTTTTCGAAGTTTCATTTTTCAAGGCTGTTTAAGATCTATACCAACTATACTTTCTGCGATTATCTGTGCTACAGACGCATCAAAGCAGCCGAGGATCTGCTGGCAAATCCCGATTTTTCCATCACCGATGTCGCCATGCAGGCCGGATTTTCAAGCATCTCAACATTCAACAGGCTCTTCAAACAGCACAAAGGCTGCACTCCGAGCGAATACCGTTCAAAACACACCGGCTACCGCGCCACCCGTAAAGAAATTTAACGGTCACATATATGCAGTTGCGGCATATCTCTTTTCGGGCAAGCTTTCGCCATGTCCTCGCGTAACGGCCGGCCGACGCTTCGGTCGACCTGCACTAAGCTCGAAAAAACCTCGCTAAGTGCCGACGCTGCGGAAGGCCCGTTCAAGAGATATGCCGCAACGCATAAAGAGTTACCGTTAATTTTCGTATCTGTATTTAAAGTCCGTGAACACGGCTTCGCCGCCGTATTCGCGGGTTGAATATACGAAGAGGCCGAATCTGCATCCGGTGAAATGATCAAGGCGGAAGTTGAGTTTGTGAGGAGCTCCCACTTTGACCATTCTGCCATCTTTTAAATAGAAGAAATCAAGCTTATCCTGCATATTCTCAAAATTAGGCTTTAAACAGAGTGTAACTTTCGGATCGTTAAGCCTTATCTTCTCGACAACGTCACCCGGCATATAATCGCCCGATACTCCGATACCAAAAGAAGGATTTTTGTTTTCCCTTACAACTTTGATAAGATAATATATCCCGGCGTTGACCGTGATACCCAGATATCCGTATTCACCCTGCAATGCACACAGGCCTGCCACATCGCCTTCTTTTAACCCCGATGCATCGACCGTGACCTCGGCTTCGCATTTCGGGAACATCATACGCTGCGTAAGCGTGTTGACGGCATGGGTAAGATTTGAACATATCTTGCCGGTCCTTATCGCAAGACCGCCGCCGGGTTTATACTCCCAAAGAGCGTTGTTGGGGCTGTGGTTCCACTGCCACTGGAGTTTGAGCGTCCTGTCGCTTATATCTTCTTTTACAAAGTCATCCGATGTGTAAAGCGGTGCATATCTGTAATACGGTCTGCTTCCCGAAAGGTTGAATGACCTGGGCGTCTTTCCGTGCAGTCCGAATACGGGCTTATCGCCGTCCCATGTCACCGGCACCAGTACGGGGATACGTCCTACCGCTCCGCTGTCCTGAAACATGATCGAATACCATTTTCCGTTCGGAGTATCAACTATACCGCCCTGAGCCACTCCCCGGCCCTCAATGCCGCGGTCGTCTTTGAATACGTCCCATCCGACATATTCGCCATCCACGGTATCGGACATAAAGCAGGCCTCGGTACGGATCGAGCCCTGAGGCCAGTGTATGAAAAAGATATAGTATTTTCCGTTTATTTTGTAAAAATGCGAGCCCTCGTATCCGAGTCCCTTGAATCCTTCCGGCTCCGATACAATGAGTTTGGGTGTTGCACCGTCAACGGGTCCCGAAAGGTCTTTTTTAAGTTCAAGAAGATAAATGTCCTTGTTGCCGTATACTATGTAATTGCGGCCGTCGTCGTCAAAAAGAAGCGAACAGTCGTGATAATAACCTTCTATCTTCTTTTTGGTCCATTCTCCTTCGGGATCGTCGGCCACGAAAAGATAGGTCGTCTCGGTAAAATGGCTTACAAAAGCAACATAGAATTTTCCGTCATGATATCTTAAGGAAGGCGCCCACATTCCGCCGGCATAGTTGGTGAGTTCATTTTCAAGCCGTTCATTGGGCGTATCGTCCAATGAATCAAAAATATATGCAACAAGTTCCCAGTTCGCAAGATCGTATGACCGAAGGAATGCTCCGCCGGGCATGAAATACATTGTGGTGCTTACCATATAATAAACATCACCCACGCGGATCACATCGGGATCCGGATAATCACATTTTGTAATTGGATTGATATCTGTATAAGGCATCTCTTACTCCCCATCGTTCATTGATGCTGTACCAAAAACTTATTTAACGACCCCGAAACCGAGTATCGTAAACTTCTTATCTTCAGATCCCTCATCAAGCCTTACTTCCACGTGATGGAGGGATGTTGTGTCACTTTCAAAGACTATGAGCGCATTGGCGTGTGTCCATCCCACGATATGCGGATCTATCTTTATCTTAAGTTCCCCGTTATCATAGACCTCTGCATTACCGACCGACGGTGATGCGCTGTCCATATATACGATCATTAAGGACCTGCATTCAACGTCTAAGATAAACGGACGTCTGTCGGAACCGTCATACATCCAGTTATTCTTAAACTCGTGAGTGAGCGTGAGATTCATGTTGCGCTCAACCGCCTGAGTCTCGTTGTCTCTTTTGGTAAATCCGCCGCAATCGACCTTAACTCCGACCGGATCGATCTTACGATCAACAAAAAGAACGCTTTCGAACTCACCGCCGATGGGAGGTACGATCTTGTTGATATCGACATCCGCATGATCTTTGGTATCGCTCCAGGCAAGTTCAAAGAGGTTTATAAGACCGTCTGCCATGACTCTGTGTCCCATGTTTGTAGGATGATAACAGTCATAGAAATACAGGTTCTTGGATATTATCCTGCCCTCTTCTTTCTTTAAATAGAACTGACGGGTTACACAGTTTTTGGCACTTACCATCGGAAGATCGTATGCCTCTCCGACCGGGATAAGACGGTCCTGAAGGTTGTAATCATCCTGGAATACCGCAAACATAAGTATTACCGCCGGTTTTCCCGGGCCGTTGTATATCTTTCTTACAAGCGAATCGAAGCATCTTCCGCCTGTCTCGTCGCCCGCATCGTTAACCGCAAACTCAACCACCACAACATCGGGTGTGATAAGACCGTTATCAAGTACGTCACTGTCGTATCTTACAAGTCCGAGTTCGGAAGGTGTTCCTCCCACACCGGCTTTTACATATTTAACATTATCGTCGTATCCGCGTCCCGTTATGTCACAGAATCCTTCAAAAGCTTTTCTGGCATAACAGTTTGTGTTTATCGGTATCGCGCCCGCACCCTGAGTTATAGATCCTCCTATGAACGCAACGCATGTCTCCTTGCCGGCTGCCGCTTTTTCAAGCGCTGCTTTAAGTCTTCTTAAATTACCTGCGGATACAAGCGAATTCTTGATCATCTCCCCGTATCCCACGGAGTTAAGATCA
>Ga0310691_10003624_pt1 | contig 18297 bp, 11 predicted proteins | sample 176DNAGHGlowgp2_FD_203887 | JGI IMG/M metagenome (GOLD analysis project Ga0310691, IMG submission 203887) | Sheep rumen microbial communities from Palmerston North, Manawatu-Wanganui, New Zealand - 1766 DNA GHGlow gp2 (v2) (version 2) | ecosystem: Host-associated > Mammals > Digestive system >...
TCAGCACGAGGCCTTCGAGTGAGGTGCAACGGCTGAGGGCGACGTAGACCTGCCCATGGGCGAAGGCTTGTCCTGCGTCTACGATGACCTTGTCGAAGGTGAGGCCTTGGCTTTTGTGGATGGTGACCGCCCATGCCAGTCGTAAGGGTATTTGGGTGAAGCTGCCGATTTCCTTCTCTTCAATATCCTGGTTCTCAGCGTTGATGGTGTATTCCATGTTCTGCCATTTCAGCTTCGGCACGGTGATGCGCTCGCCCTCGCTCAACACGGTGACGGTGCCTTCCTTTTCATCATAGCCCACCAACCGCCCGATTTTGCCATTAAAGAAAGCCTTTTCAGGGGTGGGATCGTTTTTGACAAACATCACCTGCGCCCCGACTTTCAGCTCCAATTCTTCCTTGGTGGGGTAGGTGTTTTCAGGAAAGGTGCCGTGTACTTCTGCTTTGAAAATCAGCGTCTTCTCCTTGATTGCAGCCAATTTCGACTCGTTGATCTGGTCGGCTTGGTAGTTGTGGGTGGTCAGGGTGATGTAGCCTTCTTCGTCATTGGGCACGAAGCCCGGTTTGAAGCGACTATTGAGCACCCGCACGCAATCGGCATCCATTTGGTTGTTGCGTACCTTGTTCAATAGGGAAATAAAGTCGTCGTCGTGTTGGCGGTAGATATGCTCCAGCTCCACACAGACATAGGGTGCTTTTTTCAACACTTGGCTGCCGAAGAAATAGGGTGTGTTGTAATAGGGTGACAGCAATTCCCATTCCTCTGGCTTGGCTACAGGCGCCAACTGGTGTACATCGCCAATCATCAGCAGTTGCAGACCACCGAAGGGTTTCTGCGAACGGCGTACACGGCGTAACACGGCATCGATGGCATCCAAGACATCGGCGCGCACCATACTGATTTCATCAATGATGAGCAAGTCGAGGCTGCGCATCAAGTTGATTTTCTTCTTGTTGAGTTTTTGGTATTGTGCTGCCAACGTTTTTGCATTGTAGCCTTTACCCAATGCGCTTTCTGGAAGTTGCGGCCCAAAAGGCAGTTGGAAGAATGAGTGGATGGTTTGTCCGCCCGCGTTGATGGCAGCCACGCCTGTGGGTGCTACCACGACCATGCGCTTGTAGGTCTTCAGTGGCAGGTTCTTCAGGAAGGTAGTCTTTCCCGTGCCCGCTCTTCCTGTGAGGAAGATGTGGGCGTCGGTGTAGAGTACCAGTTCTTCAACAAAGTCAAGTTTCTGGTTAGTAAAGGTTTGCTGCGCCATGCTTTGGATTACGTTCATTTGGCTAAAGTAGGGAATATTTTTCATTTTTGTGGTGGGGTATTAGTTTTTGTTGTAATTTTGCAGGCAGAAAATTAACTAGAGGACGGGAAATGCCAAATAGCAAGTTCGTTTCCGATAGGCTAATTTGAAAGTCCACACTGCGGATAAGGTTAAGCATTGCTCCTTTCAGGTGTGGACTTTCTTTTTATTGATTTCTATGTTATAATAGTATTTGCCTCCTTTTTGGAATTGTACTGCTAATCGTATATTCTCTTTCTTTCCATCTATAAGGCATTTACACTTGAAATTCAAATATCCGATGATATTAGGACCATCCGTAGTCTTTGGATTTCCCCAATTGTTGTATTCAGCATATTTGATGATTTCTGGCAACACTACTACTGCCGCAGCTTTTTTAAAGTATATAGCTTCGCCAAAAGCGGTCTTTCTTGCTGATGTCACAGAAATGATAATAGGCAATCCCGTGTCAACATTTATGACAACCTTCCCTGCATATTTGTTTTTAATATGGGCAAAAATAACAGTTCTCAATTGTTGTAGTTTCAATTCCTTCCATTCAGCAGGTATTTCGGCTTTTGGAATAACGCTTTGTTTGTATCTCTTGCTTTCCATCTCGAATTAGGATTTAATTCTGCAAAGATGCATCTCCCTTAAAGATAAAGCCGTTGAACAAACGTTTGTTGTCGACAGTAGTCGTTTGTTGTCGTTTGCTGTCGGATATATTGTTGGTTTTTATCATCTTAAAGTTTTTTTCTAAACTAGGGCCGTTGACTATGACTATGACCTTCTCATTGAAGTTGAAGTGGTCATAGTCATAGTCATAAGCCATAGTCAAAAAACAATTATGCAAATCAGCTCTTCCTAAAGAAACATTTTACTATCTTTGTAGCCCCATTTTGTAATCATCGATTAATCTAATATCCTATGAAAAAAGTATTCACTGCAATCCTGGCTTTGGCTCTCGTTTTCTGCTTCGGGAAGGCCAATGCTTGTACTAACTTCTTGATTACCAAAGGCGCTTCGACCGACGGCTCTTGCATGATCAGCTATGCTGCCGATAGCCACGTGCTGTATGGTGAACTTTACCACTATCCCGCCCAAGACTGGCCGGCTGGTGCCATGCTCGATGTCTATGACTGGGACGGCGGCATGTTCCGCGGTCAGATTCCACAGGTGGCACACACCTACAACGTGGTTGGCAATATGAACGAATGGCAACTCGCTATCGGTGAGACGACCTACGGCGGTCTTGAAAGCCTTTGGGAAGGCCCCGGCATCATCGACTACGGTAGCCTGATTTACATCACGCTGCAGCGTGCCAAGACCGCCCGCGAAGCCATCAAATGTATGGGCGAACTGGTGGCCAACTACGGCTATGTCAGCGAAGGTGAGTCATTCTCCATCTCCGACACCGAAGAGTGCTGGATCCTTGAGATGATTGGCAAAGGCAAACACAACAAAGGTGCTGTTTGGGTTGCCCGCCGTATCCCCGATGGTTATGTGAGCGGTCACGCCAATCAGGCCCGTATCACCACCTTCCCCTTGGCCTCACGCAAATGCAAGACCAGCATCACCTTCAAGAACATCGACAAGCTGCTGAAAGACCCGAACATTGACTGCGTCTATGCCGACGATGTCATCAGCTTTGCCAAGCAAGCCAAGCTGTATAACGGTCCTGACGATAAGTTCTCGTTCTCTGATGTCTACAATCCCGTTACCTTCGATGGTGCCCGTTTCTGCGACCTGCGCGTGTGGGCTATGTTCAATAAGGTGACCGACAACATGAAGGACTATTGGGGTTATGCTACGGGTCGCGACATCAAGCGCGCCCAGCCCTACAAGGCTGGCATGTGCCAGACCCCCGACAACTTCCCGACTAACCGCATGCCTCTTTGGGTGAAGCCCAACAAGAAGGTGAGCGTCCTCGACATGATGGACTTCATGCGCGACCACCTCGAAGGCACCGACCTCGACATGTCGCAAGACGTGGGCGCTGGTCCGTTCCATTGCCCTTATCGCTGGCGTCCCATGGACTGGGAAGTCGACGGTGTGACATACGTGCACGAGCGTACCACTGCCACCCAGCAGACGGGCTTCAGCTTCGTGGCCCAAAGCCGTGGCAATTGGGAATGGCCCATCGGTGGCATCATTTGGTTTGGCGTCGACGACACCGACAACTGCGTCTACTGCCCGATGTATACCTGCATGACTGAGATTCCCGAGTGCTTCCGCGAAGGCAATGGCTCGATGAGCGAGTGGTCTGAGACCTCCGCTTTCTGGACTTTCAACCAAATGAGCAATTGGGCCTACACCAAGTACGACTACATCCACCCCGAGATTAGGAAGCGCCAACACGAGTTGGAATCGAAATGGGTCGAATCCGTCATCCCCGCATTGGACGAGCGTGTCAATACCATCAAGGGAAGAGAAGCCCAAGTCAGAGAGCTTACCCAGTTCTCTTGTGACGCCGCCAATGACATGACGGCGATGTGGAAACGCTTCTATCACGAGCTCTTTATGAAATATATGGATGGCAACCTGAATACCGCCCAACCCGACAAACCTGGACAGAAATACACGCCCATCAAGAGCGAGCACCCCAAATATAGCGACGAGTACTATCGTATCCTCATCGAGAAGACGGGTGACAAATACAAAGCTTACTAATTGGACTTCGGGACACGGAACGACCACAGTCTCGCAGTCTCGCGTCAATAATTTGCATCTATAATTACACATTAAATAATCAATCAATGAAAAAAGTATTAGGAATCATTGCAATGGCCATCCTCGTTTCGGTTGGCCGCGTGTATGCCGATGAAGGCATGTGGCTCCCGATGTTCGTCGAGCGCCTGAATTATGTTGACATGCAGAAGATGGGTCTTCAACTGACCCCTGAAGAGCTTTACAGCATCAACCACAGCAGTCTGAAAGACGCCATCGTGGGTCTCGGCAGCGAAGCCCAACCGCGTGGCTTCTTCTGCACAGGTGAAATCGTGAGCGAACACGGTTTGCTCTTCACCAACCACCACTGTGGCTATGGCGCCATCCAAAAACTCAGCTCCGACCAACATGACTATCTCCGCGACGGCTTCTGGGCCAAAAACTATGGCGAGGAACTGCCCGCCCCCGAAATGACCGCCAGCTTCCTCATCCGCATGGAAGATGTCACCAAGGAAATCCTCGGTGTGGTGACCGACGATATGGACTATCAGGATCAGCAGGCTGCCATCCGTAAGAAAATCAAGGAGTTGGAAACTGCTGCTTCGGAAGATGGCAAGTACAACCCTGTCATCAAGGGTTTCTTTGAGGGCAACGAGTACTACATGTTTGTCTATCAAGTGTTCCCGGATGTGCGTCTCGTTGGCGTGGCCAACTCTTCGATTGGTAAGTTCGGTGGCGACACCGACAACTGGATGTGGCCTCGTCACACTGGCGACTTCAGCATCTTCCGCGTTTATGCTGGCAAGGACGGTCAACCTGCCGCCTACAGCAAGGACAATGTGCCGTTGACGCCCAAGCACCACCTGCCCATCAGCCTCGATGGCGTTCAGAAGGACGACTTCACCATGATTTGGGGTTTCCCTGGCAGCACCGAGCGATACATGTCGAGCTATGGTATCGACTACAATGTGGACACTTTCTATCCCACCATTATCGACATTTTTGGCAAGGAACTCGAAGTGATGGAAGAATACATGAAGGTGGACGAACACATCAACCTGATGTATGCCGACAACCACGCTGGTTTAGCCAACACTTGGAAGAACTTCATCGGCCAGTGCAAGATGCTCCGCAAGAATAAGGTCAGCGAGAGCAAGGTTGCCTTGGAGAAAGACTTCACCAACTGGGTGAACAAGAACAACAAGACCGAATACAAGAACGCCCTGCCGAACCTGAAAGAGGCCTACAAGAGCCTTGGTAATGTGGCCAAGTATATCTATTATCCTAACTTTGTTGCCAACGTGGGTGCCGCTGGCATCGCTGCACAGTTTGGTTCCTATTATCAAGCCTACAAGGACAAGGACAAGGATGCCGAAGCCATGGCACTGATGATGCTCCAACAGATGAATGTGGACGAGCTCTTCGCCGAGACCGACCCACAGGTGGAGAAGAAGACCTTTGCCGAGATGTTGAAGATCTACAAGAACGCCTTCAAGGCCGATGAACTGCCTGAAATCTATAGCATCATCGACAAGAAATTCAAGGGCGACATCGACGCTTTCACCGAGGAGGTCTACACCAAGTCCATCTTCGCCACTCCTGAGAGCATCAAGGCTTTCTTGGCCAAGCCCAGCCCCAAGAAGATCGGTAAGGATTATGCCTACATCATGAACACCTCGATGATGGAAGCCATCATGCAAAATGTAGGTGCCTATCGTCAGGCCATGCAGACTGTGAGTGAGAACGACCACGTCTTCGTGAAGGGTCTGCGCGAGTACTACGCCGCCACTCAACCTGGCAAGAGCCTCTATCCCGATGCCAACTCGACCATGCGTATGAGCTACGGCTCGGTGCAGGATTATATGCCTGCTGATGCCGTGCATTATGACTACATCTGCACCGCCAACGGCATCCTTGAGAAGTATGTGCCTGGTGACTACGAGTTTGACGCTCCCAAGCGCCTCATCGAACTCATCGAGAAGAAGGACTTCGGCGCATACGCCGACGACAACGGCGAACTGGTGGTTTGTTTCCTTTCGACCAACGACATCACGGGTGGTAACTCTGGTAGCCCCATCATGAACGGCAAGGGCGAACTCATCGGCCTCGCCTTCGACGGCAACTGGGAAGCCATGAGCGGCGACGTCAACTTTGAGCCCAAACTGCAGCGCACCATCAACGTGGACGTGCGCTATGTGCTCTTCATCATCGACAAGTACGCTGGTGCCACCAACCTCATCAACGAACTCGACATCCGCAAGGGCGAACCCAAGCCGCTGCGCGTGGAAGAGGAAAAAATCTAATTGATAGATTTTATTGAAATCAATTGTAGAGACGCAGCACGCTGCGTCTCTACAATTTTTTTTGTATTTTTGCGACGTTATTGCAATGTTATGTGCAAACGCTTCTGTTTCATAGTATTCGCCATGTTGATCGTTTTCGGTGCCAAAGCCCAAAACGATACGGTCCTCTTTTCGGTCCAAGGTGGATTCTACGACAACGTGTTCGCTTTGAGGCTCAGCAATGCCAATCCGCAAAACCATATCCGTTATACCACCAACGGCTGTTGTCCTACGGCACAATCGCCGCGTTATGAAGGTGCCATGACTTTGAATGCTTCCATGTTTTCAAAGTCAAATATTTATACCATTAACAACACCATCCCGTCGCAGTTTTATCTTCCCAACGATGTGAAACGAGGCATCGTCATTCGTGCGGCGGCCTTCGACCAAAATGACAGCTGCGTGAGCCAGGTGGTCAGTAACTCTTATTTCATCCGTTCGCTCGATTGCGACCTTCATGGCATGCCGGTGTTGTCGATCATGGCCGATTCCTTGTCGCTGTTCGACTACGAGACGGGCAACTTCATCCCAGGCGCCCTTTACGACCCTGCCGACTCAACACATACGGGCAACTACAGGATGAAAGGTATCGAATGGGAACGCCAAATCAACATGGAGTTTTATGAGCCCGACAACACGGGCATCAATCAGCTTTGCGGTATGCGCACGCATGGAAATGCCTCGCGATGGTTCCAGCAAAAAGGCATGAAACTCTATGCCCGCGAGGAGTATGGAAAGAAGCATTTCTTGTTTCGGTTTTTCAAGGACTCGCCAATAGTCAAGTACAAGAATTTCTGCTTGCACCCATATCGTTGTAGCAACTGGCTGCAGATGGGTGGCACTGACTATCTTTCTCAAAAGGTGGCCGGTAAACTGAATATTGATGCGATGTCGGTAAGGCAGACTGTCGTGTTCATCAATGGTGAGTATTGGGGTGTCTACACCTTGGAGGAGTCTGCCGATGAGCATTATCTTAAAGAGCATTACAATGCCGACCTCGACAGCATAGCCATTATCAAGTATTGGGGCGTTCCCAATTATGGCGACATCACAGAATGGCGTAGTTTTTATTCGTTCATTTCGAATGCCGACTTGACCCAACCCGAAGACTCAGCCTATGCTTTCGCGCACATGGATGTGCCTAGTTTTATCGACTATATTCTATTGGAGACTTTTACTGCCAATTTGGACTGGCCTGGTAACAATGTGAAAATTGGTCAATTGGCCCCTGGAAGACCATTTCGGATGATGTTTTACGACGGTGATGGCTGTTTTTCACGTGTCGAGTACCAAGCGCTCGACCATGCGCTCCATTCGGGAGGTAATAGCGTGGTATTGAGCCATTTCTTGGAGAACAAAGAGTTCAGATTCCAGCTCTGCAAGCGTTACAATGAGCTATCACATACTTATTTCGGGTATGATTTCATGAAATCGGTATTGGACGAATACCGTCAACTCGTTGAAGGTGAAGTTGAAGACCAATATCATCGGTTCCATTTTCCTTGGAGTATGAACCGATGGTTTACGGATATGGAGATGGCTGACGAATTTATGCGTCGACGCCATGAGTATTTCATCGAGGAAATCAGGGATTATCTTGCTGTTGGGGAGACCTCGTTTAGGGTTGCCTGCTATCCCAATCCTTTCGAAGATGAGATACATCTCCTCGGGTGGACTGATGATGGTAAGGCGCAAGAGGTAGTCATCTATGACGTCATGGGTAGGAAAGTGTTTTCCGAGTCTTGTACCTTTGACAGCGGTGAGGGTATCATCCTCAAGCCTCATCTAACTCCAGGCGTGTATATGCTGCGAGTAGGGAGCCATACAGAGCGCATCGTGCGCTATTAAGGCTATTCCACACGAATTATGCCTCGGTTGATTTTGTCGTTGATAATCCATTGGGCGTCAACATGAAGTTGCTCTTCGAATGTCCTGCCATTTGCAGAAGCTTTCTCCTTGATGGATTGGACCGAAGCTGGCTTTTCGAGTAGTTCCTGTTCCATGTCGCGCACTAGCTCTTCCATTGTCTTTTCAATGTTTCTTTTCTGCTCTTCTTCAGCGAAAAAGTTCAAGTCAATCACGCCCCTGTTGATTCTGTCGTTGATGATCCATCGGGCGTCAGCCTCAAGCTGTTCTTCAAAGGTTTTGCCCGTCGCAGTGGCCTTGTCTTTAATGGCCTGGACAGAAACCGGTTTGCCCTGAAGTTCAAGCTTCATGTCGGCCACAAGGCTGTTTACATAGTTTTCTTTGGAAACCACATTTTGCTCGTCACGCATCAGAGGCCAGCCGTTGAGTACGTTTTGTGCTTCCATCTTTAGTATGTTGTCTAAAGTGGCATTGTGGATGATGGTTTGGCATTGCAGGCTAATCATCCAATCGTCGTCTTTCTTGATGTTTTTGATCACCAAGTATTCAGGTATTTTAGGGTTTCTGGCGGTGGGAATGCTGTCGCCAGCCAGCTCAGGGAAGTAGTATTCGGGATTGCGCGTGATGAGGTTGTTGGATTGTTGCCAAAGTTGCTTTCTTAGCTCAACACCTTTGGTATCGGAAAGAGTGTCGATGGTCGACATAAAGGTGCTGTCGTGGCGAAGGCTATCCATCAATTGGTTACGGACATCATTGACGCGGTCGTCACTTACACATAAGGTCATCAAAGCTCGTTCAACAAAGCCGTAACTGACCTTATACATCTGATTTCCTGTGGTAAACCAAACTATGTAGTCGGCGTCCATAAGTCGTTGCAGGAAGTCGATTTCCCAAACACTTCTTTTTAAAGCATAATGTTCGCCATAATAGGCGGTAGAGTTATAGAACCAGTAGTCGGTGTAGGAGAACATGTCCTCGAATGGGACGAAATAGTTCATACGGAACAGATAGGAGTTGCCTACAAACAATACGTTAGGCTTCACAGTGGTTGAGTCGGATATGACAGTCACTTCGGCATCCAATAGTTTTTCGCCTTTGTGCGACACAGTGCGCCAGAGGTTTAGGGTGTTTTCGAGGTCATAGTCGCCGATTTTGGTCTGCTCAGAGCTTTCTCTCAGTGGTCCTATTTTCAATGTGCCCAGTTTTTCGTTTTTCAGGCTACCCATGAAGCGGAACAGCGAGTCAGCGGCAATGACTGAGGAGAAGCTCCAATGGGCTCCCGACTGGGGAATGAGGATATAGGGTACGGTGTCGGCTTCCTTGATGGCTTGGAACCACTTTGTCATCTCGATGTAGGGGAAGTCGTATTCATCGAATTTCTGGGAATAATACAGCCTTGCATTGATGGTGGTGGTGTCGATTTGCCGCTTGGGCAGATGTTCGGGATAGAGAAAGCCCTTCTCTGGTGCCATGAACATGAGAAACTCCTTGTCGTAGTCGTGGAGCACACCTCTCAGTTTCCACATTAGCCGTGCCTCGCGGTCGTAGGTCGCACAGGCCTTTTCCACGGTGGGCTGCCAACGGTACATCTCTGTGCCGTAATAGTCGTTCACGTTTTGCTGATAATAGAACCACCCGTCTCTGCCTGGAATGATTTCTTCGTTATAAGTCTTGCGGTAGAAGTCGTAAAGATATTGGTTGTAGAGACGTATGATGCTCTCGTGGAAGCCGAAGTTTTGCCTGGCATAGGCTTCCATCTGTTGTTGGTATTGGCCAGAGACATAGTTTTCTTTAGTCAACTCTGGCTTTTTGGCTTCGACCATCACGCCGACCAACTGCTTCAAATCAAAAAGGTGAAGATGCTCCTGTGCCATCGGCAAGAAGGCTAGGATGCCGAGCAGGGCGAAAAGCACTATGTCGTATATCGTTTTCTTTTTCATTGTGTCAGAATCTGAAATAGATGAATGGGTTGAAGTCGGACACCATCAACGAGCCGACGGAGAGGATGAACAACAGGGTGGTGACGGCAAACATCACCCAGCTGCGTCTGACGGTGTAAGTCTCGGCAAAGACGCGGTCTTGTAGCTTTTGTCCGCCTTTCAGCAAGGTGATGAAGGAGAACACGATGGCCAAGGTGAATACAGTCCAAAAATGGGCATCCAAGGTAAGCGCAGCTCCACTCTTGAAGGCAAACAAGGCCTGATAGAACGTCCTTGCTTGTTGCACCCCATCGGCACGAAACAGCACCCAACCCAGATTGACCACGAGGAAGGTGAGCAACATGGAAGGTAACTTGCCCATCTTGCCGAGTATCTTGGCCATGCCTAGACGGTCGAAGATTTGGAAAAGGCCATGGAAAGCACCCCAAAGCACGAAGGTCCAGGCGGCACCATGCCAGAAACCTGAGCAAAGGAAGACAATGACAAGGTTGAGATAGGTGCGTGCCGCGCCTTTGCGGTTGCCTCCCAAGGGAATGTACAGGTATTCCTTCATGAAAGTGCCCAAGGTCATGTGCCAACGACGCCAAAACTCGGTGATGCTGCGACTGGTATAAGGGTTCATGAAGTTTTCGGGGAAGCTGAAGCCCATCATACGTCCAAGACCGATGGCCATGTCGCTGTAGCCCGAGAAGTCGAAGTAGATCTGGAAGGTGTACGACAACATGCCGATCCATGCCGCACCCGTAGAGAGTCCGTCACCTAAGGCAAAAGCTTGGTCGGCAACCTGTGCCAATGTGTTGGCAATCAACACTTTCTTTGCCAAACCAATGACGAAGCGATAGAAGCCCGTCATACGGCCTTCCATAGTTGATTGTCGACTGATGATCTGGGCAGCCACGCTGTTATATCTCACGATGGGACCGGCGATGAGTTGTGGAAACATCATGATATACAGCACATAATCGGTGAGGCGGCGACTGGGTTGTGTGGTGCCGCGATACACATCGATGGTGTAGGTAAGCGACTGGAAGGTAAAGAACGAAATGCCAATGGGCAAGGCCACTTCGCGCCAGTCAACAGGCACATGGTGCATCCAACCCAATAGGGCATTGAGGTTGTCGACGAAGAAGTTGGCATACTTGAAGTAGAGCAAGAGCGACAATGCAAGTACGACCGACAAGGCGCAGATGCCTTTTTTGGTCTTGGAATTTTGGGCTCGGGCCATGCCTTTCACCAAAAAGTAGTTGACTACACAAGCAGCAACAAGAATTAGGATGAAATCGGGGGCACCATAGGCATAAAACACCAATGAGGCGAGCAGCAGAGTATAGTTGCGGAACCTTTGGGGCGTGACGAAATAGGCCAACAGAAATATTGGCAAGAAGAACAAGAGGAATATGTTGCTACTGAATACCATGGTGCTTTTACTGTTGTTCTTGTCTTTGTTTTTCGTCCATCCAAATGGCATATCGGGCATGCCCTCTCAACAGAGAGTCAAGGTCTCGGTGTTCTTCCTCTGCTTGCCTTCTGATGCTTTCATACCATTCTGTGGAGCCTTTGATGCGTTCGATGGTTTCTTCTATGAGTTTCTCCATGCGTTGGTGGTCGTGATCGAGGAAGGCCAAGTTTGCAGTCTCGCAGAAACCGAACATGTAGTTGTAGGCGTAAGGTGCCGTGTTGATGACCATGATGAGGTCAGCTTCATCTATCGTCTTGTAGGCTTCGAGGTATTCCGACACCTTTCCTTTGAATTCAATGTCCTTGGTGATGACCTCATCGTTGTACTTCCAATAATCACAACGGTTGAAACAGTCCGCGAAGGCCGACTCCTGCAATTGGATGAAATAACTGTCGGCAATGACGAGGAGGTTGGGTTTGCGCAATGTGGTGTCGCTGAGGGCCATAATGGGTTGTGGCAGGGCAGGTTTCCGGAGCGGGAACATCAGGTTCATCAGATCTTCCAGTTCTCCGTCCTGTTTCGAATAGCGGGTTTGCAGGTTTTCGTCGAGGCATACGATGTGCGGCATTTCCTGCCCGATGAGGCTCTCTATCTTTCTCAGTATCGAGTCGGCCACAAAGGGGATGGTGCTCTCTGCCCAGTGGGTGCCGTAGGGCGAATAGAGCGGATATTCTGTCTTGCCTTTGAGCGACTTGAAATAACTTAGGAAGTCGATGTGTGGAATGCCGTTCTCCTCAAATAGTTGTGTGTAGTAGTCCTGAACACAGAAGGACATGATGGAGTCGCGGTAAGGCTGAGGCATGTATTCGGGATAGACCCAAGTCTTGGAAGGCGCCTCCACGAAAAGGAAGGCCGTGTTGTGCCTTCGCAGGCTGTCGATGAGCACCAAGGTTTTTTCAATATCTTTCCGTGCCCTGGATTTGAAATAGTCTTCCGAACCGTAACAATCTTTGAGGGTCTTGCCCGTCACTTCATGGAGATACATTTCAAGGTAAAGCTCGCCGTTCTCGCCGAAGACGATGTTGTCGTTGGTCGTTTTCTTGAACAACGAATACAAGCATTGGTTGTACGCCCTGATGCATGGCTCGCGGAAGCCACCCTTTTGCTTGGCATAGTCGGAGAGATAATCCTGAAATTTCCCTTCGGAGTAGGTCTTCCAAGTCAGTTGCACCTTCTCGGGCTGCCCGACAAAGCCCGCCAGCTTCAAAGGTACCCAATGGGTGAAGCCTTGAACCAAAATGGCGACGCAGGCTACCGTGAGAATCACGAACTGTATGAGAAAGGCCTTGTTTTTCATGGTTAGAATCTGAAATAAATGAATGGACTAAAGCCACTGGCATTCAAGGCGCCAAGGCAGAAGATGAAGGCAAGTATGCTGATTACAAACGCGATGAAATGCTGCCGACGGTTATATTCGGTGAAGTAGACTTTATCTTGTACCTTCAAGCCGAACTTCGAGAGGGTGAAGAATGAGAAGAAGGCGGCCACGATCATGGTCACATAAAGATGCGGGTTGTCGCCGAAATGGAAAGGAGCGAAGTCGAAGGCAAACAAGCGCTTGATGAACATCCACGACAGGTCGATGCGCTCGATGCGGAAGAAGCAGCGCGTCAACACGATGATGAGGAAGGTGAAGAACACACTTGGAATCCGCCCCAATCGCTCGTTGAACTTCTTCAAGAACAGCTTGTCGGCGCAGATGAAGATGCCTTGCAGGGCGCCGTAGACCACGAAGTTCCACGCTGCTCCATGCCACAAGCCGCTGATGAGGAAGCAGAACCACAGGTTGAAGTATTTGCGCGCTTCGGTCTTCACGCGGCTGCCGCCCAAGGGGAAGTAGAGGTAGTTCTTGATGAACACGCTGAAGGTTTGGTGCCAACGTCTCCAAAACTCGGAGATCGTGGTGGATACATACGGGTTGTCAAAATTCTCGGGGAATTTGAATCCCATCATGCGACCCAAGCCGATGGCCATGTCGGAGTAACCGGCAAAGTCGAAATAGATCTGGAAGGTGAAGGCGAAGATGGCAATCCAAGCGCTGGTCGAGTCGATGGTCGCAATTTTGTTGGCGATATCGGCGAGTTGGGCAGAAGTCAGCACATCGTAGTTCGACGGTCCCAAAATCTGGTCGACTTGGAATCCGATGACGTCAGCTATGAGGATCTTTTTGCATAGACCGATGACGAAACGATAGAAGCCATGCAACCTGTCCGTATAAAGCGACTCGCGGTTGCGAATCTGGTCGGCGATGTCGCAGTAGCGCACGATGGGACCGGCAATCAGTTGCGGGAACATGACGATGTAGAGCATGTAGTCGCTCAACCGTTGCATCGGCTCATTCACCTTGCGGTAGGTGTCTAAGGTGTAGGTGACGCTCTGGAAGGAGAAGAACGAGATACCTATAGGCAACAGAATCTTAGTCCATTGCAGCGGCTCGGCATGGAACCATCCCAACACCGAGTTGATGTTCTGCATGGTGAAGTTGCCGTACTTGAAGTAGAACAGTAATCCAATACTGATGGCGATGGAGATGCCGCAGAGCACTTTTTTCAAGACAGGCTTTTCGGTTTTGTTCATCCATCGCACCAGATAGAAGTTGGCGATGACCGACACGATGAGGTGGATGATGAATTCAGGTGCACCCCAGGCGTAAAACACCAGTGAGGCGAGCAGAAGGAAGTAGTTGCGCACTTTCCTCGGTAGGATGAAATACACGAGGAAGAAGATGGGCATGAAGTAGAGTAGGAATATGTTGCTGCTGAATACCATGGATTGCTTCTTTTCTTGTTATTGGAATAATTCGTCTTTCTCGATTTTTCTGTTGATCACCCATTGGGCGTCTATCTCAAGCATTTCTTCTATAGTATGGTTGTTTTCCTTGGCTTTTTGTTGCATCTGCCTCATTTGGTCAGGGTTGCCACGCCAATTCTTGATGATTTCCTGTTTCTTCATCTGGATGAAAGCCGCTGTGTCGATGACGATTTCATCGCGTAGCAGCGATTCGCCCCGAGCGATGCGATGAGCCTCTTCACGTAAGGCCTCGTCGGTGCTCATTTCATGTTGTACGGCATAGTAACTGAGCGCGTTCAACCAGTCTTTGTCGTTTCTGATGCTGTTTATTCCCAAGGCTTCTTCGATGCGCTTGGTGTTGCGTATGATGGGCATGTCTTCGCCCTTGAGGCCTGGGATGAGTTCGGGATCGTTTCTCAACATATAGGCCATGTTTTTGCGCACTTCTTCTTCCGTCATGTTGGAATAGCCTTCTTGGTTGCGCATGTATTTGGTCATATTGGCGACGGTGGCCTCAAAGAGGCTGTCGTTTACACAGAGCTGAAGCAGAGCGTCCTTGGCGAAGCCGTAGGTGGCCTCCCACCATTGGTGACCCACTGAATAGAACACCACATAGTCCGCATTGAGGATGTGGCTGAGGCGGTCGATCTCTTTGACACTTACGGTTTTGTTGTCAAAGCCAACATAAGCGGTGTTGTTATAGAACCAAACCTCACGGTCGGCCATGATTTCGCGGGCGGGCATGAACTCCCCAAAACTCCAGATGAACGAGTCACCGATAAACAACACCTTTGGCTTACGCTGGGTGGTATCCGTTTCCACCGTGATGTCCGATTTGTATTTGGTCTTGTCGCCACGGATGCGGAAGATGAGGTTGAGTGTCTCTTCATCGCCTTCCAGCTTGTCGGATTCATAGGCAGTGGGCGGTCCGATATGGATATTGGGGAATTTGGCCTCGCCATCCAAAGTGTTGATGAATCGGAAGAGCGAATCGTAGGCGTAGATGGCCGAATAGCGCCAGTGGGAATCTGTCTTCGGGAAGAGAGGGAACGAGGCGGTGTCTCTCATTTTGACAAACCAATCCGTCATGTTGATGAAGGGGAAGCCGGTTTCTTCCATGCGGCGAGAGTAGTATTCGTCAATGTGGATGGTCGTGGTGTCGGCATCGCGACGGGGCAGGTATTCAGGATACACTTCGGGTTTGTCGGGCGCGATGAAGGCAACGAACTCAATGCCGTAGTCTTTCAGCACATGGCGTAGCTTGTTCATCAAACGCAGTTCCTTGTCGACATCGGCCATGGCCTTGTCGTTTGAAGGATAGTGCTTTGGTAGCTCGGTACCGTAGTGTTCGTTCACGGCCAAGGCATAATAGAGATAGCCTTCCTTTCCCGGAACGATGAAATGACAATAAGTCTTGTTGTAGGCCGACCATACGTATTGGTTGTAAAGCCTGATGACGGGCTCCCTCATTCCGAAGTGCTCGCTGACGTATTTCTCGATTTGTGTCTGATAGATGTTTGACTTGTAGTTGTCGAATGACAGCTCAGGTTTGGGAGTAGGCTCAAAGACGCCTTTCAAAGGCTTCACAGGGAAGACACCACCCCATTCCTGAATGACGGGCACGAAGAGGAAGACCATCAGCAGAACAAACAGGATGAAATCGTATCTTATCCTTGGCTTTTTCATTGAGCACTAGGTTTTTCACATAGTTCAAACTTGCAAAAATACTAAAATTATCGTCATCGTCCTGAAATTCCTTAATTTTGCAGCATGAAAACGAAGAAGATAGAACTGCTCTCGCCTGCAAAGGATGCCGAGGTAGGCATAGCCGCCATCAATCATGGTGCCGATGCTGTCTATATCGGTGGCCCCGACTTCGGAGCACGCGAAAAAGCCTCTAATAGTATTCAAGACATCGAACGCCTTTGCCGCCACGCGGCCTTGTTTGATGCCAAGGTTTATGTGACGCTGAATACTTTGTTGTATGAACGCGAATTGGAACGCGCCAGCAAGATTGCCTACGACTGCTGGAATGCTGGCGTTGATGCACTCATTGTGCAGGATATGCAACTGCTACAACTCGACCTACCGCCCATCCCGCTCCATGCCAGCACGCAGTGCGACAACCTAACGGTGGAGAAGGTGCAAAAACTGGAACAGCTTGGTTTTGAGCAGGTTGTCTTTGGCCGTGAGTTGAGTTTGAAACAAATTAAGGAAATACGTGAGAAGACCACAGTGCCGCTTGAGTTCTTCGTGCATGGCGCACTCTGCGTCAGCCATAGCGGGCGGTGCTATCTCAGCCAATATATCGGCAACCGCAGCGCTAATCGTGGTGCCTGTGCCCAGCCCTGTCGACTGCCTTGGGATTTGCTCGACGAGAACGGCAAGGTGCTGATTAAGAACCGACACTTGCTCTGCCTGAAAGACCTCAACAACAGCGCGCATTTGGAGGAACTCATCGATGCGGGCATCACGAGCTTCAAGATCGAAGGCCGACTGAAAGATGCTGACTATGTGAAGAATGTGACGGCCTTTTACCGCCAAAAACTGGATGAAATCATTAACCGACGCAGTGATTTGGAACCGGCATCATACGGACATTGCAGCTACACATTTGATATCAACCCTGAGAAATCCTTCAACCGTGGCTTCACCGACTATTTCATCAATGGTCGACAAAAAGGCATTGGTTCGCCTTTTACTCCGAAATCGATGGGCGAATACATCGGTGAGGTCAGTTGGTGCAATCCCCTCCGAATGGAAATCGATACCGACAAAACCCTGCGCAATGGCGACGGTCTGTGTTTTTTGAATCAGGATAACGAATTGGTGGGGTTGCGTGCCGATGTGGTGAATATCGGTAGAGACGGCGTGCACACCGTCTCTACAAACAGGCCACACGGCGCCTTCCGTGGCGCAAAAATCTACCGTAACCTCGACCTCGAATGGCAAAAACAGGTGGAGGCATCAATTGGTAACCGCAAGATGGACATCGATTTGGTGTTGTCGGAAACGGGAACGGGGTATGAATTGTTCGCATTTTTGCGTAGAGACGCACGGCCGTGCGTCTCTACCAGCATACAATGCGACAAAATCACCGCCAACAATCCCGAAAAGGCCACCGAAAACATCCGGAAAAAGGCCCTGCAATGGGGCGACACGATTTTCAACCCCGTCAATTTGGAATTGAAATTCAAAGAACCGCGTCTCATCCCTGCCTCGGTTATCGGCGAGATGAAACGGGATTTGGTGACAAAATTGACGGATGAATTGGTTGAAAATCATAAGAATAACCGTGAATGCCGTAGAGACGGTGCATGCACCGTCTCTACAATGGTCGCAAATCCCGACGAAATTCCTACTGTATTAATGACCTGCCACCATTGCATCCGTTACGCCAATGGTATGTGCAGCAAGGAAACGGGACAGAAGGCCACGCCATTATTTATCCGAAATGGCGCGAACACCTTCCGTCTCGAATTTGATTGTAGGAATTGTTTGATGACGGTTTCTGCTGTTACGGATTGAGTACCAGTTCTTTGTAACCAAATACCACATCTAAGCCTTTCCCTTTGAAATAGGCTTTCACTTGGTTTTCGTCCCATTCGGTGGCGGCCAAAATAAAGTCGCCACCCCAGGCGCCCAAGGACTTCAAAACGCCCCAGAAGTCGGGAAAGCGTTTCTGCACGGGCTCCTGTCCAATGCAGCGAGCGATGATGCGCTCGTGGCATTGCATGAGCATAGCGAACTCGTCCAAAGTTTCGCATTTCGGTATGGCACGACTGATTTTCGAAATAGCCTCAATATCTTTTTGTAAATCAATGGGATCCGTCTTCTCCAAAAATGCTTTGATTTCCTTTGACGAGCTTTGCTTTTTGCCTTGGTAGATGAAAAAAAGATGGTCTGCAAATGATGGGTTGAAGTTAATGGGCTCAACCGTTGGTGTCGGCGTTTGAC
>Ga0310691_10003626_pt1 | contig 18291 bp, 8 predicted proteins | sample 176DNAGHGlowgp2_FD_203887 | JGI IMG/M metagenome (GOLD analysis project Ga0310691, IMG submission 203887) | Sheep rumen microbial communities from Palmerston North, Manawatu-Wanganui, New Zealand - 1766 DNA GHGlow gp2 (v2) (version 2) | ecosystem: Host-associated > Mammals > Digestive system >...
AAGGCCTCGAACAGCTCGCGGCGCCCCTCGAAGACGGCTGCCAACGTAGAGACGAGCAATGACTTGCCGAAGCGGCGCGGACGGCTAAGAAAATAAGGCTTACCCTCGGTTATCATCTTATAGATAAGCGGGGTCTTGTCGATGTAGATGTATCCGTCCTCACGGATACTTTCGAAGCTCTGTATGCCTACCGGGTATTTCCGTTTTGTTGCCATATCTCTCAGCCTTATTAGAATTAGAATCAAAAAAGGGTGGGCTTTTAGTCGCGTGTACGCTGGAAGGTGATTTCGTAGAAGCAGGGATAGACACCTGAGGAGGCTTTCTGTGTGCCTTCGGAGTGGGGGACGATGAGGCGCACCTTGGCGATGCGGTCGTCTGCCTCAAGCTGGCGGCCGATGCGAATGTAGGGGAAGGGGACGAGCCAGCCGTTGGGAACGCTGGTGTTGCCGTAGGTCTGGTACATGGCGCCGCCGCCGTTTGCTGTGCTGAAAGCGGCAGAGTAGAGACCGTAGCGGTTGCTGACCTCCATGATGTCGGGGTTGGTGTGCCAGTAGAAGACATCGTTGCGCGACTGGATGGAGTCTGACAGGATGTTGTATTCGAGATAACGGGCAATGACGCGGGCGGTCTGGCCTACTTCGAGACGATTGCCGACGCCCTCGCGCACTATCTGCATGTAGATGCCGCTCTTGGCGAAGAGCACGTACTCGTTGCGCGAGAGGTCCGTGACGCTGTCCTGCGCCTCGAAGGTCTCCTCGCTTATGGCATTGATCTTACCGACATGGAGCACGGTGTCCATTCCGTCGTTGGAGATGATGTATGTGTCGCTGCCGAGGAAGTTGTTGATGGCTTTAACCTCGCGCTCTTTCTGTTCGGCGTAGGTCTCATCTTTCTTGCAGGCGGTTAGTGCTATGCCGCACGCAATGATGGCTAAAAAAAATGTTCTTGCTTTCATAATCGGGTGCAAAGGTAAGGCAAAAGGCTCGTTTGGCCAAATAAATGGCCGTTTTTTGACGATTCTTTACTCCTTGAGCAGCGGCAGGTACTTCTGAACGGCCCGTTTCGTGAGTTCGAGGGCATCGTCCATTGAGCCCCAGAACTCGCCGCCGGCCGCGTTTTTGTGGCCTCCGCCGTTGAAGAATTCGGCTGCCATCTCGTTGCAGGGGAAGTCATCGACACTGCGCAGTGAGAAGCGGATGCAGGGGTTCTCGGTGTCCTCGCGCAGGAAGATGCTGAGTTTGGTGCCGAGTATCTGCAGCGGCATATTCACGAGCCCCTCGGTGTCGCCGTTGAGGATGCCGAAACGACGGCGTTCGGCATTGGTGAGGGTCATTATGGTGGTGTGGGCTTTCTTCCAGACGTTGAGTTTCACGTAGAGCATATAACCCATGAATTTCATGCGGTTCTGGCTGTAGGTGAAGAAGATGTTGCGGTAGATCTTGTCTTTGTCTATGCCGTAGGAGAGCAGGATGCTGATGAGCTGGTAAATCTCGGGGCGGTTGCTGGCGTAGGTGAACGCGCCGGTGTCTGTCATCATGCCGGTGTAGAGGCTCACAGCTTCGTTGTGGGTGAGGGACCCACGGGGTGGGTCTATCTCTAACAGAAGTCTCAGCAGTACCTCGCAGGTGGATGAGAGTTCGGGGTGGGAGATGACGAGGTCGGCGATGTCCGGCTCCGGGTCGAGATGGTGGTCTATCATGATGCAGCGGACGGCTCCGGGCTGGCCTCCGCCTACGGGGAGGAGGGGGCGGATGACGTCGCCGAGTGTCCACATACGGCGCAGCTCGCCGTGGTCGCACATGATGACGAGGTCGGCCTGCTCTACGATGGGGCGCACCTCTGCCTCGTGCTTGTCGTAGATGAGTATGTCTTCGGCACCTGGCACCCACTTCAGGAAATCGGGGAAGATATTAGGCGCGATGACGTGGACGCTGGCCGGATAGCGGCGGCGTATCCACGACGCGAGGGCCGTGGTGGACCCTATGGCATCTCCGTCGGGCCCACGGTGGCAGGTGATGATGATGTGCTGAGCGGAGGAGAGGAGGGAGAGGAAAGAGGGGGCGGACATAAAATAATTTACGATTAAACGGTTAAACGATTATTCGACTATTCGATTTAGCGCCCCCTACTTCACCTCACTCCACTCCGGCGGGGTGATGCCGAGGAGGTTCTTGACGAAGAAGTCGTAACGCTTGTGCTCGCCGTAGCGCTCGCCCATGGTGTGGTGGACGCCGGGAAGGACGACCAACTCGAAGTCTTTGTTGGCTTTGATGAGAGCGTTAACCACCTGCATCGTGGAGGCGGGATCGACATTATCGTCAAGCTCGCCGACTACGAGCATCAGCTTGCCCTGCAGCTTATGGGCGTTCTCCACGTTGGAGCACTCCACGTAGGAGGAGTCTATGGGATAGCCCATCCACTGCTCGTTCCACCAGATCTTGTCCATGCGGTTGTCGTGGCAGCCGCAACTGCTGTAGGCGGCTTTGTAGAAGTCGCCGTGGAGGAGGACGGCGGTGGTGCTCTCCTGACCGCCTGCTGAGGCTCCGAAGATGCCCATGCGCCCGATATCCATGTAGGGATAGCGCGCGGCGGCTGCTTTCAGCCAGGCTATGCGGTCGGGGAAGCCAGCGTCCTTGAGGTTCTTATAGCATACCTCTTCGAAGGCTTTGCCGCGGTGAGAGGTACTCATGCCGTCCAGCTGCACCACGATGAAGCCCAGCTCTGCCAGCGGCGTCATATTCCAGTTGAAGGAGCTGAAAGTCTTGGGTGCATAGGCGTCGCCCGGGCCGGAATAGATGTATTCTATCACGGGATAACGTTTCGTGGGATCGAAGTTAGACGGACGGTAGATGACGCCGTAGATGGGTGTCTTGCCGTCGCGACCGGGGGCCACGAAGGGCTCGGGGGCTGTCCAGCCGGCGGCCTGCAGCTCGCTGATGTCGGAGGTGCCGAGGGTGCGGAGAGGCTTGGAGGCGGTGGCGGAACGGAGCACGGTGGTGGGAGCCTGGGTGGGGGTGGAGTAGGTGTCTATGAGATAGGTGAAGTCCTTGTTGTACTGGGCTGAGTGGTTGGCGCGCTCGGGGGTGAGGTCGGTGAGGCCGGTGCCGTCGAGACGTATGCTGTAGTAGTGGATGTTGTACGGGTCTTCGTCTTTGTTCATGCCGCAGGCGGAGAAGAGGATAATGCCTTTCTCCTCATCTACATGTTGCACGCGGCGCACTACCCACTGGCCTTTGGTCACCTGAACGGCACCCAGCGGGTCGCCCTGCCAGGTGGAGATATACGTCGGCTTCTGGCCCTTGGATTTCTTGGCCTTCGCTTTCTTATCTTTGGCATCGTCTGTGTAAGAGCAGTCGTAGAGGTAGAGGTGGGCATAGCCGTCGCGTTCGGACATCCAGAGGATGCGTCCGTCCTCGAAGTCGTGGCGGAAGTGGTATGCCGAGTAGTTCACATAGGTGGAGAAACGCTCCTCGATGAGGGTGGTCAGTGAGGCGGTGGCAGAGGTGCCTGCGGGAACAGCCATCTCATAGACGCGGTAGAGCTTGTGGCCCCGCTGGTTGTACTCGAAACGGACGGCACGGCTGTCCTTGCGCCACTCGGGGGCGGAGAGGTCGTACTGGTTGGCGATGAGGTCGGGTGCAGGCGTTACGGCCTTGCAGGTGGCTACCTCAACGATTACGGGTGTCTTCTGCATGAGCTCGTCGCCGGGCTTGGCATACTCCTGCTTGTGCAGGATGGGCTGGAGCTGGTCTGCGGGCGAGGACTCTACATAATAGACATAGCGCTTATCGATGGGGCGGATGCGGCAGGCAGCTACGTAGCGGCCGTCGGGACTCCAGCGGATATAGGATGAATAGTAGTGGCTGAGGGTGCCGTCGGAGGTGAGGGGACGGGCCTCGGAGCCGTCGGGCTTGGCCACATAGATGTTATCGTTGCGGACGAAAGCCACGAGCGAGCTGTCGGGGCTGAGAATCGGGTCGGCGCCGCGCTCGTCGTCGGTCTCCATCCAGTGGCGCTGGTGCTGGCGTTTGTTGGTGAAGCGGCGTGGCTCACGCTCCCAGGGACCGCGGCGACGGCGCTCCTCGCGAACGGTGTCTGAGGGGTCGTCAATGGACACGGTGCCGTCGGCTCGGACGCTTCCGTGGTGTGCCTGCCCGTCGATGCGGTAGGTAAACTGCTCGCTGCCGTGCCAACGCACTTCCTCGGCGTTGCCCTTCACCTTATCAAAGGAATAGGCCTTCTGCAGGGAGTAGGCTCGGCGATAGTCGTCCAGAGTGCCTTGGGCAAAGGAGGGGAGGGAAAGGAAAGAGAAGAGAAGGAAAAGACCCACCCCCGGCCCCTCCCGTGAAGGGAGGGGGGAGGCTGCGCGCAGATTGGATAATATGGATTTAAACATGAAAGTAATTTACGATTTGACGATTTGACGATTTACTATTTACGATTTATTTACGATTGAGCTAATTTACGATTTGACGATTTACGATTTACGATTTATTTACGATTGAGCTAATTTACGATTTGACGATTTACGATTTACGATTTATTTACAATTGAGTTATTTTACTATTTACTCTGCATCCCCCTCCGGGGGATTATAGTGGGCCTTATTTCATTAGAAGGTTGGCGGGAGTTGCATCTTGTTTGATAATTCGGGCAAACTCCTGGGGGGAAATGGTGACAGGCCCGGACATGAATTCGGGGATGTTGTAGGAGCGGAGGAACTCGCGGTGGAACTGCGGGTTGCGCTGCGGCAGCTCAAACGGTTTGGTGAAGGTGCCGTCGGTGCGGAAATAGGCGATGAGCGGTCGGGTGAAGTTGCCATCTACGCGGCGCGAGGAGAAGATGACCCAGCGCCCGTTGCTGCTCCATGAGTGGTAGCTCTCCACATCAGGTGAGTTTATCTCGTTGATGTAACGGATATACGCTGGCATCGGGATGTTCTCAGCCGAGGCTATGGTGGCGCTGTCACGAATCGTGCCTTCGTGAGTACGAAGCCTCTCCCCCGACCCCTCCCCTGTTAGGGAGGGGAGTTGGCTGCGCGATGAAGCTCCTGATACTCCGTCAGGTTTGGCTTGGGCTGTAGCGCCGGAGACGCCGTCAGGCTTGGCGGCTGCGCGTTGTGAGGCTCCGGACACGCCGTCGGGATTCTGTGTGACGGCTCTGCCGGTCTTGGCTATCGGGGCAGGTGCATCGCCGAAGGGAAGGGCGGCGAGATCCATCAGACAGAGGTCGGCATCGGTGTGCCAGATATGGAAGACCCCGTAATGGCCTTCGGTGAACATGAGCCAACGGCCGTCGGGACTTATGCGGGGCAGGGTGACGCTGCGGTTGCGGGCTATGGCATCATAGACGAGCTGCGGCTCGCCGAACGACTGCGACGCCTCGTCAAAGGCCATGCGGTAGAGGTTGTACTGCACGTCCTTGTAGTTCTTGATAAGTTCGAAGTCGAGATTCACCGTGTCGCGGCGCTCCCAGTGGGCACTCACATAATAGATGTATTTGCCATCGGGACTCCAGAACGGAAAACAGTCCAGATTGGTCGTGTCACGTGTGATAGGCGTTACCTCGTTGGTCTCCAGATTGTAGAATATCAGGTTGGACTTGGTGTCCTGAACCTCAATCTTTTCGGGAGCGCGGGTGTGGAAGCTCTGACCTGTGGAGTTCGTGGAATAGACAATCCAGGGGCGCTTCGGGTGCCAGGTGGGATAGACTCCGGCGGACAGGGTGCTGTCGGTCTTGAGATTCACCTTGCGCAGGTCGCCGTCGTAAGCGATTACGGTGCCGCCGAGATACTGGCGCACGTGGAACTGCAGGCGGTTGGGGTTGTACCACTGGGTGTGGTGGCAGTTGATGCACTGGCCGTCCTTCTCGTCAGAGTTTATCATGTTACCGTAGATGAGGCTCTCGTCGAATGTCTCCAAACAGCGCTGGTTCAGCGTGAGGTCCTCGTAAGTGACGTAGGACGGTGAGATAAGACGATAGGAGATGTAGGGGTCTATGCTGTCTGAAGCCACGATGTAGCTGAAGGGCTTCATGCGCTGCCATCCCTTTTTGTTATTTACGAACACCTCAACCTCAATCTTCCCCCCGGCTTCATCAAGAGCTTTTTTCTTAATGTCGCGCCACTGACGCTCGGAGGGGCATACATCGTTGCCGCCAAAAGTCCACTCGTTGTTGCCTGCAGAAAGGCGGGTGACGTAGTCGGTGGCTTCGTCATCGATATGGAAAGTGAGCGGTGCGATGTTCACCGGAATTGTTATGTCGGCGTAGTCGGGATATATGTGTGCCGCCAGTCCACTCTCCGTGTAATGCTCTGGTACAGAAGGAGAAGAGCATGAGACGAGGAGAAGCAAAAACAGAACAAGGAGAAAGGACCCAACGGACTCTCCCCCCGCCCTCCCTGTTAGGGAGGGAGCGGTTACTATTTGACTGGATAAAGCTTCCTTTTTCATCATTAATTTCTTTTTTATATAGTTGACCTATCTGCCCCTGCCAGTCTCCCCTCCCTGATGGTGTAGGGGTAGGGGGTGGGTCTTTAGTTTGTCTTTTGATTTCGGACGAGGAAATAGAAATAGAAGAAGGTGTCACCGAACATCGGGGCGAAAGCAACGGCTTTCTGCTCTTCGCTCATGTTGCCGCACTGGGTGTTGAACTGCATGAAGTGGTCGTAGGTGTCGCGGATGCTCTGGTCAAAGGGCATGTGGCTGATATCCACCTTGTTCTCCAAATGGCCGTAGAGGTAGGCGGCCTCCTGATAGTAGCGCGGCATGTGCACCTCGGGGTTTAGTGTGGCATACTTCATGAAGCGGGGCCAGAAGAGGTCGATGTCCTTCATGATGAGAGCGCAGAGCAGGGTCATCTCCTGGAACATCTTATCGTCGCCGTTGCCCTTGGCAAAGGTGTTGAGCAAGTACATCTCCACCAGCGTGTTATCGCCGTCCAAACGGTCGGGATAGGTCATCAGGTGCATGATGGGAAGGAACTCCTCTGTGTCGCGCTCGGACAGGATTGGTTTGCCGGCTTTGATGGCGGCTTCCACTTTCTCCAGATCCAACGCGTCGTGGTTATTGAGCAGAGCTGCATAGTGGTCTGCCCACTCTGCCCCGAACGTGGTTTTACGGATGAGGTTCAGGTATTTGCGGGCCACCTCCCACTCATGATTGAGAAGTGAGTTGCGGGCCATGAACTTCAACAGCTCAAGCTTCCACCCGAATTCGACTCCGTCTTCCATACACCAGCGGTAGCAGAAATTCTCCTTGCCATAATGGTAGTAGATCTGCTTTCCGCCCACTTGTGTCATGTGCAGCTGCCACGGGGCGTTCTGCTTCTCGGCACCTTCGGGGTAGAGGAACATCTCGTCGCCGGCTCGTCCGAGACGGAACAGCGCGAGGTTCTTGAACATCACAATCTGGCGTGTGGGCTTCTTGTCTGCCGGTTCACGGGCAATCTCCAGCACACGATCCCAGTCGAGATCGTCGATGGCGTGGTTCATGGCCAGCTCCTTCTGGAAGTTCACGTCGCGGTACCAGACAGCGTTTACTCCGACTACAGCGAGGCAAATCAGGACGATGATGACGGCGGCGGGCATGTAGCTCTTGGCTCCCGAAGCAAACCGCTGGGCCAGAGCTTTGCCGTAGCGTGAGGCAAGGATAATAAGAACGAATGCCAGGATGATGGCGTAGTAGGGGAGGCGGTATATCTCGAAGGAGTCGCTGCTGTAGCGCATCGACGGCATCGCAGCCACATAGACGTAAGCACGCTGCGTCATCTCGAAGATGCTCTGATAATAGATCTGAGGGATAGCGCCGATAAGCAACAGGGTGAAGGAGGTGATGACCACCGGCCCTCGCCATGAGGGGGCTGGCTGAGTGCCGGGGAGAGAGGCCACGAGAGCGGTGGCTCCCAAAGCCCAGGCTCCAAAGAAAGGATATCCTGCCAGACAGACAATCATCAACCAGCCGAGACGCACCCAGCGGGCTGACGACGACGACAGACGGGATTCAGCAAGACGCGGCACAGCCATGCACAGAGCGGCGAAGAGCACTCCGACGGTAGGTACAAACAGATGGCCCTGCAGTTTCTGATAATAAATCCAATAGCCTGTCTGAGTGACGCAGGCGAGGAGGGCGAGCGGCACGAGGACGGTAAGCCAGAGCCACGGTCCGCGCAGACGGTATTCCCACGCCAGCAGGAGGCAGATCACGAGCCACAGGCCGCACATGATGAGTGTGCCGAGCCAAGGATAATAGAAATACTGGGTCAGGTAGCAGGCCAGCCATGAGACGGCACCGCCGGGATATTGCATCAGGGTGTTCCAATAGAGTTCCGTAGGCAGCCACAGGCTTAGTTCCTGGGCGCGCCACAGCAACTCACTCTCCCTTAACACGAGCGTGATGCCCGCCACCACCAGAATGGCCACGGGCATCAGCCAATATAGGAGCCCACCCCTAGGCCCCTCCGGTTGGGGGAGGGGGTGGGTGCTATTGCTGCTTTTCGATTTCATCAGAGACTAACAGGTTTTACGATATATGTAAAGGTGTGGTCCTCGTACTGAGGAATATACTGCTTCAGCGGCCAAGCGCCCCAACTGTTTACGCAGCCGATACCCATCTGGAAGGCACGCAACTGAAGCACGGTGTAGTCGCGGGCGATGAGGTCGCCGCTGTGGCTCTGGTGGGCATCCTTGCGCGGGCCGTCGTCGAGGTCGCTGATCTCGTATGGCATAGCGGATACCTCCATGGGGCCGCAAGCCTCGAAACTTACGCTCGGGTGAGCGGCATCGCCCAACATACGCCAGGCGAAGACGTCGCAGTGGTTGCCGCTTTCCTGCGGACGGACATATCCCTGCCAGTACTGCTCGCTTACGGGGCCGCTGTACTCACCAATGAAGGCGTTGTCCTTGCGGTCGCAGTAGTTCTCCACCGGTCCGCGACCGATGTAGTTCACGCGGTCGTAAGCCTTGGCCAGACGCCAGGTCATGCCCATAGCGTACATCTGCCAGCCCTGATGGTCGCCGGTCTTGATGTTTTCTGAGACGATGAGCTCGCCCTTCGGGGTGAGAATGTATGTCATGATGAGGTCGGCATCCACGGCGTCGCAGTGGTACTTCACCACTACCTGCTTGCTCTGGTTGTCGAGTTGGGTACATTCCATACCGGTCTTGTTCCAATGCGGGTCTTTCCATGCGGAGAAACTTCTCTGCATACCTGCGCCGTAGTCGTTGTCGGTCGGGGCGCGCCAGAAGGAGGGCTCTACGCTCTTGCGGTCTTCGAGTACGGGCTTGCCGTTGATGTCATAGTAGTCGATGTTGCCGGTCCACTTGTTCCAAGTTACGCTGACACCGTTGGCAGAGAGGGTGAGCCAAGCTTTGGCCTCGTCCTTCTGTACGGCCTGAACTGCGGTTGCAGGCTTGGCTGCTGCCATCACGTTAGCGGGGTCGGGGAAGGAGTAGGGCTTCAGCTCAAACTGGTTCTTGGCGATTACTTCGCCCTTCTTCAGAAGGCCGCGGTCGCGGGTGAGGCGGAACTGAACATCTATGGCAGCCCACTTGTAATCTGCAGCGAATTGTTTCAGTCTTGCGATATAATCGGCCGGTATGTTGTATTTGACGCGCTGCTGCGGAGCCAGTGAGATTTTGTTGGGTAAGGTGAGGCTCTCTTCTATAATCTTGTTGCCGTCTAAGGCCTTCATTGAGACAACTGCCTCTACGTCATCTAAATTGCGGAAGAAATACTCGTTGTAAAGCTCTACCTCGCCGTCGAGAAGGGTCTTGCCCTCGGGAACGGTTGCCCAGATGTCCTGATAATAGTACTGCACCTCGTATGCGTGCGGATGGAGGCTGCGGTCGGAGGCGATAACGCCGTTGCAGTTGAAGTTGTGGTCGGATGCGGGATAGCGGCCGAAGTCACCGCCATAAGCCATAATCTCCTTACCTGTGACGCGGCTCTTGGCACGCATACCCTGATCTACGAAGTCCCAGATGAAACCGCCCTGGTATTTGGGGTACTTGCGGATAATGCGCCAGTACTCATTGAAGCCGCCCATGGAGTTACCCATGGCGTGTGCGTATTCACACTGGATGAGGGGGCGTGGGTTGTCGCCTTTACAATAGTTCTCGCAGTGATTGTAGTCGGCATACATGGGGCAGTAGATGTCGGTCTTGCCCTTGCCGTGACACTGCTCATACTGTACGGGACGTGAGGTGTCAATCTTCTTGACTGCGTCGTAGGCGTCCTCGAAGTTCTTGCCGTTGCCGGCTTCGTTGCCGAGGCTCCAGAAGATTACGCAGGGGTGGTTCTTTTGCACCTGAACATTGTGCTGGTTGCGCTCGATATGTGCTTTGTTGTAGATGGGGTTCTTGGCCAAAGTGCGGTCGCCATAGCCCATGCCGTGGCTCTCGATGTTTGTCTCAGCAACGACGTAAAGGCCGTACTGGTCGCAGAGGTCGTACCAGCGCGGGTCGTCGGAGTAGTGGCAGGTACGCACGGCGTTCATGTTCAGCTGCTTCATGATTGTGATGTCCTGAATCATGCGCTCCACACTTACGATATAACCTCCATCGGGGTCAAGCTCGTGGCGGTCGGCGCCCTTGATGAGGATAGGCTGGCCGTTGACAAGTACCTGTGCATCCTTTATTTCAATGCTGCGGAAGCCTACGCGCTGGGTCGTTGTCTCAACGACGTTCCCTTTCTTGTCTTTCAGAGTGAACAGAGCGGTGTAAAGGTTGGGGATTTCAGCCGACCATGCCTTGACGGAAGGAACGGTGATGGTGGCAACGGCAGAACCGTTGCCCACACTAACGGACGTGTTGCCGGCAGGGCGGCCTGCGGGGTCGGTGAGGGCGAGCTCCACGGTGTAGCCCTTGGCTGCGGGAGCCTTGATATCAACCTTCAGTTCGCCGTCCTTGTAGTTATTGATGAGATTTTGATGTACAAAGAGATCCTGAATGTGAGCCTTCGGACGGGCGTAGAGATATACCTCGCGGGCGATGCCGGTGAAGCGCCAGAAGTCCTGGTCCTCAAGATATGAACCGTCGCACCAGCGCATTACGCGCATAGCTATGAGGTTCTCCTTGCCGGCAGTCAGGTATTTGGTGAGGTTGAACTCGGCCTCCATCTTTGAGTCCTCGCTGTAGCCCACCTCTTTGCCGTTGACCCACACCTGCAGGTTTGAGGTGGCTGAGCCGACGTGCATATAGATGTCCTGGCCTTTCCACGAGGCTGGAACCGTGATGGTCTTGCGGTAGCTTCCGGTGTAGTTGTTGCGCTCCTCGACGAGGGGAGGGTTGGAGTCAAACTGAGTATCCCAGGAATAACCTACATTCTTGTAAATCTTGTCGCCATAGCCTTCGAACTCGAAGAGACCGGGAACGGGGAAATCGACCCATTTGGAGTCATCGAACTTCGGCAGGAAGAAGTCGGCCGGAGCCTCGTTGTGGTTCTTCACGAAGTTGAAGCGCCACATACCTTCGAGAGAGAGGTAGCGCTGGCTTGCCTTCTTGTCATTGCGAACGGCCAGCTCAGCCGACTCGTAAGCGAAGAACGAGGAGCGCGGAGCCTCGGTGTTTACGCGGGTGATGTTGGGGTTGAGCCACGGCTCCTTCTGGTTCTGGGCGTGGACGGAGAGTTGCGACAGGGCCGCAACACACAGTACGAGGATTTGCTTTTTCATAAGGCTTATTTTGATTGATTGTTTCGTCTAAAGCGCTTTTATCAGCGCGAATTTAGGGATAAATGCGGATATGACCAAACATTTCAGCTTTTTTGTGCAAAAACAAAGACTTTTTAGCCTTTTATTCCAAATCCTGAAACCGATTTGGGATAACAAAAAGAAGGAAGAGAGCTTCAAGCCCTCTTCCTTTCGTCAAATTTACTTCTATGATTGCACTCTCGAATATTCGTGTAATTCGCGCAATTCGTGGTTCTTAATCAGTGGCGCACGGGTTTCGGCAGATACCAGTTGGACTCTGTCTGGAGACGTGTGCGCAGAGCTGCATCGGGTGTGGCGAAGCTGCTCTTGCGGGATGCCACGCGGCGAGCGAGGAAGTCGTTGTCGCCACGGTGGCGTGCCATACGCATGAGGTCGAAGAAGCGGTTGCCTTCGATGGCGCTCTCCAAAGCCATTTCGTCGCAGATGAGGTCCTCGATGGCGTTGATAACCTTGGCTTCGTTAGCCTCGTCATAGATGGCTTCCTTCGTCATAGCGGCATCGCCCTCGTAGGTCGTCAGCATCTTGTTGATCTGGTTCACGTAGTTGAACGTGGTACGGGGGTCATCGTATGTGATGCCGCCGCAACCGCGCCAGTGGACACCGTTGGTTACGTAGTTACTTCCAGAGGAAGTCGGGTAGCTGCTTATGCTGTAAACGTATTCAGAAGAGTTAATCATGACACGAATCTGTCTGTCCGATCCGTTGAAATACTCGGTCATGAACTGCAGATAGGGACGTGACTTAGCCTTTGTCATCTCTTGCAGGCTGATATAGTTACATACTGTAGAACCGAGGTCCAGAGTCTGCCAGTTGGAGTATGTGGCAGGCTTGAACTGCACGGCAGCCACAGCTTCCAGGGAGTCTGTGAAGATGCTGTCTGACAGTAACTGCTGAACAAGAGCTGTAGCTGAGGTTGCTATTATGTGATGATCTACAGTGTCTGTGTAGTCATAATAGTAGTGGGCAGCTGTGTTTACGTATTTGCTGGAATCTGTGGGAACCCAGTTGCTGTTCCTCACCATACCGCTCTTCAGGATGCCGAAGGCATAGCCCGGGAAGCCGGCACGGTTGATGGCTTCAGCGAAGCGCAGCCATACAGTAGCCTTACGATAGATTACAGGGAAGGTGGTGGAGTAGGAGCTGTGAGGATTCTGCTTGGAGACAAACTTCACAGAAGCTCCGTCCTCGTCGGTATAGCTCGGAACTGCAATATGGAAGCGGGCATCGCCAGCACCCTCGATGATTCGGATAGAGTCCTGCAAGGGGTTGTTCTGGGTTCCGATGTAAATCTCATAGTCCTGAGATGCACTCAGATTCTCGTAGTACTTGGAGGCAGCGAGCTCGTGTTCGTAATTCAGTCGGAAGCGGATGTCTGCGTTCGTTGAAGAAGCAGTATCAGGACCGACAGTCTCCACTGTTCCAGTGGGCGTGAAGCCGAACAGTTCGTTTACACCGCGTTGTACCGTTCCCCACAGCTTATTCTTAGATGAAGGAATAACGGTGATTACTTCGGTGGCATTTGTCACCTTATTCTTACTATTGAACGTTCCAAGCCAGTTATCTAGGTCAAAATATTCAATAGATTCGTCCCTGCGGTCACGCATGGCTAAGCAACTGCTCATATTGGGCATTGGGCCGCCCACCTCGCTGTTAAGGTAGTCATAGTAGAACTGTGCAGCGCGTTCGCAGCTTGCCTGAGAACCTTCGAGAAGGAAGATATCACCCAAGACCAGATTTGCGGGGAAGATGCACTGGGTGGCGTGACAGATTATCGGGGTGAGGCCGTAGTTGCCATAGTTCATGGTCTCTACGTTGCGCAGACCAATGAGCTGGGTGACGATGTCCTTGTCCTTCAGGTTAGAGACATTCACGGTGGCTCCGTCGTTCGCCCAATAGTTGTCAATCTGAGCCGTGGAGGTCATGGGCTCGGTGAAGTAAGGCACCTCGCCGTAGATCTGCACAAGCTGGAGATAAACCCAGGCACGGATGGCACACACCTGTGCGTATTCTTTCTTCATCACCTGATTCTTGCGCCCATCTACACGTGCTGTGTCGCAGCGCTGGATGAAGGCATTGCAGGAATTGATGATGTGATAGAAATCAGCCATGTGCAGATAGCGGTTTGAACCGTCGGCGTTGTTGGCCTGGTCGAATTCGAGGATTGAGTGGATAGAGTCCGAGATGAACTCTGTGCCATCTACGAGGTCGCCGCGGCACTCACCGAGAATTACATAGCGCTCGCCTATGTCCTGAAGACATTTGATAATGCCCCAGTAGCCGTAGAGTGTGTCACCGACCACTGCGTCGATGCCGGCGTGACGCTCGTTGTTTGCCTCAAGCATGTCCTCGCAGGATGAGAATCCGATGCTCAGGGCGAGGGCAATCAACAGAGAAGATATTATATTCTTTTTCATCGTTATAGCAAATTAGAGGTTGATGGAAACGCCGAAATTGATGCTGCGACCTACAGAGAACATACCGGTGTCGATGCCCTGATACAGGGTGCTGTTGCGTGCAGATGTCTCGGGGTCTGTGCCGTAGTACTTAGTGAGAGTGAACAGATTGTTGCCTTCTGCCCAGACGCGCAGGCCCTGGATAGCGTCGTTGCGAACGGGGATAGTGTAAGTGAGGCGAACATTCTTCAGTTTCAGATAAGAGCCGTCCTCAATCCAGCGGTCGGAGAAGCGCTCGTTGTTACGCCAGTCCTCGCTTTCGTTATACATAGCTCTGGGGATGTTGGTCTGCTGGCCTTCATAAGTCCAACGGTTCTGCATTGCCGTGGTCTGGTTGTAGGTCGTGGCACCGCTCTCGATGATGGAACGCTGATAGTTATAAACATCGTTGCCAAGTGAATACTTGAATGTGGCATCAAGACGCAGGTTCTTGAAGGTGAGGCTTGTGAAGATGTTACCGAAGAGGGTGGGGTTGGGGTTGCCAATCACAACCTTGTCGTTGTCATCGATAATGCCGTCGTTGTTCTGGTCCACGAAGCATACATCACCAGCCTGGAAGTTGCGATACGGCTCTTCCTTAAGTCCGGTCGGATATTTCAGGTAACCCAGAGCTCCGGCTGACTGTGCGGTAGCGTCGTCTTTCAGCACGCCGTTGGTCTGCCAACCGTAGAATGAGCCTGCAGCGTAACCGACAGCGGTGAGGATGTTGTCCTTGCCGTAGATGCTGCTGGTGTAACCGTTGATAGTCTCGTTGCCATTGGCTGTCTTAACGGTGAACTGGTTGGTTGAAGGCAGCTTTGTGATCTCGTTCTTGTAGTGACCCATGGTTGCGCCGAGTTCCCACTTCCAGTTCTTGCTGCTTATGAGGGCTGCGTTAATACGAGCCTCGAAGCCGGTGTTCTTCAGCTCGCCGTCGTTGGTCCAGTACTTTCCGAGACCGGAGATGTAATCCAGATCCTTCAGCGTGAGCAGGTTCTTGGTGCGGTTCGTGAAGAAGTCGAAGCCTGCGGTGAGGCGGTTCTTGAAGAATGCACCTTCGATGGCGATGTTGAAGCGGGTCGTGGTCTCCCACTGGATAGAGGTGTTCTCGATGTTCTTCAGCACGAGACCAACGGTGTTCTCAGACACCTGCTGGCTCTCCCAGTAGGTGCGGGCTGCATAGTAGTCGATGGCGTCATTGCCGCTCTGGTCGATGCCTGCAGTCAGCTTCAGGTAGTTGATGTTCTTGGCTTTGAACCAAGGCTCGGCACTCATGAGCCAGCCTGCCTGCAGTCCAGGGAATACGCCCCAGCTCACACCGAACATCTTCATGCCGCCCTTCGTCTCCTTACCGAATCGGCTGGAGGACTCAGCTGCCAGCTGTGCCTGAATGAAATAGCGGTTCTTCAGGTTGTAGCTTGCCTGAGCGTAGAGCGTCATGTCAATCCAGTTGTCCTTTGTACCACCGTAGTTGACATACTGCATATTCTTGGAGATGTTAGGCAGTTTGTCGTTCTCATTGTTATATCCGCGCATGTAGGTGTAGGAGTAGTTGTAGTTGTTATAGCGCCAGCCGCCGAAGACATCGATGGTGTGAGCGCCGTAGCTGTTACCCCATTCTATACGGAAATCGTTGTTGATGGTGGTCTCCTTGGTGAACTGTGACTTGAGCACAGATGAGATGTCGCCAAGGTCGGTGAGTGCATACATCGTAGCACCGTTGATTGGCAAGAAGTACTTCTCGTTGTTACGGTTCAGGGTGTAGGCGAAGCGGTCGCTGAGGCTGAACTGCTTTGTGATCTGATACTTCGGAGCGAAGTTGATGCCAATCTGAGTCAGCTCGGCGTGGTTCTTGTTGCTTCCCTTGCCGTTCTCAATAACCCAGTAGGGGTTACGCAGAGCTTCATTAATGCCCATGGTCTTCGGGAAACGGAAGGGGTTCTGAACCCATTTGCCAGAGGCGGAAGAAGCGGCGTATTTACCTGCATAGTCATTGGAGAGCTCCAGCCTACCGGTGTTCTCGTCGTGATAGTAGGAATAGCGGTTGATGAACGGAGCCTGGATTACACCAAGAACGTTCGTTGAACCGATGTTCTGCATCTCGTAGTCTTCGCTCCAACCGTTGTCCAGCACGTTGTAGCTGGTCTGGTTGTATGCGATGTCGATGGCTGCGTGCAACTTCTCGAACACCTTGATGTCGGTGTTGAAGCGGAGGTTCAGGCGGCTGAAGTCATTGCCCTTGAGGGTTGCCTTGCCGTTGGTGTAACCCAGTGAGAGCATATACATACCGATATCGTCACCGCCCTCGACGCTTACCTTGTAGTTCTGGGTCCAGGCTGTACGGTAGAGACCGTCCTGCCAGTTCTCGTTGTTGTGGAACACATCGTGGTAATAGTTCGGAGCGTCGCTGAGGAACGGGAGTGAACGGTTGATGGTAGATGGTTCTGCTTCACGCACATTGGGTATTGTTCCGGCAAAGTCTGAGAGGTAGGAGCGGTAGGCGTCGCCGTCCATCATCTTCAGAGTCTTGGGAGTCAGCTCAGCGCCTCCATAAACGCGAACGTTGATCTTGGTAGCCATAGAGTGTCCGCGCTTGGTCTTGATTATTACCACGCCGTTGGCACCTTTGGCTCCGTAGAGAGTCGTGGCATTCTTCAATACTTCGATACTCTCAACATTCTCCGGGTCGAGGCCGGCAAGAAGATTATTGAAATAACCCTCGTGAAGGCTGGTGCGGTCCTGTTCAAGATCTACCATGTTGCCGTCAATGATGAAGAGCGGCTGTGCGTTGGCATTGAGGGTGTTGACACCGCGAATGGTCAGGTAGGCTCCGATGCCCGGCATTCCGTTTCGGTTGACAGAACGGAGGTCGGCGGCCAGTTTGTTCTGCATATCTGTCTCCACAGAGATACTGCTGGTTTCATTCAGCTGGGCCTTGCGGGCAGATATGATCTGGGTGTCGTCGGTATAGAATGTGCTGAACTGGCTACTGAGCAGCGATGCATCCTGTCCAGTCTCTCCTTTGATGGAGAACTGTGTCAGGTTATAGCCTTCAGCCTCTGCAATGAGGACGTTCACGAACGTCGGTACGTTCAGCTTGTAAGTACCGTCCTCTTCTGTCAGGGTTGAATATTGCGGCTGTTGCAGAGCCTGGATACGCACACCACCCATGGGAAGTCCGGTGGCATTGTCGGTGATTATACCTGCCACAGGCTTCATGGGATATTGTTTTGTCGGCTTCTTGGCAATTCGGCGGACGGCTACTGGCTCGTCCTCTTCTACTACTTCGTCTTGAGCATAAGCTCCGCTGATGCCCAGGCCAACAAAGAGAACCAGGCATAGGCTCGTACGTGCGGCCTTGTCAAGGATGGATTTATTGAAAATCTTACTCATTGTTTCAGTCTTTTTAGGGTCACACTTTATTCTTCTTTTTTAGCCTTGAGTATGATGCGGTCGATGGAGAAAGGATGCTGGAAGCGACCACGAGGATAAATCGTGGTGTTCCTTGCCTTGGACTCGATGGTCATCACGGGATAGGAGTCCGTGATGTTACGGTAGCTGTAGGGGAATTGGAATTCACCCACCTTGATGGTATCCACTTTCTGGCCATCATACGTGACATTGTCGAAGGTCTTGGTTGCTTCGTTCGGATTTCCAGTCAGTGACATACCATTGATGTATTTGATGGAAACTCCCAGCAGGCTCTTCAGACTGTCACCGACAATACTGTCAGTATTGAGGCGGTAGAAGTCAGGCACCATTACGATACTCACTTCGTATGTGACACCGCTAAGAACTTGGGTCTTGTGTTCGGTGTCGATGAGCTTGAACTGTACTTTCGGAGCAGCAGAGCCGTTGCGGAAGTAGAGGAAATAGTCCTTTGATACAGCACCGAGCAGGCTGTCTGTGGTCAGTTTGCTGTTCGAATTGACGTAACTCACATACTCATAAGAGCCAGTGAAGAGATTCGACTGGAACACTTGTGCCATACTAACCTTCATGTCGATGTCCTTGTAACCGCCGGCACCGTCCCAGAAGCCCCAGTGGTTGATGGGGTAGGCCAGACCGTTGGACATGGTCTCAGGTGTTGAGCCCTGGAAAACCCAGTTGCGCACGTCGCCGTGTACAGCACGTTCGCCCAGTTCGTTAA
>Ga0310691_10003627_pt1 | contig 18289 bp, 17 predicted proteins | sample 176DNAGHGlowgp2_FD_203887 | JGI IMG/M metagenome (GOLD analysis project Ga0310691, IMG submission 203887) | Sheep rumen microbial communities from Palmerston North, Manawatu-Wanganui, New Zealand - 1766 DNA GHGlow gp2 (v2) (version 2) | ecosystem: Host-associated > Mammals > Digestive system >...
CGAAACGTATTTTTAAGACAAGCGGGTACCGCCCGAACCGAACTTTAATTAGTAAGATTTTCAAAGACCTCTTTAGTCTGCAGCGGAAGGCGGCATGACATATTATTGAGTTTTTAACGGACTATTGATAATGAGAAATACAAAGAAACAGGTATGCTTATATCTGATTGCTATCTTAATAGTATTCTATCTACTCCCGAACGAGGGTATGCTGGTCATGTGATAATAGATCTGTATGATTATTCTGTTAAAGATTATTATTTTGAAAAATATCCAGAATAACAAAAATGACTTCATCAAAAAATGATATGAAATATTACTTGATAAAAAATGATTTAGAATCAAAAGTCGTGGGTAAAAAATATCCACAACTTGAATGTAATAATTTGGTGTATGCTCATGCTATCCCAAGTCATGGACCATGTAAAATGCAATTCCGGCTTAGTTTTGACCTAATTAAGGGGGCAAAACTCACAGATGTTTTAAGTACGTTGGGAATAAGTGCATGTGGGTTTATAATCAGTGAAAGGTTAAAGAATATATTAGAGTGCTACAAGTTAGAACAGTTTGAACTAATCCCTGTAGAGGTCATTGGAACTAAGCAGATATACAATTATTATTATCTGCATTTTTATGGTTTGGATATGGTTCATTGTTTAGATTATCAACAATCGATATTTCGTATTACTAAATTTGGATTTGAAGATTTGGGAACGAAGAAATTTGATTCTTATGAATCATACCAAGAATATATTAAGGAATATGATAATAACTATTCTTTAATGACACCTCTTGAATACGTAGTATTGAAAGAGGACTTTAAAGATTTTGATTTTTTTTCATTCCCTCAGTTTTATCATGAAATGTTTGTGTCTGAACGATTGAAACAATGTCTTGAAGATAATCATATTACAGGTTTCTTTTTTGAAGAAAAATATCAAATGGTAAAAATCTCTGAACTTTTAAAACTTTAACTCTACGAACAATTAAGGTCTTTTTCAACGCCCACAAGCAACAAACCATATGATAATGACGTTATATATAAAGAGTTAGATAGAGAGTTGAAATCGTTCATTGACATCCATGGCACATGCAGTCGAGGCTCGACGAGCGGAACGATAACTACCTGGTTCCTGACAACCAACAAGTTGAGTACTTGCTAAATTTGAATAATAGAGGAAAATATTAAAAAGAATTGAATGTAATATAAAATGAAGTTACGTTTTAACAAACTTAGAATATGCATTCTGTTTGTGCACTTGTATCTATTGTCATTGGCTATTTATTGCACGATTACCTATAATCGGGAAAAGAAAGTTGCTGCAACGACAGAGCCTTTTTTTTTTTATTACTGTCCGCTAAACATTGAAGGCCCATTAACAAATTAGGGCTGGCACTTGTATTGGTGTCAGCCCTTTTTTGGTTATCTTTGCAGTTGACTAAAAAACAAACATAACCATGGGCAAAAGTACACATTTTTTCGGACAGCCGGTGTATGGTCAGCTAATAAAATCGCTTGACCGTGTTAAAATTCTTGAAATTAGCCGTAAAAACGGCGGTGAGAAGTATGTGAAGAGCTTTGACGGGTACACTCACCTGCTTACCATGCTCTTCGCTGTAATCATGCGTTTCGACTCTTTGCGTGAGATAGAGGCGGCAATGACAGCCGAGGTCAGGAAATTGCATCATATAGGCATAGAAAAGGTCCCCAAGCGCAGCACGCTCTCTGATGCCAATGCCAGACGGCCGGAAAAGTTCTTCGAGGATGTCTACCGCGACCTGTATGAGCGCAACAAGGATACGGAAAACGAATGAGGGGGCTTGTCATAAAACATAAATATGCCCAACCACTGGTAATAAAGAGGTTGGGCATGGGGAGGTCATGTTTAGCGGACAGTAATAACTTTTTTTAACAATATAACCTGTCATATTTTTCAAGGTAAGCCGTCTATAATAACAGAATGAGCTCAGTAATAAGTAAAAAAGAATACGGCGAGCTGGTCAGCCAACATGCCCAGCACGTGCTCGGATTCGTGATGCGTTTGTTGTCAGACCGCAGCGAAGCCGAGGACGTGGCGCAAGACGTATTCGTAAAGGCTTATCAGAGGCTTGACACGTTTCGCGGTGATTCCTCCTTCCTCACATGGGTGTTGCGCATAGCCTACCACGAGTCGGTAAATCACTTGCGACGACAAAGGCCCTGCATGATAGAGCTTGACGAAGTGGCGGCGCACAGTGATATGATGTCGTGCTCCACCATTGACAAGGAATTTACAACAGGAAGCGACGAGCGCATACAGTTGCTTGAGAAGGCGGTGGAAGACCTGAAACCCGATGATCAGTTGCTCATCCACATGTATTACTACGAGGAGCGTTCCCTGAACGACATAGCATACATCATGGATGCTGAACCGAATACCCTGTCACAGCGGCTTCGCCGAATACGAAAAAGACTTATGGTAATGATTAAACAGAAAGAAGATGGACGAGATTAAAGATAAAGACTTTCAGACGAGAAACGATGCTTTCGCCAATGACCTGCGTGAGGCCTTGCGGAGAAGGGAAGACAAACGGCCAGAAGTGGAAGTGCCTGAGGATTTCCTTGTCAACGTCATGCAGCAGGTGGGGTCAGAAAAGACTCGCACAGCGTCCAAGGCATGGCGCATTGCTCTTACCTCTCTCGCTCTCGCCGCCTGTACTATCACGGCAGTGTTACTGGTTTTGCCAAAGGGAGATGAACAAAGGCCTATATGCAATAGTCTCATAGTCAGTAAAGAGCAAACTCCGAGTCCGTCACCTTCAGATTTGCAGCTCGTAACTACGGAAAAGACTATTGATTCCAAGCCAGTGGCAAAGAAATATACTGAAGAGAGATATGTTACCCGGAAGCAATCTGTCCAAGCCCAAAATGTTGACAGTCTGGACTACTATATTGCAAAAATAGAACGTGAATTGACGAAAGTGGATGAAAATCTATATATTGAGAAAATGCAACGAGTGATACACGCTGATGAGCGACTGCAGCGTCTTGTCAACAAATTCATCGTGCATGAATTGAAAAAAGATTCACAGCCACATGAAGCAATTCTTATTTATAATGTAAAAAAAGAAGAAGTGTATGAAGAATTACATGAACAATAGACTTGTTGTCGCTGCTATTGCCCTGTTACTGTCATTAGCACTGTCAGCACAGGAGAAAGGTGATGCCTTGCTCCACCAGTATCTCACGGAATTCGCGGAGTCAGGGGAGTACAACATTCATCGCATAGATTCCACGAATCCCTATGTGCGAGCTTATAGATTCAGTAAGGTTTTTGGTATGGAGGGCATTAGCGATCCGATGTTTCTCTTTGAGTCGCTCTGCAAATTAGACCGTGCTTTTTATTCAGAGGCAAGTTTAGCTCAGGAGATTTATCTGCACAATGCCAATGAAGGCGACTCGCCGCTTACGGGCATTCGGGTAAACATTGGTGAAAAGCCGATAATGGGACGAGCTTTGTCCTTCCTGCCTGGTTCAAATGTGCGTCTGCTCTCCTTCAATAAGCCTGATGGGATGCGCCACTGTTTCCTGTTAGTCTGGAGCCAATATCTGAAGAGGGGGGGGGAGTTCGGCAGTTCGAAAGGCCAGACATGGTATATGAACGGCGAGGTCTATGAATTTGAGGGTAAAAAGCCCAAGGCCGAGACATATCTGTCAGTTTACCAACCTAAGGCAAGCCAGGTAACCTCTGAGGGAGGAGAGGCAACCCATGCTGCTACTTATGATGATCTATTGGCAAAGGTGGAAAAAATCTGCCAGATATACAATCGTGAGACAGAACAGGGACGTACATCTGCTGTAATCGTTTTAAATAAATTATGTAACTCCTACAATGGTAAGTTGTCTAAGAAACAATATGATAAATTGACAAATTTGATTTTGCCCCTGATTGCCAGTACCAAGAATGAAGGTCACGAGAGTATGCTGTGTTTGAGTTGTGCAACACTTTACCAAAAAAGCGAAGGTTATGAATACACCATAGAAGAGCAGCAACTGAAGGAAAAGCAGATGACTTCTCATTACGCACATACACGTGTAACGATGGCTAACCTGTCAAAAATGGTCACCTTTAACTCTATGTTGCTCAGCGATGCAGAACAGGTAGAGTGTGTTATCACAGGGCATACAGAACTGGATGCGTCATGTGTCACCTTGAGAAGAATTCCTCAAATGGAGGGAATGGGTGAGTACCCTGTTGAAGGTGGGCAGTTTAATATTAGATGTAAGTTGCCAATGAATGAAATCATCGAGATTATTTCAAAAGATGGCAGAGTTCAATTTGTTGTTGACGGGAAGCCCATTGAAGTCGATCTGACAAACCGTACAGTTAAGAGTTCCACCAGCAGCCAGCCGACTAACGATTTCCTACAAAATATCCGAAGAATGGAATTACAGATGTGGAATACAACAGACACGACAGAGAAAGACAGCATATTATCCACCCTCAGGGGAATATATAAAGATGGTATCATCCGGCATCCTGACAACATTATCTCTGCCTTTTCTCTGTTTAAGTCATACAGTGAAATGAATGCAACACAGCTAAAGCCCTATATGGATGATAGTTATGCTTTCACCAATCACCCATTGCTTGCCCCTGTACATGAGTACTATGAAGGATTGATGAAACGAAATCCAGGTACGGATTTTCATGATGTGGAACTGAAAGACCCGCAAAACATTATTCATCCTTTAAGCGAGTATCTGGGCAAGGGCTATGTGCTATTACATTTCTGGAATAGCAGGGAAGCTGACATAAGTGGCCTGCAGCAGATAAAATCTATCTACGAGACTTGTCATCCGAAGGGTCTTCAGGTCATCAGCATAGCACTCAACAGCGACAATTACCCACCGGGATGGCGCGATGAGATAGAGAAACGACAGTTGAAGTGGACACAACTCTGGGGTGGTGAAGGTCGTGACACCCCATCTGTTGCAGCCCAAACCTTTGGTATCCATTCGCTGCCAGAAACAGTTCTTCTGAGTCCAGACGGCAAGGTTGTTTCGTCGCCCGCAACTATTGATGAAATGAAAGAGGTGGTGAATGAATTGTTGAATAACTGAACTATACAATTAGTATGTATAGTCTTAACCACTGATTATTTGGCTACTTGTGATAATTGAGTAATTTTACATGCAAGGGGCAAAATCGCTCCAAATGTCATAAATTATGCTAAATACCCCTTTTTGGATAATAAGATAATTTTGGAGAAAAAGAAAAATATCGCTAACTTTGTTGGCGATATTTTTTAATGGTGGAGAAAGTCATAATCCATCCAATCAATTAGGTAAATTCTTCATTCTATATTCTTCATTAAAATATGGCTCGTTATCTGTCTTTCCTTATATGCTGCCTGGCACTGCTGCCGCAGTTGCTGTTCTCACAGCAATCTGCTGACGTCGTTACCAGCGTGTCGCAGGAACGCATATACCTGCAGACGGACAAGCCGAATATGATGGCAGTGAAACAGCTGGGGTACAGTCTGCCCATGGAGTTCCATTCCCCACAATACACTGGCGAGAGCATCGACACGCACACCGACGTGCGCACCACACTGTATTGGAATCCGAGTGTGAAGACCGGTGCCGACGGCAATGCATCGGTGACGTTCTTTGCCTCCGACACCTCCAGGCGCTACCTCGTCACCATAGAGGGTGTGAGCGACGACGACACCATTGTGCATCAGCAGCAGGTAATAGAGTAAACTCCCCCTATCTCCTTATATAATCCCCTATCTCCTTATTTTTCTTTATCAATTCATTTTGTTATTTCAGCGATTATTTGTAACTTTGCAGAAAACTAATCATTAAACCCAAAAAAGCAAAGTTACGATATGGAACAACTTACTATAGTGAAAGTAGGCGGCGCAGTGGTGGAAGACCCTGAGCAGCTCGCCGCACTGCTTGAGAATTTCTCTGCCATACCAGGCAAGAAGGTGTTGGTGCATGGTGGCGGCAGACGCGCCACGAAGATTGCCGCACAGCTCGGCATAGAGAGCCACATGGTGGGCGGCAGACGAATAACCGACGCCGAGATGCTGTCGGTAGTGACAATGGTGTACGGTGGTTTGGTAAACAAAAACCTCGTGGCACAGCTGCAAGCCAAAGGTGTATGCGCACTCGGACTGACCGGTGCCGACATGGACGTGATACGCTCGCACAAGCGTCCGCTGAAGAAGGTGAAGGTGGACGACGGTACGGAGCAGATGGTGGACTTCGGTTTCGTAGGCGACGTGGACTATGCCGACGGCGACCGTCTGGCATCGCTCCTCAACAGCGGCATAACGCCTGTAGTGGCTCCGCTGACACACGACGGACAGGGTAACATACTCAACACCAACGCCGACACCATGGCATCCACCGTGGCTACGGCATTGGCAAAGCATTTTGACGTGACGCTGATATTCTCGTTTGAGAAAAAGGGTGTGCTTGCCAACCCTGACGATGACGAGAGCGTTATACCATCAATAACCCGCGAGTCGTTCAACAAGTACGTTAACGATGGTATCATCTCCGGCGGTATGATTCCGAAGGTAGAGAATGCCCTCGCTGCCGTAGAGGCCGGCGTAGGCAGGGTGATAATAACCCTTGCCACAAAGATAGACGGCAACCACGGGACGGTAATTCATAATGCATAATTCATAATGCACAACTCCATTCCCCTTCCCGCACAGGGAGGGACGGGGTGGGTCTCTTTAACTCATAACTCCATTCCCCTTCCCGCACAGGGAGGGACAGGGTGGGTCTCTTTAACTCATAACTCCATTCCCCCTCCCTCACAGGGAGGGACGTGGTGGGTCTCTTTAACTCATAACTCACAACTCATAACTTGAACATAGTTCACGACATACTACCACTAAAGAACACCATGTACCGCCTGGCGCTGCGCATAACACTCAGCAGTCAGGAGGCAGAAGACGTAGTGCAGGATGTCATTATAAAGTTATGGAAGAGCAGCGACAGGCTCGGTGAGATAGACAACCTTGAGGCATACACGCTGCGCATGACGCGCAACCTGGCACTCGACCGCCAACGCATGAAGATAAACCAAAGCGAATCGCTCGATGCCACTGCCGACGATACCGCCACCGCACAGCCCGACGTTTACACTAACATAGAACGACAAGAGAGAATAGAGTCTATCAGGAGCATGATGAACTCACTGCCCGAGAAGCAACGCATAGCCATGCAACTACGCGACTTCGAAGGTAAGTCGTACAAGGAAATTGCCGACATCATGGAGATAACAGAAGACCAGGTAAAGGTAAACATCTTCAGGGCAAGACAGACAGTAAAAAGCAAGTTAACTTCTTTTAACACATAAAACTGTAACATTACGCCGACGTCATACGTCGTAAGCATAGAAAGCAATAAAAAACAGATTATCTCAACATGACAATGGACTACAAATACATAGAACAACTGCTGGAGCGATACTTCGAGTGCGAGACATCACTTGAAGAGGAGCAGATACTCCGCGCATTCTTCGCTCAGGAGAACGTACCCGTACGTCTGTTGCCATACCGCCAGCTCTTCACGGAGCAGACCTTCGCTAAGAACGAGGAGGCGCTTGGTGCCGACTTCGACAGCAAGATCCTATCCATCATCAACGAAGATAAGGCTAAGGAGCCTGCACACGTAAAGGCACGCAAGGTGACGCTGAGCCACAGACTCAGGCCGCTCTACAAAGCCGCCGCCTGTGTAGCCGTAGTGCTCGCCATCGGACAGGCAGCACAGATGCCATACAACGATGCCGAGGCTGAGCAGCGCAAGGACATGGCACGCTCCATCGAGATGCTGCAGCGCATACAGAAGGACCAGAACACTGTAGCGCAGGGCGACACCGCAAAGGCTTTACAGAAGATTCAGCCGGAAGCGACATTCGCCAACTAAGGCTTTTATACGCGATAATATTATTTCTATGCTTTATAAATAAAGATATCCTATCAAAAACAATCGATTAAAACAATAAAGCCGTAAGGACTGAGAAGCCCACACGGTTTGTCAAACTAGAATTGCTTATCCTGCAATCTTTTGCGACAAAAGGGAAGACCTTCAGCACAGCAATACTGAAAGTCTTCCCTCTTTATTTTTCTTATAGATGGGTTCAATTCATTCGCTTTGTTATATTTTCGAGTTTATTTCGAATGCAGAGTGTCAGTTGTTGAGGAAGGCATGATGCAATTCTCCCTTCCTCCGCGGAGGGGGAAGGGAGCACGAGTATGGTTCTTTATTTCTCTTTGAAGTTCTTCACGTTATCCAGGGTAATGCGCTCACCCTTTGAATTGTCGATCTTGACATTCTTGAAGGTTATGTCCTTCGCATAATGCATGTCAGCACCAAGTTCGGTGACAAACAAGGAGTTCTCAAGCAGCACATTGCTGAGCGGCATCTCCGGCAGACCATTGAAATACACCGCACGCTTGGCACCCTGACAGGTGATGTTTGAGATATAGAGGTTCTTGAAGCATGGAGTCTCCTCCGTAACCTGCGGCACTGCATCTGCTGCAGAGGTATCGCCATCGGCCTTGCCCGCTACAGGCTTGTTGGCATAATAGAGGCTGAAGGTGAACGCATCCTCTGCTATGTTCACCATGTTGATCTGGTCGATGTAGATATTCTCTACCACTCCGCCACGACCACGCGTCGATTTCATGCGCAAACCCGTGTCGGTACCATTGAAGAGACAGTTGTAAACATATATGTTCCTTGCACCGCTCGACATCTCAGAGCCTATAACGAAGCCGCCATGACCATGCAGCACGGTGCAATTCTCTATCACCACATTCTGGCATGGCATCTTCCATTCCCTACCCTCTTTGTCCTTACCGCTCTTTATGCAGATAGCGTCATCGCCTACATCGAACGTAGAGTTCTTGATGATGCAGCGGTTGCATGACTCAAGGTCAAGGCCGTCGCCATTCTGCGCATACCATGGATTACGTATAGTGACGCCGTCGATGGTAACGTCAACGCACTTCAGCGGATGAGTGTTCCATGCTGGAGAATTGCTCAGAGTAACTTCCTGAAGCAGTATGCGCTCACACTCGGTGAACTCAAGCAACACCGGACGCTCCAACACCCTGCGGAAGTCTGGCTTACCAGCCTTGCCGGCAAATTCGTCTTGCTTTGCGTCTGGATACCATACGTTCTTGTGTTCTATGCCTGCTCCTGAGGTAAGGGCCTTCCATTGGTTCTCTGTGAACTTGCCTTTCTTCGACGGTCTCCAGTATTCACCTTGTCCGTCAATGGCACCAGAACCTGTTATGGCGATGTCGTGCTTCTTATATGCGCACAGCGGTGCCATCTTCTTATTGGCAGTGTTACCCTCGTAAATGGTACTCACCTTAGGATAGGCGTCAAAATCTTTCGTAAACAGAATCAGGGCACCGCGCTCAAGGTGCAGTTCTGTGTTGTTCTCAAACTGTATCGGACCGGTAAGCCATATACCTGCCGGCACTACGAGCTTGCCGCCTCCCTTGCCTTCGAGGGCCTTCATAGCCTTGGCAAAGGCATCGGTACAAAGCGTACCGCCATCACCTACTGCGCCGAAGTCGGTAAGGCACACGACGTTTTCCGGAATCTGAGGCAACGCCACCTGCGGCATGTTGAATGGGATGTTCTTTGCCGAGACAGTGGCATACTTATCGGCAGCCTGCACTACTGTGCACATGGCGCAAAGCATAAGCAGCGCCAAGGTAGAGAGTAAAGTCTTTTTCATATTGTATTAACTTAATGTTGCTTCTGTAGATGTTCTTCTGTCAAATAAAATGTTTCGCCTGCAAATTTACATCTTTTTTTTCATTCCGCAAGACAATAATACACAAACATATGGGTAAATTTGCGCCATTACGTCTCTTTTAGTTAAAAAAATAAAAATATACACTATATAATAAGGTGTAAAAAAAAGTTTTTGTAATTTTGCACCCAAATTTTCATATCATACGATTATGCAAGACAATTTGGTTATAGTGGAGAGTCCAGCCAAAGCAAAGACCATAGAAAAGTTTCTTGGCAAGGACTACAAGGTAATGTCCAGCTACGGACACATCCGCGACCTTAAGAAAAAGGAGATAAGCATTGACATGAATACCCTGGAGCCTGTGTATGAGGTTCCGGAGGAAAAACGCAAGCTGGTATCTGAACTCAAGCAGAATGCCAAGAAAGCCAAGAAGGTTTGGTTGGCATCGGATGAGGACCGTGAGGGTGAGGCTATCTCGTGGCACCTTTGCGAAGTACTCGGACTTGACGAGAAAAACACTAACCGAATAGTGTTCCACGAGATTACGAAGAATGCAATACTCGAGGCTATCGAGCATCCACGCCACCTCGACATGAACCTTGCCAACGCACAGCAGGCACGCAGAATGCTCGACCGCCTGGTGGGCTTCAACCTCTCACCTGTATTGTGGCGCAAGGTGAAACCATCACTGTCTGCAGGACGCGTACAGTCTGTAGCAGTAAGACTTATCGTTGAGCGTGAGCGCGAGATTCAGGCTTTCAAGGCTGAGCCTTACTTCAGGGTGACTGCCGTATTCACAGTAAACGGCAGCGAGATGAGGGCAGAACTCGACAAGCGTTTTGCCACGCATGAGGATGCCATAGCTTTCCTTGAGGCATGCAAGGATGCCACATTCACCATTGGCAGCATACAGCAGAAGCCTCTGAGACGCTCACCTGCATATCCGTTCACCACTTCTACACTGCAGCAGGAAGCTGCACGCAAGCTCGGCTTCACAGTGAGCCAGACCATGATGGTAGCTCAGCGTCTGTATGAAAGCGGACATATTACATATATGCGTACCGACAGCGTGAACCTGTCAAGCCTCTGCATCGGCACTGCCAAGGATGCCGTGACTAAGCTCTACGGAGAAAACTACAGCAAGCCACGCAACTATACCACGCACACAAAGGGTGCACAGGAGGCGCACGAGGCTATACGTCCTACCTACATGGACAAGCAGGAGATAGAGGGTTCGCAGCAGGAACGCCGCCTGTACGACTTGATTTGGAAGCGCACCGCTGCATCACAGATGGCTGATGCAGAACTTGAGAAAACAACCATCGAGATTAACGTATCAGGAGCCGCAGAGAAGTTCGTCGCTACCGGCGAGGTAGTGAAGTTCGACGGCTTCCTGAAAGTATATCGCGAAAGCACCGGTGACGACGATAACAACAACGACAGCCAGAGTAGCGGACTGCTACCTGCAGGCATTGCTGAAGGCAACACCATAGAGCGTAAGGAAATCGTGGCTACAGAAAGGTATTCACAGGGACCATTGCGATATACCGAGGCTTCGCTCGTACACAAGATGGAAGAACTGGGCATAGGTCGTCCTTCTACATACGCTCCTACCATCTCTACCATACAACAGAGAGAATATGTTGCGAAAGGTGACAAGAAGGGTGAGGAACGCTCTTACACCATTGACACCCTGAGCGGAAACAAGATTTCCACAAAGACCAAGAAGGAGATGACCGGCAATGAGAAGGGTAAGTTGCTGCCTACCGACATCGGTACGGTCGTAAACGATTTCCTCATGGAATACTTCCCTTCTATAATGGACTACAACTTCACCGCAAACGTGGAGCAGGACTTCGATGCCATAGCAGAAGGCAAGGAGGATTGGCACAAAATGCTCAAGACTTTCTACAAGGACTTTGAGCCTACCGTACAGAAGACAATCAACACACGCAGCGAGCATAAGGCTGGCGAACGTGTATTGGGTGATGATCCTAAGACCGGCAAACCTGTTTCGGTTAAGATTGGCAGATACGGTCCTGTAGTGCAGATTGGCACCGCTGACGATAAGGACAAACCACGCTTTGCACAGTTGCCTAAGGATTTCTCACTGGAGACTATAACACTGGAGGAGGCGCTGGAATTGTTCAAACTGCCACGCGAACTTGGCGAGGTTGACGGCGAAATGGTAACGATTGGTGCCGGACGCTTCGGACCATACGTGCTCTACAAGAAGAAATACGTATCTATCCCTAAGGATAAAGATCCTTTGACAATAACACTTGACGAGGCTAAGGAACTGATAGAGTCAAGCCGTAAGGCTGAACAGCAACGCCACATGAAAAAGTTTGACGAAGATCCTAAGCTCGAAGTCATGAACGGCAGATATGGTCCATACATTACATACGACGGAAAGAACTACCGCCTGCCAAAGAATCTACACGAAAAGGCGGCAGAACTGACGTATGATGAATGCATGAAAATCATAAAGAAATGAAACGTATCATCCTGATAGGCTACATGGGAGCCGGCAAAACCACCGTAGGTAAAGACCTGGCAAAACAGTTAGGTGTGACTTTCTATGACCTTGACTGGTATATAGAGAATCGTATGCGCAAGCGTGTACCAGAGATATTTGCCGAGCGCGGAGAAGCTGGGTTTCGCGAGATAGAGCGCAACATGCTGCATGAGGTTGCAGAGTTTGAAAACGTAGTGGTATCATGCGGTGGAGGTACACCATGTTTCTTCGACAACATGGACTACCTCAACCAGCAAGGCGACGTGGTATATCTGCGCGCTACGCCAGAAGTGTTGTTCCGCCATCTCAAGATGGGCAAAGGCATTCGTCCGCTGCTGCAAGGCAAGAACGACGACGAACTGCTTGCCTTCATCAAGGAACAGTTGGCAAAACGCGAGGAGTTCTACATGAAGGCCAACCACATAGTTGAGATACCATGTATGGAAAACGAGGATAAAATAAACCAGACCATAGAACTTGTAAAGGCAGAACTGCATATATGAAGAAGTGGACGATAGATGATTCCAAGGAACTATACAACATCAACGGATGGGGTACCAGTTATTTCAGCATCAACGAGAAGGGCAACATGTGCGTATCGCCACTGAAAGATGGTGCACAGGCTGACTTGCGCGAGATTATCGACGAACTACAGCTGCGCGACATCTCCACACCAGTGCTGCTGCGTTTTCCTGATATCCTCGACAACCGCATAGAGAAGACCGCATCGTGCTTCAAGAAAGCTGCCGATGAATACGGCTACAAGGGCGAGAGCTTCGTAATATACCCCATAAAGGTAAACCAGATGCGCCCTGTAGTAGAGGAGATAATAAGCCACGGACAGAAGTTCAATCTCGGACTGGAGGCTGGTTCTAAACCTGAACTGCACGCCGTAATTGCCGCTGCATGCCAAAGTAATTCGCTCATAATCTGCAACGGCTACAAAGACCAGGCTTACATAGAGCTGGCTCTACTGGCACAGAAGATGGGCAAACGCATCTTCATCGTCATTGAGAAGCTGAATGAGATAGACATCGTTGCCAAGGCTTCCAAGAAGCTGGGCGTGATGCCAAATCTCGGCATACGCATCAAACTCGCTTCAAGTGGCTCTGGAAAATGGGAGGAAAGCGGTGGTGACGCCTCTAAGTTCGGACTTACTGCCTCTGAATTACTCGGGGCACTAAGCAAACTTGACGAACTCGGCATGCACGACTGCGTGAAACTGATACACTTCCACATCGGTTCACAGATTACCAAGATACGCAAGATACAGACTGCCCTGCGCGAAGCGGCACAGTTCTATATCAACCTCCACCAGATGGGCTACGGTATAGAGTACGTTGACTGTGGAGGCGGACTGGGTGTTGACTACGACGGTACGCGTTCAAGCAACTCTGAGTCATCAGTAAACTACAGCATACAGGAGTATGTAAACGATTGCGTATATACATTCGTAAATGCCGCCGATAACAACAGCATACCACACCCGAATCTCATAACCGAGAGTGGACGCTCGCTGTCGGCACATCACAGCGTACTCGTAATAGATGTATTGGAGACAGCATCCCTGCCTGCCATGCCTGAGGAGTTCGAAGCCAATGAGAACGACCACCAACTAGTGCGCGATCTCTATGATATATGGTGTAAGATAGACACACGCTCATTGCTTGAAGACTGGCATGATGCCGAGCAGATACGCGAAGAAGCTCTCAACCTGTTCTCTATGGGTATGGTTGACTTAAAGACTCGCGCCGAGATAGAATCCATGTACTGGAGTGTATGTCGTGAGGTGCTTACCCTTACCAAGGGAATGAAACACGTACCTGAGGAACTGCGCTCTATAGGCAAGCTACTCGCAGATAAATATTTCTGCAACTTCTCACTCTTCCAGTCTCTGCCTGACACATGGGCTATAGACCAGCTATTCCCTGTAGTTCCGCTGCAGAGACTATGCGAGAAACCTACCAGACAGGCTACCTTGCAGGATATCACATGCGACAGCGACGGTAAGATGGCGCACTTCGTTTCCGACGGTACCGTAACCCCTACCCTACCAGTACATGCGCTGAAGAAGGGTGAGCAGTACTATCTCGGTATATTCCTTGTAGGAGCATACCAAGAGATATTGGGCGACATGCACAACCTGTTCGGAGATACTAACGCCGTGCATATCTCAATGAAGGATGGCAAATACCATATAGACCAAATATTCGACGGTGAGACAGTCGAGGAGGTGCTCGACTATGTACAGTTCGATCCTAAGAAACTGGTAAGGAAACTGGAGATATGGGTAACAAAGAGTGTGAAGGAAGGAAAGCTGTCGCTTGAGGAGGGCAAGGAGTTCTTGTCTAACTATCGCTCCGGTCTATACGGCTATACCTATCTGGAATAACTTTTGAACATCTTATCATTATAAAAATAATTTTGCACACCTACTTAAGTCGTCAGAATGAAAATCCTGACGACTTTTTTGTATTTCAAATCACATAATGCAAACCACCTTCTTGCAAAGATAACACACTGTCAAACAGTATGTTTGGCTTCAAACCGCCATCCTTTTACCCACAAACATGGTATTAAAATACCACACATGTGGTATTGTGCATGTCAGGAAAACGCCGTAACTTTGCACTCAGAAATCAGAGACGTACACCAATCAAAGATTGACGTTCACTATTTCTTCGTGCGAGGAAGCACTCGGAAAGCAGAGACGTACACCAATCATAGATTGACGTTCACTATTTCTTCGTGCGAGGAAGCACTCAGAAAGCAAATATAAAACAAAAATACAAACAAACTAAAAAAAGAAAGGAATAAAACTATGGCAATCGCAAAATCACTTACTGAGCTCGTGGGCAACACCCCACTGCTCGAACTTAACAAGTTTTCAAAGGCAAAGGGTCTCGACACCCCAGTAATAGTAAAGGTAGAGTACTTCAACCCTGGCGGTTCTGTAAAAGATCGTATCGCATTGGCTATGGTAGAAGACGCCGAGAAGAAAGGTCTTCTTAAGCCAGGTGCAACAATCATCGAACCAACTTCAGGTAACACCGGCGTAGGTTTGGCTCTCGTAAGCGCAGTGAAGGGCTACCACCTTATCCTCACAATGCCTGAGACCATGAGCGTAGAACGCCGAAACCTCGTCAAGGCCTATGGCGCAGAGGTTCGTCTCACAAGCGGCAAGGACGGCATGAAGGGTGCCATCAAGGCAGCAGAAGAACTGCGCGACTCTATCCCAGGAAGCATCATCCTGCAGCAGTTTGAGAACGAGGCTAACCCAGCCAAGCACTATGCCACCACTGGTCCTGAGATATGGAATCAGACAGACGGCAAGGTTGACATCTTCGTTGCTGGCGTAGGTACCGGCGGTACTGTCTCTGGCGTTGCAAAATACCTTAAGGAGCAGAATCCTAACGTAAAGGTTTACGCAGTAGAGCCATCAACATCTGCAGTACTCAACGGCAAGCCAAGCGGTGCACACAAGATTCAGGGCATCGGTGCAGGCTTCATCCCTAAGACATACTCTTCTGAGTTCATCGACGAGGTCATTGACGTTGACAACGACGACGCAATCCGCACTGGTCGCGAGTTGGCACAGCAGGAAGGCCTGTTGGTAGGTATTTCATCCGGCGCCGCTGCATTCGCCGCTACACAGCTGGCACAGCGTCCTGAAAACAAGGGTAAGAAGATCGTAGCTCTGTTGCCTGATACCGGCGAGCGTTACCTCTCTACCGTGCTCTATGCTTTCGATGAGTACCCACTCTAAACATCAAACAACATAGCTACAATAAAAAGACGACAGTTCCGGAGAAATCCAGACTGTCGTCTTTTATTATGCCAATATCGCAAACATCCATATACAATATACGGATTAGCGAGCAGAGGACATTACGGTCTTATCTGTCCGTCGCCCTCTATTATCCATTTGTATGTGGTGATCTCTGCAAGTGCCATAGGGCCGCGTGGACCTAGCTTCTGCGTAGAGATACCTATCTCTGCGCCCAGACCGAACTGTGCACCGTCGGTGAAACTCGTAGGGGCATTCCAATATACGCAGGCGGCATCAACCTCCTTCTGGAAGCGCTGGGCAGTCTCCTTGTTCTCTGTTATGATTGCCTCTGAGTGACCGCTGCTGTACTTGCGGATATGCGCCAGTGCGTCATCGAGTGAATCAACCACCTTGATAGAGAGGTCGTATGACATCCATTCCTTACCATAGTTGTCATAGTGGAACTGCACCTTGTCCTTCATAGGCTCTATCAGTGCAGGTATGTCTGCCTCACGGTCCTTGTGTACCAACAGGCAGTCGAGGGCATTGCATACAGATACGCGGCGTGTCTTGCCGTTATTCACTATGCGCCTACCCTTCTCCAGGTCGCCGTCCTTGTCAAAGTAGGTGTGCACCACGCCGGCTCCGGTCTCAATTACCGGTACCTTTGCGTTGTCGCGCACAAACTCTATCAGTTTCTTGCCGCCACGAGGTATGCAGAGGTCTATGTAGCCCACTGCGTTGAGCATCTCGCCCGTTGACTCATGAGTGGCTGGCAGAAGGTTTATCACGTCAGGGTTGATGCCTTCCTCTACGAGTATCTGCTTTATCATAGCCACGATGGCGCGATTTGAATCGTCGGCATCCTTGCCGCCTTTCAGCACGCAGGCATTTCCACTCTTAAAGCAAAGTGAGAACACGTCGAACGATACGTTAGGCCTTGCCTCATATATCATGCCTATTACACCGAAAGGTACAGACACACGGTAGAGCCTCAACCCGTTCTCCAACGTATGGTCACAGGTGATGTGGCCCAGTGGTGAGGGAAGGTCTGCCACGTGGCGCATGTCGCTTGCTATGCCGTCAAGGCGCTCCTTTGTAAGTTGCAGGCGGTCATACAGCGGATTCTCTTTGTCCATGCGACTGAGGTCCTTGGCGTTAGCCTCAAGGAGCATGTCAGACTGCTTGCCTATCTCGTCGGCTATGCGACGCAATACGGCATTCTTCTTCTCATCACTAATAAGCGCCAGCGAATAACTGGCATCTTTCGTCTGTTGGAATTGTATGTTCATGACTATTTGCTTTGTATTCTCTCTATTACGGATTAGACTTGCCCTCTCCCCTTGCTCTCTTTCCTATTCGATTGCAAAGGTAGTAAGTTTTTATGAAACAACAAAATAATTTGTTCAAAATCCTATTAGCGGTAAGAAAGAAAACAGGTTCCACCATGTTGCTGGTGAAACCTATTCTCGTATCTTACAATATATCTTTACTCAATGCTTGCAGAAGTCTGCGACGGATTATTTCGCCTTGAACGATGTGATAATCTTGTCGAAGAGTGGCTTGTACTTAGCCTCATCCTTTTTGGCGAATTTGAGTTCGCCGACAAACACGCGTTTGTCAGGTGTGTTTACGAGATATGATATCTTGACAGCTGGCACGTCATCCTCCTCGCCTTCAGCGATGAAATAATATGACTTGCCTTTGATGACCAGCGGACCTGCCTTCCAGCCTGTAGGCTCTCCGAATGATTTCTCTGTCATCATTCTCATGCCTTCGCCGTATTCTTTTAACTGCTCGTTAGTGTATTCAAGCTTGTCCTCTGAAACTGATGCACTGAAGAAATTAGGCGTATCCTCTATCTGTGCATTAAAGGCTTCGTCCATCCATTGCTCCTGTGCCACGAAGTCGGCAGGATACTGGCAGCTGAACAATTTTCCGTCAAAAATCTTCAAACTTGGATTCTGTGCATTTGCCACCATCGTCATGGCTGCAAGCAGCATAAACATAAATACTTTTTTCATAATTGTTTGGGTTTTGTTAATATTAAATTGTACGGAGTTACCCGCATTATCAAAGATTAAGGTGGGTTTTAAAAATTCCCACGAATTAAATTAGTTTATTATATGAATATCATTATGTCATATTTTTGTTTTCTTTCAGTGCAAACTGTTAGCTTCTGCGGTCACATAGCCCGCTATGCTTCCTTATCAGCTAACA
>Ga0310691_10003628_pt1 | contig 18287 bp, 14 predicted proteins | sample 176DNAGHGlowgp2_FD_203887 | JGI IMG/M metagenome (GOLD analysis project Ga0310691, IMG submission 203887) | Sheep rumen microbial communities from Palmerston North, Manawatu-Wanganui, New Zealand - 1766 DNA GHGlow gp2 (v2) (version 2) | ecosystem: Host-associated > Mammals > Digestive system >...
CCTGCTGGGCGAATACGAAAACGCCCTTGTATTCTTCTAATGCCATTACAAATTACCCTCCTTCAATTAGATAACGAACTTTTCCTGTAACTTGGAAACGATGTAGTCAGCAGACTCATCAGGTGTATCCAGGGTAACCTTCTCGCCGGCACCCTTCCGAACCTTGTCGGAAGCCTTGGCGATCTGTGTCGGTGATCCCTTAAGACCCAGGTTTGAATCCTCAACATCAACCAGGTTAGCTCTGCCCCAAACGGTGATCTCTGCGTCATAAGCGTCAAAGATTCCGCCCGGCGTCATGTAACGGGGCTCATTTAACTCAGAAAGAGCGGTAATAAGACAGGGCATCTGAGCCTTCAGCATATGATATCTGTCATCATACTGACGCTTTACGATAACGCTGTCGCCGTCGATCTTGATCTCTTCAGCATAGGAGATTACCGGGATTCCGAGATGCTCGGAGATCTGGGGTCCTACCTGTGCGGTATCACCATCGATAGCCTGACGGCCTGTGATGATAAGATCATACTCAAGGTTGCGGATAGCTCCTGCCAGAGTCTGGGAGGTAGCCCAGGTATCGGCACCGCCGAGTACACGATCGGTTACGAGGATACCCTTATCTGCGCCCATGGCGATAGCCTCGCGAAGAACCTCCTCAGCCTTGGGAAGTCCCATTGTTACTACTGTTACTTCTGCACCGTATTCATCCTTAAGACGAAGAGCTGCTTCAAGACCGGCCTTATCATCCGGATTCATGATGGTAAGCATAGCGCCGCGGTCCAGTGTTCCGTCCGGCTTAAACTTAACTCCGCCCTTTGTATCAGGTACCTGCTTTACACATACAACAACTTTCACGTTTGTACCCTCCTTACTTTAACAGATTTGCAGAGATTACCATACGCTGAACTTCTGAAGTTCCTTCGTAGATCTCTGTGATCTTAGCGTCACGCATCATACGCTCTACTTCGTACTCACGGATATATCCGTAACCACCGTGGAGCTGAACTGCTTTGGTTGTTACTTCCATAGCAACCTCTGCTGCGTAAAGCTTAGCCATAGCAGCCTCAACACTGTAGGAGGTTGTGTGATCCTTGGTATACTGGTCCTTGGTCATGGCAGCCTTGTAAACCAGATTCTTTGCAGCCTCAACCTTTGTTGCCATATCGGCAAGCTGGAACTGTGTATTCTGGAACTGAGCGATGGAACGGCCAAACTGCTTTCTTTCCTTGGTGTAGTTGATGGTACGCTCAAGAGCGCCCTCAGCAATACCGAGTGCCTGTGCGGCGATACCGATACGGCCGCCGTCCAGTGTATGCATGGCGATGTTGAAGCCCTTGCCCTTCTGACCCAGCAGTGCATCCTTCGGGATGCGGCAGTCGGAGAAGATCAGTTCGTAGGTTGAAGAACCGCAGATACCCATCTTGTTCTCCTTTGTACCGAATGTGAAGCCCGGAGTTCCCTTATCAACGATAAATGCAGAGATCTCCTTCATCTTCTTTCCGCGTTTCTCAACGACACCGGTAACGGCGATAACGATGTATACGTCAGCTTCCTTACCGTTGGTGATGAAGCACTTGGAACCGTTCAGGATCCACTCGCCGGCTTCCTCATCAAGAACAGCCTTTGTCTGCTGTCCCTGAGCATCTGTACCTGCACCGGGCTCGGTAAGTCCGAAAGCACCGAGCTTTTTACCTGAAGCAAGGTCAGGCAGATATTTCTGCTTCTGCTCTTCTGTACCATAGGTAAGAATGGGATCTACGCAGAGAGATGTATGTGCGGAAACGATAACGCCCGTGGTACCGCAAACCTTTGAAAGCTCCTCAACGCACATTACATAGGTCAGTATATCACAGCCCTGTCCGCCGTATTCCTTCGGAACCGGGATGCCGAGGAAACCGTACTTAGCCATCTTGTCAACAGTCTCTCTCGGGAATCTGTGCTGCTCATCGATCTCCTGTGCCAGCGGCTTTGCTTCTGCTTCGGCAAAGTCATGGAACAGGGTTCTCGCCATTTCATGCTTCTTGTCTAAAGAAAAATCCATGAATTTAGTCCTCCATATATATTATCTTATATATTACAATATCATTCCGTGTCCGGTACACCGGCGGAAAATCCCCCGGTCTGGTTCAGGATGACATATGCTTACTTCTTGCTGTAGTCGTAGAAGCCTACGCCTGTCTTACGTCCAAGCTTGCCGGCACGAACCATCTTGCGGAGCAGCGGATGCGGACGGTACTTGGAATCTCCGGTCTCCGCCTGAAGAACCTCCATGATCGCAAGAACGATATCAAGACCTACAAGGTCGCCGAGTGCAAGGGGTCCCATGGGGTGAGATGCACCGAGCATCATAGCTGTATCGATATCCTCTACGGATGCGATACCTTCAGCATAGATGCCGACTGCCTCATTGATCATGGGGATAAGGATACGGTTAACAACAAAGCCTGGAGCCTCAGCCACCTGAACAGGTGTCTTGCCGATATCCGAAGCGATCTTCTTGATAGTATCTACAAGAGCATCCGGAGTATTTCCGCCGGCGATAACCTCAACCAGTTTCATACGGTCAGCCGGGTTGAAGAAATGCATACCGATCAGCGGACGGTCCAGACCTGCGCCGATCTCGGTAATGGAAAGAGAGGATGTATTTGATGCAAAAATGCAGCCTGCGGGAACTATAGCCTGCAGTTCCTTAAATGTATCCTTCTTGATGGACATAACCTCGGGACAAACCTCGATAACGAGATCACAGTCGCTGCAAATGTCCTTGAGGCCTGTCTTAACCTTGCCAAGTACCTCATCTGCCTTCTCCTGGGTGATCTTTTCCTTTCCGACCAGGAATTTCATGTTCTTTTCGATCTTAGCCTTACCACCGTCAGCAAATTCCTGCTTGATGTCGCAAAGACGCACTTCATATCCGTCTGTCATTGCGAAAGCCTGTGCAATACCTGAACCCATGGTTCCTGCGCCAACTACACCTACTACCATTTGTACATCCTCCTAATATTTTTTATTGGACTATTCACCCCGCCGACAGATGGAAAAGTGCATCCGCACCGTGTGAATAGAAACTTTTTTATGCAATGGAACGCCCTCTCCCCCGAAAATACGGAGCAGAGGACGTTTTTTTATTACTTATTGCTGAAGGGAACCACCTTAAGCTTCTTCTCTTTATCCTTCTCAAGGAAATTGGCCATTGCGGAGATCTGATCCTCTGTCTGGAAGCAGAAACCGAAGAGCCTCTCTTCGATACGGATGGCCTTATCCATATCTTCCTCATCCAATCCGGAATTGATAGCCTCCTTGCAGTTACGAACCGCGATGGGAGCCTGAGCCGCGATGGTCTCTGCCATCTTCATGGCCTGTTCCATCAGCTCTTCAAGCGGATATACCGCATTTACAAGACCGATGCGATAAGCCTCGTCAGCCTTGATATTTCTTGCGGTAAAGATAAGCTGCTTAGCCATACCGGGGCCAACAAGACGTGCAAGACGCTGTGTTCCGCCGAATCCGGGAGTAATGCCAAGGCCAACCTCGGGCTGACCGAATACAGCATTTTCGGAGCAGATGCGGATATCGCAGCTCATAGCCAGCTCATTTCCGCCGCCGAGAGCGAATCCGTTGACAGCTGCAATGACCGGAACGGGGAAGGTCTCGATCTTACGGAATACATCATTTCCCTTTTTGCCGAAAGCTTCGCCCTGCTTCTGTGTAAGTGTGGACATCTCGCCGATATCTGCGCCTGCCACAAAGGACTTCTCGCCTGCGCCGGTCAGGATGACAACACGGATCCTGTCTGTGTCGATATCGCTGAATACAGCATCCAAAGCCTCGAGGACCTCGCTGTTAAGCGCATTCAGAGCCTTGGGACGGTTGATGGTCACTATGCCTACATAACCCTTTTCCTTATATGTTACAAATGCCATGTTATTCTCCTTATTTCAAGATCCTTCGCCCAGCAAAGGATGACATCTATATTTAGTCTCTCTCAACGATGGTTGCGCATCCCATACCGCCGCCGATGCAAAGAGTTGCAAGGCCCTTCTTAAGGTCCTTATCCTCCATCTCGTGAAGCAGTGTTACAAGGATACGGGCTCCCGATGCGCCAACCGGGTGGCCGAGGGCGATAGCGCCGCCACGGGGATTCAGCTGTTTCTCAACATCGATACCGAGTTCCTTTCCAACTGCAACCGACTGAGCCGCAAATGCCTCATTTGCCTCGATAACATCAAAGTCCTCGATCTTGTAACCGGTCTTAGCCATAACCTTCTTTGTAGCGGCAACAGGTCCAATGCCCATGATGGACGGATCAACACCTGCAAGAGCGCCGGCAATGAAAGTAGCCATAGGCTTAACGCCAAGTTCCTTAGCCTTCTCCTCGGACATTACAACGAGTGCGGCAGCACCGTCATTGATACCCGAAGCATTTCCGGCAGTTACATATCCGCCGGGATTGATGGTCTTAAGACGGGCAAGGATCTCGGGAGTTGAACCCTCACGCGGGCCCTCATCCGTATCAAATATAATTGTTTCTTTCTTCTTCTTAACTTCAACGGGAACGATCTCACGCTTGAATTCACCGTTCTTTATAGCTGCACAGGCCTTGTTCTGGCTGTTTGCCGCAAAAACATCAAGCTCTTCCCTGGTCAGGCCCCACTGCTCTGCTACATTGTCAGCGGTCTTGATCATGTGATAATCATTAAATGCATCCCAAAGAGCATCCTTAACCATGGTATCAACCAGCTTGCCGTCATTCATACGATATCCGTAACGACCCTGCATAACCGCATAGGGAGCCATGGACATGTTCTCCATACCGCCTGCCACTACGATGTCGGCATCGCCTGCCTGTATCATCTGAGCAGCCATATTTACGCAGTTAAGACCGGAACCGCATACTACGTTAACGGTCACTGCCGGTACTTCTATAGGAAGGCCTGCCTTGATGGACGCCTGACGTGCCACATTCTGACCCTGACCTGCCTGGATAACGCAGCCCATATACACATGGTCTACTGCAGCCGGATCAACACCTGCTCTCTTTAATGCCTCCTTGATAACGATCGCACCAAGCTCCGCAGCCGGAGTGGTTGAAAGCGATCCGCCCATTGTTCCGATCGCAGTACGGCATGCGCCTGCCAGGACAACCTTCTTTGCCATAGATAAATCCTCCATTCATTTGAAATAATATTTGTGAAGAACGGTAATAAAATGCGCCATCCGTTCTCTGCACAGTCTTTTACCATATTACCATAAACACGGGACTCCCGCAATTACTAATTTACTCAGACCTTTCCCTTTTTTCTTCATCCTGCAGCATGATGTACTCCCCGGCCATGCCTGCGCCGGCAGCCACCACATTTTCAGGTTCATCGCTAAGGGACACCCTGAGGCCCGTCTTCTCGCGGATCAGCCTCTCCATACCGTAGATAAGGCTTCCGCCGCCCGAAAGAAGTATACCCTCCGCCGAAATGTCACTCACAAGCTCCGGCGGGGTATTCTCAAGCACTCCCACTATCGCGGTTATGATCTGGTTGGTCTGGTCCTCGAAGGCGGCAACTGTCTCATTTGCCGAAAGCTCCAGCCGCACCGGCAGTCCGGTCAGGATATTCTTACCCTTTACTTCATAGGAAATGTCCTGCTTACGAAGCATTACCGATCCCACCTCCAGCTTGGCGTCCTCCGCCGAGAGCTCTCCGAGTTCAATGTTGTATTTCCGCTTTACATAGCGGATGAGCGCCTCGGTATAAGCATCTCCCGCACATTTGATGCTTGTTCCGGCAGCGATATTACCGGCGGAGATAACCGCGATATCAGTGGTCCCGCCGCCTATATCCACTACCATGTGGCCTACGGTCTCCATTATATCCACGCCTGTCCCGATGGCTGCCGCTATGGATGATTCCAGAACGAATACCTGTCTTGCGCCGGTACGTACCACCGCATCCTCCACTGCTCTCCGTTCTACTTCGGTTATTCCGGCAGGCGTACATACGCAAATGTTCGGACGGCCCCAGATATGCCGCTTCTTCAGGGCATTCTTTACAAAGGCCTTGATCATACGCTCCGCCAGAGTGTATGTGGAGATAACGCCTCCTGACAATGGGTGCTCCACCAGTATCCCTTCCGGAGTCTTGCCCAGCATACGTTTTGCCCTTATTCCTACCGCCAGTATTTTCTTTTCCTTAGGCTGATATGCCACCACCGCGGGCTGGTTGATAACAATTCCTTTATCCCGCATGTAGATGCACACCTTGGAGGTGCCCAGATCTATTCCCATGTCTATACGATACATGTCGCTACCTCGTGATCAGTCCCATAACTGTCCCGCCTCCCTTGCGTCGCGCCTGACAGTTACCCTATTCCGTATATTCAGCGCCCCACGGTTCCGGAAATAAAGCATCCGGAGTCGTGGGGCACTGAAAAGTTACAATGATTACTGAAGATCCTCAGGCATAAGCACCTTCCTGTCAATGCCGGCCGCCTTTTCTCTTGCATCACAGCGGTCAATAGCTTCATTAACTCCCTTCAGAAGACGGTCAAGGTTACCGGTCTCCATTGCAAGGAACATATTTCTCAGCTTGCCTTCGATATTATCGATACCCTGATATCCTCTCTCAAGGATGTAGCCGAATGAAATGTTGAACATTTCATCATTGGTTATCTCGGAAAGATTGATCAGATAATTGAATTCAGGCACAACCTCCTTGCAGTCGGCAAGAAGTCTGGAAATGGAATCGATCTCGCCGGTAAGAGCGATGGCATAATCATAATTATCCTTTTTGCCAAGCTCCACTATCTTTGAAATACGCTCGGGCTTCAGAAGACCCGCATTCTCAACAACCATGCAGCCGCCGGCAAGCTTCTTCATATTCTCCTCAAGCTTATCATCGGTCAGCTTGTTAAGGCCCTGTGCACGGATCTTTGCTATAACCTTTGATGAACTGAGGCCGATATCATAGAAGCTGCGCGCAAAGTCTTCGCCTACGCATACGGAACCGAAACCGTATTTACCAAGGATAACGATATTCCTGGACTTATCCGGATTTGCGGCGATATCATTGAAGGAATAAACGATCTCTTCCGCTGCATTATCGATACCGAGATATTTTTCAAGATAATATGCTGCGATGGGAAGGGTTCCCTCTTCCTGCGGAGTGGTAAGATCAACCTCGATCTTATCAGCCTCCTCGGCACGTTTCTGTGCTTCAGCCTCCTTCTTCTTCGCTTCCTCAATGGTCTTCTTTGCTTCTTCGGCCTTACGCTTGATCTCTTCAACCTTTTTGATTGCCTCTTCGCGTATCTTTAGTCTTTCGAGTTCAAGGCTCCTCTGTCTGGTCTTCTCTTCTTCCTTATGTTTCTTTGCTGCTGCTATCTTTACGTCTTCTGCCTTTTCAACTTCTGCAACGGACTTTTCTGCCTCGGCGATCTTCTTATCGCCGTCCTTAACTGCCTGATCAACAGCCTTTTTAGCGGCAGCTACTCCGGCAGCAGCTGCAACCTCAGCCTTTGCAACAGCTCCGTCAAGCTCCTTCTCCTTTGCAGCCTCTTCCTTTTTCTTCTTTTCTTCATCGGCTGCCTTCCTTGCTGCAGCCTCAGCTGATTTCCTCTTCTTTTCGGCGGCAAGCTTCCTTGCAGCGTCTTCAATGGCCTTCTTCTTTGCCTCTATATCGGCCGCCAGCCTTACTGCGATCTCCTTCAGGCCGCTGCTTTCGGCTTCAGCCTTCTTAGCCTCATCATCCGCAGCCTTCTTCTGCGCCGCAAGGACCTTCTCGGCATCGGCAACATCCTTCTTGGCCGCATCTTCTTCCTTCTTTGCTTCCTCAAGAAGACGGATTGCTTCGGCAGCCTTCTTTCTTGCTTCCTCGGCAGCAGTCTTACCTGCCTCGATCCTGGACTTTGCCTCTGTCTCTATGCGGCCGCGCTCTTCGGCAGCCTTCTTTCTTGCTTCTGCAGCCTCGGCAATCTTTGCCTTTTCTTCTTCTTCCTTCTTCTTTGCTTCAGCTTCAAGCTGAGCGATCTCTTCTGCGGCCTTCTTTTCAGCTTCTTCTGCAGCCTTCTTCTCAGCCTCTTCCGCAGCCTTTTCTTCCTCAAGGTGCTGTGCCTGTCTTGCCTCTGCGGCAGCCTTCAGCCTTGCGCGTTCTTCCTCTGCGGACTTCCTTGCAGCCTCTACAGCCGCTGCAACTCCCGCCTCTGCTTCCGCTACGGCCGTTTCAGCCTTCTTTACGGCTTCTTCCTTAGCCTTTCTGGCTGCCTCAACAGCTTCCTTAGCCTTATTTACAGCCGCTGTCTTTGCCTCTTCGGCCCTTGTTATCTCCTCATCTGCAGCCTGAAGTATACGCTTCTTCTCATCATGAGCCTTCTCGGCCTCTTCATCCAGACGGCTTGCTTCCTTCTCATAACCTTCTGCAGAAGCAATGACAGCCTTAGCCTCTTCCTGCTCGCGGCGGGCATCCTCAACATCCTTAAGTGCCTTTTCCTTGGCAAGCTTCTTAGCTTCCTGAGCCTTCTGCTTTCTTGCTTCCTCTGCTGCCTTTTTACGCTCCTCATCAAGAGCCTTACGCTTAGCCTCTTCCTCAGCCTTCTTCTTTGCGGCTTCCTCTGCCTTCTTCCTGCGGGTTTCTTCAGCCCTTGCGCGTGCCTCTTCATCCAGCCTTCTGCGCTCTTCTTCGGCCTTCCGGCGTTCTTCTTCAGCCTTTCTTGCGGCATCCTCCCTGGCCTTCTGCGCAGCTTCCTCCTGAGCTCTTCTGGCTTCTTCCGCTGCTCTCTTCTTTGCGGCAGCCTTTTCGCGGGCAGCCTCGAGGCGGCGCTCCTGCTCATCTATTGTGCTGGTCTTCTTCTTATGCTTCTCCTGTACAACTTCCTCCTGTACAGGTTCTTCTTCGTGCTTCTCTTCTTCCTTCTGCTTGGGAGCCTTATCCGCAACTGCTTTCAGCTGTGCATCGAATCCTGTATCTTCATCATCCAGATCGTACATGCTGTCAACATCATTTGACGGAGTCCTGCGGTTTGTGGGCAGTATACTCTCCATCTCTTCAGCTTTTTTGGGGCTCTCGGTCTTCTCCCATTTGGAGGAGCTTGCACTGACAGTACTTACGCCATCCGAAGAGAACTTGCCTGTATGCTTGCCCTTAACTTCTTCCTTGCCGCTGACGATCTTAACCTTGTCTGACGTAAGGACCTCTGTTTCAAGGTCAAGTCCGAGACCGCCCTCGGGGATTGCTCCGAGTCCGCCGCCCTTGGGTTTTGCGGCTCCGAGTCCCTGTCCGATCCCCTCGAGTCCGCTTGCGCCGGACTTGGGCGCCATATTTGCGTTTAATACAACAGTTTCGCCCTCATCGGGTTCTTCCTTGATCTCGCCGTTATTATCAAGATTAAGTCCCAGTTCCTCCGCTCTCTTACGGCGTTTTCTTTCCTCGATTTTGGCAAGTTCTTCCGGCGTCAGGGTCTTATATTTCGGTTTGCCTGTTTCTTCCTTCTTGACCCCACCGCCTTTAAGAGCCCTGGCTTCCTGTTCCTTCTTAAGCTTTGCAGCCTTCTCGGCTTTCTCCTTCTCCACCTGTGCACGCACAGCCGCGATCAACGCTTCTCTTTGATCAATAGCCACTGATGTTACCTCCTTCTTGTCTGCATACCCCACATCACAGCAGATCCATTATAGTTTTATTCCGAGGGATGCAAGAAGCGCTTCGGCTTCTCTCTGAAGCCTTTCCTCCTCCTGCAGTCCTTCATCAAGTTTTTCATTTGATTCTCTTGCCTGCCTGTCAAAATCCGACTCTTTTTTCATCTCCGGTTCCTTTACCGGTTCAGGTTCTGTTTTGAACTCCGGTTCAGGCTTTTCTTCAGTCTCAGGTTCCGGTCCTGTTTCAGTCTCAGGCTCAGGTTCTGTTTCAGTCTCAGGTTCCGGTTCTGTTTCAGTCTCAGGCTCCGGCTCCGGTTCAGGTTCTGCTTCAGTCTCAGGCTCAGGTTTTTCTTCAGCCTCGGGTTCCGGTTCAGGTTCCGGCTCCGTTTCTGCTTCAGTCTCAGGCTCCGGTTCAGGCTCATCCGCGATTTTCGGTTCAGGCTCATCCGCGATTTCCGGTTCAGGCTCATCCGCGATTTCCGGTTCAGCCTCCCATTCAACCTCGGGTTCTTTCTCTGTCTCCGGTTCAGTCTCGGGTTCAATCCTGAATTCATTCACCGGTTCAGGTTCTGTTTCGGGTATGATCACCGCCTCTTCAGTCACTGCCTCCGGTTCAGGCTCATCCGCAATTTCCGGTTCAGCCTCCCGTTCGGCCTCAGGCTCTTCCACAGTTTCAGGCTCATTATTCCATTCAGCCTCAGATCCCGGTTCTTCCTCGACCACTTCATTAGTTCTCGTCTCAAAGGGAATCTGAAATGATCTGCTCTCATTTTCAGCTATCCTGTAGGCATTGATTATATCGAATGGATTCTCGTATTCCTCCTCAGCCGCAGGCGCAAGATCCGCTATGGAATCCGTCTCCGCCGCAAAACCATCGTCAAAATCAACGCTGAGCAGCGAATCCTCATCAACAGTAAGCTCCTGCATCTCTTCCCTGTTCCGTCCACGGTCGGAAATGGAACTTGCAAGATTCCTTACCCATCCCCCGGCTTTCTTTTCGGGCTGTCCGCTTTCCTCCCCGTCATCGGTCCCGGGTTCGGCGTCTGTTTTTTCTCCGTCCGGCTCTTCACCGTCTTCCGCAGGACTTTCCTCCTCTTCCCCGGAGGTCTGCTGCTCTTTATCAGCCTCATCAGCTTCCGCACCGTCACCGGCTTCCCCGGTCACTTCTTCGGTCTCTTCGGAATCCTCTTCGTCTTCTTTAGGCTTCTTCCTGAATTTACGTTTCAAAAATGATTTGAATTTTGTCTCCGTATCCGGAGTATCCAGGATCTCAGCTTCTCCTTCATCATCTTCTTCCGCTTCATCCTCGATGATACTTGCATCATCCGGATGCAGTCTGTCATAATCCTTCTTCAGCTGTTCAAGCTCAAGTCTCCGGATATCCTCTTCCTCAGGGTCTTTATCCTCCCGCTCCTCGTCGGCGTAGATATAAAAGAGTTCTTCAGCGGAAAGCCTCCCCTGCAGGACGCCCTCTACCTGTTCGCTCCTCCTGCTCCTTCTGAAGGTCGCGCGGTAGTCCGAGGCAAGCATCTCCGTATCCTGCCCGTCCATGAAATTTATAAGGAAAAGCTCAAAGCTCCACTCCTCATCCATATCATGAATGAACCAGGGATCCAGGTATCCCCTGAGTTCGGAAAGCGGCGCTCTTCTTGCCTTTTCCAGAACATATGACAGCTTGCGTATCTCCTGTTCCGAGCCGTGCACGGAGGCTATATACTGTTCACGGTAAAGCTCCGCCAGCTTACGATATCCCAGTTTCAGATAAAATCTTATCAGTGAGAAAATGATCCTCCCCGATTCAGGTCCCATGACATGCGCTTTAACATACATGTTACGGGCATCCCTGTATCTTCCGACATTTTCATACACCTCTCCGCATATCCTCAGAAACTGCGGATTCAGAGAGGCTTCAAGGTTCTGGGAATCCAGTATCTCCACTGCGAGACTGTACTCCCTTGCCTCTGCAAGCTCTTTTATCTTATTTACACTTGTCATGCTAAGTCCGGAGCCCAACTCTGTTCACCTCGTATCTAAGATTATCGGTCTTCTTCCTCAAAGACCTTTTCTACCTTTTCGATCACGGTATCCTTCATATTTCCACGGGTCTTCTCATACTGAATACCCGATTCCATGATCTCGAGCAGCTGCAGACGGTACCTCGCATCGATCGACTTGATATAATCCATGAGCACATCCTTGATCTCCAGAACGTACTCCTTCTCGCGCATCTTGTCGATCATTTCCTCATAATTAAATGTTGTGGTTACCTTTATATCGTCATGCTTACGTCCGCAGACAATGCACTCATCCGTGCCCGCCTCGTTCACATGTCCGCAGTTACAGGTCCATATCATGCCGTCTGTCTGATATTTTTCAACCGCATCCAGACCGCGTTTTGCCTTGAGGGATTCAAGGCGCCTTGCGCTCATGCTGACATTGATGGGTGTATCATTGCAGGCAAATACTCCTCTCGGAGTAGCATACTTGCTGACAATGACCCTTGCTTCCTTAAGGAGAAGCACATCATTTACGCTTACCTGTGCCGGCACGAACTCGGATTCTATCTGGGTTACATTTCCCTTCTTAAATACAAAATCCACATCCTTAACTATCAGTCTCTCGTCATAGAGATTTGTAAATTCAACATTTCCGCGAATGCCGAGGATGTCCTCCTTGTTGTAGTTGAAGAACAGCACCTTCATATCGACCTCGCCGTCAATGCGCTCCTTAAGCATAACCTTTACGGGACGCGGGACAAGTCTGGCATAATAATTCATTACCACCAGATCCTTGCTGATCCGTTCCGTCTCCGCCGGGATCTCCTCAACTACTACCGCCGTACCGGTTGCAATGGCTCCGAATGAACCACCCTCAAGAGTGGTATATGCTGTCTGGATCCCTATTATCGCATTTGCATTCTTCCCGGCTGCAGCCTTCAGCAGTCTGGCCTCCGCATCCTCCTTTGCCTTCTCAACCTTGACAAGATCCTGATCGGATGCATTGGTAACGCTCGCCGCAATACCCTTAAGAAAATTAGAACCGAGAATAGCTTCACCCGATACGATACCCAGATATTCCCTGATCGTATAACCGTCAAAGCCACCCCCGGTTGTCAACATGATATTCTCAGACATTGGAAAACCCCTCCTCGTACATAATCTTAAAAATTATACCATATTCCGTGTATATTTCAAAGCATTTTTCCGCACAATTTAGCCCTGAATATCAGAGAATCCCGTCCTCTCAGCCGAGAGGAAGCGGGGAGAGATTTCTGTATGTCTCATATCTGTATTCTATGGAGAAGCAGGTTTCCTCCTCTCCTTCTTCTTCAAGCACCCAGTCCGGATCGGCCTCAAGATCCGGAAAATGCGTATCAGCCTCATAGGCATAGTCGATCCTGGTAATGATGGCCTTATCACAGTAAGGAAGCATCATTTTGTAGATGCTGTCTCCCCCGATGATGAAGATCTCATCGGATGGGTATTTCTTCAGTTCCTCCAGCAGCTCTTCCTTTGAATTAACCACTATCCCGCCGCGTACGGTAAATTCCTTCTTACGGCTGAGGATGATATTTGTTCTTCCCGAAAGCGGCATACCGTTCGGAAAACCTGACATGGTCTTTCTTCCCAATACCACCACATGGCCCAGGGTGAGTTCCCTGAAATTCTTCATATCGCTGGGGATCCTTACCAGAAGCTGATCCTTCAGCCCTATTCCCCATTTCCTGTCTGCCGATGCTATCGCGATCATCCTTTTCCTCCTTGTGTTTCAAACAGCTATCGGGATATTCTTAACCTGCGGTCCCGTCACATAGTCCTCAATAGTAAAATCGTCAGGGGTAAACCGGTAAAAATCCTTTATCTCCGGATTCAGAGTCACCTTCGGTGCCGGATAGACCGGGCGTGAAATGAGCTCCTTAACAATGGGGATATGTCTGTCATAGATATGCGCATCCGCAATAACATGCACCAGCTCGCCGGGCTCGAAACCCGTCACCTGTGCTATCATCATAAGCAGGGCGCTGTACTGTACCACATTCCAGTTATTTGCGGCAAGCACATCCTGGGATCTCTGGTTAAGCACCGCATTAAGGCGGTTACCCGTCACATTAAATGTCATGCTGTATGCGCAGGGATACAGCTTCATCTCCCACAGATCCTGATGAACATACATATTTGTCATGATCCTGCGGCTGTAGGGATTCTCTCTGAGATCAAAGAGCACCCTGTCCACCTGATCAAAATCCCCTTCACGATAATGATGTTTTATTCCCATCTGATAGCCGTAGGCCTTGCCGATAGATCCGTCCGGATCAGCCCATTCATCCCAGATATGACTCTTAAGATCATTTACATTATTGGACTTCTTCTGCCAGATCCAGAGGACCTCGTCTATGGCCGATTTGATATAGGTCTTTCTCAGTGTGATGGCCGGGAATTCCTCCTGAAGATCATATCTGTTGACCACGCCGAATCTCTTGATCGTATAAGCATAGCTTCCGTCCTCCCATTTCGGGCGCACCCTTTCTCCCTCGGTGCTGAAACCGTTATCAATGATATCATTACACATATCTATAAAAAGCCTGTCTGCATGACTCATACAGCTCACCTGCCTTCCCGTGACCTTATCCTGCCTCAACGCCCTTTTCCGGGGCCCCTGATGAACAGGATCCTGATATTTTCGTTTATGGTAATATTTTACGGGCCCGAAAATAATCATCGGAGACCCGCATACCCAAAATGTAACAAGTTATATAGTATCATATTTTTGCATGCATGCCAAAATAAATCTCAAAAGAAAGGAGTCTTTTTATGTATCCTACAGTTTACTGGGGCGAGCTGCTGCGTGATCTTCGCGTACAGCACTTTATGCTTCAAAAGGAGGTTGCCATCCTGCTTCATATCAGCAGACAGAGCTACTGCAATCTGGAAAACGGAAGGACCCAGCCGACCCCCGAACAGCTTGCTGCCCTGTCATTTATATATGACGTAAATCTGCTGGATTATGTCAGAAAATGTATCCCGCCCAGTTTCGTTGCGGAACAGCTGGCCTACAGGAGTATCCAGTCCCGCCGTGTTTATGAGGTCCGGCTCGAGGAAGAGGAAAAGCAGAAAAAAATGGCAGGCTCAAAGTCAGCCCACGGAAAGGATCCGATAAATGGAAAGTCTGAAGATGAAAAACCGGAAAAGAAGCCTGAAGCCGCAAGGGAAAGTACGGGTGGTAAGAACTCCCGTAAAGAGGAAATACCCGGGCTTCCGCCGGACGCGCCCTTTACCTCCCCGATTCCCGTACGGATCGAAAGGAAGAAACGCGATTCACCGACAATGTACCATAACACCTCTAACATGTCATCCGTGGAGCTTCTCATGAGCGGAAAATATCCGCGTCCGGCAAAGATCAGCGAAGAGGCCTTATTGGGCAGGTTAAGCGAAGAAGAAAAAACCGATGTTCCGAAGAGGAAACGCGGAAGGCCCAGAAAGAACCGGTCTTCCGAAGAAAACCCCGCGGGAGATGAGGATGTAAGCGGGAAGAAGTCCGCAGGTTCCCCGGATGGGGATGAGGCCAAATCAGAGCCGTCCGCGGGTTCCCCGGATAGGGAGGAGACCAAAGCAGAGCTGTCTGCGGGTTCCCCGGATAAGGAGGAGACCAAAGCAGAGCTGTCTGCAGGCTCCTCCGGTCCCATGCCGCCGGAGCTTTTGCGTGAGCTTTTTCCACAGGAATCGCCCTACGGAAATAAAAATATCTGATCTTTGAATAAAAATGCGGCACCTTCCATCGTATCGTAACGTTGAAGGCTCCGCATTTTTTTTCTTTCTTTTGCAGATATCCGCGGCCGGTATCCCCAGCTATTATCCGTTTTCTATAGCTCTCAGCACCTCTTCAGCCGCTTCCATATCTCCCTTATCTATGGAACGGCTCACCTTGATCAGCTTAAGCCTCATGGTCTCTGACATTTCATATACCATCATACGCTGTATGCCCACTACGGCATCGATCTCCTCTTCCTCATCCAGAAGCTTGAGGATATCGGATACCATTGCGCGCACATCCTTATCGCTGAGCCTGATACCGTTGGTCGTTTCAAATTCCATGCCTGTTGCCACAAGATCCACAGTCCGTTCCAGGTAATCCGCGACACCGGAAACAACTCTTTCCCATGCCAGAAGGGTTTTAAGCCAGGTACCTTCGGCCACATCCAGGCTGTCATCCTTGCTCATATTTACATGATCGTCAAAAAGATCCACAAGATATCTGGCGCCGATGAGCTTTGCCAGCTCCCTTACCTCCCGCACGCCCGACATATAGGCGTCCGTATCTTTACCGAAAAGATACTGGGACAGCCTGCCGCGGTTTTCCTCATACTGATCGACAAATGCTTCCAGCTTCTGATAATACTCCTCCGGATCATCCTTGCAGGCTTTCAGGCCTTCACCAAGTACAACGCCGCAGCGCTGGAGCTTCCCGGCCATATCCGCCCTTTCATCGATCTGCTTAAGAAGTCTGGGGTCCTGTGGCAGCGCCCGGGCAACCACATGTTTCTGTATCACGCGCATGAAAAGCGCCTCGTCTACAGGCATATGAAGCACGCCGGCAAAGCCTTCCCTTGTCAGCTCAAATTCATCCGTATCGTCGTCTGCGGAAAGAAGCGCATAGACTATCGCATCCTTACATTTGCTGGTCTTTGAAGTTCTTATATTATGCAGAGTCTGGATGCCGTCCATCAAAGGAAGATCTATGGCAAGGAAAATGATATTGTACTTATCCTTCTGTACCCGCTCCATACAGGCTATACCCGTATGGGAAACCGTGGTAAGACATCCTACCCTGTCCGAAAGCTGCTTCAGATCTATAAGATCCTGACCCTTATGGTCTATCAGCAGCACATAGCATTTTGCTTCATTCTGGTCGATCTTAAATTCCGGAATGGGTTCCTCCTCCGGCTCCTCTTCGATCCCGCGTAAATGATTTATCCTGCGTATTACATCTTCCTTCAGATTCTCAAGCATGCATGTATCTCCCTGTAATGGCCTTTACTCCCTACTCTGCTATGATCTTGCGGAAATTCTTCTTTCCTCTCTGGATCACGAACTCGCCCTTAAAATCGTCCTTTGTATATGTGGTCTTCGGATCGGTCACCTTCTCATGGTTTACTATGACACCGCCCTGCTCCACATTTCTTCTTGCCTCACTGCGGTTCTTTGCCAGGCCTGCAGCCACCTGCAGTCCCACCACGTCTATCTTCCCGTCGGTAAAATCTCCGTCACCGATCACAGCTTCAGGCATATTATCGGATCCGCCGGCACCGAAGATCGACTTTGCGGCCGCTTCTGCCTTTTTAGCTTCCTCCTCACCGTGAACAAGTTCTGTAAGCTGGTATGCAAGGATCTCCTTTGCCTTATTCAGCTCAGCCCCCTCCCAGCTCTCCATGGCACGGATCTCATCAAGGGGAAGGAAAGTAAGCATCTTGATGCAGTGGATGACATCCGCATCATCAACATTTCTCCAGTACTGATAAAAGTCATAGGGGCTGGTCTTCTCGGGATCAAGCCATACGGCGCCCTTTTCCGTCTTGCCCATCTTCTTTCCCTCGGAATTAAGAAGGAGAGTGATGGTCATTGCATGGGCATCCTCCTTATGCAGCTTTCTGCGGATAAGCTCCCTGCCGCCAAGCATATTTGACCACTGGTCATCGCCGCCGAATTCAAGATTACATCCATACTCTTCATACAGCTTCAGGAAATCATAGCTCTGCATGAGCATGTAGTTGAATTCCAGGAATGTAAGTCCTTCATCGCTTGCCAGTCTCTGCTTGTAGCATTCGGCGCGCAGCATGTTATTTACCTTGAAGTATGCGCCGATATCGCGAATGAATTCAATATAGTTCAGGTCTCTCAGCCAGTCGGCATTATTTACCATCATGGCCTTCCCTTCCCCGAATTCTATGAAACGGCTCATTTGTTTTTTAAAACATTCACAGTTGTGATCGATCATCTCGGTAGTCATCATCTTTCTGAGTTCTGTTTTCCCCGAGGGATCCCCGATCATACCTGTTCCTCCGCCCACCAGCGCTATAGGGCGGTTTCCTGCCATCTGCAGTCTTTTCATAAGGCAGAGCGCCATAAAATGTCCCACATGAAGCGAATCCGCTGTAGGATCAAAGCCGATATAGAAAACGGCCTTTCCGCTGTTAACAAGGTCTCTCACCGCGTCTTCATCCGTTGTCTGAGCTATAAGTCCGCGCTCCCGAAGTTCTTCATAAACACCCATATATCACATGACTCCTTATATAATAAATAATATTGCCGTTTAAACGCCCACAGCTTCCGTCATTTCGATGCTCTGAATGACTACGCCATCCGGGCAGACAGTACAGTGGCTATTCTAACATATATTATTACGATTTTGAAGAGGGTTTTTCCACTTTGGGGATATCCAAAGTATATTGATGCGTTTTTAAGATTATGCTATAATCATCTATGTATGTATGTTCACCGGATCACTCTCAGGCGACATGCCGAAGACCTTTTGACCCTAACATCTTTTTGATGTTGGGGTAGAAAGCCCCTGTGTACCTTGAAAATTTCATATAACAAAAGTAGTGATATTCCACAAACTATGACTGTTTTTTGATATAATATAACTATAGCTTGTGGAGGTTAAACGGTATGTC
>Ga0310691_10003629_pt1 | contig 18286 bp, 21 predicted proteins | sample 176DNAGHGlowgp2_FD_203887 | JGI IMG/M metagenome (GOLD analysis project Ga0310691, IMG submission 203887) | Sheep rumen microbial communities from Palmerston North, Manawatu-Wanganui, New Zealand - 1766 DNA GHGlow gp2 (v2) (version 2) | ecosystem: Host-associated > Mammals > Digestive system >...
TTTTCCAAGAGTTGATAGAGTAGGTCTTAGAATCTCATCAAATTCATCTCTTTTAACGAATGCTGCCTCATCCACGATAAGTGTATTAGCACTTGTACCACGAACAGTATCAAGACGTTGATAACTTCTAAAATAAATCTCTGAACCATTTTTAAGTACAATAGAGTTTTCTGAACCATTCTTTTTAGCAATTACTCCTGAACTCTCAATAGCTTTTATAATTTCATTATAGATTTTATTAGTCTGCTGATAAGTCATTGAAACAAATAAGTTCTTACTATTAGGTTCATTTATAGCATAATACAACAATAACTGCTTTAACATAAAACTTTTTCCAACTTGCCTTGATGCGTTTACAATATGGTACTGGACAGAATCTGAGGATTCTGCCGTAGATACTATCTTATTCGCTATTTCTGCTTGTTTAGGATATAGTTTAGCACCTTTATATATTGTCATATTATTTATTATTTACTTTTATTGATACGCTATCCATTTTAAGTTCAAGATAATATGTTTTATCTTGAGGGACAGATATGCTACCACTGTTTCCTTTGCCGTTTATTGTCATTTTTGATTTATCTTCAACAGCAAGGTGACAGTCCACGGCAACGCTTGGTGGAAGCTTCGACATAACTTCTTGAATATCTTCTCTTTGTTCCAAGAGAGCTTTCTTCAAGTGATTAGTTGTCGAGATATTGCACCAAAGACAGCCACAAATTCCAATAATGTTTATCACCAATACTATAATTAAAATCCACTTATTCATAATTATACTCTCTATCTCGGTTATTTTGAATATATTTTTAGAGACTTTTATAGTTCTTTTAATAATTTATATATCTCAAAATAAAAGTCTCTAAAAAGTACTGCTAAATGCTTTCTTGAACTTCTATAGTTTCTTCATTTTCTGCGTTTTTCTTCTTTTCTTTCTTTGGTTTAGGGTTCCAGCGAGGGTCATCTTTAGTTTCAACAAGGAGTTTGTTGAGATATTTTACTTTAGCGATTACACAAGCGTTACAAGCATTAAATCTCTGTTTACGACCTGTTAGTGCTTGCCACATATTCCAAATCTTTTGAGCAGTTTCTATTGGAACTACTGATTTTTTGTTAGATTCTGTAAATTCTTTGTATTCTTTTAGAACGTTAAATTGTTCATTTGTTAGAACTCTCATATTTTTCTCTAATTTTTTTGATTGCTTTTTTATAACTATACTGAATGGTATATCCTGGAATATTATATTCTATTGACAATTCACTAAATGTTTTACCTTCTAAGTTTTTTCTTTTAACGCATTCTTTTTCCCACCAACTAAGACCTTCAACTTCATCAATATATTTACAAATATCAATTGGTAGATTGTCTTCTTCAATTTCTTCTATTGCATCAATGTCTTTATAATCAACCAATATCTCACGTAATTTTTTACGAGCGTATGGAGAAGTTTTACTATAATAACTATCAAAGCATGCTCGTATAATATACTCATTGGTCAGTTTCTGAGGAGGATTCTCCAGAACCTGTAAAATGACTTCGTGAAGTACTTCCTGAGCATCTTGCTCAGGAATATACTTCTTAATAGTCTTTAAAATATAATAATAATCTTTCTCATTCATATATAATTATAATAAACTCTTTATTTGTAGTTTAAAAATTATTGGACAACAATACTTGTATTTTCATCAACAACGTAATTATCAAGTTGGTCATATATTCGTTTATTAACTAAAACAACAGGTACTGAACCGTGAGTTGTACGTAAAGTAACAATAGGTAAAGCATAAAATGTAGAACCAGTTTTAGGTCCTGGTATGAAAAACTCACCCTTTAATGGTTGAAATAATGTACCTAAATCATGCCATGCATCAATTGCTTTTGCGCCATACTTATCAGTATCTACACAATTTACTGGCGTTATACTACCTGCTCTGTCTTTATAATCCTTATTTTCATAATCTAAATATTCTCGACCAAGACGATAAGTACTTTCTTCAATATCTGCTGCCTTACAAGTAATTCCAGAATTTGTCAAATGTAATGGAGATATTATATCTGGAATAGTTACACCAGCAACTCCATTAGCATCTAACTGTACTGGTCTTACTGTACCTTGTGTAGAAATACTACCAATAGCGCTTGCTTGAGTAGCAGAAACCTTTATACCACCTAAAGTACTATCTGTCGCTTGATTTAAACTAAATGTAGTTCCAAATAAACTCAAACCTGAACCTGCTGAATAACTTGGAGCAATATCAACTAAAACAGAAGCATTTCCGTTTGCATCTACTTGAACTGGCCTTCTCATACCAGATGTCGCCATACTACCAGCACTAGGAGCTACTGTTGAAGAAACCTTTATACCCCCAATTTCCTGGTTTGTCGCTGTATTCAAATTAAATGTAACTGAAGCATTTGTTCTATTCAACGTTATTCCAGTTCCATTATTTAATGTCAATGTAGTATTAGGTGCTGTTGATTGATAAGTAGAACCATTGACCGACAATCTACCAAAGTTTCTTACTGTATTACTATAAAAGTCAAATGAGTCACCATCGTATAATTCCAAATATAATTCAGTAGAATCATTTGGTTTTGAATGTAGTATAATCGTAGTATCATCAGCATACCAATGAGCATCTCCATAAACAATTTTATCACCGTCTTGTGAGCTATCTTCATCATTCAATATTGCGAATACTGGTTTACCTGCATTTATAGCCGTGATTGCGCCGTCATAGTTTCCGCTATCAAGTGTGTATAAATTAGAGTGTTTTGTGAATTGTAATACATAAGCCTCTGTTGGAATAGGTCTCCATTGAGCATCACCTCCAAAATACCAATCCATTGCACCTGCTGGGGCAGGGTGAACAGCACCATATTCACCGGCATATTGTTGACTACAAGCTTCATATTCAGGTATATTAGCATAAGATGTTACAACCCCATTGTCTTTTAAATTAATAACCATACTGTTTTGTGGGTCATTCTCAATCTCATAACTTCCACCGCCACTACCAACAGTTTGCCAAGTACCATCACCACGAAGGAATTTAGTTCTATCAGCTATCTGTGCTGTAGGAACTAAACCTGGAGTACCAATATTCTGTGCATCAGCTCCTAAAAATGTGTCAATTTGTACACGGTCTTTTAATACATTATCTTCATATAAGTCAACTGATATTCCATCTGTAGAATCTAAAGTATATTCTTTACCTGAATTTACTGTTTTCCAAGTACCATCTGCACATAAGTACTTATCTGTATCTCCAGTAGATTGTGGAACAAAACCGCGGCCACTACCAGCAAATGTTGGCAACTGAGCGGTACTATCAACTTGAGAATTCTTATACAATGTTACATCACCATTTATAGCACTAATTGAATAGTTATCACCTGTGCCTGAAGAGTAATTATTAACTATAGTATAATTCGTTGTATTAGAATTAACTGTTGTATTACCAGTAGAGTCTGTTGAAGAACTTACACCGATTAATTGTAAGGTAAAATCACTTGGAGTCGGATTATCTATATATTCATCATAGAATGAGTAAGGCCCGTATTTCAAAAATTCACAATCACATGGCTCATTTTCAGAAACCCAATTAGATATTTTATTTATGTAATAGATAATACCATCAATTAATATATTATGTGATAACTTCAAATCATTGATGACATTTGCTGGAATATAACACTTGCAAGATAATATTCTAGCATCTTCAGCAGTAATCTGTGAATATTCATTTAAGTAAAACGCATTGAATAAGTCTGTATTGGATATTTTGGGGTTATCCGGTTCGGTGAATTTTTCCAGATAGTACTCCCTTGTGCCAAACTCTAATCTAGAATAACCAAACTCATACATATCAGTAATTGTATTACGACTAGGTCTTTCGTCAAATACACTTAAAATTGGAGCTCTACTGTGAGATAAGTATGAATGCGAATCATAATAAACTTCTGGTGTTCTTTCAATTTCAATATATTTATTAAGTAATCTCATTTCAGATACATACCCTGTATTTATTTCACCTTTATCATTTAATGAAAATATACAAGGTATTGCCACATTAAAATCTGGGTCACTATTACAAGAAGAACTTCCATTAGTAGTATTAGCAAATATCATATCAACATTATTGTCAGATTCTGTTGAAGAATATACCGCTTTAACATCTAATTCACCTAATGGATTTAAGGTCTTATCTTTATAGATTTTTGAAAAATAATCACTTGTATCATCTTTCATTTTGAATACTAAATTAGTATACAAATAATCATCAGGGCGTTTATAAGAAATTGTTGAATAGTCAATGAAATCTGAAAAATCAACTATTTTCTTAGCGTATTTTGTTTGAGGAACATTACTTTGCCAATTATACATTCCTACATTATAATATATAGGTCTAGGCTCTATTCTAAGAGTATTTTTTGGAAATATATTGTTACCATCTTCATGTATTTTCTTATATGAAACGTCCTCAATGTACAAATTAAACATTTTAACTAAAGAATTAACGAAGTCAATTTGTTTAGTTTTAGTATCATAGAATAATGAAGGGTCGAATTTTCTATAAGGGCCGATTTTATCTATTAATTTTGCATCAAATAATTTATGGTCTGGTCTCGAAGATATAGCCATTGTTCCACCTTCTGGGACATAATGTTGAGTTGTATTTGCTCTACGGAAGTTGAATTCCCAAAGGTGTGCAGAACCATCTTCTTCATAACCACTTATAGCTGTACCTCTACTTAGTAAACGAATTTTATCTCCAGCATAAAGATATACTACAAATTTCTTATTTACCGGTCTGCCAAATTCATACCCATTGACAGAAACCATTGTACTACCTTCATTCTTATTATACTCCTCATATTCCATTGAATTAAATGAAATTCCATTTACATTGGTTCGTAATAATTCAATAGGTATTCTATTCTTATTGCTACCATCACCTTTGAACCACTTTACACTATCACCATTATTTGAAATACTATACAACTTATATGTCTTACGTATTGTATCGTCTGGCTCACAAACCTGCGCATTAAATTCAACTTCGTAAAAAGTCTGACTAGAGTTTTCAAGAACAATTTTTTGACCAGCTGTCATATATGTAGTCCCATTCCAAATAGGATGATTCCGGTCATACGCTACTTGTCTAAAACCAGTCATTTCATATCTCCAATCAAAATCAAATGATAACTCATACCACCCAGGAATAGTTGCAGTAAATACATAATTCTGGAGGCCTGCAGTTTCATCAATACTTCCATCTGCTTTTACTTTAGGAAGCTTATATTCAGTGTTAGTAGCAGAGTCAGTTATAAAAAAAGTATTTGATGATGTATCTTCTATCCAACGTGGCTCTGCCCAAGTACCAAGACTATTCCAAACAAATTTTTGGTCGTCAACATCATTTCGCCTAGTAATATAAGTATCAACTATTTGATTACCAGGAATAAGCTTATTAAAATCCCACGAGTTAGGGTCAACTTGACTTGGAATAACAAACTGTCTACTATCAAACTTACCAACATTCCTAATTTCTCGGCTAGGGTAATTAGCTAATTGAGTAGAATTACCTAGAATCCACTGATTAAAATCATCCCAAGTACCATCAAAATGATGTCTAAAGAACATGCTTTCCCATTTATAACCGGCTTGTGTAATTATTTTATCGAGAATTTTATTGGCATAAATAAATGGAGATAAGTCTTTAGTTCTCCAATAATCAACTTTATTACCAATATTGTTAATTCTATCAATAAGAGCTAAACCTCTACCATAATCGAATTGTGAGTCCCAATCAAGTCCATACCAAATATTGTTTATATTTGCAGGTGACATATCAGAAGAATCTATGACTAAATCACTCCAATCAATATCTTCAAATGATTTGTCGTTTATAGTATCAATGAAATACTTAACTTCAGAGTTTACTTGAAGTGTATATGAAATAGGTGTATTATTTTCCTTATTAATTTTTTCTAATTGTACTACTCCTGAAATAATGTCAATTCCGTCTTGTAATATTCTACAAGGGTATTTTTTACCAAACTTGACATTCCCTGCTATACTGGAGATGTCAAGTGTCTTAAATAATTGCATATTATTTTCAGTACACGGCACCTCAAAAGATTTTGAGAAGTTTGTGTTCTTTTTAGTTAAATCTTTAACATCAGATACCTGGAATGTAAGAGGGATTAAAATATCCTCATACAAATCAACGTCAACATAACCTGAAGTATTATCAGGCATAATAAGTAATCTAGTTTTCATCGTATAACCTGTTTATTATAATTTGTTCTAAATCTAAATGTATATGATTTTAAATTTCTTTTATCAGTAGTATCTATTGTATATGAAGAATCTACTAAATTTACTGGAATATTTACTCCACTAATACATAAATAAATATCAGGTGATTGTATCATATCTTCAACTTCTAAAATTTCATAAGAATTCAGCCAGTCTGTATTAATAATGTATTCATCAGTTGCATCTACATGTACAGTCTTTATACTTCTTGATGATACTGTTTTGGCAATAGTATCACTTAATGTATATGAATCAGTCTTTATACTAGTTTCTTTATAGTTCTTTTTATATGCTGGGATTTGCCACCAAGCTCCTAATTTAGAATAATATAAAATATCAACAAAGTTCGGTCTAATTCTAGAATTCTTATCACCATCAATTATTCTAAATGTTAATGGAGTAGTTGAATTAGACTGATTTTGAAATATAGCATTTGACTTTAAAAGCATTACTTGATAATAATAATCCTTATCATCAATATAATACTGAGAACCTATTGATACTCCGTGAGAAGTAAGCTGGAAGAATATCTTACCAGTTTGTAAAGAAGTGACTGCTAAAGCATTTATTTGTGGTACACTAACAGGAAATGTAACAAACTTATCATTTGGAACAAATTGTGCTGACATATCAAGTATAGATATTCCCGATTTAGTCATTTTACCACTACAATCGTAACAAGCAATATAATATTCATCATTAAAATAATGACTATTTGTATCATATAATACTGCAGTTGCAGTTCTATTTGAATTTCTATAAATATCATAAGAAGTATTTTTAGCAGCTTCGGACAAAGTACCACCTGCCACACCAGGAAGATATATACTATTATATCTTAGAGGATTATATGGTCCAACCCACTGTGGTCTATCTGATGGAAATGTTGTACCTGTTGGTATATAATTCCTAATTGTGTCAAAGTTGTATTTTTCTGACCAAAAATCTTGAGAAGTTCCATTCCAATAATACTTATCACTTGAACTACCTACATCTTGACTAACGCTTGCTATACTTCCATCTGGTAATATACAAAAGGCATCTATTTCAAGTGATACCGTTAAGACCTTATTAATACCTGTTTGTTGAGATGGAAAATATACTAACTCACTTATATTATTTTCAAACTCATAAGAAAAATAAGGAGCAATAAGATTTTTAATATTTATCCTTATTGGAGTAGTTCCATTTGGAACATATTTATAAACATCTTCTACTGCGTTATTTATCTTTAATTGAACTTGATAGAAATAATCTGGGTAATTTACTTGGTCCGCAGCATTATCTCCATAGAATTCATAAATGTTGTCATCTTTACCTGGAAGATATGTTCCTGCAGGTTCTGTTATATGTATTGCCATTATTGTTGAAGTTTATTTAAGTCTGCTTTAATTTCTTTATCAATTTCTTTAGTTACCTCTACTTTAAGCGTCTTTGAAAGCATCTCAACCATTCTGTCAAGTGGTGTCAAGAAATGGTGAGGCTTTGTCCCCCGCTTTGCGATATTCTTTGCTATCGCAAATTCTGCACCACTCATACCATGTCGTTTACACCATTCTACTAAATTCTTAACAGGTGGCATCTTTCCAGGTCTTCTACCGTGCTCCACATAATAAGCATAATCAGGAAAATCTGTCTCAACAGTAACAGATGTACTTGTCCAAGTCTGCTTTAAATTCAACCTTGATAGAATTCCAGACGGATTAGCAGGAGGTATAAGAGACTTCGTCAAAAGCCTCCTCATACCTTCTGTTGCCTTCTTACATAAAGCATTTATCGTATTTCTTAACGCTCTAATATCCACGTTTATAAATGTTTATTGTATTTGTTGTAGTCACTTCATTCTCTAGTGTTCCTACCCTAGTGTCGTTGTCATACACATAGCCTTTCAAAACAACTGATTCAGGAGGCTGCTGATAAGTTCCAACAAGTTCACCCCATACGTATTCAGTTCCTTCTTTAACTTCGTTTTCTGGTGGATATTGCTGACGATTATTCATTTCAGCATCTGTCAGTATTATGAATGGATTACTGCGAGGTTCTGTAACATCCTTCCAAGTGAATGTGTCTAGGTTTAATATGTTCATATTTGTGACTCTGACACCCATAGTATTATTGTTGCATTTGTATTCTATTTGTCCATATATATTGAGTGTTGTAGCGGAGAGAATCTCATTATTAAGACAAGTCAACTTGCCTGTGATGTTAGCCGTTGTGACGTTAAGATTGGAGGTAATGATTATTTCTGATACATTGGCGGTCAGAGTTGTTACTGCACCAGTGCCTTTGTTAAAGTTCTCAAACACACCACCGACAAGAGTGATAGAAGTTGCACCCAATGCTACGTTTGCGTGAGATATTATTGCTATATTATTGAGTGAATGGTATTGTGGGCAATTCAAATTCAAAGAATAATTCAAACTCAAATTGCTGTTTGTCGCAAAAATTGAATACATCCCACCTATATAGACAGAGCCGTTTATTGTGATTACCAACCCAAGTAAACTGCCAAAACTTATAACATACCCATCTTCATTGCTAACATCCCCTTCAATATTAAAGAAGGTATTTTGATTCCCAAAACTGCCGACTATCAATGTTTCACTACCTTTTTGAACTAAGTCACAATCAAATGTCGTGTTATTCAGTGTAATAGTGATGTGTCCACCAGCGACTATTCCATAATCATCATTTGCGCCATTTGTTACAAAAACAGCTCTTAATATTTTTTGACCACCTCCAGTTCCACCATTAATTATGTGTCCATTCAAATACACCTCATCATCAGTAGTTGGTACAACCCCATCATTCCAAGTTGCACCTGCCGACCAATTTCCATTTGCAACTGCCCATTTGACTGCCATAACTACTCAATTATATTTTTAATCTGTTCAACGATTGCCATCGCTTCTGGTGTCTCTTCGTTATAAACTTTTGATTTATCTCCATTGATAATAGCAAGAAGGAAAGAATCTTCTGTCTTGGTGTAGTTTATTAAAATTTGCTCGTTCATATCTTTTATTAGTTTATTTCTATAATTTGTGTGTAGGTACTATCAGGAAAACCTTGACGTTTTACTGTAAGAGTTATCTCCCAAGTACCTGGTTTAAATTCAACTTTAAATTTATCAGGTGAGATATACCAGAAGCTTTCTGTAATACTTCCAGGCATCTCCCAAGATTCTGTATCATAATACTTAGATTTATTATAAAATGTAACAACATTGCCATTAACTGAGTATGTAAAGTATGCTTCAGGTGGTAATATAGGACTTATTTCTTCTCCTAATGGTAGATTACAAACACTATGATTGAATGGAATAGACACATTGCAGGATAACTCCCAACCACCTACAGTATCATCAAAACGTTCTTCAAAAGGTGTTAATGTAAAATCGGAGTTAATAAACCAAGCATGTTCATCTGGGTCAGTGAAGTAACTTATAAAATCTTTAGCGACTTCTAACATATCAGAATAAACATCTCTAGAGTTATCTGTAGATGCCTGTAAAATATCACAGAAGAATATTCTAAAACCTAATTGAATACTCCCAGAATCTCCTGAAGTATCTGTTGGAACTATTATAACCGCTGGATATAAATTTTCCATTGACTGAACATCCCAAGTCTGGTCATCAATAACTTGATTTATCATCCTATGACGATTACAAAAGTCCTTAAATTCATAAACTATATCTCTATAAGTGTTCATATATTATATAATAAATTTTAGTCGCATTGTTTAATAATTTCAACTACACTTTTTAGAAGTTCATCATAGTCAGGTTCTTGAGGAACTACATCTTCAACAATTTTGAACATTCCATCTATTGAAAAACCTCTTAATTCACCTAATTTTATCTTATTCCAAATCTCTTCATTGTCTATCTTTGCACTTGCCATCCAAGTTCCGATTGGGACGTCAAAGCCAAGTGCTTTGGCCTTATCATTCTCACGGTCCTTAACAATCCAAGACTCTGTGATGTAGACGTCATTTGTGTCTTGTTCATGTTGAAGATTCCAAGCATGGTTCTTATCATCTCTTAAAAACGTTTGTGAAATTTCTTCAATGGTGTTTTTGCTGAAAAATACATAATAAGGCGTATCATAAATGTCATATCGAATTATTTTCTTATCAGGTATCATCACAGGACCAGTAACAATATGCTTCTCTTCATCTGTAAATTGGAACTTCTGTTCTTCATCAGCAAACTTCAAAAATAATTCATTTATTGCTGGTCTGTCCACCAATGCGATATTATTTAATACTCCATTTGGTAACAACTCGTAAACCGGTATTTCATTAAAATATTCCATATCTTTAAATCTTTATTTTACATTATAATATCCATAATGGCCATCACATCTGTTTGGTATTACTAAAGACGTTCTATAGACGTTCTTTTGTGGTGTTAAAGAACCACATCCACAAGGTTTATACTCAGGATAAAGGTCTTCATTTTGTTTCAAGTAATCTTGCAGCCTCTTTGAGAAAAACTCCAAATCATTCTTTATATGGTCCATCAAAAATTGTAACTCATTCAAATCAATTGGATTTGAGTTATCAGAATTCTGTGCTGTAACACCTTTGTTCATCATCTTATAGTGCAAATATATTACAGCACGTTGAGTAGCAGCATATACAATAATTTTTCTACAATAATCATCTAAAAGTTTCTTATAATCAGGCTCATTCTGAATCTCATCATCTGATACAAGTCCGATTATTCGTTCATATAAGCAACTCCCAAGTATCTGCTGAAGCTCTATTTGCTGCGCCTCAAGTATAGCATTGTGAAGTAATGAATCATCCACATTTTCGTTTATTACAGAATACTGTTTAAGTTCCTTTGTTGACAATAAGTATACTGTGTTATTCATTTTCTAATTCGTTTTTTTGTTCTTCTTCTAATGGTTCAAGGTTTATCATTTCACGAAGTTCATCTTTAGTACAAATTTGAGTTAAAACAGATTCTGAAAAGGTGAAATCCACTGGTGTATTTGTAGTAGGTTCAAACATCATGTCTTGATAACCTCTTGTATATTTTATAACATTATTCAATGACTTTATAATAGTATCTTGAATAGGACGTATAACGGTGTTTACAAAGACTTTAAAAGCCTCTAATATTTCATTTGAATTACTACCCAATCCCTGATTTTCTCCTCTTATACCTACCAATAATGGGCTTGTAACACGATGCCCAGCAAGTATCTGATTAAGAATACTCTGTTCAAGTTGTATAAACTCATCACCTAAGTTGTCACCTCCTAAAGTTTCAACTTGAGGGGTTCTCTCTGGAGAATTAACAAAGTTTACAAGCATCTTACCAGCATTATCTGTACCGGTATATGTGTCTTGAATACGATTAATAATGTCCTGTTCTTCTTCTTCTGTAGGTGTACCATCTGTAAAGGTAATCATCTTTGAAGGACTCATTCCATTTTTCAAATGTGACAAATGAAAATTAGAAATCTCAATATCTGTAGCGATTGCTGTTAAAGCACCTGAATAACTTGGTAATGAATAATATTCTGAACCTGGACGGTAATCTGTAATGTATAACAACTGACTACCAATTCGTTTGTTAGGGTTAAATGCTGGAATCTCTGTACAAGATACATTATAGGACTTATTCCAAGAATTTGAGAAATAATAAGTCTCTATAATTCCTCTTTCATTCTTTTTACCACATCTTATTTTAGCAGTATCAACATGATATAATTCAGCAATATGAGTTCTATCTGCATCCCAAACAACATTCAATGCAGCACTTCCATATAAAACATAATCAAATATCAACTTCTTATAAATATCATCGATTGTTTCATAAGGATTAGGGTGCTTACAAAAGGCTTTTGTTAAAACATCTTTTGCTTCATCTGAAATAACAAGTCCTTTTCCAAATGCATCACTTGCTTTACTTGTTAAAATTGCATTGTGGATAGCAGAACGGTTCATAAGACTTTGTAAAAAATCTGGAAACTTATTATCTGCTCCCCAACGTACATACTTTTGCCCAGAAATTATCTTTTCAGAATAATCCGGAATAGCAATCTGCTGTAATTTGACTGCCAACAATTTATTATTCTTTGTAGATTTTGGTTGTGTTTTCTTGTTCATATACTTTATTCTGTTCTTTTTCTGATAATATGTTTAAAATTCCTTTTATACCATCAATTTCATAATTATACTTACCTGGAATAAGATTGTAAACGGTCTTACCAGATTCTAAAACCGCTGTATTCAAATCAATTTCTGGAGAATAAACAAAGATAAAAGTACCATACCTTGCTGATAATGATAAATCTGCTAACGGTACTTCTATCAATTTGCTATCCTGCACGCGCGCAAGGAGCATAGAAGTAGCTCCCTGCGTTCCATATATTGATATTTGATTCTCTACTATACTATTACTAATTATTACCATACTTTTTAATATGTTTTTCAATATATTATATAATAATAATAACTTTTAAATACTATTTTTAAAAATTTTTTATGAATAAAAAACCTCGAAAAGTTCCAGACAATCCGAGGAAAAAAACTTAACTATGCTAACTTATTTACCACTTACCACTGAGTCTAACCAATCTCTTTCCCATGCTTTCCAATCCCAATTATTAGGGTCTTCAAACCAACCAATTGGCCATTGTTCTAATTCTTCTTTTGTTGGAACTATTTTACTTAACCAGCTCCATTTGTTTTTTGCCATATCATTATTGTTTATTTACAGTTATATAATAAAAAAGTAATAGTAGATTTTTAAATGTTTAAAATTTCGCATTAAATGAACTTTTCAAAAGTAAAAATAAAGCATCCTTATATATAATATGAGAATGGATTACTTTTACTTTGTTAACGAAATGTTAAAACAAATAAAAAGAGAGGCGTTTCATCCCACCTCTCAAACATCAGTCCATAATTGGTAGCGAAATTCCTTAAAACTACAAACCCTGATGTAATAATTTTAAAGTACTTTTTAGAGACTTTTTTCTTTTACTATATAATTTATAATAAACCTAAAAATAGTTCCTATATGATACCTAAAAATAAATGAGGGACCATCCTAAGACGTTCCCTCATAGTTTCAATTTAATAAATAAAATATTACTAACCTCTGCATTCTGAATCTGCTTCATCAAGTAAACTTTGAAGAGTTATTGGAGAACCTTCAAACTCACCTGCTGTTGCATCAGCAGCAATAGTAACTGCTGGACGTCTAGCGTTACAAGTAAATTCAAGTGTCCAACCATTCATATCGCTAATAGCAGTACCTGATGTTGAATTACCACCTGAAAGACCTGCGCAATTATCTTCTTCACCAATCAACCACATTGTGTTGTTGTTATCAACAATAATCATTGCTACTTCTCCCTTAGAAACTTGTTCAATAGCATTACGCTTTTCCTGGTCATTCTTTGAAAATACCAAACTAGCAACCTGCTGATAAGAAACATTACCAGTATCAGCAACATTTATAGTTTCAGTCCAAGAAGAACTATATTTGTTTACTTGATAAACATGCCAAGAAGCTTCTGCTGAGTCAATGTACTGACCAGTGACGAATTCAATATTAGAAATAGAACCGTCTTCATTTGTTTCAACAGCCTCCCAGTTTATCATTATCTCATTTGTAAGATATACCTTTTTGATACCACCTGCATTATCTTTACATCCACGGCAGATAGAATCTGTGAGTGTCATACATTGTGCCATAATCTTAAACAATTTTTTTAACTAATTAAGTGTTAAGGAAACACTTTGGTCTTATGCCAAAGTGTAACCTTTTACGATATAATCTGAGTATCTATAAGTAGCACCAATCTTCCACTGAATGTTAACTCTGTATTCATCGTTATCTCTTGAATACCACATATCGAACATTTCTTCATCATTCAACATATCTGTACCAACAGCAATATTCTTAGCGTTAGTGTAGATTAACAATTCACCATCATCAACAGTAGAATTCTGAAGCTTACTCAAACCAACAGTAGCAACTAAACGAATATTAGTTCCAGGGATAGTAGCAACATAACCACCATTTGGATATTCAGTATTAGCAAGCATATAGTTGTTTGCTGCGCGGAGTTCATTCATATAACCCATGAAGAACTTAAATGTACAGAAAACAACACCTTCATTACTCATAAGAACTTCTGTTGGAGCTTCTGCTAACAATGCTTCAAGTTTCTTAATATAACCAGTTGCTGAATCTACAGCAGAACTTGCATCAACTACATTAGCATCATTTGCGATTTCCTTTACCAAACCATCTACTGTACCATCACCATCCCAAATGAACATTTCATTCCAAAGATTTGCTTTGTTAACATAAGAGTCAGCAATAATCTGTGAAAATGGAAGTTCCTTGTTGTTTCTCATGAAAGTACCTAAATAAGTGGTTTCCAAATCTTTAGGACAAAGTTTATCGTTAACTGCCTTTGGATAAACTCTAAGTTCCTTCTGAATAAGTTGAACATCACCTGCTGGGTTAAATCCACATACAGCATCCTGTACTGTAATTACATTGTCAAGACCATTTAAAGTCATTGAATTTTTAACACCTGGTATCAAATCAACGATTGAAGTTGTAATACCCTCAGTTACCAATTTTGGAATGAGACCGTCACGTATTTGGTCGATATAATCTGTATCTATCATTCCAGTTCTATTAAATCCTGTGTATGCCATAATATTTAAAGTTTATTTATTTGCGATTTGCTCTAAGTTCCATTAAACGTTCTGCGGCTGTCTTAGGTTTTACTTCTGCTGAACTTTCTACATGTACCGGTTTAGCAGCAGGAACCGTCTTAGACATCTGCTCAATTACCTCTTCTCTAATTTCTTCTTTAACCTCTTCTTCAGGTTTTTCTGCTTCCTTAGCAACTTCCTGAATAAAATTATAAACCTCTTCAATGCGTGTTTTGAGTTCCTCAACTGATTCCTCCAAAGCAGTCAATCTATCTTCAACAGATTTTTCAACTTCTTCCTTTGGTTCTTCAGCAGGTTTTTCTTCAACTACTTCTTCAACTACTTCTTCCTTAACCTCTTCTGGAGCAGGTTCTTCAGCGAATTGAAGTTTTAAAATATCACGCAACTTTAAAACTATTTCTTTTGCTGTCATATCTTGTGTAAATTTATTTTCAATATATTATATAAGAAAAGTCTATTTTATACAAATTTTTGGGAATTATTTTTTTCGTAAACTTGCGATAAATGCTTTTGCTTCGGCGAAACGCTCTTTTTGATGCTTACAATTATAGTTTTCCCATAAAGCATCATTAGGGATTTTATAAGATTCTGAGTGATATAAGTCGGGTTGCATTGAAGTAGCTAACACTGGGATATTTTTATATGCTAACAAGTAAGTTAAACACTTTTCATCACAATGAGGACAAAACTTAAAGCCTTCTTTCAATTCATGTAAATCACAATGAGGTGGAATCAAAACACCTGGACCAGACATTACATAAAAATGATAACGGCCTCGCATAGAACTTATATTATCTTTTCTTGTTGCTACCCTTCCCCAATTTGTACCAGGTTGTTCCAAAATAAAAGTCACATGAGCAGAGACACATTTACGATTTATTTGGTTAGTCTGTAGAAGTACTTTCAACCAATCTTCATGATATAACAAATCATCGTCTGCGATTGCTATATAACTATCTGGAAAGTCATAAATACCATTAAATTTCTTATGTGATAAAGTGTCTTCACAGAACCTAATCTCAACTAAGTTTGCGTTTCTTAATTCATCTGTAACCAACTCTTCATCTTGATAAGCAATATATACAACTATCTTATCAGGTTTTCTTGACTGCCTCTGTAAAGTCTTTATTGTTGGCATTATACGACTTATTCGCTGACCATAACTTGTCATTGAAACAATTACCTGCTCTTTTACATCTTCAAATGCTGGTAATGGGAAACGCTCTACTCTATTTTGGTACATTTTTCTTTTATTATTCATGATTTTAACATTTATTTAACTTTTTTAATCAAAGCATCCTTATATATAATATAAGGATGGATTAATTAAAATTTTTGTTCACTTAATGCGAAATTTTAAACATTAACCAAATTTGAATTTAATTTCATCTGTAGAAAGTGAAACATTATTAGTATCATCTTCATTCCAGTTAAATTTCTGTGAAAGGTAGTGCTTGGCAAAATCACTTTTGACAGAACCTTCTAATACTTTTTTCACTATTCTTTGTTCAATTATATTTTCAATATTAGGGTCATGAGCCTCAACAGTATCTAAAAAGCTCATTGTAGGAGTTATATTCTCATCTTCATATATGTCTAAAAGTGATATCGAATCTTTATTTAGAAGTAAATATTCGAACACCCACTTAAACCAGTCATTGATGTCCACATTCTTAGGATATCTGACCTTACTTGGTGTTGATATTGTATAGGGGGTTGTATCAAATAGTTTTTGCTGTGATTCTAATGCAGCCTTTTCAGCAGCCTTTTCAGCAAGTGATGGTCTTCCAACATGTCGTGCCATAATCTTAATTATTTTTTACGTCGTTTAGTCTATATAAATTATTTATATGCTGTTTTATCCATCTTCCCATTACTTTTGAAGTAATCCCATAAAATTCGGCACATTCTTTTATACAAGAAAATATTTTCCCAGATTCAATATTGATTACTTTAACAGCACTTGGATTATCTCCATAAGTTTGTTTTCCTTTACGAATTTCAGACCAATGTTCTTTAGTTTCCAACCTATGGCGCCTTCCTTTAAATGCGTTTGGGTGTTCTTTATGATATTCTTTCAAAAAAGATGATATTTTTTTCCCAGCATTTGTTCTTCTCATACCCTCTTTAGTGCCATTAGATATATTTTCACGTTGTTCTGCTGTTCGTTTCATACCTTTATTTTTACTACAATCAACATGACAAGATTTTGCTAAATTTATACACCTATCACCACATTCTTTTTTAAATAATTCTATCCATTTTTCTTCAGCGAAATCCATTTCATCTTTTGAGGAACACTTTTCTAATATATAATTTTTAAGCGAATCTGTACCGTTTCTATGTTTTATTATATTTTTAATAATAATACCACTTCCAAAATAATTCTTATCATGAAATTTACTTTTATGTTGTCCTATATAAACCTGCCACTTGATAGTGTCGACTGTTATGTAAATATATCCGTACATGTAATATTACTTTATTTTTAAATAACCTATTGGTAAATTTTCTTTTTTCATTGTTGAAAATCCAGTCATGTAGCCGGATTTATGTGGACTCCCAGGATTTGCCAAAGAATCTACAGAGACCACATACTCCAAATTATTTATAGATTTATAAGGATATTCATCAGAATTTATTTTAAGCCACCAGTGAAGCCATGAACCTTTGCTATCTGCATGTTTCATACCTTCCCATAAATCTGGTGTTATATTTGAATATTCGTAAATACCACCATTTAAGAACTTAACATATAATTTGTTATCTTTCCAACCAACAGATTCAATATTAGAACTGTTAACTGAATACATTACAATAGTATCATCTGAATTTATTGTAGTGAATTGAGCAGTTGGTGGAATCTCATCTACATAAGTCTTTTTACGTGTAGTAATTTCTTTTAAGACTTTATCGTCTCCATCCATCAAACTTAGAAACTCAGTAAAAGAACAATTATAAGCTGCTACTCTACCATCTGATAAAGGACAATATAATTTATCTTTCAAAAAGTAAACTATAATATTTGCTAATAAAAGTTTTATATTGTTAGTCTTCATTTTCCCAAATGTTTATTTCACGTGCTAATAGGCTTCCACAAAGTGCTAATAAAACACCAAACCAGCCTTGTCCGAAGCATAACGCAATTATCAATGTAGTCCAAAAACTTAAACAAGTTGGACATGTAAGAAGTACTTTCAAAAATGATGGCATCCATTCATTTTGTTCAATCCATAACTGAACTC
>Ga0310691_10003633_pt1 | contig 18240 bp, 18 predicted proteins | sample 176DNAGHGlowgp2_FD_203887 | JGI IMG/M metagenome (GOLD analysis project Ga0310691, IMG submission 203887) | Sheep rumen microbial communities from Palmerston North, Manawatu-Wanganui, New Zealand - 1766 DNA GHGlow gp2 (v2) (version 2) | ecosystem: Host-associated > Mammals > Digestive system >...
CGCTTCTGCAGAGGCCGCAGGAACGCGTCCCCTTTCGGAACAATCTCCAGAAGAACCAGCAGTATGCTTGCAAGAATATTCATCGTTTGGCAAAGAAGTTCATCAGGGAGCGGACGTAGTCGGCGTCGGTGGATATCTCCACGCTCCCTATCTTATATCGGTTGAACAGCTGCTGCTCGGCCGCGGCCAGGGTGCCGAACCACTGCGCGTAGGCCCTGCGGACGGACGCGCTGCCGGTATTCACCCATGCCGAGCGCCCGGTCTCGCTGTCCTTCACGTTCACGAGCCCTACGGGCGCGAGGCTGCGTTCCCTCGGGTCGCATACCTTGATGACGGAGAGGTCGTGGCGGCCGGCCGCAACCTTGAGCGCATCCTCGTAGCGGGGTCTGCCGGCCGCATCAGCGTCCAGCATGTCGCTCAGCAGGAAGGCCGTGCACTTCTTCTTGATGGCCCCCGTCAGGAACTCCAGCGCCGCGCCTATGTCCGTGCCGTCGGACGAGGGTTCCAGTTCGAGCATCTCCCGGATTATATGGAGGAGATGGCTGCGGCCTTTCTTCGGGGGGATGAATTTCTCCACGTGATCGCTGAAGAAGAGGGCGCCGACCTTGTCGTTGTTGAGAATGGCGCTGAAACTCAACACGGCCGCTATCTCGGCGAGCAGTTCGCGCTTCGTACGCACCTGCGTGCCGAACAGTCCGGAACGGCTCACGTCCACCAGCAGCACAACCGTCATCTCGCGCTCCTCCTCGAACACCTTCACATAGGGGGAATGCAGGCGCGCGGTCACGTTCCAGTCCATGTTGCGGACGTCGTCGCCGTACTGATACTCGCGCACCTCGCTGAAGGCCATTCCCCTGCCCTTGAACGCAGAGTGGTACTCTCCCGCGAAAATCTGGTGGGAGAGGGCCTTGGTGCGGATCTCTATCTTCCGGACCTTCTTTATCAGTTCTTCCGGTGTCATTCTGAGTGCAGCGAAGAATCTACGGAACTACCACCGCGTTGATGACCTGCGAGATGATTTCCTCAGTGGTGACGTTCTCCGCCTCGGCTTCGTATGTAAGGCCGATGCGGTGGCGCAGCACCTCGGGGCAGACGGCGCGCACGTCCTCCGGGATCACGTATCCCCTGCGCTTGATGAAGGCGTAGGCCTTCGCGGCAGCGCTCAGCGAGATGCTGGCACGGGGGGATCCGCCGTAGGAGATGAGGTCCTTCAGGCCCTTGAGGCCGTATTCCTCAGGGGTGCGGGTGGCGTATACTATATCTACTATGTAGCGCTCGATCTTCTCGTCCATATATACTTCGCGGACGATGTTCCTGGCGCGGATGATGTCATCGGGGTTCACCACGGCGTTCGGCTTGGGGAACTCGCCGGTATTGTTCATGCGGATGATGAGCTTCTCCTCTTCCTTCTTCGGGTAGTCCACCCGCACCTTCAGCATGAAGCGGTCCACCTGGGCCTCGGGCAGAGGATAGGTTCCTTCCTGCTCCACGGGGTTCTGGGTGGCCATCACAAGGAAGGGCTCGGGCAGGGCGAAGGTCTGGTCGCCGATGGTGACCTGCCTCTCCTGCATCGCCTCGAGAAGCGCACTCTGCACTTTCGCCGGGGCGCGGTTGATTTCGTCCGCCAGCACGAAATTGGCGAAGACGGGTCCCTTGCGCACCTCGAACTCCTCCTTTTTCTGGGAGTAGATGAGGGTACCGGACACGTCGGCGGGGAGGAGGTCCGGAGTGAACTGTATACGGCTGAACTTGGCATTGATCGCCTTGCTCAATGTGCTGATCGCCAATGTCTTGGCAAGACCGGGCATGCCTTCGAGGAGGATGTGTCCGTTGGCGAGAAGAGCTATCATCAGGTTCTCGACCAGATGCTTCTGGCCGACGATCACCTTGCCCATCTCGAGAGAAAGGATGTCGACGAATCCGCTTTCCTGCTGGATGCGGTCGTTCAGTTCCTTGATGTTTACACTTTCCATATATTTTGATAACTTTGTATGCTATGCGTTATTCCATCAAATTGTCTTACGCCGGTTCAGGCTTCCGCGGCTGGCAGCGCCAGCCTTCCGACCCGTCGGTGCAACAATGCCTCGAAGAAGCCCTCGGCAGGCTTCTGGGCACGGAGACTCCGGTAATCGGAGCGGGACGTACGGACACGGGCGTGAATGCAATCGGTTACGTAGCGTGTTTCGACGGTCCCGCGGGCCTTGCGGCAGAAGACTTCCGCTACAAATTAAATGCCATCCTACCCCGCACGGTGGTGGTAAATTCCATCTCCGAAGCGGCGCCGGATTTCCATGCGCGCTTCGACGCCGTCCGGCGGGAATACACCTATTTCCTGCACAGGAGCAAGGATCCTTTCGTGGAGGCCTTTTCGTGGCAGTGCGGTTATCCGGGGCTGGATTTCGATGCGATGAACCGGGCGGCCGCGGCCCTCGTCGGGACTCACGATTTTTCGTGTTTCGAAAAGGTAGGGGCGGACAACAAGACTTCCGTATGCACCGTTTTCGAAGCTTTCTGGCGGCCTTATACCCCGAGCCTTACGGCTATCTGTGGGGGCGCCGCAGACGGGACTTTTCCGCCTTCCGCGGCGGGCAAAGGGCCGGGCCGTGTCCCGCAAGGGGCCCCCGGTCCCGGCATTGCCCGGCCGTATGACGCCGACTTTTGCTCCGGAACGGCTCCCTCTTCCGCGGCGGGCAAAGGGCAGGTCCGTGTCCCACAAGGGGACCCCGGTACCTGCATTGCCCGGCCGTACTACGCCCTCGCAGGAGCCGTTTCGGAGCCGCAGTACTGGTATTTCCGGATTTCGGCGGACAGATTTCTGCGGAACATGGTCCGGGCCATCGTCGGGACGCTGACCGATGTCGGGCGCGGCAAGCGCAGCATCGCCGATTTCGCGGAACTCGTCCTCCCGGTCCCGGCATTGCCCGTCCGTAAGCCGCCCCTGCGTTCACTGGCCGGGGAGTCGGTGCCGGGGCACGCATTGTTCCTGTCAAAAATAGAATACTGATATGATACAGCAGCTTCTTGGAATAGACATCGGCGGCACCAAGTGCGCCGTCATCTTCGGGATCGACACCGACGGAGTCATCTCCATCGCCGACAAGGTGCGCTTCGACACCGCCGACGTGCAGACCACCATCGGACGCATCCTTTCCGAACTCAAGGGGATGTGCGCCCGGCACTCCCTCGACGCCTCCAACACCCGTGGCATAGGCATCTCCTGCGGCGGCCCGCTGGATAGCCGCAAAGGCCTGGTGATGTCGCCGCCGAATCTTCCCGGGTGGGACAACATCCCCATCGTGAAACTCGTGCAGGACGCCACCGGCATCCCTGCATCCCTGCAGAACGACGCCAACGCCTGCGCTCTGGCGGAATGGAAGTACGGGGCCGGCAGGGGCACCCGCAACATGGTCTTCCTGACCTTCGGCACGGGACTCGGAGCGGGGCTCGTGCTGGACGGCCGTCTCTACTCCGGCACCAACGACAACGCCGGTGAACTCGGGCACATACGCCTCTCCGAATTCGGTCCCGTGGGCTACGGCAAGGCAGGTTCCGTCGAGGGATTCGCCAGCGGAGGAGGCATCGCCCAACTGGCAGCATCCGCCGTGAAGGAGAAGCTGATGATGGGGCAGAAGGTGGCATGGTGCCCGGACGGGGATCTTTCCGCCATCACCGCCCGTACCGTGGCCGAAGCCGCAAAGGCCGGGGACGAACTTGCGGAGAGCGTCTACCGCACCTCTGCCACATATCTCGGCAGAGCTCTCGCGATGGTCATAGACATGCTGAACCCGGAGGTGATCGCCATCGGCAGCATCTTCGTGCGCGCCGAAGAACTCATCCGTCCCTTCATGCAGGCCGCGATCGAGCGTGACGCCCTCCCCGGCGCCGCCGCCGTCTGCAAGGTCAAGCCCGCCGAACTCGGCGAATCCATCGGCGACATCGCCGCCCTCTCCCTCGCCGCCGCGCTCTGACCTTTCTTCCCCCTGCATTTGCAGGATCCCGCAAGGGCCGCGGCACGTGGTTCCTGCAAGGGCCGCGGCACCCTCTCCCCCTGCAAGTGCTCCCGGTCCTACAGAAAATGACCGACCGGGAGCAAAAAAGGCCAAAAATGCTCCCGGTCCTACAATTTTTGTACGACCGGGAGCACCTGAAGCAATACTTGAAGCGGGTTCTGCGAGGAACTTTCGGGCTATCCGAAAAGATTGATATCCGGTTCTTCCGTGTATCCGATCAACATTTCGAACGGCACATCCAGCACCTTCGAGGCCCGGAAGATCGTATCGAGATTCCTGGTCTTGAAAAGAACGTTTACATTCTGCTTCCTTATACCCATCTGGCGGGCGAACTCCGACTTGCTCATACCACGGTTGCGGAGTATTTCCACCCCTTTTTCTTCGAATACTGTTTTTGACATCGCGAAAAATTTCTGCAAAGGTAATATTTTCTTATTCCGATTTCAATTATTATTTTTAGATTTGTACCCGATGCCCGCAATCTGGCTGCCGGTCCGGCAGATCAGAAGGATATAGTCCCGTTGCGGCATCGTCCGAACATAAACGAAAGATTGAGGAGTGTCTATGAAAATGAAATTCTGGTTCGTCACCACCGACCATCTGGAAGACCGCATCTGGTTCAAGGATGATGAAGACTTCAAAGCAGCAATGAACATCATTGCGGTGCTCTCTACTGCCACGGGGCTGAAAATCGTAGCATTCATACTGATGTCCAACCACGTACATTTCATCCTTTCATGCGAAAGGGATGCCGCCGACATCTTCATTACCCGATTCAAGAAGATGTACTCTCAGTACTACAGCAGGAAATACGGCCCATGCTCATTTCTGCACAGGAACAAAGTCGACATCCGGCCTGTGTTCCTCGATGATGAGGATTTTGAAAGGAGGGTCGCGTATGTGCTCATGAACAGCGTGGCGGCGAATATCTGCCTGCATCCCTCAGCGTATCCATGGGGGACCGGGGGATGTTACTTCCGCAGCGGTTCCGGCGGCTCATCCAGAATTGGAGATTTCAGCGATAGGGGACGCATAAGACTGTTGCACAGCAAGTTGCCCGTACCTGAAGAGTATATTCTGGACGATCGTGGATTTATCGATCCCGCGTCGTACGTTCCGGTAAAGTTCGTGGAATCCGTGTTCAGGACTCCGAAAAGGATGAACTGGTTCCTGCAGAATTCTTCAAAGGCGAAGCGCGTCGGCGAGGCGCCTTCGTTCAACGACCAGCTGATGTCCGCAGCCATACGCGACCTTTCCGTCTCCCTTTTCCGAAAACCTGGAGTCATGCAATTGGATGATGCGCAGAAAGCTGAGCTGTTCCGGCAGATCCGCTATAGGTTTTCCGCCGATCCCGCCCAGATTGCCAGGGTCTGCGGAGTTCCGTACGACGAGGTCTGTACGCTGCTGGAATCCGTGTAATGCCGCACTATTTCTTAGGGAGTGGCGGAAGTGTCCGTGGAATGGTGGAGTGCTGTTGAAGTGGCGGGAGTGCTCGTGGAATGGTGGGAGTGCTCCCGGTCCTACAGAAAATGACCGACCGGGAGCAAAAAAGGCCAAAAATGCTCCCGGTCCTACAGTTTTTGTACGACCGGGAGCACCTGAAGGGCTACTTCAGGTGCGACATATCACGAAATGAATGACGGAGATGACTTCGGCAGTCTCGAAAAGCCTGGCAGACACCGGGAGGTCAGTTTGCGTGTCTGGCAGATGCTTTTCGGACTGGCAGACACCGGGCGGGCAGCTTACGTGTCTGGAATGCGGAGCTGAAAGGAATGCGGGGCTGAAAGGAATGCGGGGCTGAAAGGAATGCGGGGCTGAAAGGAATGCAGGGCTGAAAGGGGTGCTGGGTGGACCGGAGTTTTCGCCAGCGGGTGTTTTTCTGAGGGGCGGTGAAAGGCGGCGGGCGGAAATTGAGTTTTTTTGATTATATTTGTGCGATATTATAATTTATGGGAATTATGCTCTTTACTTTACTCCAGGCCGACACTCTCGCAGAGGCAGTGCAGGCCGCTCCGGTTCCGCAGGAGATGTCTTATTCGCTCATCGACATGGCAATGAAGGGCGGATGGATCATGGCAGTCCTGCTCGTCCTCTCCATCATCGCGATTTACATCTTCGGCAAGAAGCTCGTGCAGATCAACCGCGCATCGAAGGTGGACAGGAATTTCATTGACGACATCCGCGACTACATACACGACGGCAAGACCAAGTCCGCCATCACCCTCTGCGGCAAATACGACAATCCTACCGCACGTCTGGTAGAGAAGGGACTCGAGCGCATCGGGCGTCCACTCACCGACATCCAGGCCGCAGTCGAGAACACCGGCAACCTTGAGGTCGCACGCCTCGAGAAGGGTCTCCCCTTCCTAGCTACAATCGCCGGCGGCGCTCCCATGCTCGGATTCCTCGGAACCGTCATGGGTATGGTAAGGGCCTTCTTCAATATGGCCAACGCAGGCAACAACATCGACATCACCCTTCTCTCCGGAGGTATCTACGAAGCCATGATCACCACCGTGGGAGGTCTGGTGGTAGGTATCCTCGCATACTTCGGATACAACTACCTCACATCCCGCATTTCCGACGTGGTGTTCACGATGGAGAACGCCACCATCGGTTTCATGGACGTGCTCAATGATCCCGAATCCGCACAGACGGTCAAAGCAGAAGAATAATGGCAATCAAGAGAACAACAAAGGTGGACGCTTCGTTCTCGATGTCGAGCATGACCGACATCGTGTTCCTGCTGCTCATCTTCTTCCTGGTGACGTCCACCCTCATCAACCCCAACGCCCTCAAGCTCCTGCTCCCCAAGAGCACCGGCCAGGTGAGCGCAAAGCCCACGGTCAGCGTGAGCATCAAGGACTGGGGTGACGGGCAGTACACCTATCACATCAACGGCAACGAACTTGCCGAGAATGGCATAGAGCAGGTGGAAGACGACCTCGTGGGGCTCCTCCAGAACGAGGAGGACCCTACCTTCAGCATCTACTCCGACGAAAGCGTTCCCATAGGAGAGATTGTGCAGGTGATGAACATCGCCAAGCGCAACCACTACAAAGTCATACTCGCAACCCAGCCTGAGTAAAGATGAAAGAGTATCTGCGCGAAAGAAAGAAGACCGAGGACAGGTCGAAGGTGACGGGCATCGTGCTCACGGTGCTGCTGCATGCCGCCGCCCTGTGCCTGGTGTCTTTCTCCGGACTCAGCTACATCTATCCCCCGCCGGAAGAAACCTCCTTCCTGCTCGACTACACCGAGGAAGAGGATATACAGTTCAAGCCGGTCTACGGCCGCGAGCCGCAGGGAGAAGATGTCGACAGGGAGAAGGATGTCGAACTCGTGCAGAAGAGCGAATCCCCCAACGAGAGTCTGGCGCAGAACCTGACTCCCGCCGCAAAGCCGGACGATTTCGGCGACGTGGAAACACCTGAACCTCCCCGGGAGGAAGAGCCCAAGCTCGATCCCAGGGCCGCATTCCCCGGAATGGCGAAGAAGGATACCACCCTCACGGCGCCCCACAACGCCCGCGAAGCGTCCTCCGACTTCCGCGCCGGACAGGCCACGGGCAACACCGAAAAGGCCAGGACCGAGGGCGTGGCGAACGCCCACGTGGAAGGCCGCAAGGTGAACAAGTCCACCCTGGTGAAGCCGGGCTACGGCGTGCAGGAGAGCGGTAAGATAGTTATGGATATATGGGTGGACAACTATGGCAACGTGATAAAGGCCATAGTGGGCGACGGCACGACAATTTCCAACACCAAACTCATTGCGGAAGCGCGCGCTGCCGCGATGAAGGCACACTTCGATCAGAAAATCGACGCCCCTGTTACGCAGAAAGGCACGATCACATACATTTTTAACCTACAATAATTTTCAAAATGCATCGAGGCGCGACGTGAGTCGCACTCATGCAAAAAACTCAAGACAATGGCAGAATTCAGCAAAGATGGTCGCAAGCTCAGGCCGAGAAGGTCGGCTTCGGCAGGATCCCGCCCCGCATACAGCACCAGCGAAAAGCGCGGTGAAGGCGAAGGGCGCAGCAACAATTATGGCGAACGCAGAAGTTACGGCAGCAAGCCTTACGGCGAGCGCCGCGGCGGTTCCGGCGAGGGCCGCGGATACGGCGAGCGCAGGAACTACGGCGAACGCAAGAACTTCGGCGAAGGGCGCAGCAACTACGGCGAGCGCAAGAGCTACGGTGAGCACCGCGGCGGTTCCGGCGAAGGCCGCGGATACGGCGAGCGCAAAGGCTTCGGCGAAGGCCGCAGCAACCACGGTGAACGCAAGAACTTCGGCGAGCGCAAGCAGTTCGGAGACCGCAAACAGTTCGGCGAGCGCAAGTCCTACGGACAGAAGCCCTCGTACGGCGCAAAGCGCGGAAGTAACAACAAGGCTGCGGAAGAAGGCATCAGCCGCATGATAGAGGCCAGCCCCAAGGCTCCTCAGGTATCGGATTTCGATGCGGCTCCCAACCTCGTCAAGGAGGAGATCCGCCTCAACAAGTTCATAGCCAATTCGGGAGTATGCTCCCGCCGCGAGGCCGACACCATGATACAGGCAGGCGTCGTCACCGTCAACGGGGAGGTGGTCACCGAACTCGGCACCAAGGTCAACGTCCTCAAGGACGTGGTCAAGTTCAACGGCGAGACTCTGCGCGGCGAAGCCAAGGTGTACATCGTGATGAACAAGCCGAAAGGCTATGTCACCACCGCATCCGACCCCCACGCCGAAAAGACCGTCATGGATCTGCTGAAAGGCTGCCAGACACGCGTCTATCCCGTAGGACGTCTCGACAAGGCCACCACCGGCGTGCTCATGTTCACCAATGACGGCGAGATTTCCGAACGCCTGACCCATCCTTCCTACGACAAGAAGAAGATTTACCAGGTGGTGCTCAACAAGCCTCTCACCGAGGAGGCCCGCCAGCAGATTCTCGCAGGCGTGGAGCTCAGCGACGGCAAAGTGGAAGCCGACGCCCTGGAGTTCATCGACCCCGAAGACAAGCGCAAGCTAGGCATCGAGATCCACTCCGGCAAGAACCGCGTGGTGCGCCGCATTTTCGAGGCTGTGGGCTGTGAGGTCCGCACCCTGGACCGCGTCTACTTCGCAGGCCTCACCAAGAAGGGCCTGAAGAAGGGCGAATGGCGTTATCTCACCGAAGGGGAAATCAACATCCTTAAAATGGGAGCATACGTATAATGGCGCATAAATCCGGATTCGTCAACATCATAGGCAACCCCAACGTCGGCAAAAGCACGCTGATGAACGCGATGGTGGGCGAAAAGCTGTGCATAGTCACGGCCAAGGCCCAGACCACCCGCCACCGCATCATGGGGATAGTCAACGGGGAGGACTTCCAGATTGTCTACTCCGACACTCCCGGCATACTCAAGCCGGTCTACCGCCTGCAGCAGAACATGATGAACTTCGTCGACACCGCCATCGGCGACGCCGACATCATCCTCTACGTCACGGACACGGTGGAGAAGCCGGACAAGAACATGGACTATGTAGAGAAACTCTCCCGCCTGGACTGCCCCGTCATCATCGTCATCAACAAGATAGACATCAGCAGCCAGGAGAAGGTGCGAGCCCTGATGGACTGGTGGCAGGAGAAAGTGCCCGCCGCCATCATCATCCCCGCATCCGCGCAGGAGAACTTCAACCTCGAGGCCATCATGAACACCGTGGTGGAGCATCTTCCGGAATCCCCGGCCTGGTACGACAAGGATACTTTCACCGACAGGAATCTCCGCTTCTTCGCATCGGAAATCATCCGCGAGAAGATACTCCTGAACTACAAGGACGAGATCCCCTACAGTTGCCAAGTGGAGATAGAAACCTTCAAGGAAGGCGAGGAGCGATACGACATAGGCGCCATCATCTACGTGATGCGCGACTCCCAGAAGGGCATCATCATAGGCAAGGGCGGAGCAGCCCTCAAGAAAACCGGCACCGCCGCCCGCATCGAAATGGAGGACTTTTTCCAGAAGAAAGTCTTCCTCCAGCTACTGGTGAAGGTGGATCCGGACTGGCGGGAGAGCCGCCGGGAACTGCGCAAATTCGGCTACGAAGAATAGTGTCATTCCGAACGAAGTGAAGAAACCATGAGCGAAGACTACGAAGATATCCAGAACGAAGAACTCGACGATCAGGAAGTCGGGGAAGAAGTATTGGAAGAAGGCGAAGGGAGCGAAGAGAAGGCCGGCAAGTTCGACCGTCTGCTCGGCAGCGACAGCCGCCGCTTCAAGCTCTCGGGCATGTTCAAGGACTGGTTCCTGGATTACTCTTCCTACGTAATCCTGGAACGCGCCGTCCCCCATATTGTGGACGGCCTCAAGCCTGTGCAAAGGCGCGTGCTCCACGCCATGTTCAAGATGGACGACGGCAACTACACCAAGGTCGCGAACATCGTGGGCCAGGCGATGCAGTACCATCCGCACGGCGACGCCTCCATCCTCGGAGCCCTCGTGCAGCTCGGCCAGAAGAACCTGACCGTGGACTGCCAGGGTAACTGGGGAAACATCCTCACAGGAGACTCCAACGCAGCGCCCCGATACATCGAGGCGCGCCTCTCCAAGTTCGCGAAGGAGGTAGTCTTCGATCCGGAAATCACCAACTGGATGAACTCCTACGACGGCCGCAACCAGGAGCCGACCGAACTCCCGGTGCGCTTCCCCCTCCTGCTCGCCCAGGGCACCGAAGGCATCGCCGTAGGCATGGCGTCCAAGATCCTTCCCCATAACTTCAACGAACTTCTGGACGCTTCCGTCAAGATTCTCGAAGGCAAGCCCTACGAACTCTATCCGGACTTCCCCACAGGCGGCTTTGCCGACTGCAGCAAATACAACCGCGGCCAGCGAGGCGGCTCCGTCAAGGTGCGCGCCCGCATCGAGAAGGTCGACAAGAACACGGTGGCCATAACCGAAATTCCCTACGGCAAGACCACCCATATGCTCATCGACTCCATACTCAAGGCAAAGGACAAGGGCAAGATCAAGATCAAGAAGATCGAGGACATGACCACCGACAAGGTGAACATCATCATCCATCTGCCCAACGACGTGTCGCCGGACAAGACCATAGACGCCCTCTACGCCTTCACCGACTGCGAGGCCAACATCGCTCCCAACGCCTGCGTCATCGTCGAGAACAAGCCCCAGTTCCTGAATGTCCACGACATTCTCGAATACGACACCTTCCACACCCGCGACCTGCTGGAGAAACAGCTCCGCATCAAGCTCGCAAAGCTGGAAGACGACTGGCACTGGAGCAGCCTGGAGCGCATCTTCTTCGAAGAAGGCGTGTATCATCTCCTGGAAGACAAGTCCTTCCCGGACTGGGAGGCGCAGAAAAACGCCATCCTCGCAAGGATGCAGGAATTCCGCGCGCAGGTACGCAGGGACATCATAATGGAGGATATCGACCGTCTGGTGGAGAAGCCCGTGCGCAAGATTTCCCGTTTCGACGTCAAGGCCGTGGAAGACAAGATCGAAGGGCTGGAAGAGCAGATGGCCGCCGTCAAGGCGAACATCGAGGGCATCACCGCCTACACCATCGAATGGTTCAAGAACCTCAAGAAGAAGTATGGCAAGGACTTCCCGCGCCTGACCGAACTCACCGGATTCGAGACCATCGCAGCCACCAAGGTCATCAACAACAACGCCAAGCTTTCCGCCAACCTCGCGGAAGGTTTCGTGGGCATTGGCCTCAAGCGCGACGACAACGGCACCTACATCTGCGACTGCTCCGACCTGTCGGAGATCATCGTCATCGGCAAGGACGGCAAGTACCGCATCACGAAGGTGGAGGACAAGGCCTTCTTCGGCAAGGACCTGCTCTACGTGGGCCTGTTCAACCGGGGCGACGACCGCACCATCTACAATGTGATATACCGCGAGGGCAAGACCAGCGTCTACTACGCCAAGCGCTTCGCCATCACCTCGGTCACCCGCGACAAGGAATACGACATCACCACCGGCGAGCCCGGGTCCCAGATAATGTGGTTCTCCGCCAACCATAACGGCGAGGCGGAGACGGTGCGCATAGCCCTGCGGCCGAAACCGAAACTCAAGAAAACCTCGTTCGAGTACGATTTCGCCCAGCTTGCCATCAAGAGCAAGACCGCGCGCGGCAATCTGGTGAGCAAGAATTCAATCGCGAAGATCACCTTGAAGAGCAAGGGCGTGTCTACCATCGCCGGCAAGGACATCTGGTACGATGCCGACATCCAGAAGCTGAACGAGGACGGCCGCGGGCAGTACCTCGGGCAGTTCGAGGGCGAAGACAAGGTGCTCGCCATCTTCAAGAACGGCACCTTCTACACCACCTCCTTCGATCTGGTGAACAAATATCAGGGAGACGTGCTGAGCATCAGCAAGCTGGACACTTCCAAGACCTACACGGCCCTCTATTACGACGGCGCAGCCAAGACCTTCTATGTCAAGCGTTTCTCCTTCGTGGAGAGCGACAACTCCCCCATGCTCTTCATCTCCGACGCTCCCAAGTCCTACCTGGTGGGCCTGTCCGAAGACAAGCATCCTCAGTACAAGTGCACCTTCGGCGGCAAGTCCGCCCACAAGGAGCCCGAGTGCATCGATGCCGAGGCGTGGATCGGCAAGAAGGGCATCACCGCCAAGGGCAAGAAGTGCCACGACCGCGAGACCGTGAAGAAGGTCGAGTTCATCGAGCCGCTGGTGAAGCCGGAGGACGAGGAGCCCCCGGTGCAGGCGGAGGAAGAGGAAGCGCTGGAGATAATCCTGCCGGAAGAAGAAGACCTCTCGCTGCCTGTCGGGGAAATAATCCTGCCGGATCCGGATGAGATGATCGAGTTTGAGCCTGCGGATGAGCCTGCGGATGAGCCCGCGGAGAAGCCTGCCGGCAAGGAGGGTCCTGCGGCTGCGAAGGATATTCCGGAGCTGATCATCGAGGAGCCGACGTTGTTCTGATGGCGGTCTGGGCGCTCATAGGTTTTATGGGGTGCGGCAAGTCGTCGATTGGGCGCACCGCAGCCAAAATGCTTGGCGTTGCATTTATCGATTTGGATGAGGAAATCGTCCGGCGGTGCGGCAAATCAATCCCCGATATATTTTCGGCCATCGGCGAAGCGGGATTCCGCGCCATCGAACGCGAAACGCTGGCGGAACTGCTCTCCCGAAAGGGGAAGGCCCACCTACCGTCAGATATACTGCTATCGCTTGGTGGAGGGACGTTGACCGATGAGGGGAGCCGGGAGCTGGTGAAGAAGAACTGCAAATGCATCTACTTGAGGGCGACGGTGGAGACTCTGGCGGCGAATCTGCGCTGGGAAGGCGAAGCCGCATCACGCCCCATGCTCGCGGGAGCCGATCCAAAGGCCCCGGCTGAATCTCCCGACAGCCTTGAATCCCGCATCGCCTCGATGATGGCCACCCGCGGCCCCATCTACGAAAAAGCCGCCGACATCATCCTCGACATCGACGGCCTCGACTATTCAGACGTCGCCAGGCAGATCCTCAACTGTTTTTCGGGGAAGTAATCTTTCGTAGCGATCAACTCATTTTCTCTATGAGCCCTTCCGGGGTCAGGAAAAGAGGGCCGTCGGCATCCTGCCTTGAGAGGACACGCCTGTCGGACGTGACAACTACGTCAAAGCCCTCGGAATCCGCCTGAAAGAACTGCGCATCATCTTCGAAATCCCCGCCGGGATTCTTCAGCGCCTCACGTATCGACAATCCGTCGATCTGGGTGACATTTACGAAGGTCATTATGAACAGCATCTTTTTGTAGAAATCCGGAGTTTCACTACCGGGACTTCTATGGCTGATGAATTCTGCATCAATAATGCTCTGAGTGGTAATAAAAGCTTCGAACAAGCCTGCACGGGCAGCCTGAAACAGCTTCATCGATGACTTGAAGGCAGGGCGTGTTCCCCCGACGAGCACATCTACCAGGACATTTGTGTCGAAAAAGATACGTTGTTTAACCCCTGCCATATTTATTCCACAAATAAGCGAATTTAGCATCGTTATCCAACATTTCCTTGGTAGGCTCAGCAATAGTGCCCCCCAAAGCAAGAATCTCTTCCGAAACCTTGAAATCTTTCGGAAGCTTGGGAAATTCAAGGCCTGCGGCCTTTTCGAGCGCGTCCTCGATGAAACTGTTCACCGAGCGGTTTTCGCGCCTGGCGACCCGTTTGACCCGGGCCAGCAATTCCGGCCGCAGCCGTACTATGGTCTGAACTCTTTCCATGACATCGTTTTTTGCAAATATAACAAAATGCTATCATTATGCAAATAATGATATCACCAGGCAGGATTCCCCTGAAATTACAGTTTTCCGAGATGATATTCGCAGAGCCCTTCGATCGGGGCCTCGATTATTTTGGAGACACGGATTCCGTTCTGTTCCAGCAAAGGAAGAAGCCAGTCCCTGCAGGCCCAGGCGAAGCCTCCCACTATCCCCACAGGATAAGAAGCCGTATCGTACTGCAGCAGGACACGTTCGATGAAGGACCGGAAGTTCCCGAGCAAAAGGGACCGTACATACGGATCGGAGGCATGGCGGACGACAAAGGGAGCGATACTCCCGAGATAGGCTGACGGAGAAACCGAACGGTAAACCCCTTTGACTATCCCCGCATAGGACGCATCGAATTCTTTCCCGAATTCCTCGGCAAGCGCCCCTGGAACCATGCCTTTTATAAGGTCGGAAAGGAAGAGTCTGCCAAGAGTCGCAGCACTTCCTTCGTCGCCGAGGATGAAGCCTCCGGAATAAACCTTGCGGTTTACGGAACGCCCATCGTAGAAGCATGCGTTGGAGCCGGTGCCGAGTATGGCGGCTATCCCGGGATTGTGCCCGCAGACGGCACGGGCGGCGCCCATCAGGTCGTCCTGCACGTCAGTGTCCGTAATTCCGGAAACGCCCTTCACGATACTCGCGATCGCCGTACGGACTTCCCCGCTTACGACGCCGGCAGTATACATGAAGAAACTCTCCGCCTTCACGTCCCGTATCTCTTCGTTGAAAGCCCCGGTGATTATGCGTCCGATATCTTCCCCCTTCATGGTGGAGACGTTGATCCCCGGGCAGTTGAAGCGTTTCAAGGTATTCCCATTGGCATCCAGGACCAGCCAGTCGCTCTTGGTGGCCCCGCTCTCGACAATGATGATATTACGGTTCTCCATAAGCGTCAAAGAGCCAGTTTGTCCAGCACGGCACGGACGCTGCCATGCTCGAGAAGAAGTTGCCTGGCTTTGTCGTAATCGCTGATTCCGGCCTCGGCCATTATCATTCGCGTACCTCTGTCGACCAGCTTCCTGTTCGTGAGCTGCATGTCCACCATATGATTCCCCTTCACATGCCCCAGGCGTATCATGACAGAGGTGGATATCATATTGAGTATCAGCTTGGTAGCAGTACCTGCCTTCATGCGGGTGCTCCCGGTGACGAACTCCGGCCCCACCACGGCGACTATAGGAATCTCCGCCTCGGCGGACACGGGGGCGTTGTCGTTGCATGTAATGCAGGCGGTGAGCATACCCAGTTCCCTGGCCTTGCGGATGGCGCCGATGACGTATGGTGCAGAGCCCGAGGCACTGATGCCCACCACGCTGTCTTCCGGCCCGGGGCCGTATGCCAGGATATCGTTCCATCCCTGCTCGGGATCATCTTCCGCACCTTCCACGGCCCGGCGTATGGCCCTGTCTCCTCCGGCGATGATCCCTATGAAAACGCCGTCGAGCCCGTAAGTCGGCAGGATTTCCGAGGCGTCGGTGACGCCGAGGCGCCCGCTGGTCCCTGCTCCTATGTAGAAGACGCGCCCGCCCCTGCGCATACGCTCCACTGCGCCATCCACGAAACGTCCGATGGCGGGAATGCATCCGGACACCACCAGGGGCACTTTGCAGTCTTCGGAGTTGATGCCCGTCAGCAGGTCTGCAGTGGACATCCTTTCCAGGCCGTCGTACAAAGAATTCTGTTCTGTCTGGTTCATATGATATCCTCGCCCTTGCGCATGTCGCGGATGCGCAGCTGGGTGAAGGTGTTGCCGGCGAAGTAGTTCTCCACGATGGCGTAGCAGACGTCCACGGGATTGCCTTCCTTCACGTATTCATAGTAGTCCGCCAGATTGAAGGCGATGGCCGGCACTTTATGGTAGGGCTGGTCTTCCTGGATGAGATCGAGTTTCATGTGCGCTCCGCCCGCTCCCACGCGGCGTCCGTCGCCGGCGTCATACACGCCCTGGGTCATGAAGATGGGATTGTGATTGCCCGGGCCGAAGGGCTGGAACTGCTTGAGAATGCGGAAGAACTTGGGGGTTATCTGCGAGAAATTCAGCTCCGAATCTATCTCCACCACGGGCGTAAGCATGTCGGTGGTGATGTGCTCGCCGACGAACTTGTCCATTCTGGCGGCGAATTCGGGGAGTTTGTCCTCGGTCAGTGTGAGCCCGGCGGCATATGTGTGGCCGCCGAAGTTCTCCATGAGGTCCGCGCAGCTTTCGATGGCGGCGTAAAGGTCGAACTTGCCGGCGCTGCGCGCTGAACCCGTCACGAAACCGTTGCTGCTGGTGAGCACGACGGTCGGCTTGAAGTAGGCCTCAACCAGTCGCGAGGCCACTATCCCCACGACTCCCTTGTTCCATTTGGGATTGTAGACGATGGTGACGTGCTCGCGCGCGAGACAATTGCCCGTCTCAACCATCTCCAGGGCCTCCGCGGTGATCTCGCGGTCCACATTCTTGCGCTCGTTGTTGTTGTTGTTTATCTTCTCACCCACTATCATCGCCTTGCCCGTTTCGGTCGCGGTGAGAAGTTCCACCGCAAGGCGCCCGGTTTCCATGCGGCCGGCAGCGTTTATGCGGGGGCCTATCTTGAACACGATGTCGTCGACGGTTATGTGCCCGGGCTCGAGCTTGGAGAGATTTATCATCGCGAGCAGGCCCTTGCGGGGGCTCTCGTTCAGGCGCTTGAGGCCGTAGTATGCCAGGATGCGGTTCTCCCCCACCACCGTCACGAGGTCGGAGGCGATGCTCACTACCAGCAGGTCCAGCAGGGGGATGAGGGTCTCGAAGGGGATCTCATGCTTCTGGGCGTACGCCTGCACGAGTTTGAATCCCACTCCGCATCCGCAGAGGTCGTCGAAGGGATAGGTATCGTCCTCGCGCTTTGGATCCAGCACGGCGATGGCCTTGGGGAGTTCGAGTTCGGGGAGGTGATGGTCGCAGATGATAACGTCCACCCCGAGGGATTTTGCGAGGTCCACCTTCTCGATGGCCTTGATGCCGCAGTCCAGGGTGATGATCAGTCCGAATCCGTTCTCGGCCGCCCACTTGATGCCCTTGGCGGATACTCCGTACCCTTCGTCGTAACGGTCGGGGATGTAGAAGTCCACAAGGTCGGTGTATCGCTTGATGAAGGAGTACACCAGACTCACCGCCGTCGTGCCGTCCACGTCGTAATCGCCGTAAACGAGGATTTTCTCATTGCCGGTAATTGCCTGATGGAGGCGCTCCACAGCCTTGTCCATATCCTTCATGAGGAAGGGATCGTGGAGATTGTCGAGACTTGGACGGAAGAAAGCGCGGGCCTGCTCGAAGGTCTCCACGCCACGTTTGACGAGAAGTTCCGCGAGCACCTTGTCGATCCCGACCTCCGCTGCAAGGCGATTCACCTTGTCGGCCGGAGCAGGATCGCTGACCACCCATTTGCTTTCCTTGTTCATATTATGCAAATTTAGCTATTCTTCCGTTATTCACAAAATTGTTTTTACCCGGGCAGCCAACTGCTTGACTATCAATATTTTGCTGGAAACAAATCGGCGGATTTCGCCGATTTGTTTCCAGCAATTCTCTGAATATCAGCGACTTATCTGCCCGGCTGATTCTGATGCCCGAAGGAGCGGCGGGGGCCTTCGAGTTCGCGCCAGAGGGCGGAGTCGAAGTCCTCAGGATCGCGGGGGTTCAGATAGGTCCCTTCTTTCCACGGACGGAATTCCATATAGGTGATAGGGAGGCCTATCTCCAGGAACATGGATTCATAGAAGGTATGCACCTCGCGCACCTCGGGAGGAAGAGGCATAGTACTTTGCCCCTGACCGCCGCCGTAAAGATCGGTGGTTTCGGCGAGGATGGGAAGGCCGTTCACGACAGCGACGACACGGGTATACTCGAAGAGGAAGCGGCTGTCGGTCTTGAGATGGATGATTCCGTCCTGCTTCAGGAAACTGCGGTAGCGATCCAGGAACA
>Ga0310691_10003635_pt1 | contig 18229 bp, 15 predicted proteins | sample 176DNAGHGlowgp2_FD_203887 | JGI IMG/M metagenome (GOLD analysis project Ga0310691, IMG submission 203887) | Sheep rumen microbial communities from Palmerston North, Manawatu-Wanganui, New Zealand - 1766 DNA GHGlow gp2 (v2) (version 2) | ecosystem: Host-associated > Mammals > Digestive system >...
AAATTGGCGGTGATGCAGGAAATTATGATGCTAGCGGAAGAACTGGCGGTGGAAACGCCAGCGGTGAAATTGGCGGTGATGCAGAAAATTCTGATGCTAGCGGAAGAACTGGCGGTGGAAACGCCAGCGGTGAAATTGGCGGTGATGCAGGAAATCTCGATGGGAACAAAGGCCTGGTCAGCTATAGCATACAAAAGCAAGAAGTGTCCGCAAAAGAAAAAAAGGAACACAGTCTAAAATTCAGGAAGAGCTTTTTGGAAAGCCTTGCAGGTGGAAAAGCAATCCCAACCCAAATAGTAACCGCAGGCCCCAACGAAAAGCACAAGGCAAACATAGAAGACACTTTTATCCGCATGATAATGAGCGCAAGAAAAAACATCTTTATACAAACGCCCTACTTTACCCCGGACGAAGGATTTTACACGGTATTAAAACTTGCCGCATACACAGGCATAAAAGTGCGCATAATGATTCCAAGCCAATGGGATAAATTCTTTATGAAGGCCGCAAGCTACGAATTTGCAAGGGAGATGTGCGCGGAGGGCGTAGAGTTTTTCCTTTACCCGGGATTCATCCACTCCAAGATGATGACGGTGGACGGAAAAATTTCTTCCATAGGAACAACCAACATAGACGTTAGAAGCTTCCGCCTGCTCTTTGAAGAAAACGCAATTTTTTACGACAAGAATTTTACCGCCGAATGCGAGCGCATCTTTGAAGAAGACATGGAGCTATGCCGCCCGGTAACAAAAGAAGACTTTGACAAGCGCTTTATCCTAAAACGAGCATGGGGGTCTTTCTGCAAACTATTCTCGCCGCTTCTTTAGATATTTATTTTTTTATTCTGTAAACAAAGAGCGCCATGGAGGGCGCGTCAGATGGCAGCGGAAAAAAAAACTGCGGGTTTCGAAGAAACCCGTCTTAAAAAATGGCAGGGAGGCCATTTTTTAAGAACTTTCCAGGGTTCCGCGCTAACCGCGCTCCATTGCTGCCGGCTTCGGCCCTTCGACAAGCTCAGGGACCGGGGGCGTCAGCAACCTGCGATCGATTGCAGATTCAGGAGCAGGAAAGCTCTAGGCCATCGTAGGCTGCTTCTACGCTTCCACCGGATTTTACAATTGCACTCAGGGCAGGAAATTTTTCCAGCAGGGTCAGGACGTATTCATTAATTTCTGTGTGGCTTTTGTTGTGGGTTATGTGGGTAAGCCAAGTGTGGCGGGGAGCAAGGATGTTTGCAGCCTCCAGTGCCTGTTCAAAAGAAAAGTGGGTTGAATGGGGCTTTTCGCGGAGTCCGTCTATTACAAGGTGCTCCAAAGTTCCCGCGTTTTTTGCTATGGCGTCGAATGTTTCCTGCGGTATAGAAGAACAGTCCGTAAGGTAGGCAATGCTTTTTCTTTTTTGCAGTGGAGCATCTTCGTAGAGCAGGTAGCCGTTGCATTCAAGGTGGCCGTGCATGATGGGAATGGGAATTGCGCAAATGGATTTTGTGCGTATTGGGTTTTCTGCGCTAAAGGCGGCCGTGTCTTCCAAAAGTATCTTGGGTTTTCCGCCGCCTTCTTTTACAGGCATAAAAATGTAGTCAAAACGGTTTTTTGTGTCGCGGATTGTCCATGCGTTTGCATATACAGGAAGGCCTTCTCCCTCGGTTTCTTTTGCATCCGGGTTTGAAGGGTCAACTGACTTTGTGTGGCTAAAGATGCGTACGTCGTCAAGGCCGTTAAGGTGGTCCGCGTGGCTGTGGGTAACAAGGACGGCGTCCAGTTTTTCAAGGCCGCACCTAAGGGCCTGCATGCGGAATTCAGGGCCTGTGTCTATTACAAGCGTGGCATCTTCGCTTTGAACAAGGGCGCTTGCCCTCATGCGCTTGTCCCTACTGTCTACAGAAGTGCACACCTTGCATTTGCAGGCTATTACCGGCACACCGTGGCTGGTTCCGCTGCCCAATATCGTCATTTTCATTGCTACAGTGTAAACTTTATTGCAATTTATGGCAACTGAGCAAATGCAAAGACCCGGAAGTCAGTTTCGGGCTCCACTACCAGCAAAATCCGTCTGAAGAATCCAGTGGGTTGTTTGCAACAACCACGTGCGCGGTAATAGGACTCTGACTCGCTTCGCGGCTTGAAGCTACGCTGCCGGGTTCGCTCCGCGCAAATGGATTTTCAGCCAGATTTTGCTTCCCGTTGCGCCCGAAACTGACTTCCAGCTGCTTTATATCGGGCCCTTTACAACAAAGTTTCCTGCCTCCATTCCAGTGCTTCCAATTCTTTTTTCTATAGCTTTTTTCCTCTCGTTACGCCCATACACCGTAGCAAGGCGTGCGGTGTACCCGAAGGGTGATTTCCTATATTATAATTACACTGTTTGCCAGAAGAGTAAGTTCACACTGTCTACAAAAATATACAAGGGATAAAAACGGAAATGCGTCTACTATTGTAGACAAAAGGGTAAAAAAGGTGTCAAAATTTGTTCAAAAAAGTTCAAAACCGAAAAAAAACTCCAAGAAAAATACACCTTTTGGGGAAATTAGAAATTTATCTTAAAACTAAGGAAGAAAGAACATAGATTTCCCCAAAAAAGCCTTTCCCTCAAAAATTGAATCTAAAAAATTCAGACAATTTTTAACTCTTGAAAATAAAAGAAATTACATAAGCCCATATTGGACTTGCCGTTAAAAAAACAAAAAATTCAAAGCCCCCATCTTGTAAAATCATCCTGCAAGGAATTCATTCTGGAAGGCAAGGGTAGGCGCATTTTCTTTACTGGCAAGGACAAGGGTTTCTATGCAAAGAAATCTTGGCAAAGGCAAAAAGTTGGCACGGAATTTGCTAGTAACTATATGTAGTATCAAAATTGAGTTACCAAAAAAGACAGGAGTAAGAAATGAAAAGTGAGGTCAACAAAAATTATATTTCTCAAATCCAAATGTACCCGCTTTTAAGTGCCCAGGAAGAGCTGGAGCTTGCAGACAGAATTCAGGGTGGCGACAAGAAGGCCCTCAACAGTCTGATAAACAGCAACCTGCGTTTGGTCGTAAGCATTGCATACCGCTTTTATTCGGCAAACATGTCAATTATGGACTTGATTCAGGAAGGAAACATGGGGCTTATCACTGCAGCCGGAAAATTCAAGAGCTGCTTTAGCACAAGGTTTTCCACCTACGCCTACCCCTGGATTGTCCAGTACATGAACCGCTACGCTTCTTCTAGAATGGCATTCATTCCCCTGCCCCACCGCAAGGAAGACATGATCCGCAAAATAAAGGAAGCCTCCGCCTATCTTTCAGGCCAGAACGGAACCGAACCTTCAAGCGCAGAAATTGCAGTATTCCTTAGCATTCCAGAAGAAAAAATTGACCGCTACATGAGCTACGAATACAGCGTATCTTCCCTTGATTCAGAGACAAATTCAGAAGATTCAGGCACATCTATTATAGACTTCCTTGCAGACTTTACCTACAACCCGGAGGAGAATTATCTGGACAAGGAAAAGAGGGCCAACATAAGGAGCCTTGTAGACATTCTTCCTTCCGCAGAAAAGAACGTAATATACATGCGCTACAACTTTAACGGAGAAAAGAACGCAAAAACCCTGCGCGAAATTTCCAAGGTTGTAGGAATAAGCCCGGAAGCTGTCCGCCAGATAGAAATTCGTGCGCTAAAGCACTTAAGGACGGACTTCTCCACCCAGGAAAAGACTGTTGCAAGAATGTAGTAACAAAAGAAACCTACGCCACCATGGAGCCCCTTTAGTCCCGCGCAAGCGGGATGACCGTTAGGGAAGGGCGGAACGGTGGTGACGAAAGTAATATTAAAGTAGTAGAGAAATTGCATGGTAGAGCAAAAAAAACTACCGTCCAAATAAAAATACAATAACTAAAAAAGAAAGTGGACAGAGGAGAGAGTAAAGCACTGTCCTAATTAAAAAAAGGAATTACAGTAAAAAAGTTAATAAAGACTTTGGGCAACCAGCCCCAGCACAAGGGGTATAAAAAGGTTGTCCAAGTCTTTTAGAGGAAGCAATTCTATAAACATTCCCACAGACGCAACGCAAAGCGCAATCTTTGCATTATAGCAAACCAAAAAGCAAGAAACAAAAATAGCGGCAAAACAGGTAAGGCTTCCTGCAACGGTTTTTCCCTGGGTAAGGGGAATCTTTACTTTTCCAAAGAGTTTTCCGGCAAGGCTTGCAAGTCCGTCTCCAAAGGCAAGGGCATAAATTCCAATTGAAGCGGCAAAAGGTTCAAAGAGGAGGGCAGCAAGTATTATTCCTGCACAGAGGGTTACAGGCCCAAGCACAAAGCGGTTTTCGTCACGCTTTCGGGCAGCGGCGGCTGTTACGGCAGAGACAAGTGGTATGGACTTTCCCTTTAGCCGCATGAATTCCGCTATAGAGTAAAGTACAAGAGCTGCGGTCAATGCAAAAAGAACGGGAAGGCGCATAAACTGCAAAAACAGCGGGATGAAGGCACTGCAAACGTGTATGGACTTTCTAAAAAGTTCCTTTGCAATGTCGTTCAAGCGCTGTCTGCTTACGATTCCGTCTTTTTCGCAAGGATATTTTTTATTCAAGCCCTTCCTCGCCATCCATAAGCATAGGAATCTTTGTATAGATTTCCGGGCTGAATTCAGAACCTGGTATAGTAATATACTTAATGTTCTGTTCCGCAAGGTTTGACGAATCCAGGCGGATCATTGTCTTTTGGTTGCGGGAAAGTGCATCCCATGCGCGCAGGCTGTCCTGCAGGGCAACGATTGCCTGACCGTTCATCTCGCTGTTACCCGTCATGTTGGCAATTCTTGAAAGAGTTGCACCAAGGTTGTTGGAAGCCTTCATGTAGGTGTCCACAAAGTCTCCGTGGTCTTCGCGGATCTGCGGAAGGACAATCTTGTAGCCCTGGCGTTTTTCTTCCAGGATTTCCAAAAGCTTGTCGTAATAGCCGCGGGCAGCATAGAAGTCGTTGCGGTTCCACAGGGTGTTTGCAAGTGCAAGCAGCATGTGGGTGTCTGAAGGGGCAGCTTCCGAACCAACCATAAGGGAGGCAAGTGCTTCCTGATAGTTCTTCTTGTTGTACTGAATGTAGCCCATCTTGTAGCGGATGGACGGAATGTCATTCTTGTTTTCGATGGCATTCTTGTAGTTTTCAAAGGCACTGTCAGCGTTGCCGTCCTTAAAGTAGTAGATGTCTCCAAGGTCTGCGTAGAGTTTGCCAACATCCTGGTTTCCAATATAGGCGTTAAGGTCCTTGTTAGATTCAAAGAGCTCAACTCCGCTTATGTATGCCTTCTGGGCCTGGATATACTGCTTTTCTCCACAGTACATCTCGCCAAGGATGCGGTAAGTGTTTATGTACTTGTAGGTATCCTTCCTCTTAAGTGACTTCTTGTTCTCAAAAGCCTTGATTGCTTCTTCGCAGGTAACCCTTGCGTTAGAGTTGGCCTTTGTCTGAACATAGTAGCGGGCAAGGTTGTAGAGTGCAACAGGATCGGAACCGTCGCGTTCTACTGCCATGGTAAGGATTGGCTTTACGTTCTCTATTTGAGAGCGGAGGTTTTCCTCTGACGGGCGCAATTCACCGTAGCGCTTGTCAAAGAGGTAGCCGCCAAGTTCGGTAACGTCTGAATTCTCTACGTACTTCATCTTCTTTGGATAGAAGTATTCCTTATAGTTAAGGACGGTAGCCAAGTCGTCCGTGCGTATAAAGTAGCGCATCTGGCGGGCTGAATACCTGTCGTAGAGCTTTTCGTCCTTTTCGCCATAAAGTTCCACAAGAAGGTCGTACTGCTTCTTTGCTTCCGGGAATTTTTCCACGTTGCCTTCAATGTCTGAGTCTGCCCATTCAAGGTAGAGGTCTCCCAGTGCAAGTATTGCGTCCGGGTCATTTATATGGTAGTCAAGGACTTCCCTGGTAAGGATACGCTCTGCCCTTTCCCAGCGGAAGAGTTCAGCTTCCATTTCTGCCCACTCGATTCCAGCTTGCTTGTCGTGGTCAAAGCGCTCAAGAATAGACCTGTACATTGTTGAGGCATTGGGGCCGAGTGAATTGTCGCCTTCTTCTACAGTCAGGCTTGGGGTAAACAAATTCCGCTTTCTCTTTCTGTCCGAAGGAAGTTCCGCTGAACCAAACTGCTTGTGGTCACGGTAGCCCTGGGCATACTTGAAGAACCATTTCTTTACCGGCTTTTTATCAATCGCCTCGTTGAATTTTTCAAGGGACTGAGGGTACTGTTCCCTTTCAAGAAGGCTGTAGCCCTCCTTGTACAAACTGTTTGCCCACAAAGGCATTACTATAAATGTCTTCACAACTATAAAGATGCAGTAGATGAATATTGCAGCAATGGCAGTGAGTATTGCACCAGGAATAATCCGGTTCTTGAGCTTGTATTCAACAGACTGCTTGTAGGCTTCGTATTCGGCGGCGGTACGCAGTTCAAAGTCGCGGGGAACGTCCAGCTGAATGTCCAGCATTTTTTCAAGCTGACCGGCCAGCTGTCTTGCAGGAACCTTGCGCAGAACCATTTCCAGTACGCTAAAGAGGGCATCGTCTGTAAGCTCGTTCTTTACAACAATGTCTTCCAGTGCTATGCGAACGTTAAGCGGGTATTCCGCAAGATTCTTCTGGAAAAGACGGTATTCTGCATCCGTAAATGAATTCTTTGGCTTCTTGGATTCGTCCTCTTCTTCTTCTGATGAAGATGAAAGTGAAACGAGAGGCTTCTTCTTTTTGCCAAGGTCTGCTTCCTTTGTGTCGCTAAAGCCCGGAATACTGAACATATCATCGCCGCTTTCCGTGTCGGTGATGTCTCCAAGCTCAAAGCCTGTGTCTTCACCCTTCTTGGAAAAGTCGGTGTCGTCAAGGTCGTCCATTCCGCTTGTGTCAAACATTTCTGCGGGACCGTTTTCTTCTTCTGCCCCGGAATCCACAGCACCGACAGACGCGTCGACAGATGTGACAGCAGACGCATCGTCAGAAACGCCGTCTGATGCTAAACCATCCGCACCAAAATCGGGAAGGTCAAGGCCGTCCCCAGAGGTAAGAGTCTGTCCACCATCTGAGCCTGTGGCAGCGTCCGTCGTGAAGTCGGCAGGAGGCGGAAGAACCTCGTCGGAGGAAAGGGATGAGTCATCTGCACCGGCAGAAGCATCATCGCCAAAGTCGGGAAGGTCAAGGTCTCCAAGGTCAAAGCCGTTAGAATCTCCATCCTGCGCGGATGTTGCCGTATCCTGGGAAAGGGTTTTTGAACCTGAATCAAATGCATCGCCGTCAAAAACAGGAAGGTCAAGGCCACCCATGTCTGAGCCGGATGTTTCTGCAGAATCTCCTGAGTCTGAACCAAAGGAAGTGAACAAATCCGTGCCGGATTCATCAGCACCGTCCATTTTCTGGGACATTGGCGGATTGTCCATTATGCGCTCGCTTTCAAATGCCGTCTCTTCGTCAAGAGGCATGTCGCTCGTCTCAAATGACGAGGATGTAAGCGGAGCAGCTGCCGGCTTTTCTACTGGCTGGGCAAAAATGTCGTCAGTAGAAATTTCCTCAAATTCGGGTGCCGACTGTTCAACGGTCTTGGGTGGAGTCTCTGGCTTCGTTATTGTAGAAAGGGTTCCATTTCCGGGAACTTCATTGAATTCTGTCGGAATTCCGTCGTTCATGTTTACGGCATTGTCCGACGGGAAGTTCTTGTTTTCTTCGTCTATGTCAAATGAAGGAAGACCTGCAAACACATCTTCCTTAGCCGGCTCAAAGGCAGGCTTTGGAGGCTCCTCGGCTACAGTGTTGGAAACCGCGGACTTTGCGTTTGTGCTAAGGAAGTCATCCATGTCAACGTCTTCTGAATTCTCCGCATGAACTTCAACCTTGGGCTTAGTGGCGGAAGGACGTACATAACGCTGCTCGCTCTCTGCAGGTGTCTGAACATCTTCTTCCGGCTCTGTATCCCCGGATGCAAGCAGGGAATCCAAATCCATGTCTTCAAGGGGAATTTCTTCTTCCTCCTCCTCTTCGACTGGAGTTTCCTGGGCGGGCTCTTCAAATTCGCTAAGGTCAAGGTCACTAAGGCTCAAATCCGGCGGAGGTGCAAGCAAATCCTTTACGTCAGGCACTTTTTGAGAAGAAGCGAGGGAACTTGCTGCTGCCCCCTCGTCACCGGAAGACTCTCCGGTTATATCCGAGAAGTCATGGGCTGCCTTTTCCATTTCTGCGGCAGCGGCATCCGCTTGCTCCAGTTCTTCTTCTGAAATCTGAGGCATACCGTTTACAAAATCTTCCGAATCGTCAACGTCAGGAATCTTTTTGGGGATAGGAACAGTAACGGGTTTTTCACCGCGTGCCGAACGAATCTTTACTTCGTCCCCGAGATTCAAGAGGTCTGCGTTAAACTGCTTTAGCTGGCTTAATCCTGGCATAATTAATGATTATACTCCGCATTTGAATAATAAGGAACACCTAAAAATAAAAATTTTTAAATCCCCTATTTCTCCTTTACTTATCGGAATAAAAAAAGGTCAGTTTAGAAAATAAAAGTGCCAATTTGGAGTTTTAAATAGGAAATCATTCCGCAAAAATTAACATACATACTCAGCAGGGTAAAGGCCGTTTTTGATTATGATTGAATAAATCATCATGGTAAGGCAGGTATATTCCAGTGCCATGCCGCTTGAACGGTTTGCCATGTCCGTATGCGCAAGAAGGGATAATATAGAAGAAACATTGCCAGCTCCCCAAACACGGGATGCTTTTTCGTAGCGCTCACGGTTCTTTTTGCCGGAAAAACCAGCCGCCTTAAGCTGAACTTCCGTAGGGGTGGCCCCCTTTTGGTGCAACATGTGCCATGCCCTAAGCTGGCGGAAGCAATAGGAAAGCCCCGCAATCAGCGCAACCGAATTGGACTCGCGGGAAAGGCGTATTTTCTGAAGGATTTCCATGGAAGATTCAAGACGCTGCCTTGGAGACTTTGTGGAATCGGCCATCTCTTCAAAGAGGGTAAAGGCGTTTTCCGTCCTGTTGTGGGAGATTACCTTTTCCACATCAGACGGAGTTACGGTGCTACCCTGGGGCATGCAGTAGAAAAAGCGTGAGCACTCTGTCTTTAGCGCATCGGTATTGTTTTCCACCATATCCAGGATTTGCTCTACGGCTTCGTCTGTTATTCCAAAACCGTTCTTCCTAAAATATGACTGAACCCACTGGCTCTTTCGGTTTTCGAACATTTCCCAGAACATTTTCTTGTGCTGGGAAGGAACTGCTGAATCTATCTTTTTGTCAACGGAATTTTCGTCGCTAACAAGGATAAGGGTGTTTGGACTTTCTGCCGCATTCTTGCACCAGGAAGCCAAAAGCTCTGCATCTTTGCCCTTAACAAGCTCTGCGTTTTTTAGCACGATGAATGTGGCGGAAGAAAAAAGGCTCTCGTTCTGCAGCTGGGCAACAATGTCTGGAATCCTTGTCTCGGAGGCATAGTAGCTGTAATAGTCCAGCTGACCGTTAGCTTTCTCTGCCCTTGTGCGTATTGTTTCTATTGCTTCTTTTTTATCCCCTGCTTCGGGGCCCGTAAAAAGATATACTTCTGCTTCTGCCATTATATTCTACTTTTTTACCACAGCCGTACGCAAAACAGCAGAAAGCTTTCCCGCCACGCGCACGTCCTGACTGTAAACAGGCTTAAATTTTGGATTGTCACCCTTAAGGCAAATCCTTGCTTCTTCCTTAAAATAACGCCTGATAAGAGAATCCGCACCGCCTTCAATTACAGCGGCAACAACATCTCCGTCCGCAACTTCACTGGCAGAAGCATCCGTCTGAACAAAAACCAGGCAGTCTCCGGGATAAATGCCAGAACCGGTAAGGCTTTGGTCCTGAACTATCATGCAAAAATAAGAATTACCTGAAGAAACAAAAGGTTCAGAAAGAGTTATGTAATACCCAACATTGTTGGCCGTAAAAAGCTTTTTTCCCGCAAGAAGAGACTTTACAACCGGAATGGTAGTAGTAAAGAGCTGCTTTTTGTCGCTCCGCATATCCTTAAGCACCCGGAGGGAGCGTGAATGCTTCTGGGTTACGGCAAGAACCCCCTTCTTTTGCAATGCGGCTATATGGTCCTGAACGGCTCTGAGTGAAATCTGAAAGTGCTCGCCTATTTCCCTGACGGTTGGCGGAAAGACATTTTCTTCTGTAAACTGCGCAATAAAATCCAGAACCTCTTTTTGGCGGTCAGTTAGATTTTTCATACAGACAGTCCTTATTCTTCTTCAAACTTTGACTCAAACAGGTTGAATATAGCGTCAGAAGCCTCCCTCTCGTCAGGACCGTCAGCCTTGAGCGTAAGGGTTGTATTGTAGCCTGCCGCCATGGTGATTACACCCATTATGGACTTTGCATTTACTGTTGAAGCGTCCTTTTCCAAGGAAATCTCGGAAGAAAACTTGTTTGCGGTCTGTGCAATAAGAGCTGCCGGACGCGCGTGGATTCCTGCCCTGTTTCGTACTGTCAAAATCTTTTCGATCATTGTTTCCTCTTTAATAAAAGCTCTTTATAAAAATGCCCGGGCTATGTCTAAAACACATTCCGCGCACCGTTTTTCTTAATAAACGTCCTCGTTGCCGTAATAGGCCGCCTGCGCCTCACCGGATTCAATCCACTTGAGCACGTTCTGGTTGAATTCCTTTGCCGAATAGTGCCCCAGCGATTTAAGGCGCTCGTTCATTGCCGCTGCCTCGATGATAATCGGCAGGTTGCGTCCGGGCTTTACAGGAATTTCTATGTAGCGGATTTTTACCCCCAGCAAGTCTGCCGTATGGTTTTCCATGCCAAGGCGGTCGTAAACCTTCTTCTGGTCCCAGGTCTCAAGCTTAACGACCAGCTGGATTTCCTTCTGCTCGCGGATTGCGCGTACGCCGTAAAGCTGGGAAACGTCTATAATACCCAGGCCCCTTATTTCCATGTGGTGGCTAATCAGCTTGTTGGGTCCTTGCCCCATGATTGTATTTCCGTTAACGCAGCGGACCTCAACCGTATCGTCTGCAACCAGGCGGTGGCCGCGTTCAACCAGTTCAAGGGCTGTCTCACTTTTGCCAACACCGCTATCCCCGATAAGCAGAATGCCAATTCCGTAAACTTCAACCAAAACTCCGTGAAGAATCTTCTTGGGGGCAAAAATGTTGGAAAAGGCACGTACAAATCTTATGGAAAACTCTGTTGAATCCAAATCGGTCTGCAAAACAGGCGTTCCCGTAGCCTCCGCAATGGAAAGAAACGTTTCGTTTGGCATAAGGGAGCGGGTAAAAATGCAGCAGGGAATCTGGTAGGAAAAAAAGCGTTCAAGGGAATCGCCCCTGTCTTCATCGTGAAGCTTCTTAAGGTAGGCAAATTCCCCACGGCCAAAAAGCTGAACCCGGGCATAGACAAAGGACTCGTAAAAACCCGAAAGCGCAAGCCCCGGCCTGTTAACATCCGCAATGGAAAGCTCACGGGAAAGCCCGCGACGGCCTGCAATACAGCAGAGATTCAGAGAGTCATGCCCTTTTAAGTCCAGATCAAGCAAGTCCAGGACCGTGAATTTCCTTTCAGACATATGTTTAGTATACACATTGGCAGTTGAAAAGTCAAACACAACCTACGCGGGAAACTGAATTGCAACTTACGCCCGATTGGAGGGGCGCGGAGCGTTCACGGCGGGCGAGCCAAAGGCGAACACGGCGGGAATGAAGGGGGTGCAGGGGCCCCCGGAACCCCGGAAAGCGGGTAAAAAGTGGCCTGATTGCCGAATTAGCAAGGGCATGGATGGCAGAGAGGAAAAAGCCCGTCCAAAAAGGCAATCCTTAAAAATAACAATAATTTAATGAATTTTTTCCATTTTAAGGGGCTGAATTCGGCCGAAAAAGACAGGGGAGAGTTGAAATTGCATTTTTTTTGCATCATAATCTAATTATGCTGAGAGAGATAAAACTTACAACAATAGACGGGACTCTTAGACTCACAAATAACGGCTCGCTGGAAATGTTTTTTCTTGGGACGGGAAGTGCCTTTGTAAAGAAGAATTTCCAGAACAATGCCATTGTCATAAAAGGAAAGGACCATCTTCTGATTGACTGCGGCTCCCAGTGTCCAGGTGCGCTTACTTCATACAATCTGTCGGTTTTGAACATTCAAAATGTTTTTGCCACCCACAGCCACTCTGACCACATAGGCGGAATGGAAGAACTTGCGCTTATGCACCGCTACGTGGACAAGACAAGGCCCCGCATCCTGATTACAGACGAATACAAGAAGCTCCTCTGGGAAGAAAGCCTTAAAGGCGGCCTTTCCTACGGAGAAAACAGGCCCACGCCCTACAATGCAGGCTCTCCGGGTGGCTTCCTTACCTTTGACGACTATTTTGAGCAGATACGCCCCACCCTTTTGGAAGAAGAGCCACGCCCGCTATGGGAAGCCAACGTGGGATCCATAAACATAAAGTTTTTCCGCACCATGCACATGCCGGACAGCGTCCCTTCATGGAGGGAAAGCGCATGGAGCACGGGCGTCCTTATAGACAACCGCATTCTTTTTCCCGGAGACACCCGCTTTGACAGGGAACTTCTGGAATACATGCAGAAAAAGTACAACATTGAGTGGATTTTCCATGACGTTCAGGGCTACACAGGCGGAGTCCATGCCGGTATTGAAGAGCTAAAGACGCTTGATGCCGAGACAAAGAAAAAGATGATTCTCTGCCACTATGCGGACAACTTTGCCAGCTACGATGCAAAGGCTGACGGTTTTGCAGCCCTTGCAAAGAGGGGAATCTACTACGATTTTGGAATGTCGGAAGATGCTGCTGTAGGTCAGACGGCTTCGGAAACGGCTGTTACGGTTGCAACGGAATCCCCGGCTGAAAAGGACACGGCAACTTCACAAGCTGCCGCAACAGCCCCTGCAATAGCATAGCTTTCTAGCTTTTCTTTACCTTCTGCCGAATGCCTCAAGGTTTGCAAGCCCCCTCTTAAACTGGGGAATCCGTGCGCAAGCCGTAACGGAAAGAGGGCTTCTGTCTCCTCGATTAAGCAGATGGTATGCAACTCCTGCAATCATAGCACCGTTGTCTCCGCAAAGCTTTAGCGGAGGGAAGATGCACTTTATTTCAGTATGTTCTGCAAGCATTGCCCTTAGCCTTGAATTTGCCGCTACACCGCCACCAGCAACAACTGTTGTAAGGCCTGTTGCCTTTACAGCCCGCAAGAGCCTTGTAACCAAAGTCTTGCATGCCGTCTCCTGGAAAGAAGCCGCAATGTTTTCCACAGTATTCTCGTAGCCTTCGTTAAGGAACATCTGGGCCTGGTGAATAACCGCAGTCTTTAGGCCGCTAAAAGAAACGTCAAATTCATGGTCGCCCTTGTCCAGCTTGGGAAGCGGAAAGCTGAATGCCCTTGCATCGCCTTTTTGCGAAAGCTTGTCTATTATAACTCCACCCGGATAGCCCAAGTCGTAGAATTTGGAAACCTTGTCAAAAGCTTCACCAACGCTGTCGTCTATAGTGGTTCCAAGGATTTCAAAATCATCAAAGCCATTTACCTTGGCAATTATACTGTGGCCTCCGCTAACAAGAAGCCCTATGTAGGGATAGGAAATGTCGTTTGCAAGGTGGGCCGCATACATGTGCCCCATCATGTGGTTAACCGCAAGGAAGGGTTTGTTTGCCGCCCAAGCCAGCGTCTTTCCAAAGGTAAGCCCAACAAGCAGTGAACCCATAAGTCCCGGCCTGTTTGTAGCAGCAATAGCGTCAACCTCGTCCAGCTTAAGATTTGCCTCTGCAAGCGCCTGCCTTACCACAGGTAGAATCCATTCAGCATGCTTACGGCTTGCAATTTCCGGCACAACGCCTTTGTAAATCTGATGGAAGGGAATCTGGGTTGCAACCACGTTGCTAAGAATTGTCTTTCCGTCCTCAACAATAGCGCAAGCTGTTTCATCACAAGAACTTTCTATTCCCAATACTTTCATATCATGCCCCGTAAAAACTCAAATCAAGTTAAGATAAAACCCTCTGCCTACAAGCGCGACGGAGTGGTAAAAACATAGCCCTTTGCAACAAGCTCAGGATACATGTCCTCCAAAAGCCTTGGCAAAACCGCAGCGGACTTGTCCACATGGCCTATGATTACCGCAAATCCAGCCCTGTTTGCAACTTCCAGCCCCTTGTAGATTTCGGCCAGCATTTCCTCACGGTTAACTGCATTGTCCAAAAAAGGAGCGTTTCTTTCCATTATATGTGTGTCCAGTTCAAGGGCAGCCTGCCTTGCCTGGGTTTGGCTCGTAGTGCGTGAATCCAAAAAATACAAGCCCTTCTGCATGGCAAGGTCTATGATAAAAGTCATCTTAAGCTTGTCTTCTGTAATTAAGGAACCTTCGTGGTTGTTAAAGCCCTTAACCCCCGGCCCAAGTTCGCCCAAGTTCTTTTCTATAACCTGCTGAATTGCCCAGCTGTCCATGTCCGGCGTAATTGCCCCGGGTCCTGGATTTATACCCAGGTTCTTAGCCTGCATTGGCTGGTGAAGCATAAGCTCCTTTCCGTCCCTGCGCACAAGGGCCGCACATTCAGCTGTGTGTGGAAGCCCCGGAAGAACCGCCACTGTTATTGGAAAAGGAAGTGCGGTGTATTTTTTAACGTTTGCAACACTCATGCCGCCGTCGTCAATAACAAAGGCAAGCTTTGCGGCGTTTTTTGCAGGCGGAATGTTGAATTTTGGCCTTGCCTCCTGGATTCCACCGTCCGGTCCATGTGGTTTTTGAATGGATGCAAGTTCATGCCCTGTCCCGGCATTACCTGACGCACCGCTACCCGACGCACCTTGGTTACCAGCATTGCCAGTTCCAGCAGCCGCGCCGCTAGCATGGGAAGATGAAGTGGTGAAAGTGCCGCCATCCGAAGCCGAGCCCGCATTGCCATCCGTGCCAGCGCCTCCAGCTAAACCTGAACTACCAGACGCACCGACTCCCGATGCCCCGCCGGATTTTCCAGCAGACACGGAAGCCCCCCCGCCCTTTTTTTTCTGGGCAGGCAAACTCGCAAGGTTTCCGCCTTCAAGGGTAAGCGCAGCTTCATCCCCTCCGGCTATTGCAGGCCTTTCCTCCGCAGGCGAACCGCCAAGCAAAAATGCAGTTCCCAGAAGAAGGGCACAAAAGAACACTATGCTGGCACACAAAATGCACACATACTTGCTGTTAAGAAGCACCTTGGGCTTTTTCTTCCTAGTGGAAGACCGCCTTTTCTTTGAGCGAACCGTCTTTTTTTTGCCGTTAGATTCCCTGTTTGCAGACATCGCCCGATTATACAAAAAAAGCGCCTTTTGTTCAATTAAGCGCAGTAGGTCTGCTGTAGCTATGCAAAATAAGAGCTGTAACCGCGCAAAAGCCCCCAGCCTGCATCCTACTTCCACAAATAGCTTGAATGAATCCCCTTAAGGTAGCCCATGGAACCGCTTGCAAAAAGTGCAACCCCAACCGTCAGCGCAATGTAATTATCTTCATTGCAAAGAATTAGGTAGCCAAGAGTCATAACCGCAAAGCTGGCAAGAATCAGGGCCGAATTGTTGGACTTAGACTGCATGTAGTGCATAAAAAGCGTAAGCAGCGTAAGAATCACGACCACCGCCACGTAAATAATCAGAATACCCCGGCAGCCGCAAAAAATCGTGCTGGTCGTGGAATGGTTCAGACTGTTCATGGGCAGGGTAAGCCCCGCAAAAGCAGAAATTATAATCATTATTAGAAAATTGCGCTCAAAATTCTGCCTCTGCTCATTTTCCCTCAAAAGGGCGGCAAAAAGAAGGCTTATCGGACAAAGAATCCTCCCCGAAAGCACTATCCTTGCCATAAAAATCACAGTCCATGACGAAGGCTGAAAATCCTTCACGGAAATCAAAAGCCTGGCCCCCTCAAAGCAGCAACCAATCAGAAAACCCGAAAAATACGAAATCTCAACCGCCTGGGTCTTCTCAAACATAAGGTAAACCGCAAGCGTGCAAAGGCAGCCGTAAAGCATAAAAAACACAGCCCCGGCAACCACGGCAGGGAAAGCCACCGGAAAAGCGCCGGAAAAAAAATAAAAGGGACGGATTGCATTCTCGGGAAGCCCCACCCTGCCCCCCAAAGCCTTGTAGGCAAAAAAGAGAACGTTAAAAACCCCGTGCAAAAGGAAAAGGCAAAAAAGCCCTATCAAAAAGCGGTTTCTTATTTTTAAAGTCATAATCTAACAATACCCCACCGCCCCAGATTTTTCAAGGCAAAAACTTTAAATTAGAAACTTAAAAAAATCCACTTCTTCTGAATGATACTTTTATGGACGGTAATTTTTCCGGCTCTACCATTTTACTTTTTGACTAATCCGACCGCCCATGCCCCTCGTCACCGCCCTTCCGCCCTTCGCTAACGCTCATTGCCGCTGCGCGGCAACTAAAGGGGCTCCACGGCGGCGTAGGCTTATCATCAAAAAACATCATGCAAACAGCAAAATGTCATTGCCGGGCTTGACCCGGCAATCTTTAACCACAGATAATACCTTTATTTATTAAATTTCAAAAATGACTTCCTAATATGTTTACATAATGTCAAACTATACTAATACGACACTTTATATAGGCGTAACAAATGATTTAAGCAAAACATTTGAATGAACTTCCCCTCAGCCATTGCCGGGCTCACTGGAAACTGCCTTGCGAAAGCCCCGGCAATCTTTAAAACCACATCTACTTATGGCTAAAGCTTCCCGCATCAAGTGCGGGAATGACAACACTTTAGCTAAGAGTTTACTGAGCGGCACCCAACTTCCGCAAATGCGGAAGCTGTATATAATTTCCTTGCAGGTCCAACCGACTTTAGTCGGCTGTGCGAACCACGCGGAAGCCAATGATGCTGAGGCGGAAGCTGGGGTCGTTGACGCCCTGGTACGCAACAGAACAGTAGGAAGCGTCATTGTTCCAGACGCCACCACGGTACACGCGGCCGGAGCCAGACGACGCGCCAGCAGAAAGTGTGCTTGCGCTTATGCTGCCGTACCAGTCCCAGCACCATTCCCATACGTTGCCGCTCATGTCGTAAAGGTTAAGGCTGTTCTTTGCCTTTGTCTTTACATCATGTGTCGTTGAACTGCTATTTTCTGTATACCATGCGACATCGCCTATTGTGTTGCTGCCGCTGTAGGTAGTCTGTCCGTTGTTGGTTACGTTGCCACCGCGGGCAAAGTATTCCCATTCCGCTTCCGTTGGCAAGCGGTAGCCGTTTGCGTTAAAATCGCATTCTGCCGCATTCCACGTTTCATCATCGCTTGTGGGAACCGTAACATCGCCGAAAAAATCCACTCCGCTGACTGTGTAGCAGGGAGTTAAATTCTCAGCAAGACTCCTCTTGTTGCAGTAGGTTATGGCATCATACCAGCTTACCTGCTCCACCGGCTTGTTTGAACCAGAAAAATAGCTTGGGTTGCTTCCCATAACAGACTGGTATTCTGCCTGCGTTACCTCGTGGTCACTGCACCACCTTGCCCAAATGGTTACGGTGCGCCCGTCTATAAAGACCTCGGAGCCTGTTATGGCATTTGACACACTAGAAACAATGGCTGGACTTGCATCCTCATCATCAGAGCCGCCACCCCCTCCGCCACCGCAAGAAACCAACAAAAGGCTAAGGGCACAGGCTACAAGTACCCCCCCCCGACACCATACATAAAACAAGTTCTTTTTCATAATGCTCTCCAAAACATTTTAATAAGATAAACTTAATTATTGCACAAAATCAGACATTTTTCAATTATTGCTTAAGAAAATTACATTGGCAATCTCAAAACCGGAATTCTTTATTGGTTCACCATGTGTCATCTTTTAGTTCCTCCCACATTGCGTTCATGGAAGTTCTTGTCATATCTTTTTCTAATTCTGTATAATCTTCGGTAGGACGTTTTGATTTTAATGATTCAAGCATTTTACCCATCAAAATGATGGTCTGTTCATACGAAAGAGAAAGCACTTGTTCTGAAAAATCTGCAAAAGCCAAATCTGACATATTTGTACCCCCTTTACCTAATATCATACCACAAACCCCATAAAATTCAATCGTATTTTCCTTTAGCATCCCCAAGCGCGGCAGGGATTGGAGCACCGCCGAAGGCGTTCCCCGCTTGCGGGGAATGGAGCGAAAGCGGAAGTGCGGAAAGCCCACACACGGGGCACAGCTTCTTCTTTAATAAAACTGCCGGTA
>Ga0310691_10003636_pt1 | contig 18224 bp, 12 predicted proteins | sample 176DNAGHGlowgp2_FD_203887 | JGI IMG/M metagenome (GOLD analysis project Ga0310691, IMG submission 203887) | Sheep rumen microbial communities from Palmerston North, Manawatu-Wanganui, New Zealand - 1766 DNA GHGlow gp2 (v2) (version 2) | ecosystem: Host-associated > Mammals > Digestive system >...
TTTCCTGCGGTCATTATGGTCAAGGTCAAAATGGTCAAAATCGATTTCGGATACGCGGTCATTGCTCACTATAGTATAAATATATATATTTATACTATAGTGGCAGATTTTGACAATTCAATTTTGATTTTGACCAAAATGACCTTGACCACTTTGACCACAATTTAAAGTTACTGTCTTTACGAAAATTCTTCACATATTATTCGTAGACCGAAATGGAAATGTTGTACCTTTGCATCGTCAATGAAGGAGAAAAGATGCGCCCTAACTAGCGCGTAAAATTTTCCTAGTGCACGAGGAATTTCTGGCACGCGAAGCCCATTTTCAACCCGAATTTGACGGTAGTCAAAATAATTTACAATTCACAATTCATAATTCACAATTAAACCATGACCAAATCACTGACAGGCTACAGTAACTGCCTTTCCTTTATATTCCACGAGCTGCCCTTGGGGGTTATCCAGCGTCAGGGGCTGAGGCGCATCGGGCGTGATCAGGACGATGTTGAAGCGGCGGGTCTTCAGCATACCAGGGAAGCGACCCTGACGGGTGCCGATGGTCACGGTATGAGCGGCATCATCATAATGAATGTCGATCGTGGAGAACTGCCCCTTCTCGTAGTTATAGTTCGTGCCCTCGTCCTCATAAAGCTGGAAGTCGCCATCCTGACCAGCATAGACATAGAGGTTGATAAGCTCTGCGGCTTTCTCGTCGCTCCACTGCATCTTAGGACCAAAGGGGATGATAGCGCCAGAGCGCACAAAGACGGGAATCTGTTCGTAGGGCGCGTCGACTACGAGCCTACGGCTCGCAAGTGAAGAGTTAAGAGTTTTATCAATTATCAATTCTCCACTATAGAGGTCGTACCAGCCACACTGTTTGGGGAAATAGACGCTGCGATTACGCGCCTTGTAATAGCCCACGGGACAGGCCATCAGGGCAGGACCAAGCATCCACTGGTCACCGATATTCTCGACCTCGCGGTCGCCATTGAAGTCCATGACGAGCGCACGCATCAGGGTATAGTCCCTGAAATGTGCCCAACCTGCCAGCGAGTAGAGATAAGGCATGAGCTGATAGCGCAGGTTGTCATAATAGACAAACGACTGGTAGGCAGGATGATTGTCGGGTGCGATGTTCCATATCTCGCGCAGCGGCCACTGACCGTGACCACGGAAAAGCGGGATGAAAGCGCCGAACTGGTTCCAACGGCATTGCAACTCACGCCACTCCTTCAAGTCTTCGTTCTCCTGACCCGTACGGTCATAGAGCTGCTGCGCCTGCACATAACGGTTTTCTACGCAGAAGCCACCCTGGTCCATACCCCAGAAGGGGATGCCCGACATGGAGTAATTCAGTCCTGCCGTCATCTGTGCACGCATATCCTCCCAACGGGTGCCGATATCACCGCTCCATGTAGCCGTGGAATAACGCTGTTCGCCAGCAAAACCACTACGAGTTAACAGGAAGACACGGGGCTCATCCTTCTGTCCCTTCCATACGCCTCGCTGACCATGATAGATGGCATCAGCATTGACCAGGGAATAAGCGTTGAAATACTCGGTTGAGGTGCCAAGGGCCGTAGGACCGCAGAGCGCTTTGCGATACCACATGGGCGTGCAGTCGCGGACGTTGGGTTCGGAGGCGTCCATCCACCAGGCATCAATGTATTTACAATTTGACAATTTACCATTTACAATTTTTCCGGAGAGCCCAGTGTACAAGGCGTGATCCATTTGGCGCCAGAACACCTTTCTTGCCTCTGCATCGTAGGCATCATAGAAAGCATTCTTATAGCCGGGGCCTACCCAGTCGCGGATGCCATCGACGGGCGACTGGTTATACATCCACCCTTTCTCGTTGAGTTCCTTGTAGTTAGCGGTATTCACATAGAACTTAGGCCACACACTGATCATGAAGCGGCCATGCATCTGATGCACACTGTCGACCATCGCCTGTGGATCAGGATAGCGCGAAGCCTCGAACTCATGACTGCCCCACTGGTCTTCAGGCCAGTAGTTCCAGTCCTGCACGATATTATCAATGGGTATCTGACGCTTGCGGAACTCTTTCAACGTAGAGAGCAGCTCGTCCTGCGTCTTGTAACGCTCGCGACTCTGCCAGAAGCCCAGCACCCACTTAGGATAGAGCGAAGCCTTACCTGTGAGGGTGCGATAGCCAGAGATGACCTCATCCAGGTTCCGACCAGCGATGAAGTAATAATCCATGTCCTGCGCCATCTCACTCCAGACAGACAGCTTATGCTGGTCGCTGTTGGGCTTTGCCACCCGCAAGCCACAATACGACACATCGCCATCTGGGCGCCACTCTATGCGCAACTGCTGACGCTTTCCTTTGGGTAATGCCGTTTCAAACCGATAGGTATTAGGATTCCAAGCCGTACGCCAACGCTCAGGCACCACCTCCTTGCCACCGATATACACCTTGATATAGCCGGCGTAATACAGCAGGAATTGATAATTGATAATTGACAATTGATAATTATTGGCGGCACTACCATTATCCATTGGTTCGATAAAACCCTCATAGACCACCGTAGAGCCATTGAGTCTGAAGCCCTTAGGCAGGTTCTTGATGCCGCCAGGCTCCGTACGGTTAGCTATCTCGGATGTGGCAGGACAGTCGAACTCATAGTAGATGCTGTCTTCTTCGCGTATCAACCGCTTACCGTTGCGGTCGATATAGGTGCCCGTGAGATGTCCCTCCCTACCCTGCTTGTCGTAGAGTTTGAAGAGACCGCCCAACTGCAGATACTCCTCGGGATTACCAAAACGGCAGTAGCTGTAGCTGTCCCACAACAGACCATAGTTCTTGTTGGAGAGCACAAAGGGAATAGACACCTTAGTATTATACTGGAACAAATCCTCGTTCTTGCCCTTCATATTGAACTGTTCACTCTGATGCTGTCCTAAGCCATAGAAAGCCTCATCATCAGGACTATCGAAGAGCATACGCCACGTCAGGCCGTGCCGTTGCTGCTCTGTAGGCTGAACACCACCCTTGATGCCCAGTTCGCGCTCTGGCACGGTGAAATCCCAGAACTGCTTGCCATCATCGACCTCGGCCAGCAATTGCTGACCGTTACCATCGAAGAAAACGATCCTTCCATCAGACTTCCTGACTATAGCCTTTACCGCATGAGTCTTCACCTCGACGTATCCGTCATTGTCAGTAATACCGTAGCTACCCTTGGCAGGGGCCGACTGAGGCACGATGATCAGACTCTGAGGTTTCTGGGGAAGCTGGTCTTTCGACGTAGCACGCACGCGGATGATACGGTCGTTGACAACCTCAAGACACACCACCTTAGCCTGTCCACCATCAGGATAGACAGTTACCACACTCCCCTTTTTATCCACAATGGCAGCCCTGCCAACCAGAGCTGCCATTAGGAAAAGTATTAAAAGAAATCGTTGTTTCATTATTTTGTCATATCAAAGCCTACGCGCAAGCCATCATAACTTGAAGCAATATCGCCAATGGTGTTGAGTGTACCGTTCTGACCACCAGCCAGTGCAGACATGGTCTGCATCATGGTGAGGAGTTTCTTGCCCTCGAAGAGCAAACCGATACCGTTGACGTTGAGTTTAGCGTAGCAGTTGATATTCAGCAGCAGACCAGACATAGTGATCTTACAGGTCTTCTCATCATACGTATAGTTACCACTCCAGGCCTTTCCGGCAACCTTTGCAGAGAAAGTGCCATCCTGATTAAAGGTGACCTGTGTGTTAGACGCATTGATACCCACCTTCTGGAATGTAGGCTGCAGCTTTGTCTTTACATTTGAAGCCACGATCTCGCCACCAGCCTGTGCCAATAGTTTCTCACTGGTAAACGCACAACCGGGCTGACTATATTTCCAAGTACCAATCAGGTTCTGCTTTGACACCTTGGTACCCGTGATACCCAATACACTCTGGAGCACGGTATTCACGGCATTTCCCGTGTTGGTTGTCGTCGTTGTTGTTGTGGCACCCGTCTGTCCACCTGTCAGCACATCACTCAACACAGCCGTTCCCACCTGGTTCAACGAACTGTTAGTACCACAACCTGTCATCATCATCAGCGCAGCAGCAGCTGCAAATAAGAAAATCTTTTTCATATCTTAGTTCTTTTAAGTTATTCAACTTTCGCAAATAATATAACGCTAAAATAGACTATTTATTGTGTTTACTTCAAACGTATTTCAAAGGGAGACAACGGCAAACCATTGACGCCATAGGCATTGACGCCCAATGGATTATCCTTCCAGGCATAACGCACGGCAGTAGGACCACTGACGGGAGAGGTGATAACAATCTGACTGCCAGAGGCTACCGCCTCGACATTACTGAAAACGCCCTTTTCATCGGCCAACTCGAAATACTTCACAGCACAGGGCTGCATGGCCTGATCCAGCGTCAACACCACTTTTCCGTCCTGCGTCTCAGCCTTCAGCACCTGCGGCGCCAACTGCACCTTCTTACCATAGACAAGGCGTTCGAAATTGAGCGCAACACGTTGTGCCACCTCTTTTTTACGCAGAGGATGGATATCCACCGTCTCGCCCAGATCGATGGTCAAAGCCAGTTCGGCATAGGGATCTTCCGTAGCCACAAGGCGCTGAGCCTCACGTACACGCGACCAGCCCGTGTTCTGAGGTTGCACGGAAGGCGCCATATAGTTAGCCAGCTGTACGATGACAAAAGGCATCTGCGGACGTTCGAAAGCCTGACGCCAGTTGGCCATCAGCAGTCGCAACATCGGTGCATATTCCTCAGCCTGACGCATACCCGTGTTAGACTCACCCTGATACCACACCACGCCTGCAACGGCAAAGGGAGCCATGGGATGTATCATACCATTGAAAAGGGTAGAAGGCTGATTCTGCAAGCTGACACCCATGCCGATGCTACGCGGCATCTCGGCACCTTCGCGGAGCAGCCACTTCTCGCCAAGCGGCTGTTCGTCGTCCTTGCCAAACACGAACTTATACGGTTTCTCCTTGACGAAATAAGGCATGCCACTCTTGTTGACAAAACGTACGGTGATGACATTATCGCCCTCGCGGAGCAGTCCTTCAGGCACCTGATAGCGACGAGGCGGATACTGATAACCCGTGTTGCCAACCAACTGTCCATTAATATAGGTATAGTCGCAATCATAGAGCGTACCCAGGAGCAGCTGTGCCTTCTTGCCTGCATGCTTCGCGTCAATATGGATATGCTGACGCAGCCACAGAGAGCCAATCCATTCGCGCTTGGACGAGAGACGATATTGATTGACCTCCGTCCAGTCCTTGTCGTCAAAGGATAATTCCGTGTATTTCCCTAGTCCTGGATCATTGTCATTCAGGATTTTCTGCCATTGTTGCTCAGCCTGCGCACCAGCCTTTTGCTGGGCAGCAACATAGTCATCGTTCTGATAAAGCTGCATCTGCTTGTAATACAGGGGGAAATGCTTGGCAAGTGTATCGGCGGCAATCCATGCCTCGATAGGCGTACCACCCCAGGCACTCTCGATGATGCCCTGAGCCACGCCCTTTTCACGCTGCAGCTGTTTGCCAAGGAAATAGCCGATAGACGAGAATCGCCACGCATTCTCGCGATTCAGGCGCTTCCATGATGTGGGACGCAGGTCGGCACTGGGTCCATGCGTATCCGTCTGATACTGCACATGAAACAGGCGCACCAAGGCATTGCTGTCATTCAACTCGTCAGGATACTGGGGCGACACGCGCTCCAGCGTTGTCTCCATATTCGACTGACCAGTACACAACCAGACATCACCCAGCCACACATCAGTGAGTTCTATGTGAGAACTGAGAGTTGAGAGTTGAGAGGTATGATTAGTCTTACTCTCTACATTCAAGATATACGGTCCACCCGCTTTCATCGCTGGCAGGTCCACTCGCCAATGTCCAGAAGCATCGGCCACAGCAGTAGCGCTCTTCTTGTTGAGTTTCACCGCCACGGTCTCACCCGCATCAGCCTGTCCCCAAACAGGTACAGACGTACCACGCTGAAGCACCATTCCCGACTGGAAAATCTGTGGCAAACGCACCTTGGCATTACCCACAACAGCACTTACCAGAAGTGCAAATAGTAAAAAGCTTGCTTTTCTCATAACAGTGCAAAAATACATTTTTTCTATTGAAAATACGCCCAAAACAAAAGACTTTTTCGTGCAATGAAACAATTTGAATAGACTTATGAAACATTCCATAATAAAAAAATGGAGAAAAAAGGTTACCTTTGCACCGAATTTATAAAAATCTAAAAACTATTTCGACAATGAACCAAGAAGCAAAAGGCTTTTATAAGCTTTCATGGCTCCAGCGCATCGGCTTCGGCTCTGGTGACCTGGCGCAGAATCTGATTTTCCAGGTAATATGTACCTACCTGCTGTTTTTCTACACCGACATCTACGGACTGACGCCGTCAGCAGTGGCCGTCATGTTCCTCGTAGGTAATGTGGCTAACGTCATCTGGGATCCCATCGTGGGTACACTTATCGACAAGAGCAATCCCCGTTTTGGTAAGTATCGCTCTTATCTGCTGTATGTGGGTATTCCCCTTTCTGGCTTTGCCATTCTTTGCTTCTACAATGGTTTTGCTCCATCGCTGATTTATGCGTATGTCACCTATATCTCGATGCAGTTGCTCTATACCTTTATCAATGTGCCTTACGGCGCTTTGAACTCATCGCTGACCCGTGACACCCACGAGATTACCGTGCTTACCTCTGTACGTATGTTTATGGCCAACCTCGGTGGTCTGGCTGTCAACTCTGGTCTGCCCCTGTTCATCGCCCTGATTGCAGGTGCTCCGTCAGACAGTCTGCCTAAAGACCCATCAGCATGGTTCACCACGATGACCATCTACGCCATTGTAGGTTTCTGCCTGCTGGCCTTCTGTTTCTCACAGTGTAAGGAGCGCGTCGTCATGGATGCGAAGACCACGGAAGACGTGAAGGTCAGTGACCTGTGGATGGAATTCCTTCGTAACCGTCCCTTGCGCGTCCTCGCCTTCTTCTTCATCACAGCCTTTGCTATGATGTCAGTAGGTAACGCTGCTGGTGCTTATTTCATGAATAGCAACCTGCATGGCTCAGCTCAGGAATTGTCTATCTTCATGGCACTGGGTTCTGCTCCTGCCTTCTTGTTCATGCCGCTGGTTCCCTGGTTCAAGCGTATGGTTGGCAAGAAGAATATGTTCTATCTCTTCCTGAGTGCAGCCATCATCGGTATGGCCATGCTGTATTTCATCTCAAAGATGGAGAATCCCAACATGATGATGATATACGTGGCACAGTTTATTAAGAGCACCGGTGTCATTGTGGCTACAGGTTATATGTGGGCTCTGGTTCCTGAGGTCATCTCTTACGGTGAATATACCACAGGCCGTCGTATCTCTGGTATTGTGAATGCCTTGACGGGCCTGTTCTTCAAGGCTGGTATGACTTTCGGAAGCATCGTAGGTCCTGCCGTCCTGGCATACGTTGGCTATAACAGCGAGATTATTGACCAGACTCCTTTTGCTGAGGAAGGTATTCTGTGGCTGGTATGCGTCATCCCCGCCATCTTACTGATGCTGGCCATGTTCATCATCTCTAAGTACGAACTGACTGACGAGGTCATTGATGACATCAACAAAAAGATTGAAGCCCGCAGCAAAGATCATGAATAAGAATATTAAGATTTTGACGCTCTGTCTGGCCATGATGCCTTTGGCATCCATGGCTCAGCAGGGTTTGAAAGACGCCATCGGAAAATATTGTCTGATTGGTGCTGCCATCAACCAGTGGCAGAGCGACGGACAGGTTCCTGAGGCTGACGCTCTGACGGATAAGCACTTCAACTGTGCCGTAGCAGAAAACTGTATGAAACCTGAGTCACTGGCTCCCGCCGAAGGTATCTTCGACTTCCGTGTGGCAGATAAGTTCGTGAGCTATTGCGAGCAGCACAAGCTGAAGGTCATCGGCCACTGTCTGGTGTGGCACTCACAGGCTCCCGACTGGTGGTTTACGAATGGCTATGCAGCCAGTCCTGCGTCAAAGGAGGTGCTGAAAGCCCGCCTTATCAAGCACATCAAGACGGTGGTAGGTCACTACAAAGGACAGGTTCACGGTTGGGATGTGGTGAACGAAGCCATTGAGGACGATGGTTCTTTCCGTAAATCGCATTATTACCGTCTGTTGGGCGAGGAATTCATTGAGATTGCTTTCCGTGCTGCCCATGAGGCCGACCCCGATGCTGAGCTTTATTACAACGACTACTCTATGGCAGGTGCTGCAAAGCGCGAGGCTGTATGTAAGCTGGTGAAGAATCTGAAAGCCAAGGGTCTGCGCATCGACGGTGTGGGCATGCAGAGTCACAACGGACTGGACTATCCCAACCTGGAAGAATACGAGAAGAGTATCGATGCCTTTGCTGCCTGCGGCGTGAAGGTGATGATTACGGAACTCGACTTGAACGTGCTGCCCAACCCAGAGGGTTTCGGTGGTGCTGATATCGCCCAGAACTTTGAGTTGCAGAAGCGCTTCAATCCCTATACAGAGGGACTGCCTGCAGCCAAGCAGAAGGAAGTGGACCAGCGCTGGATAGACCTCTTTAAGATTTACTATAAGCACCGCGACCAGATTTCCCGCATCAACCTGTGGGGTGTCAACGATGGTGGCTCATGGCTCAATGGCTGGCCTATCAAGGGACGTACGAACTATCCCCTGCTCTTTGACCGCCAGTATAAGGAGAAACCAGTAATTAACGAAATCATCAAACTTTATAAATAAACAATACTATGGCAAAATTACCTCGTTATCTATTCCCTAGTGACTACATGGCCGACCCTGCGGCCCACGTGTTTAACGGTAAACTGTATGTCTATCCCTCACACGACTGGGAGGCTGGTGCTGCTTTCGATGATGATGGTGGTCACTTCCAGATGAAGGACTATCATGTCCTGTCGTTCAATGACGTTGAGAATGATGACGCTACCGATCACGGTGTGATACTCGATGTAAAGGATGTAAAGTGGGCAGAGAAACAGATGTGGGACAGCGATGTCGTAGAGAAAGACGGCAAGTACTACCTCATCTTCTCAGCTAAAGACTATAACGGTGTGTTCCATCTCGGCGTAGCCATTGCCGACCGTCCAGAAGGTCCGTTCATTGCTCAGGAACACCCAATCCGTGGTGCCTACAGCATAGACCCCTGCGTGTTTAAGGATGACGACGGACAAGTTTACTGCTACTATGGTGGTCTTTGGGGCGGACAGCTACAATGGAATGTGGCTCCTCAAAAGGTGCTGAAGGAAGGCGTTGACCTTGGTCCTGCTCCTGACCGTAAGACCCAGCTATTCACAGCTCCCGATATGCCTGCATTGCCTAGTCTGATGGCACGCATGAGCGATGATCTTCTGCAGTTTGCAGAGGCTCCCCGTCAGGTTCTCGTTGTAGATAAGGACGGTCAGCCACTGAAGGCTGGTGATCCTCACCGTTTCTTCGAGGCAAGTTGGATGCATAAGTACAACGGCAAGTACTACTTCTCTTACTCTACTGGCGACAGTCACTTCCTGTGCTACGCCACTGGTGACAACCCCTACGGACCTTTCACCTATCAGGGTGTTATCCTGGAGCCCGTGGTTGGTTGGACAACCCACCATTGCATCGTAGAGTTCAAGGGTCAGTGGTATCTGCTGTATCACGACTGCGTACCCTCTAATGACATCACACACCTGCGTTCACTGAAGGTGCAGCGTCTGTTCTACAACGAGGACGGCACCATCAAGACCGTTGTCAATGAATAACCTCCAGATTATAGAATATTACTATCAATACCATCAGGCCGAACTGCTCGCATTCGTGAGCAGTAGGCTTGGTGGAATAGAGGAAGCTGAAGATATCGTTCAGGATGTATTCCTGCGACTGTTGCAAAACACCAGCCCCATCATAGAGGGCACGCTTCATGCGCTTGCCTTTACCATAGCCCGTAACCTCATTACGGATTATTATCGCAGGAAGCAATGGGCCACGAAATACAGTATGCAGTCCCTTGATTACAAGCAGGCTATAACAGCTGATGATGAAGCTGCACGTCCTCTCTCCGTTCACGAGATGACGGCTTTCCTGGAACGTGGTCTGCTGCGTGTTCCTGAGAAATGTCGCGAGCTATATCGCATGCATATCTATGACGGTATGCAGGTGAGCGACATCTCCCAACAGACAGGCGAGAACTATAAATCCGTAGAGTATCGCCTTGGCATTGCCAGAAAAGAAATCAGAAAATTTTTAAGACATATATCGTGAAGAAGCTTTTATATTTCCTCTTCGCCTTGTTCTCATTGTCGGCAAGCGCTGAGGATGGCCACCGTCTGTGGCTACGTAGCGAATTGCCAAATGATGTAGTAGAGAAGATTGACCCCACCATGCCCGATGATGATGGCTATCGTATTAATGGTCATACCATCACCGCCCACACAAAGATGGGTCTGCTATACGGACGCTATGCTTTGTTGCGTGGCGAACAGGGAGAGTCGCATCCCTTCTTCAAGCTACGCATCCTGAACCACTGGGATAACCTGGATGGCTCCATAGAACGTGGCTATGCAGGAAAGAGTATTCTATGGAACAACGACATAGTCATTGATCACGAGAAGATAGAGGCTTACGCTGAAGCCAATGCCTCTATCGGTATCAATGGTACGGTGCTGAATAATGTGAACGCATCTCCCAAGATGCTCACACGCACGTATATTAATAAGGTGAAGGAGATTGCCGACATCCTGCGCCCTTGGGGTATCAAGGTCTATCTCTCTGTGAACTTCGGCACGCCAAAGGCACTGGGAGAGACAAAGACAGCCGACCCGTTAGACCCACAGGTAAAGCGCTGGTGGCAGAAGAAAGCCAAAGAGATATACACCGCTATCCCTGACTTCGGTGGATTCCTGGTGAAAGCCAACAGCGAGGGACAGCCTGGTCCTTTCGACTACGGACGTACCCATGCTGATGGTGCGAATATGTTGGCTGACGCCCTGGCACCATTTAAGGGTATCGTTATCTGGCGCTCTTTCGTCTATGGTGCGAAGCATCATGGTGAAGACCGTGTCAATCAGGCTGTATCAGAATTTGCAGAACTCGATGGTCAGTTCCGCGAGAATGTCATTCTGCAGTCGAAGAACGGTCCGCTAGACTTCCAGCCACGCGAGCCCTATGCACCTATCTTCGATAAGATGCAGAAGACGCCCCAGATGGCAGAGCTGCAGATCACGCAGGAGTACCTGGGTCAGAGCTGGCACCTGGTCTATCTCGCTCCCATGTGGAAAGAGTTCTTCACCTTCGTAAAGCCCGAGAAGCTGGTAGGTATCGCTGGTGTAGCCAATATCGGACTGGACAAGAACTGGTGCGGACATCATTTCTCACAGGCCAACTGGTATGCCTTCGGTCGTCTGGCCTGGAACCCCACCCTGTCATCACGACAGATTGCAGAGGAATGGCTGGAGCAGACCTTTAGCCTCACCCCCGAGAGAGGGGTCGGGGGTGAGGCTCTCATTTCCATGATGTTACGTAGTCGCGAAGCCTGCGTTGACTATATGATGCCCTTGGGATTGCACCATATCTTCAAGTTCGATCATCACATGGGACCTCAGCCTGACGGCTATATCAAGAGTTATCCCATTGAGTGGTGCCCCGTGTACTACCACCGTGCTAATGGTGATAGCATCGGTGTGGACCGTACTCATACAGGTAGCAATGCTACTGGACAATACCCAGAGCCCTATTGCTCGCTCTACGATGATGTCAACACTTGTCCTGAGCGTTATCTGCTCTGGTTCCACCGCGTGCCCTGGACACGTCGCATGAACAGCGGACGCACCCTCTGGGAAGAGATGCAGTGGCGCTATAATCAAGGTGTGAGCGAGGTGGAAGACTTTATCCGCGTGTGGCAGGAAGTCCGTCCTGAGATTGACGAGCAGCGCTGGAATGAGGTCAACGACCGCTTGCAGCGCCAGTTGAGAGATGCCAAAGAGTGGCGCGACGTCTGTCTGGGCTACTTCGGCAAACTACAAGAAAAGAAATAAATCAAAATCTTAATCTTTAAAATCAAGCGAGAGTTGGCCATCCCCCAGTAAGTTATACGACATACGATGATAAGGTGTCGTACCATACTGGCGGATGGCCTCTCTGTGTTTCTTGGTGGGATAACCCTTATTGGAACGCCAGTCATACTGCGGATACTCCTCAGCCAACTGGTTCATATAATCATCACGATAAGTCTTGGCTAATATCGAGGCGGCAGCTATCGAAAGGTATTTACCGTCACCCTTGACAATAGTGGTATGAGGGATGTTGACGGCAGAACCGTCAACCACAGGACTGTAGGGCTTGAAGCGATTGCCATCAACGATAATTGCCTCGGGGCGCACCTGCAATTGATCCAAAGCACGATGCATGGCCAGAATCGAAGCATTCAGGATGTTGATTTTATCTATCTCCTCAGGCGTCACAATACCCACAGCCCATGCCACAGCGTCTCGTTGGATAATCTCACGCAACTCATAACGACGTTTTTCCGTGAGCTGTTTTGAGTCGTTCAACAGTTCATTCTGATAGCCCACAGGCAGAATCACTGCTGCTGCATAGACGCTACCAGCCAGACAACCACGTCCAGCTTCGTCGCATCCAGCCTCAACCTTTCCTTCGTAATAATGATCCAACAACATACGCTTAGGCTTTAGAACATGGCGCTAACCCGGCGGATACCCGCTACGAGTGCATCTATCTCCTCTTTTGTATTATAGAGCGCAAAAGAAGCACGCACAGTACCTGTCACACCCAAGCGATCCATCAAGGGGTGAGCACAATGGTGACCAGTACGCACAGCGATTCCAAGACGGTCGAGCAATGTACCCATATCCAGATGATGGATATCGCCAACAAGGAAGGATACCACAGCATCTTTGTGAGGAGCCTCGCCAAACAAGCGCATATTGGAAATCGTGCGCATCTGTTCCATACAGTAGCGGGTCAGTTCCTGCTCATGCGCCTCGATGTTCTCCATACCAAGCGACTCCATATACTTGATAGCAGTAGCCAGACCGTGTGTGGCTACATAATCAGGCGTACCAGCTTCAAACTTAAATGGCAGACGCTCGAAAGTTGTCTTCTCCCACGACACCTTGTCAATCATCTCGCCTCCACCCTGATACGGTGGCAGTTTCTCCAGCCATTCCTCCTTACCGTAGAGCACGCCGATGCCTGTGGGACCATACATCTTATGACCACTGAACGCCAGGAAGTCGCAATCCAGGTCCTGCACATCAATTTTCATGTGAGGGGCACTCTGAGCACCATCCACCAACACAGGAATACCGTGCTCATGAGCCAGTTTGATGATTTCCTTAACAGGGTTGATAGTACCCAGCACATTACTCACATGGGCAATGCTAATGAGTTTGGTACGTTCTGTTATGTATGTTGCCACGTCATGGCAACTTACTAAACATCCCTTGTCATCAATTGGCAAATGCTTCACCACAATACCCATCTTTCGAGCCTGCAACTGCCAGGGCACGATATTAGAGTGATGCTCCATATCCGTGACCAGCACCTCGTCGCCAGCCTTCATCTGTGACTCACAGAAGGTCTGTGCCACCAGGTTGATAGCCTCTGTGGTGCCACGAGTAAAGACCACCTCTTCTATCTTACGTGCATTGATGAAGGCACGTACTGTCTCACGTGCTGCCTCGTGCAAATCCGTGGCCTGCTGCGACAGATAATGTACACCACGATGCACATTTGCATTCACATTCAGGTATTCCTCGCGCATCGCATCCAGCACACACAAAGGCTTTTGTGTGGTAGCCGCATTATCCAGATAGACCAGCGGTTTCTTATAAACTTCCCGCTGAAGAATGGGGAAGTCCTCACGTATTTTCTTAACGTCGTACATTTCCTTCATCTGTTATTACATGCATTATTACTTTTCTATTTAAACAGCCTGCCGGCAAGCAAGGACTACTTCCCCGACTCGTGACGCTCACGGATCTTCTTCACACGAAGCAACAGATCCTTGTAATGCAAGGCATTAAGCGTTGATGATGGCTGTTGAGAGACATTTTTGAGGTAGTTCTCTACCTTGTCCAAATGCATTTCTATATAGAGCACAGCATCAGAGCGTTGCGCCATACTCGTATTTAGTCCATCACTTCCTGTACTCCCATTGATAGCCATACCGAGGAAATCCACGTATGAACGCTGCTGCTGCCTACGGAAGCTATTATTTTCCTCATCCTTATCAGACAACGGTTTCCATACTGCATCAAAGATATCATTGAAATATTCATCTACAGAATAGGCTTTTTCCGAGGCATATTGACTACTCTGCAGGTTCATAATAGCATTGGGCGACAGCATCATGGCTATGATGGTCTGCTGACGATTGCGTATCTCGTCAGCATAGTCGACACCAAGTTTTCCAACAACATTCTTGGGATAAAGCCATAGCGGTGCTTCCAGCACATTGCGGGCAAGCCAATCAATGGCTTCGCGCTGCAATTCACGCGGAACAATATCATGAGGCTTTTCGCCTGGGACATTGTTCACATACTTGCTGAACAGATATTTCTGTACGTGGTTCACATAGCGCTGATACTGCGCACGCACAGCACGATGAATAAAGTCCAAATCATCATACTGACCATCAGGCTGTGCTGTCCACTCCTCAATATGTGCCATCACACGCTGAAGGTTTTTCAAACCATAGTCATTGGCACGCATCTGGTTATCACCCAAATCCTCTGACTGCGAACGAGGATCTGTGCCTTTCCCCTCATCACCAGACCACCATAAACGGCGGTTGCCTGTCAACATCTTTGTAACCTCAGCACGCAAGACTTTCTTTTCCTTGGCAGGATCCTTGAACTCAGGACGATATTGGTAGCCCCATTTGATGGCCCATTTATCGTAATCGTTGATACGAGGGAAGAGTCCTTTTTCAGAGATATTATCTTCTGGCTGAGCTACATAGTTAAATCTGGCATAGTCCATGATACTTGCCGTATGACCATATTTCTCAACCCATGCCTTATCACGCAGTTTTTCCACAGGAGTGGCCTGCGAGGCTATCATATTATGGCGAAGGCCTAATGAGTGGCCTACCTCATGACTGCTCACAAAACGGATCAGCTGTCCCATCAGTTCATCACTGAACTCCATCTTCTGAGCTCTCTTATCCAGCGGGCCACATTGTACCATATACCATTTCTTCACCAGATTCATCACGTTATGATACCAGCATATATGCGCCTCTATGATTTCACCAGAACGCGGATCCACGATACGTGGTCCATAGGCATTCTCCGTTTCCGACGGCAGATAGCGTAATACCGAGAAACGAGCATCGTCAATCGACATCGTAGAATCATTCTCAGGCCAGTCCTTAGCTACGATAGCGTTCTTGAAACCAGCCTCCTCAAAAGCTTTCTGCCAGTCTTCAATACCCAGTTTCAGATATTTCGCCCACTTCTTGGGTGTTGCAGGATCAATATAGAATACTATCGGCTTTTTTGGTTCCACCAATTTACCTGCCTTATAGGCTGCAGGATCTTTCGGTTCCAGACGATAGCGCATAATGATTGCTTCATGATTCGCAGTCTCATTATCACTGAACTCTGTTATCTTACTGTTGAAATAGCCCACACGCTCATCGGCATAACGTGGCTGCATAGGGTCTTGTGGCAGTAATACCAACGACGTATTCAACGAGAGCGTGGCAGAACCTGTCTTAGAAGTAGGAATACGTCCTGAATTCATGCTGTAGGTACGGAGTGATGCAATCTCCACGTTGATAGGATAGGTTTTGATGGTATCAATGAATGTACGATCGGTCTGTAGGGAACCTATTCCAACAAGAGTACGATCCAAAGAAGAGAAATTAGTCACCTTGTTCTCTCCCATGAGCCATTTCGTAACATTAATCAACTGTGCATTAGTCTCAGGATTACGTCCTATCACATCAAACTTCCACACAATAGGATCTATCGTTGACTGCTTGAGCGAGATAGCGATACGGTCTTCAGGTTTTGCATATTGCGACTGCACATATTCACGCAGGAAAATAGTTTTTTCGCCATATTGTTCAAAATAGACTGCCGAACGGTTCACCTCCTCTCCGGTTACCATCTTAAATTCCTGTGGCACACTGGTGAAACGGGTTACTGCCAACATCATACGTCCCAGCAACGAGTCTGGTACTTCAAGATACCAGTCATCCTTTATATGACGAACAGCAAAGAGACCCTCACGCACCGAGCCGCCCTCCTTCACTATTTTGAGGTATGGGTCATCCTTACTATTGACTGTGGTGTCGACACAACAATCCATCGTAGGCACAGTATCGGCACTACATACAATATTGGCTGCATGCAGTCCCGTAGAGGGCAGCAATGCAGCCAGAACTAAAAATCCTGTAAACGTCTTTTTCATATTGCAAAGTTACAATAAAAAAGACAATTACACGTCAGCCTATATCAATTATTATGCTTATTTTACAATTTTTCGGCCATCAACAATATAAATGCCTTTCTCTTTGGCACTTACTTGGCGTCCCTGCAGGTCGTAGCATTTACTATTTGACAATTTACCATTTTCGATTTCACTAATGTTGGCAGAGCCATTAGGTACCAGACGGATGTCAACCTTAACAAAGACAGCAGAGAAGTAAGGATAGTTGAACAGGATATTGGTATCATCACCCTGCCAGATGTCGTAATCATACGCATTCTTCTTGGGAGAAGCAGGTGTCCAGACCTTCAGCTTCTGTTTAAAAGTGGAATTATTATACTCATATTCAAACTCCTCTTCGTACTCATCACCTACCAAGAAGTTTGCATTGCGATAGTTATAAAACACCATCTTACCGAACTTATAGCCAGCAGGCGCCTCAAAGCGCATAGTCGTTCCTTGCTGAGTATAAAGCATATTAGTCTTACCTGCATTGATTCCTAAAGCTGCGACATCGGCTTCATCAAGTTCATAGCTGGCATACACCGACACCTTTGAATACTCATCAAGATCAACAGGATAGACCGTCGCTTTAACTTTCGAAGACGAACCTTCACTAATTGGCCAAGAAAAATCTTTCTCAGTCAAGATAGCGCCAGGTGAATCCCAATCTGTATAGTCGGGTGCCCATCCTGTTGTTACTTCTCTCACTGGATAGCCCCAAGGGTTTTGGGTAAAATCCATCATCACATAGGTCGTGTCGTTGGCTTCCTGAGCCATTGACATCATAGCCATCATGGCCATCAAAACTGTTGCGTAAAATTTCTTCATATTATTCATCAGTATTAAGTGTCAAATTAGGATTCTTATCCCTTGCAGAGTGTGGGAAAGGAATGACATACAGTCTGGAGTCAGGCTTCAGGGTATAGGTCTGCTGCGGATGTGCCTCGCTGATATTCAGCACAGGGAATACACGCGTGATAGTCTTCTGATACTCTGGCTCGATATTCAGTCGCTTCAAGTCAAAGAAGCGATTAAAGCCAAAGAGCAGTTCCTTACGACGCTCATCAATAATCATTTTCACCATCTCCACTTGTGTGGCAGGAGCATCCACATGTCCGTTACCACCCTTGATACGCTTATCACGCAATTTACTTACATAGTCAGCAGCCTCAGCCAAATGGTTCTGTCGAGCCAATGCCTCTGCCATAATCAGATAAACCTCTGCCGTTCGCAGTCCAACAGACATATAAGTAAAACGGTCCAGATTGGTGATGGCAGGTGTCCAGATAGCAGCACCCGAGCCACTATCAAACCAACTGGTAATGCTCGTACCTGTGTCGCGCAAGAAAAGACTATAACGCAGGTCACCAGCCTCAAACAGACTCTTCAGTTCAGGACTGATCATACCATAGTGATACATGCATACCTGCTCACCACTACCCCATCCTGCCATCCAGTGATAGGAGAGCACCTCTGGGTTACCATCTTTGGCATAGTTCTTATAGCGTGCCGTACCACCAGCATTGTTAATGAGGTTATAGTCGGCTAACTGGGAATTCAGCTTCAGCGACTGTTCTGCAGCTTCCTGTGCTTTTGCCCAATCTCGATGGAACAGATAAACCTTTGCTAACAACGCATAGCCGAAAGCACGATTAGGATGATAAATGTTCACAGGCTCCACTTCCAACAGTGGCACCGCCTGTTCCAATTCATTGATAATA
>Ga0310691_10003637_pt1 | contig 18213 bp, 13 predicted proteins | sample 176DNAGHGlowgp2_FD_203887 | JGI IMG/M metagenome (GOLD analysis project Ga0310691, IMG submission 203887) | Sheep rumen microbial communities from Palmerston North, Manawatu-Wanganui, New Zealand - 1766 DNA GHGlow gp2 (v2) (version 2) | ecosystem: Host-associated > Mammals > Digestive system >...
CTCTATCATCCCTACGTCGGTATTACCCGCATCAGGTTAAGAGGGTATCATCTCAGCCACCAACTGGTGGCACCCCTTGATAATTCGGGTGCAAAATTACGAATAAGTGAGAACAAAACAAAGAAAATTTTTCTTTTTTTGTCGAACGAGAGTAATTTCACCGTCTTTTGACGGAAAAATTACGAATTATTCTTCTCCTCCACCCTGCTGGTAGCCCTGGTTCTGCTGTGGCTGCTCGTTCACAGGTTGCTGCAGTTCCTCCCGCTCACCCTGCTTGCGCTGGTTGTTCATATTACCGAAGTTCCATGTGACCTGGATATTGACATTCGGGGAACGCCAGTTTTTCTGATGACGCCAGAAGGTGTCACTCTCGGTATAGTTCTCCCACTTACGGGTGTTGAAGACATCACGCCAGTTGATGGCAACAGCGATTGTCTTATTGAAGAAATTCTTGCGGAAACCAAGGTCGAGGGAGGCGTTCGGCTTGCGATAACCCTGGGTGATGACACCACGGGAGCGATAGTTTCCGGTCAACTGCAAAGAGATATCATAAGGCAGGATGAGGGAGGCAAGCATGCGGGCATCCCACGAGAAACTCTTGTCGCTCTCGCCAGTGACCGTCTGACCATCGATGACATACGTGAAGCCGTCGAGCTTGTTATAATACCCGTTCACCGTCGTGGTGAGGTCGAGGATACGGAAGAGCTTGTTCTTGCCAATGATCTCAACACCCAGACTCTGCCGCTTGGTGAGGTTCATCTGGGTCATATACATCATCCCGTCATCCGCATTCTGATAGCGGATGCGCTGCATGACATCCGTCGTGGGACGGTAGTAGGTGGAGATGCTGAGGGTATGCTGTTCCCATGTCTTCAGGAAGTTAAGGGAGATGGAGTGCGTATACTCTGGGGTCAGCTCCGGGTTACCGAACGACACCATCGACGCATCACTGGTATTGCGGAACGAGTTCAGCTGTCCACCCCATGGACGACGAAGACGATAGGTGTAGTTCAACTGCAGCTGTGCCGACTCTGTCAACTCATAGTTCAGGAACAGCGAGGGGAAGAGTTTGAAGAAGTCTTTCTTATAGGGCTCGTCCTTCGCCGCAGTCCCATGCTCTTGCGCATAGTTATAACTCTCGGTATTCACCTTCCAGTACTCACCACGCAGTCCTGCCATGACGCCCAGCTTTCCTAATTTAGTATTGACGGTGGCATAGAGGGCATGGGTATCCATCGAATAGAGGAAGCGGTTATAATACTTCTCGTCCTCCACGAGGTCGGTACCCTCCCAATTGTCAGCGAGCCACGACTCCTGCGGAGTGTTCTCATGCGAGAAACGACCGTTATAGCCTGCCTCCAACTTGAAGTTCTCCGCAATCTGGTTCTCGTAATCGAGTTTCACCTCCCATGAGCGGTTACGGACATGCATGGGACGGAACTGGTTGGAATAGGTGGTCTGCTGATAGGGCGCACCCACAAACCATACAGAGTCCTGGTAGATGTTATCGTTATCACTCATCCAGCGGTTATACTCCACATTGGCAGTCAACTTATGGGTGTCCGTCCAGCGGTGTTCATACCCCATGTCGGCATGGTAGAAATGCATATCACCATCCCCCTTGTTCAGACGGAACATACGGTAAGTGTCCTCTGCTGCACCGATGGTACCATAATGGTAGGGGGTGTAGTTACGGTTATGGAACTTACCATGCATCATCATTCCACCGATAGAGAGGTCGTCGTTCTTGGTGAAATGCCAGGTGAGTCCCAAGCGGGTGAAGAGGTTATGCCCTTTGTTCTTGCTCTCACTATCATAGTTCTGATACTGGTTGGTCTGCTTATAGTGCTGCTCACTCTCACTGCCTCCCTTGTTGCTGCGACGGCGGAATCCGACATTGACATAGGCATCGAGCACACCACTGGAGTAATTGATATTACCACTGGTGTTCCATCCCCCACGGATATTGGCACCGGCACGCAAAGAACCATAATAGCCACCCTTGCGGTCACGTTTCAACACAATATTGATAATACCTGCCGAACCCTCGGGGGAGTATTTCGCAGAAGGGTTGTCGATGACCTCAATACGCTCGATGCTCTCCGCAGGAATCTGCTGCAGGATCTCCGCACGGTTGTCGGTGGTGAGACCACTCGCCTTACCATTGATCCACACCTCGACACTGGAATTACCACGAAGGGATATCTCACCGTCCGTCGTCACCTCGACACTGGGGATATTCTCCAGCAAGTCACTTGCCGAACCACCTGCGGCAGCCAGTATCTGGTCGACAGAGAACACCTTACGGTCGACCTCCAGTTTCATCTGTGAGCGCTGTCCGGTGACCTGCACCTCACCCAGCACCTTGGCATCCTCCGAGAGATACAAGGCATTATAGTGCTTATTGCGGTCGCTGGCAGAGATGGTGAACTGTCGTGTCAATGTCTTATAACCCACGAAAGAGACCTGCAACTGGTAGCTGCCGTCTTTCAGACCTGTGATATGAAACTGACCACTGACATCCGTAATAACACCCTTGACCAACTTGCCGGCAGGTGTCTCTACTACAACATTCACGAACTCCATGACCTCATCGGTCTGCTTATCCAAAACTCTACCTTTTACCGAACCTTGCGCAAAGGCTGCTATAATACCTATTAATATTAATAAGGTGGAAACGACAAATCTATACATAACTACCATTTGACGTATTCCACCTTACGATGGTTTAATATTGTAGAAATAATTTATATGAATTTCCTTAATAGACAGCACCGTCAGCAGGATATCTGTACCAGTCCTGGGACTTCGCATGGTCAAGAATCCATTCACCGAAGCTATGTCCACTGGTCTGATAGGCACCAGACACTATGGTATTCTTTCGCTCACCGATAGCCTGTTCCTCCAAGGGCCAGCGGAACTGCCCGTAAGGAATGGCGAGTGCCCATGAGAAACCGTTGTTATAGCTCTGAGCGGCACCATTATAGTATTTGTAGAGTATTTCCGTGAGCTTATAGGGATGGGTATGCACCTCCCAGAAATTCTCACCCGCCGTACCATACTGCACGAGGATGAAGGGGTCGATCTCGGCAAGGGTGAAGTTACGTGCCATGTAGGCATCGTGGAAATCAATGTAATAGGTTACCGTGGTGGGAGCCTGCGTAGCTCCATTATTATTACTGCTGGCATTCTCCACCGTGTTAAAGTAACGGCGATAGACCGACCCGTCGGACGAGAGGTGGAACATGGCAAGATGTGCGTCGTCGAAGAGGTTGATGACGGCATCGCCGTTAAGTCCCTCTATCTGCACTTCACTTTGCTTGATGAAGATGCGGTTACGGTCTGGTTCACGGACGAAGGTGGAAGCCTCATCCTGCGTGATGTCCACCTTGCTGTTGGCATAGCCCACCAGACGGATGGCTGCTGCTATCTGTTTGAGATAACCGACTGCATCCAACCGCACATGCAGTGCTATCACTTCCTCGTCGTCAGTAGGCTCCTTGGTGATGCTCATCACAACATCGTTATAGTCCCAGTCACCCGGATTGGGATAGTCAGCCTCGAAGCAATAGTAGATACGTTGTGGGGTGACAGCTTTGGGGGTGCCTGTAGGTGCGTCCTTGAGAGTGACAGAGCCACCGACACTGCAAGACCCCATCTGCAGATAGTTGCCGTCTTCATCAAGGGTGGCAGCATAAATGGTAGAGATGTGAGGGGCTGTTACATAACTGATATTGGCATAATTACCAGCCAGCATAGAAGTCTTTACCTCTGTCAGCACCTCAACGCCTGTCTCTTGGAAGGGATTGCCGGAGAGTATCACGACACGCTCAGCGTCACTGGAAATACCACTTACACCACTTTCGCTCACAGAGGTCAGTGTCCACGTATGCCCTATCTCGATGGAGCCGACAGGGAAATAACCCTCCAACTGATCCTCATACCCATAGTATTGAAACTTGTCACGAATGCAACTGCAAAAAGACGCTGCAGTCACCGTTATCAATAGTGTATAGAAAATGCTCTTTTTCATGTTGTTTATGCTTTCGGGGTGTAAAATTACAAAAAATGACGGAACTTTCAAGTATTTCACAGACAAAATCTTGATTTGTGCAAACGTTTCCGTTATTTTTAGCATTATTTAACTACATTTATCTGATAATTATAAATAAATAATGTATTTTTGCAGCGAAGAAAATCTGAACGAAAAATATTTTAGTATAATCATTTAAAATTACGGTAAGATGAAAAAGTTATTTTTAATGGGTTTCGTAGCCCTCGGACTCGCTAGCTGTGTTAGCGATAAGGAAGTTGCCCCACAGACTCAGGATCAGAAGTACGCTGCTGCTTTTGAGAACCTCGTGGGTGGTAAGATCAATGCCAATGTAAACTGGGGATTCAATGACCAGAAGGTTGCTGTCTTCAATGAAGAAGGTAATTTTGTTGGTATGCGTGGAAACGCAGTCTGCAATGCTAACGAATGGGGTATGGCCATGATTGTACCTACAGAGATGACACCAGCACAGAAGGATAAGGTGAAGAAGTATTTCGATGAGGTTAAGCAGCCTCAGGGTATTTCCGTTAACTGGAGTGATTTCTTCGTACATCAGGTAAGTCAGACAGAAAAAGGTCCAAGGATGAACCTCCTCTACTGCGGTTCAAAAGACTTAGCAGCAAATGATCATGTCAACAACTTCAATGGTGGCAGTTCAACAGCATCCAAGAACGTAGGTGTTGAGCCTATAGATGAGCACAATGCTCGTCAGGAACAATATACCGATGGTATTATGCTCATGCAGAATAGCAGTACAGAGTTCTTTGCTTTCCACAACAGCTATGACGATACTGTTTATAGGAATAACTATGTCATGGTTTCTGGTGAGATGATTGATGCTGTTTATCCAGAGGCTCCATCTGTTGCAGGTATGTGGTTCGTAGGTTTCGACTATGAACACGACAAGACTAAGATGAATGAGGACGATATTGAGGAGCGTGACTGGTTCTTCAATGACTGGGTAATCCGTGTTTCTCCAGGCTTATACAGACACAGCACTCGTATCATGGTTGAGGACTTGATTGCCAACGATCTTTCTCAGATTGACCGGAGCGACTGGGATTTCAATGATGCAGTATTTGATGTAGCATTCTTGACAACTACGAGTTGGGATTCTTCTGTTGGTCAAAATGTGACTACTATTGATGATACTATTATCACTCTGTGGGCAGCTGGTGGTACCAAGAATCTGACTGTTGGTGGCAAGGAAGTTCATGAACTGTTTGGTCAGCCAATCTCTAAGATGATTAACACCAATGCAGCTGGTGGTGTTGACAACTTGGCTCCAGTTATCTTCCGCGTTAGCAATCCTTCTACTCCAAATGCTACCGAAATTCCTGTGAAGGTTGGCAGCACAGAACTGACAGCTGAGACAGGTAAGGCTCCTCAGAAGATTGAGGTTTCTAACACTACAAAGTGGATGAAGGAGCGTGTTATCATCACTGAGGGTTATGCTAAGTTCGCTGAGTATGCTACAAAAAATACTCCTGCCAACTGGTATGAGACCGTTACAGACGCTTCTAAACTGTATTAATTCGACCCATCAAATACGATCATAAACAATGTTTTTAGGAGTGCCTGCGAGATGCAGGCACTCCTTTTTTCGATTGTCTTAAAATTTCTTCAAAATCAGTTACCGACTGAGGGGCATTCAGTTACCGACTGAAGCCTGTTCTGTTACCGACTGAAGCCTGTTCTGTTACCGACTGAAGTCTGCTCTTTACCAAATAAAGCCCTCTTATCTACCAATAAGAGCCTTTAATTGATACATATGCAGCCTCTATTTGATAATAATAGCCTCGTATTATTTATTCCGATGCCTCCGTTGGGGGTACTCCTATATCTCCTATGAGTCAAGCGAGATATTCCCATGGGTTATAGGAGATAAAAGAAAAAATAAATGAATTTATTTTGTTCTTTACTCACTTATTCGTACCTTTGCAGAATGGTATTGAATTATATTTGGGTCGCTTTTTTCCTGCTTGCCTTTGTGATAGCATTGGTGAAGCTGATATTCTTCGGGGACCTGGAAGTGTTCCCCGCAATGATGGACTCTACGTTCTCGTCATCAAAGACCGCATTTGAAATCTCATTAGGTCTTACCGGAGTACTGGCTCTGTGGCTGGGTGTGATGAAAGTAGGAGAGAAAGGTGGTGTGGTCAATTTCCTCGCCCGTCTGCTGTCCCCCGTGTTCACGAAACTGTTTCCCGAGATTCCTAAGGGGCATCCTGTCACGGGCTCTATCTTTATGAATATCGCAGCCAACATGCTTGGACTCGATAATGCTGCTACACCCCTTGGGCTGAAGGCGATGGAGCAGATGCAGGAACTCAACCCCAAGAAAGACACGGCATGGAACCCGATGATCATGTTCCTGGTGCTGAACACCAGTGGACTGACCCTCATCCCCGTCTCTATCATGGTATACCGTGTGCAGATGGGAGCGGCACAGCCAACGGATATCTTCATCCCCATCCTGCTTGCCACCTTCTTCTCGACACTGGCAGGTATCATCGTCACCTCACTCTTCCAGCATATCAACCTGCTGAACCGCACCCTGCTGCTCACCTTAGGAGGAGCCTGTGCCGTGGTGGCAGGTATCATCTGGGGCTTCTCCCAGTTGGACAGTGAGTCGATGAACAAGGTGAGTACCACCGTCGCCAATATCCTGCTGATGGTAATCATCGTCGCCTTCATCGCCGCAGGAGTGCGGAAGAAAGTGAATGTCTACGATGCCTTCATCGAAGGAGCAAAAGACGGTTTCCAGACTGCCGTCCGCATCATCCCCTACCTCGTCGCTATCCTCGTGGGTATCGGTGTGTTCCGTGCCTCTGGTGCGATGGACATGCTGATAGGCGGCATGCGGTGGTGTGTGGAATTGACAGGTGCCAACGCACAATGGGTGGATGCCATGCCTACAGCACTGATGAAACCCCTGTCGGGCAGCGGTGCGAGAGGTATGATGGTCGATGCCATGACGACCTACGGTGCTGACAGCTTTGTAGGCAGACTGTCATGCGTCTTCCAAGGCTCTACCGATACCACGTTCTATATCCTTGCCGTTTACTTCGGCTCGGTGGGTATTGCCAAGACCCGTCATGCCGTTGCCTGCGGCTTGATAGCCGACCTGGCAGGTATCATCGCTGCGATAGCGATATGCTATTTATTCTTTGGGTGATGTCGAAATTCGAAATGTCGAAATTTGGAATATCGAAATAACAAAATATGGGAAAACTCGCAACTATTTTTAAAGACACAGCCATTTACGGGCTCTCCAGCATCATAGGACGCTTTCTGAACTACCTGCTGGTGCCCCTCTATACCGCACAGCTGTCAGCAGCCAGCGGAGGCTATGGTATTATTACGAACATCTATGCCTATGTAGCACTGGTCCTCGTACTGCTGACCTTCGGTATGGAGACCACCTATTTCCGCTTTACCAACAAGACACACACAGACTCTGAGACGGTCTATGGCACTACTCTCATCAGCGTGGGTACTGTGACACTGGCTTTCGCGGCATTGGTCATGCTGTTCCTCTCACCTATCAGTCAGGCGATGGGCTATGGCGATCATCCTGATTATGTCGGTGTGATGGCAGTCACCGTTGCCATCGACGCCTTCCTGTGCATCCCCTTTGCCCACCTCCGCCAACAGAAGAAAGCGGTGAAGTTTGCGGCACTCAAACTGCTGAACATCGTGGTGAGCATCCTGCTGAACCTCATCTATTTCTATTTCATGGACGGCAAGGACGTGGGCTATGCGTTCTATATCAACCTGGTATGTACGGTGATGCTTGCCCTTTGTCTGATCACAGAGTATACCGGTTTCAGATGGAAACTCGACAAGCAGTTGCTGCGCACCATGCTCAGCTACTCATGGCCCATCCTCGTCTTGGGTATCGCAGGCATCCTCAACCAGACAGCCGACAAGATGCTGTTCCCCTACCTCTATCCAGGTGAGGACATGCAGACACAATTGGGTATCTATGGAGCCTGCTCGAAGATTGCCATGATCATGGCAATGATCACCCAGGCGTTCCGTTTTGCCTACGAGCCTATCGTCTTCGCAGGAGTAAAGGACAAGGATTCGCATGAGATGTATGCCAAAGCGATGAAATACTTCATCATCTTCACCCTGCTTGCCTTCCTGATAGTGGTGGGCTATCTGGATATCCTGAAATACATTATAGGTGCCGATTACTGGATAGGGCTTCGCGTGATACCTATCGTCATGGCGGCAGAGATCATGATGGGTGTCTATTTCAACCTGTCGTTCTGGTATAAGCTCATCGACAAGACCATCTGGGGTGCCATCTTCTCAGGTATCGGTGTGGCGGTATTGCTGGCTGTCAATGTCATCTTCGTACCCAAATACGGTTATATGGCATGTGCATGGGGTGGTTTCGCAGGCTATGGCACCGCCATGGTCATCTCGTATGTCGTAGGACAGAAATACTACCCCATCGACTATCCGTTGAAGGACATTCTCAACTACGTCTTCCTTGCCGCTATCATCACAGCCATGATGTTTTTTGGAAGAAGTCATAATGACTCTGCATGGGTGAATATACTTATCAATACAGGCTGGATCATCAGCTTTGTCGCTTTTATCATCAAGCAAGACCTGCCGTTGAGCAGTCTGCCTGTTGTCGGAAAATATTTTAAGAAATAAGATATGAAGAAGTTATTATTTAGCCTGATGTGTCTTTGCTCCTTAGGAGCCCATGCCGACGAAGGTATGTGGACACTCTACAACCTGCCTACTGCCGTCTATGACCAGATGAAGCAGTATGGATTCCAACTGCCGCAGGAACAGCTCTACCAGAGTGACAATGCGGTGAAGAACGCCGTCATCAATTTCGGTGGCTATTGCTCTGGAGTAGTGGTATCACCCGACGGACTGGTATTCACGAACCACCATTGCGGTTTTGAGTGCATCCGCAGACACTCTACTGTCGAGCACGACTATATGCTGAATGGTTTTGTTGCCAAGAGCTATAACGAGGAACTGCCCAACGAGGACTTGTTCGTTAGCTTCATGGTCGAGCAGAAAGATGTGACGGACAGTCTGAAAGCGCTGGGCATCGATACCCTCTCGTTAGAGAATACGGAGGCTTTTGTGGACTCTATCCAGAACGTGTGGCAGAAAGCCATCCGCCAGCAGGACTCTACCCTGCGTGTGGAGGTGCTGCCTTTCTATGAGGGTAACAAATACTACATGACGACCTACCGCGACTTCGAGGACGTACGCCTGGTGTTCGCTGTTCCTAAGTCGATGGGTAAGTTTGGTGGTGAGACCGACAACTGGATGTGGCCGCGCCAGACCTGTGACTATAGTGTGTTCCGCATCTATGCCGACCCCAAGACGAATGGTCCAGCCAAATATTCAAAGGATAACGTACCCTATCACCCGAAGTCATGGGCAAAGGTGTCAATGGACGGTTACAAGCCCGGTGACTTCGCCATGATTATGGGTTACCCCGGCTCTACCAGCCGTTACCTCAGCAGCTATGGCATCAAAGAGCGTCGTGACGCGATGAATGCTCCTCGTGTACAGGTTCGTGGTGTTAAGCAGGAGATCATGCTGCGTCACATGCGTGCCGACGAGGCTGTCCGCATCAAATACGACTCTAAATATGCTAACAGCTCTAACTACTGGAAGAACTCAATGGGTATGAACAAATGTATCGACTCCATCGGACTCATCCAGCAGAAACAGGATTTTGAGATGAAACTGAGACGATGGCAGAACGAGACAGGCTATCTGAAAGGACAGCTTGACTTCGACAAGATGGCAGAGCTCTACCAGAAACGACTCGCACTGACCCGCATCCGCACCTTGTTCATAGAGACATTCTTCCTGCAGGACCAGCTGACATCCCGTGCCTGGAAGAGTAACTGGGGCATGGAGGTGAAGGGTCCTAAGGACAAACCCAAGAAGCAATATTACGAGTTTGAGGATAATAGTAAGGAATGGGACGAGGCGACAGACAAGGAGATGCTTGCCGCACTGATGAAGAACTACCGGGAACAGGTGATGAACGCCAACTATATCCCTGCTTTCTACAAGACCATCGACGAGAAGTTCCATGGTGACTATGCCGCATACGTTGACGCACTCTACCAGAAGTCTATGCTCATGAAGAACGGCAAACCGATCTATTTCAACAAGAAGAGTTATCACAAAGACCTGGGCGTGCAGTATGGACTCGACCTCACGGAACTGTTTGCACAGATCAATGCGGACCGCAAGCAGCTTACCCTCGATATCCTGGAACAGGAGAAATACCTCTGTGCCGCCAAACTGAGGATGGAACAGGACCTGCCTAACTACTCTGATGCCAACTTCACCATGCGTATGACCTATGGACAGGTTGGGGAGTATACTCTCGGCGGTCGTCCCTCCGGCTACTATACCACGGCACGCAGCCTGTGGGAGAAGATGCAGAAGGCTGACGAGAACTTCGAGTATTTCGCAGAACCGGTGATGCATGAGCTGCTGTCCAGCAAGGACTATGGAAAATATGCCGATAAACTGACAGGAACGCTGCAGCTCTGTTTCCTCTCCAACAACGACATCACTGGTGGTAACTCCGGCTCACCTATCTTTAATAATAAGGGAGAACTGCTCGGTCTTGCCTTCGACGGCAACTGGGACAGTCTGTCGAGCGATATCTTCTTCGACCGTCAGTTGGCTCGTACCATCAATGTCGACGTGCGCTTCATGCTCTATATGATGGATAAATGGGGGCATGCCGACAGGTTGTTGCAAGAGATGGGTATACAATAATAAAAAACCTGATACCTAATGTTGGTATCAGGTTTTTTCGTTTATTTCTTTTTCCTTGGTTTGCGGACAGCCCAGCCTTCCTCGCTGAAGTCAGGGACATCCCCTTTGAGTTTCATTGACTTGGGATTGAGGAACTGCATCCACTCATCCTTGGAGTAGTGCTTCTTGGTTTCTTTGGGGGCTCTAGTTTCTCTAGTATTTCTAGCACTCCTAGTTTTCCTAATTTCCCTAATTTCCCTAGTCCCCTTAGTTCCACCCTCCTCGGCATCGTTGCAACGGACATCCCTGCCTTTGTAGCTCTGCCCATTCACATATTTCATCACACGAGGGGCATCCTCCTCAGGAACCTCGAAATAAGACATGGTAGTCAGCAGGTCGATATGTCCTACCTCGACATGTCCTTTTACGTTCTTATTCAGGAACTGCATCAGCTCACCAGGATAGAAACCGTCTTTCTTACCTAAGTTGATGAACAACCGGCGGTAACCTGCCTCTGTCTTACGGGAACTGTTACCGCGTTTCTCACCCCGCTTGCCACGCTCCCGTTTCTCACCCCGCTCCCGCTTGCTGCCGACAGGTTCTATCTCCGGGGCATCAGCATAGTAGGCAAGGAAGCGACCGAACTCCATGGAAACAATCTTCTTGATAAGATCTTCCTTGTCGATATACTCAAAGTAACGGTCGATGTCCTGCATGAAGGGAGCTATCTGCTCCTCGTCGACATCAGCCTTGACAATCTGGTCCATCACCTTATAGAGCTGTTTCTTGCAAATCTCCTCAGCAGTAGGAATCTTACCCTCCTCGAAATCCTTGCCAATCTCTTTCTCGATATTGCGGATCTTATGCTTCTCACGGGAGTGAACGATGCTGAGAGATGTTCCTTTCTTACCAGCACGACCGGTACGACCGGAACGGTGGGTATAGTTCTCAATATCGTCAGGCAGTCCGTAGTTGATGACATGTGTCAGATCATCTACATCCAACCCACGTGCTGCCACATCGGTGGCAACCAGCAACTGAACGGTATGCTGGCGGAACTTCTGCATCGTCAGGTCACGCTGCTGCTGCGACAGGTCACCATGCAGCGCCTCAGCATTATACCCATCGCGAATCAGCTTGTCGGCAACCTCCTGTGTCTCCAGCTTCGTACGGCAGAATATAATGGCGAAGATGCGGGGATAATAGTCTACCAACCGCTTCAAGGCAAGGTATTTGTCCTTGGCATTCACCATATAATAGATGTGGTTCACATGCTCTGCACCCTCGTTGCGACTTCCTACCACGATTTCCTTATAGTCATGCAGATAACCTTTGGCAATACGTTCTATCTCCTTGCTCATCGTCGCAGAGAAGAGCAACGTGTTACGCTCTGCGGGCACTCCCTCCAAAATCGCGTCAATGCTCTCGGAGAAGCCCATATTCAGCATCTCATCAGCCTCATCAAGAACCACATTATACACATCGTCTAACTTGGCAACCCCACGGTTCATCAAATCTATCAATCTGCCTGGTGTTGCCACAATCACCTGAACACCTTTCCGCAATGCACGGATCTGCTGCTCAATGGATGCGCCACCATACACTGCCTCGATATGCACTCCCTCAAGATACTTGGAGAAATCGCGCAGGTCGTCGGCAATTTGCAGACATAACTCACGGGTAGGTGCAAGAATGAGGGCGTGTGGCAGTCCTCTTCCTATCTCTCCCATCTGGGGACGTGGCATGGAGGCTATCTTCTGCAAGACAGGAATACCAAATGCCGCCGTCTTACCTGTTCCTGTCTGGGCAAGGGCGATAACATCATTCTGATTACCAAGTAAATAAGGGATAACTTCCTCTTGGACGGGCATGGGTTGTACGAAACCCATTTCCTCAATGGCGTGACGAATCTCTTCGCAAACGCCTAACTCTTCAAATGTCTTCAATCTACTACCTTTATTAATACGGGTGCAAAGGTACGAATAAAAAGTGGAATAATATAAAAATGATAGACATTTATATTTTTTTAGAGATTATCTATTGACAATATTCTGGAAATTTATTATCTTTGCAACCGGATTCGGTTTTCCAAAACGGAAAACTTTTTGAATTCGAAAAATAAAAAAGTTATCCAAAACGGAAAACTTTTCCGTCAACTGAGACAATTAAAAACTTAATAAAATATATAACAATGGAGATTAAGAACTTTACCATCACGAAACGAGACGGATCGAAAGACCAGTTCTCATTAGACAAGATTATGAATGCTATCCTGAAAGCATTCGATAGCGTGGAACAGCCTACTGACCTTGGGGCTATCTCTAAGATTCTCAGTCGCTTAGACATTCACAACGACATCACTGTGGAGGATATCCAGAATCAGGTGGAGGAAGCCTTGATGCGTGAGGGCTACTACAAGGTGGCTAAGTCGTTCATGCTGTACCGCCAGGCTCATTCCGAGGACCGTGAGACACTTGCCAAGTTGCAGTTCTTGTCAGAATATTGCGATTCAGTGAATGCAGCAACGGGGTCAAAGTATGACGCAAATGCAAACGTGGAGCACAAGAACATTGCAACTTTGATTGGTGAGTTACCTAAATCCAACTTTATCCGTCTGAACCGTCGTCTGCTGACTGACCGCATCAAGAAGATGTATGGCAAAGAACTCGCTGATGAGTATATCGACAAGCTGACACACCATTTTATATATAAGAACGACGAGACAAGTCTCGCCAATTACTGCGCCTCTATCACGATGTATCCTTGGCTGATTGGCGGTACCATTTCCATTGGTGGTAACTCCACAGCTCCTACCAACCTCAAGAGTTTCTGTGGTGGTTTCGTGAATATGGTATTCATGGTGTCCAGTATGCTGAGTGGTGCTTGTGCTACTCCTGAGTTCTTGATGTACATGAACTATTTCCTGGGCAAGGAGTACGGACTGGATTATTACAAGCGCACAAGTGAGCAGGCGGACATGAGTCTGAAGAAGCGTACCCTGGACAAGGTCATCACGGACTATTTCGAGCAGATTGTGTATACCTTGAACCAGCCTACTGGTGCCCGTAATTACCAGGCTGTCTTCTGGAATGTCGCCTACTATGACCGCTATTATTTCGAGAGCATCTTCGGTGAGTTCTATTTCCCCGATGGTTCGAAACCCGACTGGGACGGACTCTCCTGGTTGCAGAAGCGTTTCATGAAATGGTTTAATCAGGAGCGTACCAAGACCCTGCTGACCTTCCCTGTAGAGACCATGGCACTGCTGGTAGACGAGAATGGTGAGTGCAAGGATAAGGAATGGGGTGATTTCACCGCTGAGATGTATGCGGAGGGACATTCGTTCTTCACCTATATGAGTGACAATGCCGACTCTCTGAGTTCGTGCTGTCGTCTGCGCAATGAGATTACCGACAACGGATTCAGCTACACACTGGGTGCCGGCGGTGTATCCACAGGTTCTAAGAGTGTGCTGACCATCAACCTGAACCGTTGCATCCAGTATGCCGTTAACCATAAGATGGACTATCTGGAGTACCTGGGCGGTATTATTGATCTCTGCCACAAGGTGCAGATGGCATACAACGAGAACTTGAAAGAGCTACAGGAGCATGGCATGCTGCCTCTCTTCGATGCAGGCTATATCAATATCAACCGCCAGTACCTGACCATCGGTATCAACGGACTGGTAGAGGCTGCCGAGTTCATGGGACTGAAGATCACACCTAATGATGACTATCTGCACTTCGTACAGGGTATTCTTGGTCTGGTGGAGAAGTACAACAAGCAGTATCGTAGCAAGGAGGTGATGTTCAACTGTGAGATGATTCCTGCAGAGAACGTTGGTGTCAAGCATGCCAAGTGGGACCGTGAGGACGGCTATTTCGTACCACGTGACTGCTACAACAGCTATTTCTATGTGGTAGAGGACGACTCTCTGACCATCATCGATAAGTTTAAGTTACATGGCGCTCCCTATATCGAGCACCTCACTGGTGGTTCCGCTTTGCATATGAACTTAGATGAGCACCTCAGCAAGCAGCAGTATGCCCACCTGCTGAAGGTTGCCGCACAGGAGGGATGTAACTACTTCACGTTCAATATCCCCAACACTGTTTGCAATGACTGCGGACATATCGACAAGCGTTACCTCAAAGAGTGTCCTCACTGCCATTCTAAGAATGTCGACTATATGACACGTATCATCGGATACCTGAAGCGTGTCAGCAACTTCTCACAGCCGCGACAGGAAGAGGCTGCACGTCGCTTCTATGCTCATGCTAATAAATAATTATGCTTAAATACGTCAATACAGGCATCGTATTTCAGGAGATACCCGACGAGACAACACTGGCGATTAATATCTCTAATTGTCCTTGTGCTTGCCCTGGCTGTCACAGCCATTACCTCTGGGAAGATGTCGGGCTTCCCCTGAATACGGATGCTATTGACGATTTCGTGAGAAAATACGGTAGCGATATCACCTGTATTGCTTTCATGGGGGGAGATGCCGAACCACAAGGGGTCAACCAACTCGCCATTTATATCCACGAGACTTACCCGGAATTCAAGGTGGCATGGTACAGCGGACGTATTCGTATCTCCTCCACTATCTGTAAGACCGACTTTGATTATATCAAGATCGGTCCTTTTATCAAGCATCTGGGACCGCTGAAATCACCCACCACTAACCAGCGCCTCTATCGCCAAGGGGAGAATGGTGAGTTTGAGGATATCACGAGTCGTTTCTGGAAAAAATAACCCACTATGAAGATATGTATCTATTGTTCTGCCAATTCGGATATAGACCCTGATTTTTTCCGTATGACAGAAGCGTTGGGACGATGGGCTGCAGAAAATGCCCATTCCATCGTGTATGGGGGTGTCAACCAAGGGCTGATGGAATGTGTTGCCAAGGCTGCCCATGAGGGTGGCGCACAGGTGGTCGGTGTCATCCCTACCCTTGTGGAGAAATCGGGGCGTATCAGTCAGCAGGTAGACGTAGAAATGCTTTGTGACAATCTGAGCGACCGCAAGCAAATGATGCAGGATTATGCCGACGTGTTCATCGCTTTACCAGGTGGTATCGGAACACTTGACGAGATATTCAGTACTGTAGCATCTGCGACAATCGGCTATCACAGCAAGAAAGTTATCCTTTACAACATGAAGGGTTTCTGGAATACGTTCATCGACCTGTTGGACGATTTGCAGGCGAAGGGTTTCACAAGGAAGGACTGGCGAGCCCAGATACGGGTAGCCAATTCCTTAGAGGATATAGCATCCATCATAAAAGATTTGACATGAAGAAAATAGAATTATTCAGGGATATCCTGCCTCTTGCCATCTTAGCAGGAATATGTATCTCTATCGGTTGTGTGGTCAACCTCAGGGTTGGTGGTGTGGCTGGTGCCGTATTATTTGCTTTCGGATTGACGACCGTCGTTTACTATGGTCTGAAGCTCTACACAGGGACTGCCGGGTTTATCCGCCGGCAGGGTGACTGGTCCATGCTGGTGATGGTATTAATAGGAAATATTATCGGTTGTCTGCTTACCGCATGGCTCATCGGCTATGCGCAACCCGATTGTATCGAACCCGCAGCAAAGATCCTTGCCGGGAGACTTGCAAAAGGACCTCTTGCCTGTTTCCTGTTGGCGATAGGATGCGGATTCATTATGACGACGGCAGTGGAGTTTGCCCGTAAGGGAAAGATGCTGCCTTTGATATTTGGAGTACCTGTCTTCATCCTCTGCGGCTTTGCACATAGCATTGCCGATGCTTTCTATTTCCTCGTGTCTCCCTTCACACAACTATGGCAGACAGAGGTGCTCATCGTCTATATAGCAGAGGTGCTGGGTAATTTCGTCGGTTGTAACCTTTACCGCTGGACGCTCTTCTTCTCACACACCTCCTAAAGATAGAAAACCGCCTCAGGACCCATACAGAACAGAAGGTCAAGGATGGAGAGGTTTGGCAGGAATCCATGTCGTTGCTGGAAGACCTGCCAATATTTTTTTGGTTCGAATTCCGCATCGGGTTGTGGATGTTTGGCACTAATGACATCCCGGAAATCGCTCTGTGACGCGAGGTGCGGGGTGAGCGGTGAGAGATATGCCGAGGTATATTCCACCTCAGGATGGATATCTATCAACTCACACATCTTCTGCCGGATAGCCTCGTTATAGTCAATGAGGAAGTCATATTTCTTCTCAAAGAATGGGCGGATATCATCTGCATAATACTCAAAGAAAGGACTCTCATTATACGCACTCTGTAATGCGTTCCAATGAACACGCCGCCACTGGTTATGGTCACTGATACGGATATCTCTGGTATATTGTGAGTCATTGTGTTCCACTGGTATGGTCAATGCCTGCACCCCATTCGCCGTGGCAATAACACAACGGTTACGGTAGGTCTGTTTCTGGAAAGAGTCGTATTGCTCAATCAGGCAATGGTCATAGCGCACCAGCTTCTGGAACCACTGAACAGGTCCGAAATAGGTTGTCTGCAGAAGTGCTGTGGTCATTTGAGCATCCTTTCCTTACGATAACCTTCCAGGATATTCTTGCTGTCATCATGGCTGTAGAGAATACAGACTACCCTCCCGATGATGTTCCGCTCAGAGATAAAACCAAGGTTGCGTGAGTCCACAGGATTCTTCGGGTGAATAGACTCCAGCCAGTAATAGTCGGCATCCGCACAGTCTTTCAGTCCTGGGACAACCATCATACCTCCCTTCGTCCGGACTGTATCCCCTGGTACAGCCTTACAACGAGCGATAAACTCTCCCTCGATAGAGTCACCCGGTAAGTCGAACACGACGATATCTCCCTTGCTGACTGGTTTCCGGAGCATACGGCTATAGGGTAACATCCCATTGCCATCCACACGCAGACCATAGCTCCACCGGTTCACCAACAGTCTGTCACCATCGATATACAGCGGTTGCAATCCCTTTCCATCAACAGTATAGACGGTAAATGCCAAAGCACGGAAGGCAAGCATCAGCACGAGGGCTGCTGCAAGGGCTATCACGAACTTCAGCCAGTCTGACATCTCTGTTACTTGATATTGTCGACGAAGCGGAACAGACGGTTCCAGCGTATACCAGAGAAGCCACCACGGTCAGGATCACTGCTCCACCAGATGAAGATGGGCTTACCCACGATATGGTCTTCTGGCACAAAGCCCCAGTAACGGGAGTCGAGAGAGTTGTGACGGTTGTCACCCATCATCCAATAATAGTCCAGCTTGAAGGTATACTTAGTGGCTATCTGGTCGTTGATATATATCTTCCCGTCCTTCACCTCCAGCTTATTATCCTCATAGGTACGGATGCAACGCTCGTAGACAGGAAGGTTCTCCAACGTCAGATCAATGCT
>Ga0310691_10003638_pt1 | contig 18213 bp, 18 predicted proteins | sample 176DNAGHGlowgp2_FD_203887 | JGI IMG/M metagenome (GOLD analysis project Ga0310691, IMG submission 203887) | Sheep rumen microbial communities from Palmerston North, Manawatu-Wanganui, New Zealand - 1766 DNA GHGlow gp2 (v2) (version 2) | ecosystem: Host-associated > Mammals > Digestive system >...
GCAGACCAGAGCGCACGGCGCTCTGCCCGCCATAGTGTACCAGCACCTTCGTGCCGCCAAACTGCTTTACCAAGTCGGCTACCTGCTCTTCGGATTCGCGCCCGAACACCACCTTTGTCGGCGCATAGTAACAAAAGTCTTTCATATAGTTGTTGGTTTTTGGTTTTTAGAGCCTCGATTGAATCAATGTCGGTGCAAAGGTACAAAAACTTTTTCAAACTATATGTTGTTCATACAAAAAAAAGAGGGGGAGGTTCGGTTGTTCTGCTTGCTCTTTATTCTCGCGCAGAGCCGCAGAGTTACGCATAAAGTCGCTTTAGATTGATGCTCTTGAGTTAGGAGTTTTAGGAGGATGCGACCGTTCCGGTCGCCTCTGGAAACTCTTCAAAAGAATTGACAACTCGGCGAAAAAATAGTATACTCTGCGCCTCTGCGCGAGAATGGAGAGCTTCAGAAACTTGAATAATGTTTACATCTTCTCGACCACTTATTTCTTAAACGCAAGGGAACATACAGAGTCACGGCAATGCGCACGGCGTAACAAAGCAATAGAAAGAAACTAGCTTTGGTTCTGCCGACCAATAACAAGTCTGTATTCCCCTATAGCGCGTAAATTTCATTCTGCGAATCCTAAAGTCTAAGATGTCTCCTTCTTGGTAATCCTTTACATAACCGTAAGGAATAACAATATAAGAGCCCACTCTTGGCAAGAGTGTGTCTGCTGTTTCTACTACTTGCAAGACGATTCCATCATCAGCTTGTGCATATATTTCTGCCGAAATGCAACTCGGAGTTATCTCGGAACTCGGCACCCACTCCTCGTTATCATCCTTGTCACATCCTGTCAGGGCAAGGGGCAAAAGAAGCAGGACAGGCAGAAGTTTCTTTAAAAATCTCAAACAGTTCATTTTGGTACTCATTGTTATACTATTTACACCGTGAAACTATACCATAAAATGTAGTAATGTAGCCATATTGACTCCTATCAGGATATTCCAATCTGTGAATTTTCAAGTCCACCACATCACCTTCTTGACAATCCCTAAGAGAAGCTGGAGATACGATAAGGCGGTCTCTCCCAAGAGGGCGAAGATGGTCGGCAGGATCATCTATTACATCCAATATTATTTTATCATCATACACTCCTAATACTCTCGCAGTAACACATTCTCGCGTAGTTAACGACTTCGGAAACCACTCTTCATCATCTTCATTATAACACCCAGCCAAGGCTACGGTAAGAAGAAGCAGGGCGGCTAATCCGTTTTTAAATAAACTCAGGTTGTTCATCTTGATGCTCATCAAGATAATGTATTTGAGGTTCGATAGTTCTGCTTGCTCTTTATTCTCGCGCAGAGCCGCAGAGTTACGCATAAAGTCGCTTTAGATTGATGCTCTTGAGTTAGGAATTTTAGGAGGATGCGACCGTTCCGGGCGCCTCTGGAAACTCTTCAAAAGAATTGATAACTCGGCGAAAATATAGTATACTCTGCGCCTCTGCGCGAGAATGGAGAGCTTCAGAAACATGAATAATGTTTACATTTTCTCGACCACTTATTTCTTAAACAGCAGGTAGTGCTGTCCGTCATAGTACAGCCGCAGTTGACTACCCTCTATGCGAAACATGGTAGCCTTCGAGACAGCCGCCATGAACCTGTCACCGTCGTAACGCTCCATGACCATCGTCCCAGTGAGGTCATGCAGGGAGATGCTGCCATCCACAGCCTCATACCGACCCTGGAAGGTGTTGACACAGGTGTGGCCGCTAAAGGTACCATCAGCTTTGAAGGCAAGGGAATAGCCATCGCTGCCGTCATGGGCCTCAGCTGCCTCAAACGTGTTGTCCTGCTGGTTGCAGAACCCTTCAAGCCGCCACATGCCATCAGTCAGCGAGACGCTGCCATCACCGTCATCACTGCCACAGCTACCTAAAAGCATGGCAGCCACAAGGCACAGGGGCAGCACTAATAAAAGCGAAAGTCTTTTCATAGCTCAATTCTGTTTTATTATCATTGAAAAGTATATTACCTTGTAATCTCTCTCTCAACATGAACTTCATTTGGCACTAAGGCTACACGAGAAACTCTTTAGTTTTCCTCTTACGATTAACTCTCTGCCTATTAGTAAAACTGTGAAATCGTCAAACCTTGCATCGTTTAGCTAAAAAAAAGTTAAGCTTAGTTAAACGCCCTACGACCAAAGATAAAGTCGGTGAAGCGCCAAAACACTAAGAATGACTCGTTTCATATTTATCTATTATGTTTACATCTTCTCGACCACTTAAAGCACCTCGCCCTGCGTAGCCCCCTCAGGCTTCACGCCGAAAGCGCGCGTGACATTCGGGTTGGCAATGTAGCGCAATACGCGCAGCTTAATACTATTGACAAAGTTCCTGAACATATCCTTGCTCTCTACTGTCAAAATAAAAATGGAGCACCTTCTCTGGTTGAGAATCAGATTGACAATTTTCCCAGTCGTTGCAGGCATCTGTGATAATCCGAATAAAGACTTTCAGGTCGTCAACTGGCAAAGAGGCAACACTTTCATGGTAGATATGAATGTGTCGCTGGGGAATCCAGTGGAAATCGCATAAGAGATCCCACAGTGCATCCCAGTTGAATCCGAAATACGGGAACTTCAACTGCTTGTCATATTCATCACACAACTCTGCTTTGCTGTGTACAGCTGGTATTATTGCAGAATAATTATCTTGGTCTGTCAGTATACTAAACTCAGAGACAAATAAAATGTTATCCATAAACCAGATATTTAAAGTAAACAACCATTATTGTGCAAAGATATAAAATATTTTGATTCCTGCAAAGGAATTAGTGCTATTTATTGACGGACAGGGCATTGAAGAAAGGACTCTATATTAAGCGTACGGCTGGCAGCAACGGGAATGGAAAGAAAGTGATAATCCGATAAAAACCTATGCAACATGAAACATATCTATATAAAGCCCAGTCAGAAAGTTTGGAAAATAGATGCGCAAAGCGGAATCATGACAGCAAGCGACCCTGAGACCGAAAAACTTCCTGTCTATAACGATGACCCGCAAAAGCCCGGCAATGCACTCGTCCGTCGACGCAATAGCCTGTGGGATGCTGAAGAGGAATAGTAACGGAGCGGGAGGCCGTACCGACATCTTCGGTATCTGGCTTCCCGCTCTTATACAAGGATTTTTGCGTTTGAGGGTGTCAGGGTGACAGAACGCCGATAAACACAGGGGCTGCACCCTGTTTTTGAGGGTGACAAGGGTGACAGGAGGGTGACAGCATATTTATCTCAATGAGTTAGCGGAATATCTCGTTGAGTTATTGGAATAACTCATGGAGATAGCACTAAATTCTCGAGAGAATTGGGGACTATCTCCACTCCTGGCTCTTGAAATGCACGTCCCAATGTGTGCGTTCGCACGCCATGATGTCACAAAGCGTTGAAAAAAGTACACCGCTGAAATGCTTGTTTTGAGCCATGAAATGGGCTGTGTCCGTGAACACCTGCCACCCTCCTGTCACCCTTGTCACCCTCCGAACAGGGTGACATCCCCTTTGTTTACAGGCGTTCTGTCACCCTGACACCCTATAATCGAAAAAAGTATGTCATATAAGTGCCACAAGTTTTAGAGGTGAGAGGTGAGACGGCGTGTGGCACCGCACGCACCGGCACGCACCGAGGCCTCAACGGTGGAGGCGGGCTCAGCGTCGTAAGCATAGGGAGGAACGAAATAGTCGGCATCGCCGTGACGCTGCTGCAGGTCGTCGGCACCAAGGCTGCCACGGAACACGATGTTGTAGTCCTGATACTCGTGACGCGAAGAGGACGGCGACGACAGTGGGTATACGGAGATGTGGATGGCTGTTCAGCATGGCAGGCTTGGTCTTTCCTTATGCAAAAAGGCTTGGTCTTTCCTTATGCAAGGTTGCGATAAAGCGATGCGGCTACTTGTCGTCGTAATGCCCGTAGGCCGAGAGTACAAGTACAAGCACCTCTGTCTCAAAGATACGATATACCAGACGGTGCTTCTTGGTGAGTTCGCGACTCCAGCGTCCCTCGGGCTTGCCCTTCAAAGGTTCGGGATGTCCCAGCCCCGTCTTGGGATGCTCTGCCAATTCGGCGATGAAGCGACGTGCCTTCTCAAAGACCTTTGGCTCATTCTTCTGCAGCGTCTTGAGGTCGTTGATGGCCTCATGCGTATAGTCGATGTTATACATGTCAGCCAACTCGTTTCAGAAAATCGTCCAGGCTTTCACCAGGAAGCATTCTGTATGTCTTTCCCTGCCTGTATTCCTCCTCACCGCGCTCAAGTTTGGCGAAGAACTCCTCTTCCGTCATCAGTGTCGGGTCAGCCTTCTTGGTGGCAGCCAGCTTCTTGGCATACTTCAGCAGCTTGGCCATCAGAGTCTCGTCATCGGCAATTTCACCCATGGTGCGGAACAGCTCCGCATTCAACTGTATTGCTGTCATAATCCTAACATATTTGGGTTTTCGGCTGCAAAGATAAACAAAATATCCGAATAAAACATTAGTATTAACATAAAAAAAGTATCAAGCAATGAACAGAACTATTCACGTTTTTTTATCTTCGGATTTTAGGATAATGGCAAAATAAACAAGGAAAGAGGTGAAAAAGATGAGAAACAGGACGGGCAGGATGAAAAAAACGGGGGGAGAGGTGTGCGAATCGGATTTTTTATAGTACCTTTGTAGCAGATTGTCTTTTTTATGTCTTTTCACCAATGGAGAATAACTATGTGAAGCAGTTCCCCGACCTGCTGCGGGGGAAGAAACTGATGTATGTGCACGGCTTCGGCAGCAGCGGACAGTCGGGCACGGTGCGCCGCCTGCGCACGGTCTTTCCTAATGCCACCGTCGTGGCTCCCGACCTGCCGCTGCATCCCGAGGAGGCCATGGCCCTGCTGCTCCACCTGTGCCAGGAGGAACAGCCCGACATCATCATCGGCACGTCGATGGGTGGCATGTACACCGAGCAGCTGCGTGGCTTCGACCGCATCTGCACCAACCCAGCGCTGTGCATTGCCGACACCATGCACGACCACGGCATGACGGGCACGCAACAATACCAGAACCCCCGGAAGGACGGCGTGCAGACGTTCTATGTGGACAAGGCCCTGGTGAAGGAATACCGCACTGTGTCGGAACGGCGCTTTGAGGGACTCGACGCTGCCGACGCTGAGCGGGTGTATGGTCTGTTCGGCGACAGGGACGACGTGGTGGACACCTTCGACCTGTTCCACCAGCACTATGCGCAGGCCATCCATTTCCACGGTGAACACCGCATGGACGACCACTCGTTCATGCACTCGGTGCTGCCCGTCATCCGCTGGATTGACGACCGTCAGGAGGGGCGCGACAGGCCCATCGTCTACATCGGCATGGAGACGGCGGGCAGCAAGGAACCGGCACCGTCGTTCCAGAAGACGGTGCGTAGTCTCATTGAGCGCTATCAGGTCTTTTTCGTGGCTCCTGCCCTGACCACCGATGTAAAAGCCTACGAGGCGACGACGGCGTGGCTGGAGCAGTATGTCAACGTGCCGGCATGGGGACACACCGTGTTCACCAACCAGCGCCGGCTGCTCTACGGCGACTACCTCATTGAGGGGACGGCCACCCGCGATGCCATGGCCACCAGCATCGTCCTGGGCGGCGACACGTTCAAGACGTGGGATGACATCCTGGAGTATTTCGAGCGGTTAGGGGGACAGTGAGAGATGAGAGATGAGAGATGAGAGATGAGAGGTGAGAGATGAGAGGTGAGAGATGAGAGGTTACAGCGGGTCTACGTCAAAATACAGCTGGAGCGAGGCATAGCGTTTGTCTTGCATCATCTGCTGCTGGGCCTGACGCAGGCACTGGCGCACCTTCACCATGTCGATGCCACGTTCCAGCTTCAGCACCAGCTTGCGGATGCTGAGCGTCTTCACACGTGAGACGGCCGGCTTGTCGGGTCCCAGCACACGGGAGCCAAACCACTGGCGCAGGCGTGCCCCCATCTCCATGCCTGCGGTTTCCACCACCTGGTCTTTCTGATGTTTGAGAAAGACGTAGATGATGCGGAAGAAAGGCGGATAGCGGAAGGCGAGCCGCTCGTCGATGAGTGAGCGGTAGAACGCCTGATAGTCATTGTGCACCACATGGCTGATGAGCGGCAGGTCGGGCTGTCGGGTCTGCAGCACTACCAGTCCGCGCTTCCCCTTGCGTCCGGCGCGCCCGCTGACCTGAGCCATCATCATATAGGCATGCTCGTAAGCCCGGAAGTCGGGCACGTTCAGCATCGAGTCGGCATTGAGGATGCCGACCACGCTGACCTTGTCGAAGTCGAGGCCCTTGGTCACCATCTGCGTGCCGATGAGCAGGTTGGTGCGCCCGGCGGCGAAGTCGCCAATGAGGCGCTCGTAGGCCTGACGCGTGCGTGTGGTGTCGAGGTCCATGCGTGCGATGCGTGCCATGGGCAGTATGTCGCGAATCTGGTCCTCAATCTTCTCCGTGCCGTACCCCCGTCCCTGCAGGTCCTTGCATCCGCAGGCCGGACAGGCCTGTGGCACACGGTAGGTGTAGCCGCAGTAGTGGCACGACAGCTGGTTCATGGAACGGTGCAGGGTGAGCGAGACATCGCAGTGCTCGCAACGGGGCACCCACCCACACTGGCGGCACTCCACCATGGGTGCCCATCCGCGACGGTTCTGGAACAGGATGGCCTGCTGGCCACCTTCGAGCGCCTCGCGCACGCGCGCTAACAAGAGCGGTGAGAAGGGGCCGTTCATCATCTTGCGGCGCTGCAGGTCCTGAATGTCCACCACCTGTATGTCGGGCATCTCAATGTCCTGATAGCGCTGCTTCAGCTCTACCAGCCCGAACTTGCCGGTCGTGGCGTTGTGGTAGGTCTCTAACGAGGGTGTGGCGGTGCCTAACAACACCTTTGGCTTGAGCGATGAGTGCTTGGCGATGAGCGAAGCCATGAAGATGGCCGTGGACCGTGCGTGGTATCTGGGGGCAGGGTCTTGCTGCTTGAAGCTGGTCTCGTGCTCCTCGTCGACGATGACCAGCCCTAAGCGCTGGAAGGGCAGGAACACTGCCGAGCGGGCGCCAAGGATGACATCGTAGGGGTGCGGCGAGAGCTGCTTCTGCCATATCTCCACACGCTCGGCATCGCTGTACTTCGAGTGGTAGATGCCCAGGCGGCTGCCGAAGACGCGCTGCAGGCGCTCCATCATCTGAACCGTCAGCGCTATCTCTGGCAGCAGGTAGAGCACCTGCCGGTGCTGGTCAATCTCGCGCTGGATGAGGTGGATGTATATCTCTGTCTTGCCACTGCTGGTGACACCGTGCAGCAGCGTCACCGGCCTCTTCAGGAACGAGAAGAGAATCTGGTTGTATGCCTCCTGCTGTGGCTGGCTCATCTGCTTGATGAGCTCCGGATGCGGGTCGCCGCCCTTGTTCAGACGGCTCACCTCCACCTCGTAGGTCTCCAGCATGCCGCGCTTCACCAGCAGGTTGAGTGTGGGCAGGGCCGCACCACTCTGGTTCATCAGCTCCTCGCGGGTGACGGGTGAGGGGTGGGAGTTCGCTTTTATCTCTTCACTTCCAATCATGTCCCACCCCGACAGCTGCAGATAAGCGATGAAGGCCTGCTGCTGCTTGGCGGCGCGGCCCAGCATGTTGAGCGCCACATGGAGCATCGTCTCGTTCTGGTAGGCCGGCGTCAGGCGTATGTAGGTCTCGGTGCGGGGCTTATAGCCCTCCTCGGCCTTCAGTCCGGCGGGTAGCGCAGCCTTCAACACGTCGCCCAGGGGCGACATGTAGTAGTCGGCTATCCAGTGCCACAGCTGCAGCTGACTCTCCAGCAGGATGGGCTGGTCGTCCATGAGCTGTGCCACGGGTTTCACGGTGTAGCCCTCGGGCGGCTGCTGGTGCAGGTGGTCGACGATGCCCACATAGCTCTTGCCGCGTCCAAAGGGCACGAGCACACGCATGCCCGGCCTCAGCTGCGGCAGCATGGTCTCCGGCACGGAATAGGTGAAGAGTGTGTCGAGAGGCAGGGGTAGGATGACTTCGGCGTAGGTCATAGGGCAGCAATCAGTTCCAGCACCTTCTGCTCTGTCTGGAAGGGGCAAAGGTCGTCAAGGTGCATGTGGCTGACGGCCTGCTGCATCAGGGTGTCGTCGTCGGCCGCCGATGCGTCGTTGCCATCCTGCTGCATGAAGAAGATGCCGGCCTCGGTCAGCACGCGCTTGGGCACCAGACCTACTATCTCGGTGCCTGTCACGTGCACGCCATGTGTCTCGGCACAGCGGCTGATGGTGACGAAGGCCTTGTGCAGTGGCGTGGTGTTAATGTCGGTGAGGTTGGTTGACACCTGGGCACGGCCATACTCGTCGATGTACCAGCCGATGGCCTTCACCGTGCTGAGGGCGAAGGGACGGTCGGCAGAACCTTTCTGTCGCACATCGGCAGCAATGGCCTTGGCCACGGCGACATCCTGGGTGTCGAGGTTGAAGTTGACGGCCACGAGGAAGGGACGTGCACCCACCACGGAGATGCCTGAGCGACGGATGCACGCTGGGATGTCAGCGGGAGGACCGCTGACCACGCTGTCCATGCAGGCGGGCATGAAGTCGGGCTGCTCACCGGGGGTGGTGAGCTTGTGGTACAGGGCTTCATACTCACCCCGGCGACAGTCGGCCAGGTTGCGGAACGCAGGTCTCAGCGCGGCGGCCTCATAGCAGTAGCAGGGTATGCCAGCCTCGTCGGCCATGCGCCGTGCCAGCTGACGAGCCAGCAGGGCACAGTCTTCCAGCGTGATGCCGCTCAGGGGGATGAGTGGCAGCACATCGGTGGCGCCAATGCGGGGGTGCGTGCCGTGATGACGGCGCATGTCAATGGTACGGGCAGCTGTGGCAGCAGCACGGAAGGCGGCCTCTGTCACGTCACCGGGCTGTCCCACAAAGGTGATGACGGTACGGTTGGCAGCCTGGCCTGGGTCGATGTGCAACAGTCGGATGCTGCCACCCACGCTGCGGATGGCATCGGCTATCTGGTTGATGACCGCCATGTCGCGGCCCTCACTGAAGTTGGGCACACATTCTATCAAGGGTTTCATGGGACTAGTGGGACTTCTGGGACTTCTGAGACTACTGAGAGTACTGGGAGGACTGGGACTTCTGGGAGAACTGGGAGAACTGGGAGGACTGGGACTACTGGGAGGACTGAGAGTGATGGGACTTCTGGGGTGGTTAGAGCTTGTTGAAGTATTTCTTCAGCTCGAAGGCCCACACGCGGTAGCCCTGCTCGGTGAGGTGCAGGCCGTCGTTGGTCAGCTCCTGGCGCAACATGTTTGAATGGCCCCGCACCATGCGTGGGAAGATGTCGACGAAGGTGATGTCGTGCGTCTCACAATAGGCACGGATGAGCATGTTGGCAAAGGGGATGTCATCGGTACGCCCGGCCAGTGTGCGCCAGTGGCCACCAGTCTCGTTGATGGGCAGTATGCTCTGCACGAAGAGCTGTGTCTGCGGCGTCTGCCGCCGGATGGCGTCAATGAGGGCGATGACATGCTGCGCCACCACCTCGTAGGTGGTGTTGCCCACCATGTCGTTGATGCCAGCCATGAGGAAGATGGCCTTGGGATGATAGGGGGTTATCTGATAGAGCCGCTCAGTCATGCCCACGGTGTTGTCACCGATGATGCCCCTGTTGACCACGTGCTGTGTGGTACCTATGCGCTGTTGCCAGTCCTTGCCATTCTCGGTCAGACTGTTGCCCAGCATGACGATGGTGGTGCTGTCGATGCCGCCCTCGCGCTCAAACAGCGCCATGCGCTGCTGGTGGTGGTTGCCGCCAGTGTGGCGCACAGCGGTGCGCGCACGTCGCGACTTGCCCCGACGGCGGCGCTGGGCCGCTACATCGTCGCAGCATAGACAGACCAAAAGAAGAACGGCCAGAAGCCGACAAAAGCTAATTCTCAATTTTATTCGTCCTTTACAATCTTTCAACCTTTTCACTTTCCTGTTTTCACGTTTCCTGTATACACCTCTTCACCTTTCTGTTTTCAATGTTCAATACTGCTCCAGCAGGCGTATGCGCTCAGCCGTGTCTGGATGGGTGCTGAATAGCTTGTTGAAGAAACCCTTGACGCCGCCGGTGAGCGCCTGCGGATGGACGATATACATCTGTGCGATGTCATCGCGGTCCACATCGGCCAGGCCGGGGTCGTTTGAAATCTTTCTCAGGGCTGAGGCCAGTGCCAGCGGGTTGCCGCACAGCTCAGCTCCACCAGCGTCGGCCATGAACTCGCGCTTGCGCGAGATGGCGAAGCGTGTGAGCATGGTGAACAGGTAGGCGATGGCGGCGCACACCACGGCGATGAGCATCACCACGACGATGCCGAGCCCCTTGTCCTTGCTGTTGCTGCGCCTGCTGCTGGAGCCACCGAAGAGGAAGGTGTTCCAGAGCATGCGCACCAGGACGGCCATGACGACCGAGATGATGCCGACGAAGACGATGCTGGTGATGAGCAGGCGCGTGTCCTTGTTGCGGATGTGCGTCAGCTCGTGGCCGATGACGCCGGCCAGCTCGTCGTCATTGAGACGCTCCAAGAGCCCGGTGGTGACGGTCACGGTGTAGGTCTTGTCATCGATGCCTGATGCGAAAGCATTCAGCTGCGGGTCGTCGACGATGTTCACGTCGGGCATTGGCATGCCGCAGGCCATGGTCAGGTTCTCCACAATATTATATACACGCGGGTTGTCACGGCGTGCCAGGGGCTGGGCCTTGACGGCGTGGCGAATCATCGACGTGTTTGAGAAGTAAGCGATGGCAAACCACACGCCCACGGCCACCAGCACCCAGGGCAGCACCTTGAGGAAGATGTCGTTGGCATCGGGAGAGGTAATCGCCAGGAAGAGGTAGACAGCACCCAGCAGGATAGCGGGAAAACCCAGCAGCAACAGCACGCTGAGCGTGTTGTTGCGCTGGATGAGGGAGTGCATTCCTACGTACTTCATTGAGTTAGGAGTTAGAGGTTGTGGTTAGAACTTTATCTCCGGGGCCTTGTCCATGGCGGCACGCTCCTCCTTGGGCACCTCGAACATGGGTTCCTTATGGAATCCGAACATGCCGGCGAGGATGTTCGACGGGAAGGTCTCCACCTTGTTGTTCAGCTCACGAGTGGCGGTGTTGAAGTAGCGACGCGTAGCGGCCAGCTTGTTCTCGATGTCGCTAATCTCGCCCTGCAGCTGCAGGAAGTTCTGGTTAGCCTTCAGGTCGGGATATGCCTCAAGACTCACCTTCAGTCCGGCCAGTGCGCTGCTGAGCTGGTTCTCGGCCTGAATCTTGTCATTGATGCCTGTGGCATTCATGGCTGCGGCGCGAGCCTCAGTCACCTTGGTCAGCAGCTCCTTCTCGTGCTGTGCATAGCCCTTGACGGTGGCCACGAGCTGCGGTATGAGGTCATGGCGCTGCTTGAGCTGCACATCAATGTTGGCGAAGGCATTTTCACGGTTGTTGCGCAGTTTGACCAGGCTGTTATAGATGCCGATAACCATAAAGACGAGCAGCACGACGACTGCCACGATGATAATGATTGCTGTCATAATAGTTTTATTTTAAAGGGTTGATACTATTCATTCATCGTGCAAATATAATGCTAAAGTTTGCAACTGCCAAAGTATTTAAGTTTTTTTCTAAAAAAAATCCGGTCGCAAGGCTTGTTAAGCCTGCAACCGAACTTGCTATGGATTCTTTTCTAAGCAATCTCTATGTTTGCCTATCTCATACGTCTGAGCACTTTTTGATAGTAGCCGTTGGTGGCGCGGTCGCTGTAACGCGGTCCGCCATTCCACATCCGAATGGCCCTTTCCACATCGTTCTGCTTGTTGTGCTCTGACTGAATCAGAAGGAACATCTCTTTCGATTTCTCCACATTGTAGCGGTCAGCCAGTGTGTAGCGCTTGTCAATTCTCCTGGCCTTGAGGATGTTGTTACATTCCCGCACCAGAATGGGAGTAATCTGCATAACGCCTACCGAGTTCCCACTCACGGCGTTTGGATTTCCTTCGCTCTCTACCAGAATGATGGCCTCCATCACGGGGGTCCAGTCAAACTGCTCTGAGTTATCGTTTCCATTGGCAGCCCCAGCTTGTAGGGGCATCAGGGTCAGAATCGATAAGCTCAGACATACCATCTTCACAAATCTTTTCATATTCTCTATTGTTTTTGGGGCTTTGCCAGGGCCCTCGTTTGTTATCGTTTTTGCCGCTGTTCTCTCACGAGAATGTGCGGCACATCCTGAAAACGGGTGCAAAGTTACGCAAAAACAAAGAGTGACGAGCGCATTGAATCCGGTTTTGTGCGCACACAATACCAAATTCTTGACACAGGTCAATTATGACGCCTATTTCTATGACAGGCTGTCCAGCTCGCTTTCTATCTCCTGGAGTGAGGTGGCTACCTTGATAAACGTGTGCCACGACTGCCGCATCATGCCCCGCTGAGCCAGGTCGTCAAGCAGGCTGACGAGCGAGTCCCAGAAACCTTTCATGTTATACAGGATGACGCGCTTGTGATGATAGCCGATGGTGGCGGAGGCGGCCACGGTGAACACCTCATCGAGGGTGCCGATGCCGCCAGGCAGGGCAATGAACACGTCGCTCTGGTCCATCATCAGCTGCTTGCGGTCACTCAGGTTGTCGCACGCTATCTCCACGTCGACATAGCTCGACAGCCGTCCGTCCTTCTCAATCACCTGTGGCACCACGCCGATGGTACGGCCTCCGCCCTGGTGTGCTGCCTGTGCCACACACTCCATCAGTCCCTGGTTCACACCGCCATACACAATGTCGTGACCTTTTTCGGCGGCCCACCGCCCCAGCTCTTCAGTCATAGCGAAGAAGTCGGGGTCAATCTGCCTGTTGGCAGAGCAAAACACACATATTTTCATAGTCAATCCATAATTACAGGCCACATCCCCCACTCCATCCCCCAGGACAAGAGGCAGAGACGGGCCAATTCGAAAGGGTGCTGCAAAGTTACGACAAAAAAGTGAATAACACGGCAAATTCTTTGTTTTAATCCAGAATATTTTGTACCTTTGCAGTCCATAGGGACGACATACGACTATGTAACGAAAGATAAGGAACAAATTTTATGAACCAAATTGGTCTGTTTATGAAAAAGCTTAGAGTATGGATGATTGCCGTCGTTCTTACAGTTTGCGGCACCGTGGCAAATGCGCAATTGAGCAAAGGCCACTTCTTCAAGACCTCCAGGGCCGTCCCGTCGTGCCTGCTGCTGCTGGCATCTATATCCAGAACGGTCGCAAGGTGGCCATTAAGTAACACGTACCTACGTACCACCGTACCTACGTACCACCGTACCAACAATAATTAAGCACAACAACTATATGAGTACATTTGAGGAACTGGGCGTATGCCAAGCGATACGCCGTGCCATCGAGGAGCTGGGCTTCGTCCAGCCCATGCCCGTGCAGCAGGAAGTGATACCGTTCTTGATGGACGGCCATCGTGACGTCATCGCCCTGGCACAGACAGGTACTGGCAAGACCGCCGCCTTCGGCATACCCTTGCTGCAGCGCATCGACACCGCCAGCCGCCACACCCAGGCGCTGGTGCTCAGCCCCACACGCGAGCTGTGCCTGCAGATAGCCGACGACCTGCGCGACTTTGCCAAGTACATGGAGGGCATCCACGTGGAGGCCGTCTACGGCGGAGCTGCCATCGAGCCTCAGATGCGCTCACTGAAGAAGGGCGTGAACATCATCGTGGCCACGCCGGGAAGGCTCCTTGACCTGAAGAACCGCGGATTCGTACACACGGAGGCAGTGAACACCATCGTGCTGGACGAGGCCGACGAGATGCTGAACATGGGATTCTCTGACAGCATCAACGAAATCTTCGAGTCACTGCCTGACCAGCATGCCACGCTGATGTTCTCAGCCACCATGAGCCGCGAGGTGGAGCGCGTGGCACGCCAGTACCTGCACGACTATGAGACCATCGTCGTGGGCAGCCGCAACGAGGGGGCAGAGAACGTCAACCACATCTATTATATGGTGCAGGCCAAGGACAAGTACCTGGCGTTGAAACGCATCGTGGACTACTATCCGAAGATCTTCGCCATCATCTTCTGCCGCACGAAGATAGAGACGCAGGAGATAGCCGACAAGCTCATCAAGGACGGCTACAACGCCGAGTCGCTCCATGGCGACCTCAGCCAGCAGCAGCGCGACCTGACCATGCAGAAGTTCCGCCAGCACCTGACGCAGCTGCTCGTGGCCACCGACGTGGCGGCACGCGGACTGGACGTGGACGACCTGACGCACGTCATCAACTTCGGGCTGCCTGATGACATTGAGAGCTACACCCACCGCTCGGGGCGCACCGGCCGCGCCGGCAAGAAGGGCACCAGCATCAGCATCGTACACTCGAAGGAGAAGCACAAGATTCGCGCCATAGAGAAGGAGATAGGCAAGCAGTTCCAGGAGGCACCCATCCCCAGCGCCGAGGAGATTTGCAAGAAGCAGCTCTACAAGGTGATGGACCAGATAGTGAAGACCGACGTGGACGACCAGGAGATAGCGCCGTTCATGCAGGACATCAACCGCTACTTCGAATACATTGACAAGGAGGAGCTCATCAAGAAGATTGTGTCCATGGAGTTTGGCCGCTTCCTGGCCTACTATGCTGACGCACCTGAGATTGAAAAGGTGGAAAGCGGCAAGCGGAAGGAGGAACGGCCGCAAAGCGACCGCCAGAAGCGGATGAACAAGGCGCAGCCAGGCTATGCGCGCCTGTTCATCAACCTGGGCAAGCGCGACGGCTTCTATCCCGGCGTGCTGATGCAGACGCTCAACCGCTATGTGGGTGGCCATCAGGAGGTGGGACACATCGACCTGCTCGACACCATCTCCTACTTTGAGGTGCCCGAGAAGGACGCCCGCAAGGTGATGACCCAGCTGACGGGCATCCGCTACCACGGCCGCACGGTGCGCTGCAACTCAGAGGACGACAAGAAGCCCTACCAGTCCCCGTCTCCCCAACATTCCCAGTCTTCCCAGCACTCCCAGCACTCCCAATCCTCCCAGCGCTCCCAGTCCTCCCAGAAGCCCCAGCGCTCTCAGAACTCCCAGAAGTCCCAGCGCTCCCAGCAAAAAGACTGGCGCACCCTGATGAACAGCGGCGACAAGTTCTTCAAAGGCCCCGAGCCTGACTTCTCCGAAGAGGGCTGGGCACGCCGTAAGCCAAAGAAGAAGTAGCGCTTATTCGTACCTTTGGCTGACGCCGAACGTACTTTCGCTCGGAAAACAAAAGAAAAACAAGTTTTCCTTTTGTTTTTCCCTCGCTTATTCGTACCTTTGCACCCACTATGAAGAAATGGACCATCGACGACGCCCGCGAGCTGTATAACATCAACGGCTGGGGCACAAGCTACTTCGGCATCAACGAGGCCGGGAACGTGTATGTCACGCCATGCAAGGACGACACGCAGATAGACCTGCGTGAGGTGATGGACGAGCTGCAGCTGCGCGATGTCACCGCGCCCGTGCTGCTGCGCTTCCCCGACATTCTCGACAACCGCATCGAGAAGACCTGGAGCTGCTTCAGGAAAGCCGCCGAGGAGTACGAATACAAGGGTGAGAACTATGTGGTGTACCCCATCAAGGTGAACCAGATGCAGCCGGTGGTTGAGGAAATCATCAGCCACGGCCGCAAGTTCAACCTGGGCCTGGAGGCCGGCTCGAAGCCCGAGCTGCACGCCGTCATCGCCATGCAGTGTCAGAGCGACAGCATCATCGTCTGCAACGGCTACAAGGACCAGAGCTACATCGAGCTGGCCCTGCTGGCGCAGAAGATGGGCAAGCACATCTTCATCGTGGTGGAGAAGATGAACGAGCTGGAAATCATCGCCCGTGTGGCCAAGCAGCTGAACGTCAGACCCAACATCGGCATCCGCATCAAGCTGGCCAGCAGCGGCGCCGGCAAGTGGGAGGAGAGCGGCGGCGACGCATCGAAGTTCGGCCTCACCAGCGCTGAGCTGCTCGAAGCCCTCGACATGCTGGACAAGAAGGACATGCGCGACTGCCTGCGGCTCATCCATTTCCACATCGGCAGCCAGATTACGAAGATTCGACGCATACAGACAGCCCTCAGAGAGGCATCGCAGTTCTACGTGCAGCTGCACAAGATGGGCTACAACGTGGACTTCGTCGACTGCGGCGGCGGACTGGGCGTAGACTACGACGGCACACGCTCGCCATCGTCTGAGAGCTCGGTCAACTACAGCATACAGGAATATGTCAACGACTGCATCTACACCTTCGTCGAGGCAGCCAACAAGAACAGCATACCCCACCCCAACATCATCACCGAGAGCGGGCGCTCATTAGCAGCCCACCACAGCGTGCTGGTCATCGACGTCCTGGAGACGGCCTCGCTGCCCGAGATGCCCGAGGAGTTCGAGCCTGACGAGAACAGCCACCAGCTGGTGAAGGACCTCTACGACATCTGGGACAACCTCAGCCCCCGCAACGTCTTGGAGGACTGGCACGACGCCGAGCAGATTCGCGAGGAGGTGCTCGACCTGTTCTCACATGGCATCGTCGACCTGAAGACGCGCGCCGAGGTGGAGGCCATGTACTGGAGCGTGTGCCACGAGATTCATGCCCTGGCCAAGACGCTGAAGCACATCCCCGAGGAGCTGATGAAGATTGACAAGCTGCTGGCCGACAAATACTTCTGCAACTTCTCGCTGTTCCAGAGCCTCAGCGACTCGTGGGCCATCGACCAGGTCTTCCCCATCATGCCCATCCAGCGCTTAGGCGAGCGACCCACACGCAACGCCACCATACAGGACATCACCTGCGACTCGGACGGCAAGATTACCAACTTCACCACCAACCGCCACAACACCCACTCGCTGCCCGTGCACGCACTGAAGAAGAACGAGGACTACTACCTCGGCGTCTTCCTCGTCGGTGCCTATCAGGAGATACTCGGCGACATGCACAACCTCTTCGGCGACACCACCGCCGTGCACATCAGCGTCAAGGACGGCTCCTATCACATTGACCAAATCATCGACGGCGAGACCGTAGAGGAGGTGCTGGAGTATGTGCAGTACAACCCGAAGAAGCTGGTGCGCCAGCTGGAGGTGTGGGTCACCAAGAGCGTAAAGGAAGGAAAGATTACGCTGGAGGAGGGCAAGGAGTTCCTTTCCAACTATCGCAGCGGACTCTATGGCTATACCTACCTGGAGTAATGCGTAATGCTTAATTTTTGCTTAATTCCTAACTCATGAGTTGCATCATCTATCCATCACCTATCTTCGGCCCGGTGCACAGCCGCCGGCTGGGACTCTCGCTGGGCATCAACCTGTTGCCCAGCGACGGCAAGGTGTGCAGCTTCGACTGCATCTACTGTGAGTGTGGCTTCAACGAGGACCATCGCCCGCAGCAACCGCTGCCCACACGGCAGGAGGTGGCCGAGGCGCTGGAGCAGCGTCTGCGCCAGATGGCTGCAGAGGGCCGCATGCCCGATGTGCTGACCTTTGCCGGAAACGGTGAGCCAACGTGTCACCCTCATTTCGCCGAGGTCATCGACGACACCATCCGTCTGCGCGACCGCTACTGCCCCGAGGCTCGCGTCAGTGTGCTGAGCAACGCCACGATGATTCACCGTCCCGAGGTGCACGACGCCCTGATGCGCGTGGACAACAACATCCAGAAGCTCGACACGGTGTCAGCCGACTATATCCGCCGTGTGGACCATCCGCAGGGCAACTACGACGTGCAGCTGGTCATCGACCGCCTGAAGGACTTCCACGGCCATGTCATCATTCAGACCATGTTCATGCAGGGCCACTGCCATGGTGAGAGCGTCGACAACACCGGTGATGCCTTCGTCCAGCCCTGGCTCGATGCCGTCTATGCCATACAGCCACAGCAGGTCATGGTCTACACCATCGACCGCGAGACACCCACCAACACCCTGCTGAAGGCCACCCATGAGCAGCTCGACGCCATCGCCGACAAGGTGCGTGCCCGCGGCATCAGCTGCAGTGTCAGCTATTGAGAGGTGAGTGGTGAGAGGTGAGAGGTTTTTTTAGAGGTGAGTGGTGAGAGGTGAGAGGTGAGAGGATAGCTTGCACGCCCAGATGAGGTGAGAGATGAGATGA
>Ga0310691_10003639_pt1 | contig 18209 bp, 26 predicted proteins | sample 176DNAGHGlowgp2_FD_203887 | JGI IMG/M metagenome (GOLD analysis project Ga0310691, IMG submission 203887) | Sheep rumen microbial communities from Palmerston North, Manawatu-Wanganui, New Zealand - 1766 DNA GHGlow gp2 (v2) (version 2) | ecosystem: Host-associated > Mammals > Digestive system >...
TCTACCGGCCCGACGCCGTTCGTGCGTTTGGCCACTCCCGGATTAGCCGGGCAAATATGAGCCTGGTCGGATCCGCACTCCGCACCATCAAGCGCAGCGAGGTGGCTGCCGAGTTCTATTCCTTCCCGCAGAAGTACGTCAGCGGCCTGGCGGAGGATGCAGAGATCGACAAGTGGAAGGCGACGATGTCTTCTATGATCTCGTTCACGAAGGACGAGGATGGCGACCGGCCTGTGGTTGGCCAGTTCCAGCAGCAGAGCATGACGCCGCACGTTGAGCAGCTGCGGATGTTCGCCGCCCTCTTCGCCGGCGAGAACGGCTTGACCCTGGATGACATGGGCTTCCCGTCCGACAATCCGAGCAGCGCCGAGGCCATCAAGAGCGCACATGAGAACCTCCGGCTGACCGCGCGGAAGGCGCAGCGCAACTTTGCCGTTGGCTTCCTGAATGTCGGCTTTGTCTCCGTGTGTCTGCGTGACGGTAAGGCATACAACCGCTCCCAACTGTCCCAGCTGTATCGCAACGCGGCCAAGTGGGAGCCTATCTTCGAGCCGGATGCCGCAATGCTCTCCCTGATCGGCGATGGCGCCATCAAGATCAACCAGGCGGTGCCTAACTTCTTCGACGCGGCGGCCTTGCGAGACATCACCGGTCTCCAGGCTTCGCAGCAGCAGTAAGGCGGTGTTGATATGGTCGACATTGCCCCCGATATGCTGGAAGCCATCCGGGCACGGTTTAACTACCGGATGCAGACCGACCCGCTGATCAAGCGGCTGGGCGACGTCTTCGCGGCGGGCGGCGGCACTTACGAGCAGGTCAACGAGTTCGCCGTCCGTGCCGGCGAGATTCTTTCCGGGGCCTATCGGATGTATATCTCCGAGGCCGAGCTGCCTGGCGGCCGGATGTGGTACAACATCGCGGACAAAGTCCTCCGGCCCACTCTCCAAGACAATTTCCGAGTCGTCGCTGACGCGGCCGAGCGGGTACAATCCTCGCTCAATGCAGCTGCCGGCGTCGGCCTTAAAGCGATCCGCCCTGTGGAGCCGGCCGACCGGATTCAGAACCTGATCCAGAAGATTTCCAAGTACGAGCGCTTCGGCGATGGCGAGTGGCTGCTTCAGGAGCCGATCGTCAATCTGTCTCAATCAGTTGTTGACGACGCCATCAAGCGGAACCTCGACTTCCAGGGCGGAGTCGGTATGAAAGCGCGGGTCAAGCGCATGGTAGTTGGCGGCTGCTGCGATTGGTGCCGGGCTGTCGCGGGTGATTACGAGTACCCCGACGTCCCGCCCGAAGTCTGGCAGCGCCACGAGAGATGCAGATGCATCATTGACTATACTCCGAGGAAGGGCAGCACCGAGCGGCTGCGCGGAACCGGCAGGAGCTGGCGGTAAGCTGGCAAACTATACCTTTATGGGATTCTATGGAAAACGAAAAGAGGCGTGGGCGACAAACGCCCACTACGTCCCACATCCTCCCATACTCCTCCACGGGGGGACCGGAGGCTGTGGATCTCTATAATTCAACCGGCAGAACGGCGCAGGAGTGGCAGGAGCTGATGCTCTATGACATCCTCGCCGTTAATGACGAAGGTCTGTGGGTGCACACCAAATTTGGATATTCGGTCCCACGCCGAAACGGCAAGAACGAGGTGGTAGCCGCACGCGAGCTTTACGGCTTGATCAAGGGGGAAAGAATCCTTCACACGGCCCACCGCACCACGACATCTTCGTCAGCGTCGCGCCGGCTGGTTGATCTACTCAAGGGCGCGGGATACCAGGAAGTCATTCGAGTCAAGAAGGGAGAGGTTTATGAAAAGGCCTACGTCTACTCGAAGCAGTTCGGTCTTGAGAAAATAACTCTCCTCGACACCGGCGGCGTCTGCGACTTCCGCACCCGCACCAGCAAGGGCGGCCTGGGCGAAGGCTTCGACCTCCTCATCATCGACGAGGCCCAGGAATACCAGGACGACCAGGAGACCTCGCTGAAGTACGTTGTCTCCGACTCCGCGAATCCGCAGACCATCTTCTGCGGCACTCCTCCGACTCCGGTCAGCTCCGGAACGGTGTTTGTCAAACTCCGGCGAGATACGCTGGAGGGCAAGACGCAGAACACCGGCTGGGCCGAGTGGTCGGTGGAAACCATGTCGGACGTCCATGACGTGGATCTCTGGTACGAGACCAACCCCTCGATGGGATCCATCCTCACCGAGCGCAAAGTCGCGGACGAAATCGGCAACGATGACGTTGATTTCAACATCCAGCGCCTGGGCCTATGGCTCCGGTACAACCAAAAATCGGCCATCACGCCGGCAGAGTGGGCGACCACCGAGGTTCCCAAAATGCCGCCGCTGACGGGCCGAATTTTTGTTGGTATTAAATTCGGCCGCGTGGATCCGGAGAGCGCCGCGTTGAGCGTGGCTTGCTACACCAAGACCGGCGAGATCTTCGTGGAGTGCATCGATTGCAGACCTCTCCGGGATGGCGTCGGCTGGATCGTTGATTTCATCGACACAGCCTTCAACGGAATCCGGCAGGTCGTCGCCGACGGTGCAAACGGGCAAGGGATGTTGGAGAAGGCGCTGAAAGAGAAGCGGCTCCACCGTCCGCTGCTCCTGCCCACCGTGCGCCAGGTCATCGAGGCCAACGCAGCCTTCGAGAGCGGCGTCTTCAACGGCAAGCTGCTCCGGATGGACCAGCCCTCGCTGACAGCCGCCGTCACCAACTGCGAGAAGCGGGCCATCGGCAACAACGGCGGCTTCGGCTACAAGAGCATCAAAGCAGGCGTTGACATCGCCTTGCTCGACTCTGTGGCCCTCGCCTACTGGGCCGCGACAGAGGGCGGCGAAAAGGCCCCCTCGCAGAAAATCAGCTATTGAGTCCTTCGGGGCTTTTAGCACATAAAAACACCCAACGCCGGGGAAAGGCGGAAAGGAGAGATCCTAACATGGACGAATTCAAGCCCATCACCACACAGGAGGAGCTGGACGCGATCATTAAGTCCCGGCTTGAGCGGGAACGCAACAAGTTCGCCGACTATGACCAGCTGAAGACCTCCGCCACCGATCTGCGGAAGGCGCTGGAGACCGCCCGGTCCGAAGCAAGCGCCGCAGCACAGGAAGCCTCAAAGAAGATCGCCGAGCTTGAGAAGCAGAACAAAGCCTACGCCACCGCAGCGGTCAAAACGCGGATTGCTCTTGAGTACGGTATCCCGTCCGACATCAAGGACCGGCTTTGTGGCGAAACCGAAGAGGAAATCAAGGCCGACGCCGAGCGGATCGCTCCGCTGTTCGCCAACCGGAAGCCCGCGCCTCCGCTGCGGAACCCGGAACCGAAGGCCGGCGACCCTGTCGACTCTGCCTGGAGAACCTTCCTCGACCAGACGAAAGAACTTTAAAATTTTAAACGTAAAGGAGAAATAAACAAATGGCTACTATCACCGCCACCACCGCCCAGTTCCCCACCGAGCTGGTGCGCGAAATGTTCAACGCTGTCAAGGGTCACAGCTCCCTGGCCCTGCTGTCCAACCAGACCCCCATTCCTTTCTCTGGCACCACCCAGATGGTCTTCAGCCTGGATGGCGAGGCCTCTATCGTCGCCGAGGGCGCTGCCAAGCCCGCCGGCTCCGGCTCCGTGACCCCCAAGGTCATCCGTCCCCTGAAGTTTGTGTACCAGATGCGCGTGAGCGACGAGTTCCTCCGCTGCGGCGACGAGAAGCGTCTGGAGTACTGGCGCGCCTTCTCCGAGGGTTTTGCCCGCAAGATCGGCCGCGGACTGGACATCGCTGCCATGCACGGCAAGAACCCCGCTGACGGCACCGCCATCTCCAGCCTGGCTACCAACAACTTTGACGGCGTCATCACCGCCGGCAATACTGTGACCTATGTGGCCGCCTCCGCTGACGACAACCTGTCCGACGCTATCGGCAAGGTCGCCGAGGGCAGCGTGACCGGCATGGCTCTGGCTCCCGCCTTTGCCGCCGCCATGGGTGCCATCAAGGCCAGCGGTGTGCGCCAGTATCCCGAGTTCGCCTTCGGCGGCAATCCCGAGCGCTTCGCCGGCCATCTGTCCGACGTCAACAGCACCGTGGCCGCCGTCAGCTCCAAGGACATGGCCATCGTTGGCGACTTCGCCAACGCCTTCAAGTGGGGCTATGCCGGCGAGATCCCCGTCGATGTCATCCGCTACGGCGATCCCGACGGCTCCGGCCACGACCTGAAGCAGTACAACGAGGTCTGCCTCCGCGCCGAGGCCTATATCGGCTGGGGCATCCTGGACGCTGCCTCCTTCGCCAAGGTCGCCACTACCTGATCAACTCCGTCATGATGCCGGGGGTGGCTTTTGCTGCCCCCGGAGCCATCTATAGGAGGTGAGACGAATGGCAACTGAATCCTATGCAACTGTCGCGGATGTCGAGGCTCTGTGGCGTCCGCTGACCGCAAGCGAGTACGAGCGGACGGAGGCGCTGCTGCCCATCGTCTCCGACTCGCTGCGGCAAGAGGCGAAGAACATCGGCCGGGATCTCGACCAGATGATCGCAGACGGCGACGTGCTGACCAACGTGGTCACGTCCGTCACCGTTGACGTGGTCGCCAGGGCACTGATGACGCCGACGAACGAGGCACCCATGTCGCAGATGAGCCAATCGGCTCTTGGCTATTCCGTCAGCGGGACCTTCCTGGTTCCCGGCGGCGGCCTGTTCATCAAGAAGTCGGAGCTGGCCCGCCTGGGCCTTCGCCGGCAGAGAATCGGGGTGATTGAACTCTATGAGCGCCATGCTTGCGGGTATCCCTGTGGTACTGCTCCGGCAGACACAAACGGGGGTTGATCCCTTCAACCGGCCCATCGTCACGACCGTCAGCGAGACCGTCGACAACGTCCTGGTCGCGCCGCTGTCCGACGAGGAGCGCGTCACGGAGCTCAATCTCACCGGCCGCCGGGCCGTCTACCAGCTGGGCATTCCGAAAGGTGACGCCCACAACTGGGAGGCGGGCACCCTGGTGCAGTTCTTTGGCCAGACCTTCCGGATCATTGGTCAGCCCACCCAGGGCATTGAGGCCATGATTCCGCTGGCCTGGAACAAGAAGGTCAAGGTGGAATATGCCGAGTAAAGTCCGCGTCGAGCTGAACACAAAGGGCATCGGCGAGCTGCTCAAGTCGCAAGAGATGGCGGCACTCGTCGAAGACCGCGCACAGGCTGTGGCGGGCCGGGCTGACGGCAATTACAACGTTGGCACCGTCCACGCCCAGACCCGTGTGATCGCCACCGTCGAGGCGGCCGACTCCAAGACCAGGCGGCAGAACCTGAAAAACAACACGCTGCTGAAAGCGCTGGGAGGTGTTTGAGCGTGATCGAGAAAATCGTAATTGACTATCTGGCCGCGGCTCAACAGCTTCCGGTCTATGCCGAAAAGCCGGTGAACCAGGAGGGCGAATACATCCTCATCGAGCGCATCGGCGGCAGCGAGGTGAACAGGATCCGGGAGGCCACCGTGGTGGTGCAGACCATCGCGGGCACCCTCTACCGGGCCGCAGAGCTGGCGGAGGAGATCCGGGCGCTGATGCTGGACATCGTGGCGCTTAACTCCGTCTTCCATTGCTCCGTCAACGCCGGGCCGTACAACTATACCGATACCGACACGAAGGAGTACCGGTATCAAACCGTTTACACACTCAACTACTAAAAGGAGGCCAAAAATGGCTACTGCTTCTAACGTTACTGCCGGTAAGCCCAAAATCGGCGGTGCCATCTATGTCGCGCCGGCGGGCACCGCGCTTCCTAATGACGCCACCACGGCTCTGGCCGAGGCCTATGTGTCCCTCGGCTATGTGTCCGAGGACGGCGTCACCAACAGCAACTCCCCCAGCTCCGATAACATCAAGGCCTGGGGCGGCGACATCGTCATGAACCTCATGACAGAGAAGGCCGACAACTTCACCTTCACCCTGATCGAGGCCCTGAACGTGGACGTGCTCAAGTTCGTCTATGGCGACAGCAACGTCACCGGCACCCTGGCCAACGGCATCACCGTGAAGGCCAACTCCAGCATCCCCAGCTCCAAGGTCATCGTCATCGACATGATTATGACCGACGGCGCCCTGAAGCGCGTGGTCATGCCCAGCGCCTACATCTCCGAGGTGGGCGACATCGTCTACAAGGACGACGAGGCTGTCGGCTACGAGACCACCGTGCTGTGCCCGCCTGACGCGCAGGGCAACACCCACTACGAGTACATCAAGCGCACTTAAGGGAGGTTAATCCATGGCCATCAAACACGTCAAAACGCGGACCGGGTTCGAGTGCGACATCGATGAAATCGTCCTCGACGACATGGAGGTCCTCGATTATCTGGCCGCGATCGATGGCCAGGACCTGACCAAGTACCCGTTGTTGCTCAACAAGCTGATGAAGCCGGAGGTCAAGAAGGCACTCTATGACCACGTCCGCACCGAGGACGGCCGGGTGCCCTACGGCACTTTCGATGCCGAGATCACTGACATCTTCAACGGACTCAAAGGCGGAAAAAACTAATACTCCTCGCCCGCGCGATCGCCGCTGACGAGGACGCGCTGCTGTGCGATTTCGCCCAGGTTTACCGCGTGATCGACTATAAGGCGCTGCCGCCCAGGATTGCGGCGGCGCTTTTTGTCGGTCTCCCGCCGGACTCCCGCATCATGCGGAAGCTGTCAGGAAGGGCCGTAGATGACCACACAGTGCTTTTAGCGATCATTGCCGACCGCCTGGGTCTTCTCCTCTGGGCGCAGACGAAGGACGGCCAGAAGGGCCGCAATCGGCCTAAATCGATATTTGAGGCAATCACCAACGGCGGCGGATCCACAGCCCGGACCCGCGGCTATACCAGCGTGGCGGAGTTTGAAGCCGCCCGCGCAAAAATCCTTTCGGAAAGGAGTGAAGATTAGTGCCTGAACTCGGAAAAGCCTATATCCAGGTTATTCCTACCACGAAGGGAATCAAGGGCGAACTTGAAAGCCAGATGGGCGACGCTGGCGAGTCTGCCGGCAAGAAGTCCGGCGCACGAATCGGCTCCGCTATCAAGAGCGCGATCCTGGCTGTCGGTATCGGCGAGGCTATCAAGTCCGCCGTCACCGCCGGCGCGGATCTCCAGCAGAGCTTCGGCGGCCTTGACACCATCTATGGTGAAGCGGCCGACGCAGCGAAGCGCTACGCATCCGAGGCAGCTGCCGCCGGCATCTCTGCGAATGACTACGCGGAACAGGCCGTCAGCTTCGGTGCCTCGCTGAAGCAAGCCTTCGGTGGCGACACCGTCCGCGCAGCTGAAGCAGCCAATACCGCCATCCTGGACATGGCCGACAACGCCGCCAAGATGGGCACCGACATCAGCGCCATCCAGAACGCCTACCAGGGTTTCGCCAAGGGCAACTACACGATGCTGGACAACCTCAAGCTGGGCTACGGCGGCACCCGCACCGAGATGGAGCGGCTGTTGAAAAATGCCCAGGAGATTTCCGGCGTTGAGTATGACATCGACAACCTTGGCGACGTCTATGACGCCATCCACGTCATCCAGGGCGAACTTGGCTTGACCGGCGTGGCTGCTGATGAGGCTGCTACCACCTTCTCCGGTTCCCTGGGTGCCATGAAGGCGGCGGCGCAGAATGTCCTGGGCAACCTGGCCCTTGGCGAAGACATCGGCCCGTCCCTGGAAGTGCTTGGCCAGACCGTCAGCACGTTCCTCGCCTCGAACCTGTTCCCGATGGTCAGCAACATCGTCTCCACGCTGCCGAGCGCCCTGGCTGGGCTGATCACCACGCTGGCCCCGCAGCTGATCCCGGCTGGCGTCGAGCTGCTCGTCAATCTCATGAACGGACTCGCCGAGACCGTGCCGGATCTCTTGATCCAGGTGGCTGCCATGATCCCGGACATTGTGTCGACGCTTCTGGATAACCTTCCCGCCCTGGTCGAAGGCGCTGTCAACCTGTTCGTCGGTATCATCCAGGCGATCCCCATCATCCTTCCGGACCTGATCAGGGCCGTCATCGGCATGATCCCGAAAATCGTGCAGACCCTCATCCGGGCGACGCCGCAGATCTTCAAGGGTGCTTTGCAGATGCTGGGCGGCTTGCTCCAGGCGATTCCTAATGTTCTCAAGGCGGCCGTCACGGGTCTATGGGACATTGGCCGCAATCTGGTCATTGGCCTGTGGAACGGCATCAGCAACGTCACCGGCTGGATCCTCGACAAGATCCGCGGATTCGGTGCCTCGATCCTGTCCGGTATTAAGGGCATCTTCGGCATCCACTCCCCCTCGAAGGAGATGGAATGGATGGGTCAGATGCTCGATCAGGGCCTCGCTCGTGGTATCACCGGCGGCGTCGGTGTCGTCGATGACGCGATGGTCGAACTGGGTGCCAGGACCATGAACGGCTTCGACCCGACCATCAACGCCAGCGTCGGCACCGGCGGCGGAGCTGTCACCAACATGGGCGGCATCAATATTAACGTTTACGGCAAGGACGGCCAGAACGCGAGAGACATCGCGGAGGCTGTCATGGCCGAGATCCAGGCGGCAGTTGACCGCAGAGGGGCGGTGTTTGCTTGAGCAATCAGTTCTATTTCAACGGGCACTCCTGTGCCGAGTACAACATCATCTGCTCGAACGGCGGCACCTATGACGCCCCGGAGCGTGACGTGACCATCATCGAGATTCCCGGTCACAACGGCGACGTCACCCTCGACAACGGGCGGTGGAGAAACGCAAGCGTCACCTTCCCATGCTATGTTCGCCGCGGATTCGCCCAGGTGGCCCCACTGATCCGCGCCTGGCTGCACGGCGCTCCCGGCTATCACCGGCTCGAAGACGATGCTCATCCCTGTGAGTACCGCATGGCCCGGTTCGTGGAGGCGATTAAGTTCGAGCCGATGTACACGGACAAGGAAGCCGAGCTGGAGATCACTTTCTCCTGTCAGCCCCAGCGCTGGCTCAAATCCGGCGAAGACACGGTCATCCTGACGGCCGCCGGCACACTCGTCAACCCGACGCAGTACGACGCACTCCCCACCATCACGGTGGAGGGCACCGGCGCGGCGACGCTGACGGTGGGTGAGTACCAGCTGGCTATCGACAACATCGATGGCAGCATCACGCTCAACTCTTCCATTCAGCGCGCTTACAACGGCACGATGGCAAGAGATGGGGCGGTCTCCGGTGTTTATCCTGTTCTTCCGGCTGGATCCACGGCTATCAGTTGGGATGGCTCCGGCGTGACGAGCGTCACGGTGATTCCAAGGTGGTGGACGATATGAGACCGATTCTTATTTCTGCTGACTTCGATTTGCAAAGGCTCGTTGACGCTGACGGCAAGCTGACCTTCGACAGCGAGAACAAGGCCCTCTGGGTGCCGAATCCGTCGCCTACTGTCCCAACCAACAACGGCGTGGGTGTCCTCGCTGACGCCATCAGCTGCAAGGTCAAGACGGTGCTGAACGGTGAAGACGAGTTGGAGATGACTTATCCAATCACCGGCGACCTGTTTGATCAGTTGGCGCTCCGTGCGCTGATTGTCGCAGAGGTGGCCGAGAGAGGTAAGCAGCCTTACCGCATCTATCGCATCACGAAGCCGCTCAACGGCATCATCACGGTCTACGCTCGGCACCTCGTCTACGACCTGTCCGGCATCGTTGTTGAGCCTTTCTCCGCTAACGGCATCCAAGCGGCGCTGACGGGTCTCAAGGCCCACGCCATGACCAACTGCCCCTTCACGTTCACGAGCGGACGCACCACCGACAGCCGCTTCTCCGTGCAGGTTCCAACGGCGGCATGGTCGTTGATGGGCGGCACGAGAGGTTCCCTCCTTGACGTCTATGGCGGCGAATACAGTTGGGACGGCTACACCATCCGGCTCGAAAACCACATCGGCACCAACAACGGCGTCTCCGTCCGTTACGGCGTCAACATGACGGATCTGGAGCAGGATGCCCGCTGTGACTCCTGCTACACCGGCGTTGTTGCCTACTGGAAGAAGGAAGACTCCGTTATCCACTCCCCCGTCGTTGCCGCTGTCGGCACTTATGGTTATGTGAAAATCCTCCCGGTCGATATGTCCGACCGCTGGGAGGATATGCCGACCAAGGATCAGTTGGTTGCGGCCGCTGAAGCCTATATCGTCAACAATCAAATCGGCGTACCATCCGTCTCGTGGCGCGTGTCCTTCGTGCAACTCGGCCAGACCGAGGAATACAAAGACATCGCCGCTCTGGAACACGTCAGCCTTGGCGATACCGTGGGTGTGCATTTCTCTAAACTCGGCGTGGATGCCACGGCGCGAGTCAACTCCATCGAATGGGACGTTCTGCTTGAGAGATACGCCACCGTCAATCTGGGCAGTATCAAGAGCAACATCGCCGACACCATCGCAACACAAGCGAAAGAGTTGGAGCAGACTCCGACACGGACGGAAGTGGCATCGCTCACCTCCGCTATCGCCGCCGCACTCATGGGTGCGAGAGGCGGGTCTATCCGCTTTTTGGACACGGACGAGGACGGGGAGCCGGACACTCTATATGTGGCAGACAATCCCGAACCGACCCTTGCAACCAAGGTTTGGAGATGGAACTATGCCGGGTGGGCCGCTTCGTCCAATGGATATGATGGCCCGTTTACGATGGCGGCAACGCTCGAAGGCGGCATCATCGCTGACTATATCACCGCCGGAATCATCCGGTCTGTGACGGGCGACTTTTCCATTTCGCTTGATACCGGAGTGCTAAACACCATCGGCACGAAGACCTATTACGCCGCCGACTACACCTCCGACGATGTGTCCCGAATCGTCCAGATTACGGTCGGCTCTGTCACGCCGACAGATGCGGACTTCGAAAAGTACGATTTCTATCAAGATGGCGAGATTACAATCGTAGACCTCGCTATTGCGCAGAGGCTTGTGAACACCGGAACCGACTTCACTATTGAGTGGAACGCGAGAGTGGAACCATCTTCCCGCGGCGCCGCTTTTTCCGTTTGGATGAACGGGAGCCGGGTGGCGAGAATCGGCGTGAACGTCATGGAGGCCCAAAAGGGCAAGTTTTCCGAAATCGACTCCAATGTTGTTGTCGGAGAAACGGAGATTCGTGGTGGCACTATCCGGTGCGACCATCTTTACATCAACGGGCAGGAGGTGACTCCCTAATGGCTGAATACTTAAGCAGTTTTACTGGAGCCGAAATCGATGCGGCTATTACCAAGGTACGGCAACTCACCGATGCCGACACAATCAACGAGGGCGTAGCCGCCGCAACGGAAACGGCTGACTATGTTGTTGCAACTGGCACGGCAGACGCAACGCTGACGAGCCAGAACTCGGACAGCACCTACTCGACCTTCTCAAGACCGGGCGCGTGGACTTTCCGGAAGTGGTTATCCGGCGTGGCAGAGTGTTGGGCGCAGGTCGCCCTTCCGGCTGGCACCCACATCGAGCAAGCGTGGGGTAGCACTCTTTATGAGACCACGAAAAAGAACGTCACATTCCCCGCTTCGCTCTTCGTCGGCGCTCCGGTCTGCGTGATGACTCCCGGCGATGGCGCTACCATTCTTGAGGTTGGCGACGGAATCTCCGCAGGACGGACGGCGGACTTCTGGCTTGTGCGGCCCGTTGCCGACTCGCACGACAGAGACTACATCATCAACGTCCGAGCGGTTGGGAGGTGGAAGTGAGATGATTCAGAAAAACATCACCCTCTTCCTCGCCAGCGGGCCGACTATCGTCATCCCGGTGTCGCAGTACGATGACCTGTGGCAGTTCCGCTTTTCCGTCCGCTATGACGGAGCAGAGTGGGCAATCCCCACGACGGCGAGTGTATCCATCACAGGCCGCAAGGCCAACGGCGAGACCTTCGAGGTGACCTGTCTCCGGGATAAGGTCAACAACCGCTGGTACGTTGATACCGACAGCGTTATGACCGACGTGCCCGGTGCGGCTATCTGCGAGATGGTCATCGTGGACGGCGGCAGACGAGTCGGCACCGTGAATTTCATCATCAAGGTGGAGGAGGCTCCGAACAATGATTAACAGATATCAAACCCTCTGGCTGGGCGGCGGCCCCAAGGTGAGCATCCCCGTCAGCCAGTACGACTCCATGTGGCGGTTCCGCTTCTCCCTCATTGAGAACAGCACCCCGTGGACGATTCCAGCTGACGCTATCGCCGGCATGAACGGACGCAAGCCGGACGGCAACACCTTCAGTTTCCCCGCCGACATCGAGAACAACACCATCGTGGTCGATAGCGACACCCAGATGACGGCGGTGGCTGGCGTGACTCTGTGTGAGGTCTATGTCATCTCCGGCGGGAAGAAGGTCGCCACGGTCAACTTCGACCTTGTGGTGGAGGAGGCCCCGAAGGCACAGGGCGACATCTCCAGCGATACGACCTTGCCCGCCTATTCCGAAATCCTCGACCGCATCGCCGAGATGGAGGTTGAGGGCGTCCCGGCTGGTGGTCGTGCCGGCGAGGTGCTGGCGAAGGCGAGTAACGACGACTATGACGTCGAATGGATCACCGTCGAGGGCGGCGGCGGCGGCAGTTCCGGCGTTGCTTTCGTCACCTACAACACGGCGACCAGCGCCGACATCGAGGCGGCCTATCAAGACGGTCTGGCTGTGTTCTGCGTGAGCGGCAACTACATCTATCCGATGACCGAGAGAACCAGCGCCACGAACCACACGTTCAGCGGCTACACCGGTGAGGGGTTCATCACTATCTCTTGCGTGGCGAATTCGTGGACAAAACTCGACTCGACCGCCACCTACACTCCACCTCTGGCGGCTATCCGTGCCCCGCTCCCGCTGGGTTCTACTGCGCAGGTTGGTTCCCACAATCTGTACGCAAGAGAAGACCACGTTCACCCTCTTCCGAGCAAGAGCGACCTCGGCCTTGGCAACGTCGACAACACCTCCGACCTCTCAAAACCCGTCTCCAATGCCACGCAGACGGCGTTGGATGCAAAAATCACCGCTCCGTCTGGAGCAACAAGCGGACAGTTTTTGGTATTCAACGGAACCGCATGGGTCGCACAGACCGTGCCTAACGCATCGGGGGTGAGTTTCTAATGGCTACTTATCTAACCAATGACACCGACCTTGGAGCCGTTGCTGATGCCATCCGTACCAAGGGCGGGACGAGTGCTGACCTTGTGTTTCCGCAAGGGTTCGTGGATGCGATTGAAGCGATTAGTGGCGGCGGCGGTGGCGGCCTCGAATCGTTCTTGACTGCAAGCTATGTAAACACAAGCAGTGCGCTCCCCGGTATTCTTAATGACCACAAGATTAAACCGAAATATGATACGGAGATTGTGCTGTGGATTTGCCAGCCAAGTGGAAGTATGCCGACAGCGGGGTCAACCACGAATTTCCTCTATGCCCTGTGGATTCTTGAGGGGAAAGTTGCTGCCGGGAATAACAGAGCGAATGTGATTAACACAAACTCAAGAGCAACTCCGTGGACATCTCCATATGTATATGCCACGCGCTCCGATAGTTGGTCGATTGATGAGAACGGATACCTAACTGCTGGAAGCGGAACATGGTATTATTCTCGCGCTGGTGCATACACCATCAAAATCTACGAAATCCCGGTAGACCCGACAGAGGTATAAAAAATGAAAAGCTATAGAAAAAGTGTCGAAAACGGTTTTATCCGAAGTGTAGCGTTCAGCGAGTTTGGCGAAGAAATTGCGGAAACGGAATACAGCGAAATCCTCTCGATAATTCGCAACATTCCTGATGCGCCAGATGGGTATTGCTATATGCTCCGCGCCGCAGACCTTGAATGGGAACTTGTCGAACTCCCGACCATGCCCGACCCGTTTGAGGAAGAAGTCGACGATGCCGAAGCCTTGCAAATCATCCTTGGAGGTGACGAAGCATGACCCGTGAACACGCATACAAGATTCGTGAGATGCTCCACAAAGCCAGCGCATCCCTTGCAGACGATGACGCTTTGGAGGCCATCGAGTTGTTCGCTCCGTGGCAACCCGACACCGACTACGCCGTGGATGTGCGAGTCCGCTACGGTGACAAACTGTACCGTTGCGTACAGGCTCACACCTCGCAGACCGATTGGACACCGGACGCTACTCCTGCTCTGTGGACGGAGGTGGCGGCTCCCGGTGAGATTCCCGTGTGGAAACAGCCGACCGGGGCGCAGGATGCCTATAACAAGGGCGACCGTGTCCACTATCCCACCGCTGACGACCCCGTGTATGTGAGTACGGTGGACAACAATGTGTGGGAACCTGGCGTATACGGGTGGGAGGTGGTAGTGTGACCGCTATCCTCACCATCGCACAGTACGCCTCCGCTGTCTCCGGGATCCTCGCCTTCGTCGTCCTGTTCATCCGCCCCATCCGTGACAAAGTGACCGGTGCGAAGGAGCTGCGGGAGGGGTTACGGTGTCAGCTGCGGTCGGATATGCTTCACACTTACTACAAACATCGCGGCGAAAGCAAAATTCGGCAGTATGAGATGGAAAATTTCATTCTCGAATACAAAGCCTACAAAACGCTCGGCGGAAATTCATTCATCGATATCATCGAAAAAGAAGTTAAGACTTGGGAGGTTTTATCATGATTTTTTCGAACAAGACTTATGACGTGCTGAAATGGATCGCTCTGGTGTTCCTGGATGCGATTGGCATCTGCTACCAGGCTCTCTCCGGCATCTGGGGGCTGCCATATGGTGACGCCGTGCTCCAGACCTGTGCGGCCCTGTCCGTCTGCCTCGGCACTCTCCTCGGCGTCAGCAACGCCCAGTACAACCGGGAACAGGCCGAGCAGCATCAGGGCGCATATGCCGAGATGGTTAAGCAGAACAACGAAATGCGCGACGAGCTGGTCGCCAACCTCGAAAAAACCTACGAGCAGTTCGGCGAAGACGAAGGCGAAGAGTAAGGGGGTGTTGTCATGAGCAACTCCCGAATGGTTGACTACTACCGGGCTTCCCCCAACTACTACGCCGGGCGCACCCGGAGCATCGACCGGATTACTCCCCATTGCGTGGTTGGTCAGTGCAGCGTCGAGACCCTCGGCGCTATCTTCGCCAAGCCGGAGAAAGATGCGTCTTGCAATTACGGCGTAGGCTATGACGGTCGTATCGGCTGCTACGTCGACGAGTGCAACACCAGCTGGTGCTCCTCCTCCAGAGAGAACGATAACCGGGCCATCACCATCGAGGTGGCCAGCGACACCACCTATCCCTACGCCGTCCGGCCGGCTGCGTGGGCTGCCATGCTGGACCTCATCGAGGACATCATGCGCCGGCACGGCAAGACCCGGCTCATCTGGTTCGGCAATCGGACGCAGAGCCTAACTTATCAGCCCGCAGCCAACGAGATGGTGCTGACCTGTCATAGATGGTTTGCCAACAAGTCCTGCCCCGGCGAGTACATCTACTCCCGGCTCAACGCCGTGGCAAACGAAATCAACCGGCGGCTCCTCGAGGATCCGACCCAGTACGAAGACGAGAAAGAGGTGTGTAACGTGGTGCTTCCCATCCTCCGGCTCAATGATGAGTCGGGCTACGTTAGGACAATGCAGATTTTGCTTAACAAGTACAACTCCGCACGGCTGACGGAAGACGGTGCATTCGGCCCGGCTACCCACAGGGCCGTCGTTGCCTACCAGCGCGACCGCGGCCTTGACGTTGACGGCGTCGTCGGTGTCCAGACATGGGCGCAACTGCTCAAGTAAGCCATGCTGCCAGACAACAAGCCGGTCATCTTCACCACGCCGGCGGATTTCGGTGCTGTGACCATCTTCTTCGCCCACGACATCCATAAGGGCAGTGAACAGCACGATGAAGTCAAGTGGGAGCGGTTCAAGAAGTTGATTCTCTCCCAGCCGAACAACTACATCGTCTGGGCGGGCGACTATTGCGAGAATGCAGTTACGGGGAGCAAAGGCGACGTTTACGCCCAAACTTGCCCCCCTAACCGGCAAAAAGAGTGGTTCACGGAGCAGCTGACGGAACTGGCTGACCGCACAATCTGCATCGTGCCAGGCAACCACGAAGACAACCGCATCACCCGCACGGTGGGCCTCTTCCCGGTCTACGATTGCGCTCTTGCCGCCGGGCTTGGTGGCCGCTACCGGCAGACCTATGCTTTCGTCGACATCGCCGTCGGATCCAGCGGACACGGCAAGGCAAACCGCCAGCAGCACTACTATGGCTTCGTTGCCCACCGGCTTCGGGATTGCAAGGCCTACAACGGCAGCGACTTCGTCGAGGGCATCGACTTCACAGCCTATGGCCACGACCACGAGCCAGCCGACCACCCGCGGGCCAAGCTGATCTATGACAGCCACAACAAGCAGGTCTTCGTCAAAGAGGTCGAAGTCATCGACTCCGGCAGCTTCATGACCTTCGGCGGCTATGCGGCCCGCAATGGCTGCCGCCCAAAGTCTTCGAAAATTTACACGCTGACCCTGTTCAGCGGACGCAAGAAGAGAGTCGAGACCCACGGCTTTCATGTATGAGAACACCCCCGGAGGAGCAATCCCCCGGGGGCTTTCTTTTTCGAAGCAATTTCGAAGCAAAATGTTTTTATGTTTTGATACAAACACCCTCCGAAAAGTGCCGATTTGTATCAAAATGTATAAGCCAAAAAACGCCGAAAACCGTTGGTATCACAAGGAAAAACCCCGCAGCCGTTGTGGCCACAGGGTTTCTCAATTTTGGTGCCGGTGGTGGGACTCGAACCCGTCACGAAAAGCCGCCCCGCGCTTGTGCCGCAACGACTTTGAAAACCATCGAAGCAAAATTGAAGCAATTTTATTTCTCGGAAGCAAAAAACTGCCTCATTTTCTGCGCCGCTTCGGTCCGGCTGGAGTCGGAGAGCCGGATATAGATGCGGTGCATCGTCCCTATATCGTCCCATCCTCCCCACTCCATCAGCTGGCGCTCGGAGATGCCGAGGTGGTATCCAAGGCTGGCGAAAGAGTGCCGGAGTCCGTGGTTGCCGACCTGGGTGATTCCGGCGCGCTTGCAGGAGCGCTTCACGTCGTCCAGGAGCGTTTGCGCGCCGATGGGGGCAACATTACCCTCCTTGAGAGAAACCCGCTCCAGGGCCTCGGAAAGGGCCGGTATGAGGATTGGAATCGTCCTGGTGGATCCACGCGTTTTGTTGGTCTTCTTCTCCACATTTCCGTTCGGCCCGCGCACCACCGCGCCATTGATCCGAATTGTCCCGGCCTTGAGGTCTACGTTCGACCACTTCAGCCCGCGCACCTCGGAAAGGCGAAGGCCATGCAGCTCCAGGAGCGCCGGTATCTCGTAGCTTCTCCCCTTCACCGACTCGACAAAGAGCGGTATCTCCTCCGGCTGAAGGAAGGGAATCTCATTGACCGGCACCTTGGCCAGATGCACCTTCGGCACCTCGACGCCCGCGTGAGCCAGGGCGGCGTGAAGGAGGCCCCAGGCGTTTTTGACGGTCTTCTCGGAGACCTTGGCCAACTCATCATTCACCATGGCCTGGAAGTCGAGACCATCGACGGTGAAGTCCTGGTATTCCTCCCACCGCCTGTCAGCGTACACCTTGTAGGAACGCACCGTAGACGGCGATAGGACGGCCCTGTGCGCCTCTATGTAGGCTTCCTGGCATCCCTTGACGGTCAGGTCACATGAGGCCCCTGGGAGCCGTTTGGAGGCTTGTAGCGAGGCTTTTATCAGCGCCGCCTGTCTCTTTGCCTCCGTCTGGGTGCGGGCCGTCACGGTCCTGGATTCGCCGCCAACGCGCAGCTGGATGGCCCAGAGGCCGGAGGCGAGTTTTTTCGGTTTAGGGATCTTCATCGTCCGCCTCCACCTCCTCGATTGGCTTGCCGTTCCAGAAGTCTTCGCGCCGGATGTGGCCAACCTCGTGACCGCAGGAACGCAGCTGCTTTGCCCTGGTGTTCCTCGCGTTTATATAAACAGAGTAAGTTCCGTCCTCGTTGGGGGTCACCATGCCGCCAATACCCACCGGGAGGTCTACCACCCGGACAAAATAATCAGCGTTTTCAATGGTCAATTCTGTTCCTCCTTGTACTTTGCGAGCAGAGCGGCGGCCTCATAGAGCCTACTGGCCGGCAGCCCAACACTCGCCTCAAACAGCGCACGAAGTGCAGGATTGTCACGGATAGCGTCGCGGATCTCCATCACATCGCCGTCTTCCTCCGGGAGGGCGGCGTTTTCGCTTTCTC